>Ga0136612_10000469_pt1 | contig 14477 bp, 12 predicted proteins | sample AntDryUQ224A2306_2_FD_106644 | JGI IMG/M metagenome (GOLD analysis project Ga0136612, IMG submission 106644) | Polar desert sand microbial communities from Dry Valleys, Antarctica - metaG UQ224A (23.06) | ecosystem: Environmental > Terrestrial > Soil > Desert | place: Antarctica: Dry Valley... | reverse complement strand
TCCTGCCCCGCCTGCGGCGGCCCGGCACGGCGCGAGGTCGACACGATGGACACCTTCGTCGACTCCTCCTGGTACTTCATCCGCTTCTGCGACCCCGGTAACGACGGAGTCCCCTGGGATCGTGCGCCGGTCGATTTCTGGTGTCCGGTCGACCAGTACACGGGCGGCGTCGACCACGCCACGATGCACCTGATCTACGCGCGCTTCTTCGCCAAGGCGCTCAACGATCTCGGCCTCGTCGGCTTCCGCGAGCCGTTCCGCCGCTTCTTCGGCAACGGCTGGGTGCAGATGGACGGCACCAAGATGTCGAAGTCGAAGGGCAACGTGATCGGACCCGACGAGCTCGTCGAGCTGTACGGAGCCGATCCGGTGCGCCTCTACATCCTCTTCATCGGCCCCGCCGAGCAGGACATGGACTGGACGGAGGGTGGGATCGAGGGGATGACGCGCTTCGTCCGCCGGCTGTGGCGCGTCGTTCACGAGGTGGTGGCGCTCGAGCCCGTCGGCGCCGGTGACGGAGAGCTCGCCCGGAAGGCGCACCGGACGATCGCGAAGGTGACCGACGACATCGGCCGTCGCTACTCGTTCAACACCGCGATCGCCGCCGTCATGGAGCTCGTGAACGAGATCGGGCGTGCTCCCGACGCTCCTGGCGCTCGCTTCGCGGCCGAGACGGCCGTCTCGCTGATCCAGCCGTACGCGCCGCACGTCGCGGAGGAGCTGTGGACCGTGCTGGGGCACGAGCGGCTCTGGGAGCAGGCATGGCCGGTCGTCGACGAGACGATGCTGGAGCACGAGACGCTCGAGCTCGTCGTGCAGGTGAACGGGAAGCTCCGCGACCGCCTGCGGATCCCGGCAGCGACACCCGATGACGAGTTGGTCTCACTCGCCCTCGCGTCCGCGAAGGTGCGTGCCTACCTGAACGGGGCGGAGCCCCGAAAGACGATCGTCGTGCCGGGCAAGCTCGTCAACTTCGTGCTCTAAGACCGGACGAACCGGCACGCTTCTGGAACAGAGTCGTCACACAGCTGTGACGACTGCCCGGGCATCGTGGGCCTATGTCCTCCTTGCCCGTCTCGCGCCGCCAGGCTCTGGTGGCGGCGGTCGCATTGCTCGCGCTGCTCGCCGTCGCCGGGCGCACTCTGGCTGGTGCCGGAGCATCTGCACCGGTCGCCCAGACCGGCCTCGTCCCTGAGCCGGCGGAGGCAGCGCCCAGGATCGTCGTGCACGTGACAGGCGCGGTCGCGCGGCCCGGCCTCTACCGGTTGAAGGAGGGCAGCAGGGTCGCCGATGCCGTCGCTCGCGCGGGCGGTGCGACGGGGAAGGCCGACACGGCCGCGGTCAATCTCGCCGCGCCGCTCGCCGACGGGATTCAGGTACTGATGCCGAGTCGGGTCGCCGGCGGGGCGGGGGCGGCCGCGGCTGCAGGTGGCAGTGGCGCCGGGGGCGCCGGTTCGGGCGTCCCCATCAGTCTCAGCAGCGCGACGATCGCTGAGCTCGACACCCTTCCGGGCGTCGGCCCGGTCACTGCCCAGAAGATCGTGGACCACCGCGCGGCCCACGGCGCGTTCAGCTCGGTCGACGATCTCGATGCGATTCCGGGCATCGGTCCTGCGCGCCTCGGGCAGTTGCGGGGTCTCGTGACGCCGTGATCGAGCGCGTCTGGCCCACGCTGCTGATCACGGCCGGTTGTGCGGGGATGGCATTCGCGAACGCGGTACGTGCTCCCGCTCCATTCCTGCTCGCCGTCGCAGGCGTTGCGGCCTGCGCAGTCGTCGCCCGCCCGTCGTCGCGGCCCGTGCTTTGCGCCGTCGCGATCCTCCTCGCGGGGTGGTGGTGGGGGTCGCTCCGCCTCGATGCATTCGACCGCAGCCTGCTTCAGCCCCAGCTCGGACGGAGCGCGATTGCAGAGGTGGTCGTCACCGGGCCCGCGCGTCACGGCGAGTTCTCCCTCCGCGTGCCCGCCGAAGCGCGTCGCTTCGGTGACCTCTGGGTGCGCGAGCGCATCCTGCTGGAGCTCCCGGTCGGACGATCGCCGCCGCAGGGTGCGATCCTCGCCCTGCGTGGGACACTCGTGTCTCCGCGCGTGCCCGACGGCAGCGGCGACTTCGACGAGAGGGGTTGGCTCGCCCGAAGGGGCGTTCACGTCGTCCTCCGCGGGGGTGACTGGAGCATCGTCGGCAGGCGTGGCGGTATCGGTGGCCTATCCGACCGGCTCCGGGAGCACCTCTCGGTCGCGATCGGAACCGGGCTTGCCGGAGAGCGGCGGGCAGTCTTGGCAGGGATCGTGCTGGGCGAGGACGAGGGGCTGACCGAGGAGCTTCGAGACAGCTTCAAGACCTCGGGGCTCTTTCACCTCCTGGCGGTGTCGGGACAGAACGTTGCCTTCGTTGCCGGAGCAGTTCTCGGCCTCGCGTGGCTGCTGGCAGTCCCGAAGCTCATCGGGCAGGTCGCGGCGCTCGCCGCCATCGTCGCCTACGTGTTGGCGGTGGGCTGGCAGCCGTCCGTAGTCCGCGCGGGCGTCGCTGGCGCGCTCGCCTCCCTTGCGTGGCTGCTCTCGCGGCCGGCAGACCGCTGGCACTTCATGTCCCTCGGAGCGGCAGTGCTGCTCGCCTGGACGCCCGCCTCGCTGCTCGAGCCGGGTTTTCAGCTCTCGTTCGCCGCCGTTGCCTCGATCTTCCTGCTGGTGCCGCGCATCGACCGGGCGCTCGAGGGCTATCCGCTCCCGCGCGTGCTCAGGGTCGGACTCGGGATCTCGATTGCCTGCGGCGCGGCGACGGCGCCGATTCTCTGGCTTCAGTTCGGTGAGGTCCCGCTCTACTCCCTGCTCGCGAACGTCCTGGCGAGCGCCGCGGTCGCGCCGCTGCTCGGCCTCGCTCTCGTGGGGGCACTGGTCGAGCCGGTCGTGCCGTCCGCGGCGGGCGCGCTCGCGTGGATGAACGGCTGGATCGCCGCCTACCTCGCCGGGTGCGCGCGGCTCGTCGCACAGCTGCCTCATGCTCGCGTCGGATCGGGTGTGGCGGTCGCCATGCTGGTGGCCGCTCCTGTGGCGGTCGTCCTCCTGCGCCGCCTCCCGCCCTGGCGCAGGCCGCTCGCCACTGCGGGCGCAGCTCTCTCCTTGCTCCTCCTCGTCGTCTGGCAGCTCTGGCCTGGACGGACGCTTCCGCCACCGGCCGGCCTGAGAATCACGTTCCTCGATGTCGGCCAGGGCGACGCCATCCTGCTCCAGGTTCCGGGGGGAGCCGTGCTCGTCGACGGAGGGCCGCCGGAGGCAGACGTCGCCCACCAGCTGCGCGAGCTCGGCGTCCGCCGGCTCAGTGCCGTCGTGCTCACCCACCCCCAGCGCGACCACATTGGCGGCGCCGCCGAGGTGCTGCGCCGTTTCACGGTCGAGCGCGTGCTCGACCCGCGGCTCGAACGCTCGAGCTCCTACGAGGACGAGGCGCTGGCGGCGGCGTTGGAGCGCGACGTCCCGGTGGTGCTCGCCCGGGCCGGCTCCATCTGGCGTCTCGGCGGGTTGCGGCTGCAGGCGCTCTGGCCGGACCGGCCCGGCCTCGAGAGCGAGGACCCCAATCGCCTGCCGATCGTGCTCCTCGCCACCTACGGCCAGACGGACGCGCTGCTGACGGCGGATGCCGAGACGGAGGTGACGGCGCGGCTCCTGTCCCGCCGCGTCGAGATCCTCAAGGTCGCTCACCACGGGTCGGAAGATCCGGGGCTCGCGGCTGAGCTCCGCGAACTTCGGCCCTCGATCGCCGTCATCTCGTGTGGTGACGACAACGACTACGGGCATCCCCGACCGGAGACACTGGCCGCACTGGGAACCGTCCCTGGTCTCCGGCTCCTCCGCACCGATCTTCACGGTCGCGTCGTCGTGGAGTCGGACGGGCGAGAGCTCTCGATCCAGGCCGGAGGATAGGCTGGCAAGGTGGCGGACCCATCCGAGCTGAAGCCCATCTACCTGCTCACGGGCACCGACCGACCGAAGATCGGGCGCGCCCTGCAGCGGTTGCGAACCCGGGTGGGGGAGAACGCGATCGAGCACCTCGACGCGCCCCCCGCGACCGGCGACGACGCTGTCGCCGCGTGCAACTCTCTCGGCTTCTTCTCCCTCGAGGCGCGTCTCGTCATCGTGGCGTCCGTCGACAAGTGGAAGGCGGCCGACGTGAAGGCGGTCGCCAGCTACCTCGATAGTCCTGCACCGGGCACGGTGCTCGCTCTCCTCGCCGACGACCTCAAGGCGGACTCGCCGCTGGCGAAAGCCGTCGCCAAGAACGGGCAAGTGCTCGCGTTCTCCGTCGCCAAGAAGCAGCTTGCGCAGTGGGTCGCGGAGCAGTTCAAGCTTGCGGGCGCCCGGGCCGAGCCCGACGCGTGCGCCGCCCTCGTTCAGCTGGTCGGCGAGGATCTCCGACAGCTTGCCTGCGAGGTGGACAAGCTCGCAACGTGGGCGGCGGGCGAGCCGATCGGCGAACACGAGGTGGAGGGCCTCGTCGCCGCGGTCGCCGAGACACCGACCTTTGCCCTGACCGACGCCTGGGGCAGACGTGACGCCGCGTGCGCGCTCGACGCGAGCGAGACGATCTTCGACCGGGAGGGCAGGCCGCGGCGAGACACCGCCCCCCGCCTCGCCGGAGCGCTCGGGAACCACGTCAGCCGCGTGCGCCAATGCCAGCGGTTGGCGGCGGAGGGAGTGCGGCCGCGCGACGCCGCCGGCAAGCTCCGCATGCACCCTTTCTACGCGGAAAAGGTCTTCGCCCAGGCAGCCAACTTCTCCGAGGACGAGCTGCGGCAGGCTGTCGTCAGGCTCGCCGAGCTCGATCTCGCCCTGAAGGGCAAGAGCCGCGTGCAGCCGGACCTCGAACTTCAGCGCGCACTGGTCGACCTCAGCCGCACGAGGTAGAGCCTCGCGAGTTCAGCCGAAGCGGAGTAGAACGCCGCGGTGTAGCCGCACTGGCTAGGTCGAGGAGAGCTAGCTCGAGGAGCCGACGAGGCGGGCGGCGCGAGCCTTCTTGCGTGCCGCGGTGTTCTTGTGCAGGGCGCCGCGGGCGGCGGCCTTGTCGATGAGGCGGACGAGCTCGCGGTGCTCGGCGGCGATCTTCTCGGCGTCGCCGTCGGTCGCGGCTGCCTCGAGCCGCTTCGTGAGCGTCTTCACCGTGGAGCGGTAGCGGAGGTTCTCGTCGCGCTGCCGGTCGGCGATGCGTACGCGCTTGATCTGTTGCTTGATATTCGGCATCTGCGAAAAGAGGCCCGCGAGTGTGCGGGCGGCGGCCATGCTAGCAAAGCGGCTCCAAACCCGTGCCCGGCGGCGGCTGACTCCGTTCCTATACTCGCCGCGTGGAGACGCGAGCCAACGCGCGCCGGCTCGCGTGGTCGACAGCGGTATTTTCGGCCGCAACGGGCCTCTCACGCGTGCTCGGCTTGCTGCGTGAGGTCGTGGCGGCGAACTTCTTCGGCGCCCGCGGCCCCATCAACGCCTTCACAGTCGCGTTCCAGATCCCGAATCTGGTCCGCGCGCTCGTCGCGGACGCCGCGCTCTCCTCCGCCTTCGTGCCCGTCTTCAGCGAGCTGCTCGAGAAGGGTGAGCGGGCACGCGCCTGGCGCGTCGCCTCGACGGTCTTCTGGCTCTTCCTGCTGATCGTCGGCGGGTTGACCGCCCTCTTCGTGCTGGCCGCGCCCCTGCTGATGCCGCCGCTCACGGACGCCTACGACGGTCTGACGGTACGTCTGGCCCAGATTCTCTTCCCGATCGTTGTGCTGATCGGGCTCTTCGGAATCGTCACCGGGATTCTGAACAGCTACGACCAGTTCTCGATTCCGGCCCTGACGCCGGTCTTCTGGAACGTGGCCATCATCGTCGGCCTCGTGATTGGTGTCCCGCGCGCGGACACCGCGGATGGAAAGCTGTACGTCTACGCCGGCTCGATTGTCGTGGGCACGCTGATTCAGCTGCTGCTGCCGCTTCCCTGGCTACGTGGGCTCGATGGGCGGCTACGGCTCGCCCTCGATGTCCGCGATCCGGCCGTCAAGCAGGTCTTCAAGCTGATGGGCCCGGTGATGCTCGGGCTCGGCCTGATCAACGTCAACGCCGTCATCGGCACGATCGTCGCGGCCCGATTGATTGATCCCACGATCGCCCCCAACGCGATCGACAAGGCGTTTCGCATCTACATGCTCCCGCAGGGGATGTTCTCCGTCGCAGTCGCGACCGTGCTCTACCCGTCGCTCGCCCGCCTCGCCGCACGGCGCGACTTCGACGGGTTTCGCAGCACGGTCTCGTCGGGCCTGCGCCTGATCAACTTTCTGCTCGTTCCCGCCGCCGTCCTCTCGGTTGTCCTCGCGGAACCGGCGGTGCGTCTCCTCTATGAGCGCGGTGCCTTCAACCCGGACGAGACGACCGTCGTCGCCCAGGCGCTGGCGGCATTCTCGATCGGGCTCGCCTTCAACGGGATGATGTTGATGCTGAACCGCGGCTTCTTCAGCCTGCAGGCGCCCTGGGTGCCGACGGCGGTGGCGCTTGGTGTCGTCGTCCTGAACACGGCGCTCTACTTTGCGTTCTACCGCGTGGGCGCCTGGGGCGTCCCGCTCGCGATCTCGCTCGCGAACATCGCCGGCGTCACGCTCCTCGTCCTCGCGTTGCGCCGCCGCCTCGGTCGGCTCGACCTGACCGCCATCGCCCGTTCCTTCCTCCGCGTCGCCGCCGCCTCAGCCGTTCTTGCCGCCGTCGCGTTCGGCACGTGGTGGCTGCTCGACGACGCACTCGGCCGTTCCTTCGGAGCCCAGGCGCTCTCCCTCTCGGCGGCTCTGGCGGCCGGTGGCGCCGTCTACCTCGGGGTCTGTCGCGCTCTCGGGGCGCCGGAGGTGGCCTCGCTACTATCGCTGCGAGACCGCTTCCGACGGGGTTGATCACGCATGGACCAAGCACACATCCGCAACTTCTCGATCATCGCCCACATCGACCACGGCAAGTCCACGCTCGCCGACCGGATCCTGCAGCTCACCGATACGGTCGCCGAACGCGACATGAAGGAGCAGCTGCTCGACTCGATGGAACTCGAGCGCGAGCGCGGGATCACGATCAAGGCGCAGGCCGTGCGCGTGCTCTGGAAGGGGCACCAGCTGAACCTGATCGATACCCCCGGTCACGTCGATTTCACCTACGAGGTGTCGCGTTCGCTCCAGGCCTGCGAGGGAGCGTTGCTCGTCGTCGACGCGGCGCAGGGGATCGAGGCGCAGACCCTCGCAAACGCTTACCTCGCGATCGAGAACGATCTCGAGATCACGCCCGTCGTGAACAAGATCGACCTGCCGCAGGCGGACCCCGACGGCGCCTCGTCCGAGATCGCCGACCTGGTCGGCGTCGACGCCGGCGACGTACTGCGCATCTCGGCGAAGACCGGCGAGGGTGTGGAAGCCGTACTCGATGCCATCGTGGAGCGGATCCCGCCGCCGCGAGGCGACCCGGAGGCCGCGGCACGCGCGCTCGTGTTCGACTCGTCGTACGACCAGTACCGCGGCGTCGTCGCCTTCGTCCGCGTCGTCGATGGACGCTTCGAGAGCAGGGATCCCCTGCGTGCGATGGCGCAGGGCACGAGATTCGAGGCCGAGGAGCTGGGCTTCCTCTCACCCGAGCGTCGCCCGGTCAAGATGCTCGAAGCCGGCGAGGTCGGTTACGTGATCACGGGGTTGAAGGATGTGTCGAAGCTCCGCGTCGGCGATACGTTGACGTGCGAGCGTCGTCCTGCCGCCGCGCCCCTGCCGGGTTACAAGGACGTGAAGCCGATGGTCTTCGCAGGCCTCTTCCCGACGGACTCCGACGACTACCCGGAGCTCCGCGATGCGCTCGAGCGGCTGAAGCTGAACGACGCCGCGCTCTTCTACGAGCCAGAGACCTCGCAGGCGCTCGGCTTCGGCTTTCGCTGCGGCTTCCTCGGTCTGCTGCACATGGAGATCATCCGGGAGCGGCTCGAGCGCGAGTTCGATCTCGACCTGCTCGTCACAGCCCCGAACGTGGCCTATCGGGTTCAGGAGCGGCCCGGGGGCGAATGGCTCGAGGTGCACAACCCGGCTGACATGCCGCGTGAGCTCGAGGCCGTGGAGGAGCCGTACATCAGGGCGTCGGTGATCGTGCCGAAGGAATACGTGGGGGCGGTGATGGAGCTCTGCAACGAGCGCCGCGGGCGCTTCGACCAGCTGGAGTACCTGTCGGAAGAGCGCGTGCACCTGACCTACGAGCTCCCGCTCGGGGAGATCGTGCACGATTTCTACGACCAGCTGAAGTCGCGGACGCGAGGCTACGCCAGCTTCGACTACGACCTTTCGGGTTTCCGCGAAGGGACGTTGGTGCGGGTCGACGTGCTCGTCGCAGGGGAGCCGGTGGACGCGCTCTCGCTGATCATCCACCGCGAGTTCGCCTACGACCGCGGCAAGCTGCTGGTGGAGCGGCTGCGCAAGGAGATCCCGCGCCAGTTCTTCGACGTCCCGATCCAGGCGGCGATCGGGGCGCGCGTGATCGCGCGCGAGACGGTGAAGGCGAAGCGCAAGGATGTGCTCGCGAAGTGCTACGGCGGCGACATCTCGCGCAAGCGGAAGTTGCTCGAGAAGCAGAAGAAAGGCAAGAAGCGGATGAAGCAGGTCGGCGGCGTGGACGTGCCGCAGGAAGCCTTCCTCGCCGTCCTCAACCTGGAGAGCGACCGGTGACCCTGCCGCTGGAGCTCGATCGGAACGATGTCGACACAGATTGGTTGCGGACACGTCACGGCTCCTCGCATAGCGTTCCGGAAGGGGGGCTCGCGCCCCCCTTGAGGGGGGCTGAACCGGAGCACTCGCTCGCGCGCCACCTGTACGTGCACCTGCCGTTCTGCGCCCACCGTTGCGGCTACTGCGATTTCGTCACTGTTCGCGGCGGCGGGGGGCAGGACGGCGCCTACGTCGACGGACTGCTGACGGAGCTCGCCCTCGAGAGCCAGTTCCTCGCGCGTGAGCCCGAGACGATCTTCCTCGGCGGCGGCACGCCGACGTTCACCGAGCCGGCCGTGCTCGCGCGCCTGCTGCAGGCCATGCCTGCGACGCACGAGCTCACCGTCGAGGCGAACCCGGAGACGGTGACCCCTGCCCTCGCCAACCTGCTGCGCGAGCACGGCGTCAACCGCATCTCGCTCGGCGCCCAGTCGTTCCAGCCGCACCTCCTCGAGGTGCTGGAGCGGCGCGCCACGCCGGCCTCGGTGCGGCTCGCCTACCGGACGCTTCGCGATGCCGGCTTCGACAACGTCTCGCTGGATTTGATCTACGGCATTCCGGGTCAGAGCAGTGCGGATCTCGCGGCCGATCTCGCGGAGGCGCTGGAGCTCGGCCCGGAACATCTCTCCTGCTACGAGCTCGAAGCGAAGGTTGGGACGCGATTCACGCACGCCTACGGGGATGAGCTGGCACGGCAAGGGGAGGCGATGGAGGGGTACTTCGAGCTCGTCGTCGAGACCCTCGTCGGCGGTGGCTACCGCTGGTACGAGACCGCCAACTTCTGCCGCACAGGCGACAAGCGCGACCTACGGGCGCGCCACAACCTGGGCTACTGGCGCGGCCGCGACTATCTCGGCGTCGGCGTCGGTGCCGTCTCGACCGTCGGCGAGCGGCGCTGGCGGAACGCACCAAGCCTCCGGGGCTACCTCGGGGCCCTCGCCCAGGCCACGCGGCCCGCGCGCGAGCTCGAGATCCTGGACAACGACGTAAAGGCCCGCGAGCGCGTGCTCCTCGGCCTCCGGCTCGACGAGCCTCTGGCGACGGCCGGTCTTGGCGCGGCGCTCGACGGCGCGGCGGTGGCGCGGATGGAGCGGCTCGGTTTCCTGCAGTCCTCGACCACGACCGGCGAGCTCGCGCTGACAGTCCGCGGACGGTTTCTCGGTGGCGGCGTCACCGCCGAGATACTCACCTAAATCCCAGGGATGGTCGAGCTCACGAAACGGCAGCGCGACATCCTGCGCCGCGTCGTGGAGGAGTACGTTGCCACCCGCGAGCCGGTCGGCTCGAAGGCGCTCGTCGAGCGTTCGGGCCTCGCCGTCTCCGCCTCGACTGTTCGGAGCGAGCTCGCCGAGCTCGAGGCTCTCGGCCTGTTGACGCACCCACACACCTCCGCCGGTCGGATCCCGACGGAAGCCGGGTACCGGTTCTATGCCGAGGATGTGCTCGAGCGGATGGAGACGCGGCCGGCCAGGTTCCCGCTCGATCTCTCGTCGATGCGCAGCGAGATCGAGGACGCGCTCCAGTCGACGACCGAGATGCTCTCGCAGGTGACGCGCCTGCTGGCGCTCGTCTCCGCCCCCGGCTTCGGGACCGCCTCCGTCCGGCACATCGAGGTGCTCGTGCTCCAGCCGACGGTGGTCATGGTCGTCACGATCACGTCCTCCGGCGGGGTCGCCAAGAAGCTGTTCACGTTCGAGCAGCCGGTTGATCCGGGTCTTGCCGCCTGGGCGAACGAGTACCTGAACGAGCGGCTCGTCGGCGTCGGGCTCGGCAGCCACCTCCTGCGCCGCCGGATCGAGGAGGAGAGCCGCTCCTCCCGCGAGCAGGGCTTCCTCGACGCGCTGCGCCCGGCGTTCCTCGACCTCGCCACCCCGCCCGGCCGGGCTCTCTATATGGGCGGCGCCGCCTCCTTGCTCGACGACGTTCGCGCCGACGAGCTCGAGGCATGCCGTCGGCTGCTCTCAGTCCTCGAGCAGCGTGCAGCGGTACTCGAGCTCGTGAGCGAGTCCTTCGACGTCCGCAGGCCCTTCGTCAAGGTCGGACTCGACCACCCCGGGCTGCACGACGTCGCGCTCGTGGGCGCCACGTACGGCCTGCGGACGCGCACGCTCGGCACCGTCGGCCTGCTGGGGCCCGTTCGCATGGACTACGAGAAGGCGGTGCGGACTGTTCGTGCGGCCGCGTTCGAGCTCTCACGGCTCGTCGAGAGCGCCTACGACGGCTGAGCCGAGCGATGCCGCGATCGCGGCATCGAGCATCTGGGCGCAAGGCTACGCTTGACCCATGGCGACGACCGAGCGCGACCTCTACGAGCTTCTGGGCCTCGAGCGCGGCGCGTCCGAGGCGGAGGTCAAGAAGGCCTTCCGTGGGTTGGCGCGTGAGCTGCACCCCGACGTCTCGCAGGAGCCGGACGCGGAGGAGCGGTTCCGTGCGGTCGCGGAGGCGTACGAGGTGCTGTCGAACCCGGAGACGCGGCAGCTCTACGACCGGTACGGCCACGCCGGTCTCCGCCGCGGCGGGTTCACGCCAACCGCTTTCGACCTTGGCAACCTCGGCGACATCTTCTCCGCCTTCTTCGGCGACGACCTCTTCGGCCGCGGCGGGAGCAGAGGCGCGGCGCGCGGCGGCGACGTCGGCACCGTCGTGGAGATCGAGCTTTCGGAGGCGTTCGCCGGCGTGAGCCGGCGTGTGGACATCGAGGTGGCCACAACGTGTGCGAGGTGCTCGGGGGACGGCGCCGAACCGGGCACCGGTCGGCTCTCGTGCCCCACCTGCGCCGGCAGCGGCCGGCTGCAGCAGGTTTCGCGGAGCGTCTTCGGTGAGTTCGTCCGGACGCAGGCCTGCAGCACGTGTGCCGGGATGGGGACTGTGGTCGAGCGGGCGTGTAGCGAGTGCGCAGGCGCCGGACGCCTCCTCGGCACGAAGACGCTCAGCGTCGAGATCCCGCCCGGGATCCACGACGGACAGCAGATCCGCCTGCGGGGGGAGGGCCACGCAGGCGCGGGTGGCCCTGCGGGCGATGCCTATATCGAGGTTCGGATGACCGCCGACGAGCGCTTCGAGCGGGACGGCAACCACATCCTCTCGACGGTCGACCTGACGGTCGTCCAGGCAGCTCTCGGCGCCACCGTCCCGGTTCCGACGCTCGAGGGTGATCTCGACCTCGAGTTCGAGCCTGGCACACAGCCCGGCGAGGTGCGCGTCCTCCGCGGCAAGGGGATGCCGGTGCTCCAGCGCTTCGGCCGCGGCGACCAGCGCGTGCTCGTCAACGTAACTGTCCCGCGCCGCCTGACCGACGAGCAGCGGAGCCTCCTGAAGCGGTTCGAGGCAGAGTCCGACGAGGACACCTATAAGCGCGACGAGGGCTTTTTCGAGAAGCTCAAGAGTGCTCTCCGCTGAAGGCGGTCCCGAACCTGAACCTCCTGAAGCGCGTATCGGTCACCGTCCCGCCCGCACGGGCCGAGCAGGCGCGCGCCGTGATGCTCGAGCTCTTCCCGACCGGCTTCGAGGAGCTCGAGTCGAGCGGCGCGCTCGAGCTGGCGGCATACACGAACGCGGCCGGCGAAGAACGGATTTGGCAGGCCTTCGGCGGTGCAGCGACGAGCCCTGTCGAAGAGGGCTGGGAGGAGCGGTGGCGACAGTTCCACCGGCCCGTGCGGGTGGGCCGTCTCTGGATCGGCCCGCCCTGGGAGGAGCCAGAGCCGGACGCGCTGGCGGTCGTGATCGATCCTGGTCGCGCATTCGGCACCGGGGGTCATCCGACCACCCGTCTCTGCCTGGAGCTGCTCGATCGTGAGGAGCGCGTCAGCCTGCTCGACGTCGGCTGCGGCTCCGGCGTGCTGGCGATCGCGGCGAAGAAGCTCGGCTTCGATCCCGTCATCGCCTTCGACTTCGATCCCGAGGCCGTCGAGGCGACCGAGCGAAACGCAGCCGTGAATGGCGTCCGGCTCGACGTCCGGCTCGCAGACCTGCGCGACGCGCTACCCCGAACCGAGTTGGCGGTCGCGAACATCGCCGAGGAGGCGGTGCTCGCGCTGGGCGAGCGCTTGGGCGCCAGCCGCGTCATCACGTCGGGCTACCTCGTCTCCGACGAGCCGGCGCTCCCTTTCTTCCGGCGTGAGCACCGGGTCGAAGCTGCGGGTTGGGCAGCCGACCTCCACGTACGCGTTTAGGTTTCCGGGATGGCGCAGTTCTCGGTCGGCTTCCTCGGCTGCAAGGTCTCCCACACCGACATGCAGGCGGTGCGCGAGCGGCTGCTGCGGGACGGCCATACCGAAGGCGCCGGCGATGTCGCGGTCGTCAACACCTGCTGCGTGACGAACGAAGCGCTCGCGAAGTCGCGACAAGCAATCTCGCGTTTCGCTCGGACGCACGTGCGCGTGTATGTCAGCGGCTGCGGCGCCCGCTTGTCTGCAGACGCGTTCGCGGGACTGCCGCAGAACGTCTCCGTCGTCTCTGGTCAGATCGAGGCTGCGGTGGAGTGGATCGCCGGTGATGTCGGCGCCATCGGATGCGTGCAGGCCGACGCGCGGCTCGACCGCGTGCGGGCGTTCGTGAAGATCCAGGACGGCTGCTCCTTCTCCTGCGCGTTCTGCGTCATTCCGCAGGTGCGTGGTGCGACCCGCAGCCGCTCGGCGGCGGCCGTCCTCGACGAGGTGCGTCGCCGGGCCGCACAGGGTCACCGGGAGATCGTCCTGACGGGCGTCAACCTCGGCTGCTTCCGTGATCGCGAGGCGGGCTACACGCTCGCGAGGCTGATCCGGGAGGCCGGCGCGGTCGACGGCGTGAGCCGCCTGCGACTCTCCTCGATCGAGATCAACCACGTTGACGAGGAGCTCGTCGCATCCTTGCTGGAGACGCCCACAGTCGGGCACCACCTGCACGTCCCGCTCCAGTCCGGCGACGACGGCGTGCTACGGGCGATGGGCCGCCGCTACTCCGTCGCGACGTATCTGCGCAAGCTCGAGCCGCTCGCCGACTTCAACCTGACCGCGGACGTGATCGTAGGCTTCCCGGGCGAAGACGACGCCGCTTTCGAGCGGACGCTCGAGCTTGCGCGCGCCGCGCGGCTGACGAAGCTCCACGTCTTCCCGTACTCGCCCCGGCCCGGCACGAGGACCGCCGGCGAGGACACCGTCGCGCCCCGGGTGAAGAAGGAGCGGAGCGCGCGGTTGCGGGCACTCTCCGACGAGGCCTGCCGTGCGCGTTGGCGCGCGAAGATCGGCCGCTGCGACGAGGTGCTCGTGGACCGGCCCGGCCGGGGGTACGGCGGCGACTACACACCGTGGCTTCTCGAGGCACCCGTCGGGGAGCTTATCCGCGTCCGTGCCCGCGCGGTCACGGAGGAGGGGATCGTCGCTGCCTGACGACTGCCTCTTCTGTGCACTCGCGCGTGAGGGTGACCACGTCGCCCGCACCGAGGGCTTCGTCGCGATCCGCGACATCAATCCGCAGGCGGAGACCCACCTGCTGGTGCTGCCGGTGCGGCACGTCGACACGTTCCGCGACGTGAGCGCTTTCTCCCCCCAGGAGGCAAAGCAGATGCTCGACTTCGTCGCCGAGACGGCGAGAAAAGCCGGGCTCGCGGACTACCGGGTCGTTGTCAACGTGGGCGCGGACGGCGGTCAGACCGTCTTCCATCTGCACTGGCACGTCCTGGGTGGGAAGATCAGCGGGATGCCCCAATGAGAGCGCCCCAGATACGAGAGCAGTTGTGACGCTGCTCACTGAGATCAAGTCTC
>Ga0136612_10000468_pt1 | contig 14479 bp, 14 predicted proteins | sample AntDryUQ224A2306_2_FD_106644 | JGI IMG/M metagenome (GOLD analysis project Ga0136612, IMG submission 106644) | Polar desert sand microbial communities from Dry Valleys, Antarctica - metaG UQ224A (23.06) | ecosystem: Environmental > Terrestrial > Soil > Desert | place: Antarctica: Dry Valley... | reverse complement strand
GGTCGATCGAATCCAAGTCATGGACGTCATCGCCGATCATGATCACCCCGGTCCCGGCATCTTCGTCCCACAGGGCCACAGCCTTGCCATTGCCCTCGAACCTGATCCGGAAGTACGCACCGTCGTGCCCTGCGTAGTAGGCGGCAACCGCCACCCAACCGAGCATCTCGTGTGCTCGATCAGGTGTCAGACCATCCACCGCTGTGCTGAGGACAAAGGTGTTCGACAGGTTTCCGTTCGCTGGTGCGTGACCCTACCTGAAGGCGACCACCCTCGCCGCTAGGCAGTGGCATCTCCAGGCCGAGGTGCCAGTCCACGCGGTGGTTGACCGGCACCGCATCACCCAGGCCATGCTGCAGTTCGCGCACAACGCGACCAGGTTCACCACTGGAGCGGACGACATCACGATAGGGGTCGACCTGCATCAGGGCCGCGCCCGTCTCTGGGTGGACGACAGCGGTGTCGGCGTCGACCCCGGTGATGCGCCCGTGCAGCAACAACAGTGATCAAACGTCATGCCTGGCCCATGGTCGTCACTGGAGCTTGAGCCTGCCGACGCGTCGGTCGGATTTGTTACGATGGGCCATCCGGCGAAGTGACATCCCGACTTGGAATGCCTGCTGCCGGCTCGCGGAAGTGGGCCCCGACGACCATGGTCGAGAAACAGAAGTTTGCCGCCGAGAAGCCGCGATTCGCCTCCTGGGCGCCTGGTGAGGGCAATCGCTGCGCACCGATCCTCGCCGCGCTTCGCGCCGACGGGTTCCTCGCGCAGATCGGGTCGCGCAGCCAGCCACCACAGAACTTCGAGGTGAGGTACTTCCACGAGGAGGCCGAGCGAGCGACCGAGATCATCCTCGACGTCGACCCGGCCGCACGCCGTCTCACTGTAGGTCGCTGACCCCTGCACATCCCCCACGAGGATCGCCACCAGATGAGCTCGTGAGAGGGCAACGGCAGTGGATCTGAACGGACTCGACGCTCTTCTCCTCCTCGGGTCCGCCGTGCTGCTGGCCGCGATCCTAGCCGTGCGGCTGTCAGTGGTCGCCGGACTGCCGACGCTGTTGGTCTATCTCGGCCTGGGGCTCGTGCTCGGCGACTCCGTGCTCGGCATCGAGTTCTCCGATGCTCAGCTCGCTCAGTCGCTGGGCTTCACCGCCCTGCTCCTCATCCTTGCCGAGGGCGGCGTGACCACGAAGTGGTCACAGGTCCGTCCCACCATCGGTCTGGGACTGCTCCTCGCGACCGTCGGCGTCGTGATCAGCGTCGCCGTGGTCGCCGTCGCGGCACACTACCTGCTCGATCTGCCGTGGCAGATCGCGGTGCTGCTCGCGGCGGTGACGTCTCCGACCGACGCTGCAGCGGTGTTCTCGGTGCTGCGGCGAGTACCGCTGCGTCCGTCCGTCCTGGGGACGCTCGAGGTGGAGTCCGGGCTCAACGACGCCCCCATCGTGCTCATCGTCACCGCGGTGAGCATCGGGACCGCGACCGAGCACTCGGTGCCGGTGTTCGCGCTGATCGTTGCCGGTGAGCTGCTCCTCGGCGGAGTCGTGGGTTTCCTCGTCGGCCGGGCCGGTGCCTTGATCCTGCGTGGGGTCGCACTGCCGTCATCGGGCCTCTACCCGCTCGCGGTCCTCGCGTTCGCGGTCCTCGGGTACGGTGGCGCGGCCGTCCTGCACGGCAGCGGCTTCGCGGCGGTCTACGTCGCGGCGCTCGTGCTGGGCAACGCCGAGCTGCCGCACCGCGCCGCCACCCGGTCGTTCGCCGAGGGTGTCGGCTGGCTGGCCCAGATCGGCCTGTTCGTCATGCTCGGTCTGCTGGCGAGCCCGGGCCAGGTGACGATGTGGCAGGTCTGGGTGGCGATCGTCGGCGGTGCCATCTTGACCTTCGTCGCTCGGCCGCTGTCGGTCCTGGTGTGTGCCGCGGTCACCCGTACCCCATGGCGGGAGCAGGCCTTCTTGTCGTGGGCGGGACTGCGCGGCGCCGTCCCCATCGTGCTCGCCACCATCCCGCTGGCCGAGGGCGTGCCGGGGTCGGGGGAGCTGTTCAACATCGTCTTCGTGTTCGTCGTGGTCTACACCTTCGTCCAGGCGCCGAGCCTGCCGTGGATCGCGCGCACCCTGTCGGTGACGACCGACGACGCTCGGGACGTGGACGTCGAAGCGGCACCGCTGGAGCGGATCGCGGCCGACCTGCTGCAGATCTCCGTGCCGGGTACGTCCCGCCTCGTGGGTGTGGAGGTGGGAGAGCTCCGGCTACCGGTGGGAGCCTCGGTGGCACTGGTGGTGCGCGGGGCCGAGTCGTTCACCCCGCACCGCACGATGCGTATCCGCGGTGATGACGACCTCCTCGTCGTCGCACCCCGGCGGTTGCGGGACGAGACCGAGGCACGGCTGCGGGCTCTAGCGCGCCACGGTCGACTCGCGGGCTGGAACGACGGCACCCCCCCACGGCGACCGTAAACCGCCTCAGCCGACGTCAGGCTCCACGGGGACGCAGACCTTGGTCGAGTCCTTGGTCTTCAGCTTGGTCGGCGCCTTCTTGTCGACGCCGGGATAGTTGGCGCCGACCACGACGCGAACCAGATCGCTCTGTGCGCCCGGTCGCTTGAGGTAGCTCACCTGGCCCTTGAACTGCTTGGCGACCAGACGCACCGGACCCGAGGACCTCCCGCTTGTCCAGATGGTGACCTGTCTGCCAGCCTCGACCTTGGACGGCAGGTTGGCGACGCGGCCGGACTGAAAGCCTGCCTTGCCGAGATCGAGCATCGTCCGGTTGGCCAGCCCAGAGATCGCGCTCGCGTTGTAGACATCGACTGTCACCGCGGCGGCCTTGAGGGTGCCGCCGGCACGGATGGTGCGAGGCTCACACTCGGCCCCTTGGTCGACTGGCAACGCCGGGGCCGCAGCGGTGAGCAACCGGACGCCCACCAGCGAACCGATCACGAACACGGCAGCGAGCACACTCATCGTCGCCACCGACTTGGTCGTCCGACTCATCGCAGCTCCTGGTCGCAGGTCATGTCCGGTCGCCCATCTGGTAGACGCGGGCGTGCAGGATCTGCCTCTGGTGCAGGGCGGCTCTCAGCGCGCGATGCAGACCGTCCTCGAGGTAGAGGTCACCGTGCCACCCCACGACGTGGGCGAACAGGTCACCGAAGAACGTCGAGTCCTCATCGAGCAGCGCGCCGAGGTCGAGCTGCGCCTTGACCGTCACCAGCTCGTCGAGGCGCACCTGCTGGGGCGGGACCTTGGCCCAGTCGCTCTGGGAGAAGCCATGGTCGGGGTACGGGCGCCCGTCGCCGACTCCTTTGAAGATCACAGCCGCCATCCTAGTCAGCGACGCGGCAAGACCCGCCGCGGCCATAGCGATGGGGGGCGGGTCTCGTACCGGCGGAGGATAGGGGATTCGAACCCCTGAGAGCTTTCACTCAACACGCTTTCCAAGCGTGCGCACTAGGCCACTATGCGAATCCTCCGTCGGGCACGCTACCGGCTCGCTCCGGCTGGCATGAAATCGGTGCCGGCGCCTAACATGGGCGTAGCCCCTCGCGCGGCGGCATCTTGCCCAACTCCCCCAGGGTCGGAAGACAGCAAGGGTAAGCAGGCTCTACCGGGTGCGCGGGGGGTCTTTGCTGCCCGTTGTCGGGTCCGGTGGCTAGGGTGCATGTCGTGGACGCACCTCTGGCTCTGTACCGGCGCTACCGGCCCGAGACCTTCGCCGAGGTCATCGGACAGGCGCACATCGCCGAGCCGCTGAGGCACGCGCTCGCCAACAACCGCTTCCACCACGCCTACCTCCTCTCCGGACCGCGCGGCTGCGGCAAGACCACCAGTGCGCGCATCCTCGCCCGTACGCTCAACTGCGAGAAGGCGCCGATCGCCGACCCGTGCGGTGAATGCCAGAGCTGCCGCGACCTCGCCAGAGGCGGGCCTGGCAGCATGGACGTCATCGAGATCGACGCGGCGAGCCACGGCGGTGTCGACGATGCCCGCGACCTGCGTGAGCGGGCGTTCTTCAGTCCCGTCAGCAGCCGCTACAAGGTCTACATCATCGACGAGGCCCACATGGTCTCCAACCAGGGCTTCAACGCGCTGCTCAAGCTCGTCGAGGAGCCTCCGCCTCACCTGAAGTTCATCTTCGCCACGACCGAGCCCGACAAGGTCATCGGCACCATCCGCTCACGCACTCACCACTACCCGTTCCGGCTGGTCCCGCCCAAGGTGCTCGGCGACTACCTGACCTCGCTCTGCGAGGCCGAGTCCGTAGGTCTCGAGCCGACCGCGCTGCCACTGGTCGTACGCGCCGGCGCTGGCTCGGTCCGCGACACGCTCAGCGTGCTCGACCAGCTGCTCGGTGGTGCCGGTCCCGACGGCGTCACCTACGAGCTGGCGGCGGCGTTGCTCGGCTATACGCCCGACTCCCTTCTCGACGAGGTCGTCGACGCGTTCGCCGCCGGTGACGGCGGATCTGTGTTCGGGGTCGTCGACAAGGTTGTCGAGACGGGCCAGGACCCGCGTCGGTTCGCCGAGGATCTGCTGCAGCGGCTACGGGACCTCGTCATCGTCTCGGCGGTGCCCGGTGCCGTCTCGATGGGGCTGCTGGAGATTCCCGGCGACCGTGCCGAGCGGCTTGAGAACCAGGCGTCGCGGTTCGGCGCGTCCGATCTCACCCGCGCCGCCGACGTGGTGGGCCAAGGGCTCACCGAGCTGCGTGGGGCCACCGCCCCCCGGCTCCTGCTGGAGCTGATGTGCGCCCGGATCCTACTGCCGGGCGCGGACCATTCGACGTCGGGCTTCCAGGCGAGACTCGACCGGATCGAACGCCGCTTGTCCATCACCGGTGCGGCGACGGACGTTGCGGACACCACTACCACTCCCGCTGCCGCGCCAAGCGCCTCCTGGCCGACACCTTCGAGTCCCGACGGGCCCGTCCGAGCGTCCGACCCCGCTGGCGGCACGCTCGAAGAACCCGTCGCGCCAGCGCCCCCAGCCGATGTCCAGCCCGTGTCAGAGCCGGAGGTGTCGGAGCGGAACGTGTCGCCTGAGGTGTCGGAGCGGAACCTGTCGCCTGAGGTGTCGGAGCGGAACGTGTCGCCTGCGGCTGCCGAGCCGCCAGACCCACCGCCGCCTGCGGCAACCGGCGCCATCGGCGTCACCGACCTACGCCGGCTCTGGCCCGAGGTGCTCGACCGGGTGATGGTGACTCGCCGCTTCGCGTGGATCATGCTGAGCCAGAACGCCCAGGTGCACTCCGTCGACGGCGCGGTGATCACGATCGCCCTGGTCAACGCCGGTGCCCGTGACTCGTTCGCCCGCAGCGGCTCCGACGACGTGCTGCGCGCGGCGATCGTGGACGTCATCGGTGGGGATTGGCGGATCGAGACGATCGTCGATCCTGGCACCAGCCCGTCGCCCGCGGGCACCGAATCCCGGTCGACGTCCGCGGCTACGACGACGGTACCGCAGGCCCAGAATCCAGCGACACCTGAGCGTCCGTCAGGGGGACAAAGCGCTTCCACGTCTGGCAGCGAGCCCCGTGCAGCAGGTTCGGCACAGGACGCCGACGTCGACCCCGACGACCCCGTTGTCGAGACCGTGGACGTGAGCCACGAGGACCTTCTCTCGGGCGTCCTCGGCGCAAAGGTCATCGAGGACCACCCGCCCCGGCCATGAGCCACCCTTGGCCGGCCGTCAGTTAAACAAGAGCATCGCCCAACTCCTGCGACAGCACCGCCGCCGCGGTGGTAGCGATGACCGTCCCCCGATTCATCGGTCCCCCTCCGGTCGGGTGCCCGATGGCACCGAGGCTGCCTGCTCGGCCGCCTCGGCCCGGCGGTCCCGGCGGGCGACCCAGATGATTGCGCCGACGATCACGAGGGCGGGACCGCGACCACCAGCGCGTGATGAGCCAGGACGACGTCTCCGCTTGCGGCAAGGGCTGCGCTGGTCACAGCAGCACGCGTTCGCGGTCGCCGGTGTGGTACCGGTCCCGGCCTGGGGAGCTGCGGGCGAGCCGCGCCACACCCCAGGACAAAGCCCAGATGAGAGCCACCGAGCATGCCAGCACCACGACCGATGCGGCGCAGGATGAAGTAGTGCGCCGGGTTGGCGAGCGGTCCGTCGTCGCGTCCGCGGCCGATGTGCAGCGAGATGTCCCACAAGAAACCCGAAGAGCGCCGTGATGAGCGAGATCGTCACGAGCACGCTCGGCAGTGCGGCCCAGCCGGGCAGCCTGCTGCGCGACCCGACCTTGTCGGCGAGGTCGCCGAGCCTGGTGATCTTGCGGGTGCGGTGCAGGTACGCGACACCGAGCAGGGCCGCGCTCACCAAGGCAGCGGTGGCGCTGAGGCCGAAGACCTGGCCGATGGCGGCCCCGCCGGCCGGTGGGGCCGCGTCGGGTAAACGTGAGTTAACATCCGAGAGTATGCCAACGTCGATGTTACACGCCAACTGGCGTATAACTCTCGCGCGTCCTGGGGTGGGCCCGAGGCCGCTCTCGCTAGGCTGGAGTCACGTCGACACGAGGAGCACCGTGAGCCCGCAGGAACCGCAGGACGAGTCGCCCCAGGAACTGCCTGACCTGGGTGGCATGCCGGATCTCGGCGGGCTGGACATGGGCGGGCTGCTCGCCCAGGCCCAGCAGATGCAGGCGCAGCTGATGGCCGCAACGGACGAGCTCGCCACAGAGAAGGTTCAGGGCACCGCAGCGAGCGGGCTGGTCACTGCCACCGTCACCGGCACCGGCGAGCTGGTCTCGCTCGACATCCGGCCCGAAGCGGTGGACCCGGCTGACGTCGAGACGCTCGGCGACATGGTGGTCGCTGCGATCCGCGACGCCACCGGCAACGCCACCGCGCTGGCGGCCGAGCGGATGGGTCCGCTGGCCGGGCTCGGCGGTGGTGACCCCTTCGGCGGCGCACCGGGAGCGTCCGGGCCCGCCGGGTTCCAGTGACCTGATGTACGAAGGCATCGTCCAGGACCTCATCGACGAGCTCGGCCGACTTCCGGGCGTAGGACCCAAGAGTGCGCAACGCATCGCGTTCTACATCCTCGACGCGGACCCGGGGGACGTGCGCAGGCTCGCCGAGGTGCTGACCGTGGTCAAGGAGAAGGTGCGCTTCTGCATCACCTGCGGCAACGTCGCCGAGTCCGAGCAGTGCCGGATCTGTGCCGACCCGCGCCGGGACCTCAGCATGCTGTGCGTGGTGGAGGAGTCCAAGGACGTCGTGGCGGTCGAACGCACCCGCGAGTTCCGCGGGCGCTACCACGTGCTCGGCGGCGCGATCTCGCCGATCGAGGGGATCGGCCCGGACGAGCTGCGCGTCAAGGAGCTGATGCAGCGTCTGGCCGACGACACCGTCACCGAGGTGATCCTGGCGACCGATCCCAATCTCGAGGGCGAGGCGACTGCGACGTACCTCACGCGGTTGCTGCGGCCACTCGGCTTGCGTGTGACCCGATTGGCGAGTGGACTACCGGTGGGAGGCGATCTGGAGTACGCCGACGAGGTGACCCTGGGGCGCGCATTCGAGGGGAGGAGATCGATCGATGACTGACCACACGTGGGCCGACGAGGTGATGTCGAGCAGCGGCGAGCTCGGCGAGCTCGCCGATTCCATCGCCGACCAGGCCAAGAGCTTCCTCATCGCGGTACGCGAGGTAGCCCGCAGCGGCGAGATGGGCAGCGCCGTCCCCATGCTGCTGCTCGAGGTGAGTCAGCTGCTGCTCGCCGGCGCCCGCCTCGGCGCGCAGACAGACTTCGTCCCTGAGGACGACTTCGAGCCCGACGTCGGCCCCGATCCCGACCTGGACGCGATCCGGGTGGCGCTGGCCGAGCTGCTGGGTGAGTTCGACGAGTTCACCGAGGTCTTCGACCCCTACCTCGACCCGCCAGAGCTCGTCACCTCGCGGATCTCCGACGACATCGCGGCGATTTCCGGTAGCGTGGCCCACGGACTTCAGCACCACCGTGCCGGCCGCACCCAGGAGGCGCTGTGGTGGTGGCAGTTCTCCTACGTCTCCTCATGGGGTGGCGAGGGGAGTGCGGCGCTGCGCGCCCTTCAGTCGATAGTCGCCCACGACCGCCTCGACCGGGAGGTCGACGGGTTCGGCGAGACCGAGTTCGACGACACGGTGATCGCCGCTCCCTGACACCGGGGCGGGCGGGCCGAGGCGCGGACGGCTGCCCCCGGCCGGCGCCGACGCGTGATCTAGACTGGCCTGGCGCAGAACCGCGCAGCCCGAGTCAACCCCCCAAGGATCGCCGTGGGCATAGTCGTGCAGAAGTACGGCGGCTCCTCGCTTGCGGACGCCGCCAGCATCAAGCGGGTCGCCCAACGCATCGTGGCCGCCAAGAAGGCGGGCAACGACGTCGTCGTCGTCGTGTCCGCCATGGGCGACACCACGGACGAGCTGTTGGCCCTTGCGCACCAGGTCTCACCGCTGCCCCAGGGTCGCGAGCTCGACATGCTGCTGACCGCCGGCGAGCGGATCAGCGAAGCGCTGCTGGCGATGGCGATCGCCAACCTCGGCCACGACGCCCGCTCGTTCACCGGGTCGCAGGCCGGTGTGATCACCGACTCCGCGCACGGCAAGGCCAAGATCATCGACGTGACACCAGGGCGCATCGAAGAGGCGCTCTCCATGGGCCACATTGCCATCGTTGCGGGGTTCCAGGGTGTCTCCCAAGACAGCAAGGACATCACCACCCTCGGGCGTGGCGGCTCAGACACGACGGCCGTCGCACTCGCCTCGGCTCTGCGCGCCGACGTGTGCGAGATCTACTCCGACGTCGACGGGATCTTCACCGCCGACCCTCGCATCGTCCCCAACGCCCGGCGCATCCCACGGCTGTCCTACGAGGAGACCCTCGAGATGGCAGCCAGCGGCGCCAAGATCCTGCATGTTCGCTGTGTGGAGTACGCCCGCCGCAACCAGATGCCCATCCACGTACGGTCCTCGTTCTCTCAGCAGCAAGGGACGTGGGTCGTCGACTCCACCAGCACCGAACCCGAGGGCGAACCCATGGAACAAGCGATCATCTCCGGCGTTGCACACGACCGCAGCGAAGCCAAGATCACCGTCATCGGGGTCCCGGACAAGGTCGGTGAGGCTGCCCACATCTTCGAGGTGCTTGCCGAGGCCCAGATCAACATCGACATGGTGGTCCAGAACGTCTCCTCGGCCGCGACTGCGCTCACCGACATCTCCTTCACCCTCCCGCGCACCGACGGCCAGACCGCCATGACGGCACTCGCCAAGCTCAAGGACGAGGTCGGCTACGAGCAGATCCAGTACGACGACCGCATCGGCAAGATCTCGTTGATCGGTGCCGGCATGCGGTCGCAACCGGGGATCACCGCAAAGTTCTTCAAGGCGATCGCCGACACCGGTGTCAACATCGAGATGATCTCCACCTCCGAGATCCGGATCTCCGTCATCGTCAACGGCGATGGCGTGGACGACGCCGTGACCTCCGCACACGCCGCCTTCGGACTTGGCTCGGACGAGGTCGAGGCCGTGGTGTACGGGGGGACCGGACGATGACGATGAGCGGCGAAGGCGGCGAGGGCTTGCGAGTCGGTGTCGTAGGCGCCACCGGTCAGGTCGGTGCGGTGATGCGCCGGCTGCTTGCCGAACGCGAGTTCCCCGCCGCGCAGGTGCGGTTCTTCGCGTCGGCGCGGTCGGCAGGCTCGACGTTGCCTTGGGCCGGCGGCGAGATCGTCGTCGAGGATGCCGCCAGCGCCGATCCGACGGGGCTCGACATCGCGCTGTTCTCCGCCGGCGCCACGATGTCCAAGGTGCAGGCACCTCGGTTCGCCGAGGCCGGAGTGACGGTGATCGACAACTCCTCGGCGTGGCGCCGCGACCCAGACGTCCCTCTCGTGGTGAGCGAGGTCAACCCCGAGGCGATCGCCGGTGCCGTCAAGGGGATCATCGCCAACCCCAACTGCACGACGATGGCGGCGATGCCGGTGCTCAAGCCGTTGCACGACGAAGCGGGCCTCGTGCGCATGGTGGCGAGCACCTACCAGGCGGTCTCTGGCGGCGGACTGGCCGGTGTGGACGAGCTCCTCGGCCAGATGAACAAGGTCGTCGGCCAGGCGGCCGTGCTGACCCATGACGGCTCGGCGGTGGACTTCGGTGCGCCGGAGCTGTACGTCGCACCGATCGCCTTCAACGTGCTCCCGATGGCCGGCTCGGTGGTGGACGACGGCTCATTCGAGACCGAGGAGGAGCAGAAGTTGCGCAACGAGAGCCGCAAGATTCTGCACATCCCCGACCTGCGGGTCTCGGGCACCTGCGTACGGGTGCCGGTCGTCACAGGACACTCGCTCTCGCTCAACTGCGAGTTCGACCGCGCACTGACCGTGCGGCGGGCGACCGAGCTGCTCGCGGCCGCGCCGGGGGTGGAGGTGGTCGACGTGCCCAACCCGCTGCTCGCGGCGGGCCGGGACCCCAGCTTCGTGGGTCGCATCCGGCAGGACCAGAGCGTTGACGGCGAGCGCGGGCTGGTGCTCTTCGTCAGCAACGACAACCTACGAAAGGGTGCGGCCCTCAACACGATCCAGATTGCCGAGCTGATCGCCGCTTCCTGACCGCTGGCACCACCCGTCACACCTTGGTTCTCCTGGTACGGCGTCGCCACCAGGGTCGCAACCTCGGTGCAGTGACGCTACGCCAGGTGAAGTGGTGAGGTCGGCCGGTGCGAGCGCCGTTTCGTGCGTGCAACACTTCGGGCATGAGTGCAGCGCAACCGCCGGGATGGGCGTGGACGGGCTTCAGTCACGACCCGCGGTTGCCGTCGTCGGCTGCCTTGCGCGCCTCGGACAGGGACCGCGACGTCGCGCTACAGGCACTCTCCGAGGCGTACGCCGACGGCCGGCTCGACCGCGAGGAGCACGAGTCCCGTACCGATGCCGCGATGAGCGCCAAGGTCCTCGGCGACCTTCCTCCGCTGATCGCGGACCTCGTGCCGGACGAAAGCATCTCTGCCGGCGTGCCGGTCGCCACGGCCGACGTGCAGACACAGGTCGTCCAGGCCTGGCGGCGCCGCCGCAACAACGCGGCGATGGGCATGGCGGGTCCGTCGGTGATGACGACCGGCATCTGGGCGGCGACTGCCATCGGTTCTGGCAACATCTACTTCTTCTGGCCGGTCTTCGTCATCCTCGGTACCGGCATGAACGTGCTGCGCACGATGTTCTCCAAGCAGGACATCATCGAAAGTGAACGTGACCGGATCGAGCGCAAGGCTCGGAAAGCAACGCCTGGCGGGCCAGGTCCGGCCGGTCGGTGAGCAGCGCGTCGACGCCGGCGCGGGCCAGCCGGAGCATCTCCTGCTCCTCGTTGACCGTCCAGGCGTACGTCTGCAGGCCGGCAAGGCGGGCACGGCGCACGTAGGTCTCGGTGATGCCGCGATGCCACGGGTTGACCACCCCCGCCCATGCGACGAGCTGGGGCCGCAACGGCGTGGACAGTGTCAGCAACCCGATCCGGTACGACGGCCGCAGCCGGGCGAAGGTGTGCAGCGTCTCTGCGTCGAAGCTCTGCACGGTGACGTCCTCGGGGCGTCCACCGGGGTGAGTGTCGAGGACGTCGGTGAGGTCGGACTCGATGCCACCGAAGGCGCCGGGCTCCTTCAGCTCGATCAGCAGCCCGGTGTCGGTGCCTCGCAGCACGTCGAGGACCTCACGAAGCGTCGGCACGCCAACACCGGCGAAGTTCGGGTGCTTCCACGTCCCCGCGTCGAGCCGGCGGATCTCGGCGAGCGTGAACGACTCCACCGGGTCGTCCGCGCGCCCGGGCCATCTTGTCGCGATGTCGGTCGTACGCCTGAAGGTGCGGTCGTGGATGGCGACGAGGTGCCCGTCGCGGGTGCGTTGCACGTCGATCTCGACGGCGTCGGCGCAGGCGACCGCGGCGCGGTGGACGGCGTGCACCGTGTTCTCCGGTGCGACGTGGCTGAAGCCGCGGTGCGCGATCACGAGGGGCCGCCGGGCTGCTGGCGCCAGTATCGGAAGTGGCCGATGATGCAGGGAAGTTGTGGTCACGCTTCTAGCGTGGGCCATGAAGGTGTCACGCGCCGGTTGGCGGCGCGAACTGCGTACGACAGATTGGTTAATAGTTCGACGGGCGTACGCGCAGCGCTTCGAAGTCGTCCAGCGCCTCGGGGTTGAGCAGGGCACCCTTGGCGGCGGCCTCCGCGGCCGGCGTACCCTGCAAGATCCGCTTGACCGGCACCTCGAGCTTCTTGCCCGACAGTGTCCGGGCAAGCGCGGCGACCTGGTGAATGTCGTCGGGCACGTGCCTCGGTGAGAGGTCCGACCGCAGCGCGGCCCCGATCCTGCGCCGGAGGGTGTCGTCGAGCGACACACCCTCGGCGAGGACGACGAACAGCAGCAACCGCCCGGCACCGCCTTCGTCGTCCTCGAGGTGGACGACGAGGCTGTCCACGACGTCGGGCAGCGCCTCTACGACCGAATAGAACTCCGCCGTGCCCAGCCGCACCCCGCCGCGGTTGAGAGTCGCGTCGCTGCGACCCGTGACGACGCAGCTGCCGTCTCGGTGGATCGTTATCCAGTCGCCGTGACGCCACACGCCGGGGATGTCCTCGAAGTACGCCGCGCGGTAGCGCGACCCGTCCTCATCGCCCCAGAACCCAACCGGCATGGACGGCATCGGCGCGGTGATGACGAGCTCGCCGAGCTCGTCGATGACCGATTGTCCCCGGTGATCGTACGCCGCCACCGCCGCCCCGAGGCACCGGCAGGCGATCTCCCCGGCGTAGACGGGTACGAGCGGGCTCGATCCGACGAAGCCGGTGCACACGTCGGTGCCGCCGGACAACGAGCCCAGCTGCGCGGTGTCGCTGACCGCTTCGTACACCCACCGGAACCCCTCGGCTGGCAGTGGCGCGCCGGTGGAGCCGATGCCTCGCAGCGTCGAGAGGTCGGCGACCTCGCGCGGCACCAGGGCGGTCCTGCGGCACTGCAGGAGGTACGGCGCGCTGGTGCCGAAATAGGTGACGCCGGTCTCGGCCGCCAGCTGCCACAGCGCGGCGAGGTCGGGCGCGGCGGGGTTACCGTCATACATCACGACCGTCGACCCGACGCCGATGCCCGAGACCAGGAGATTCCACATCATCCACCCCGTGGTGGAGAACCAGAAGAACCGGTCCTGCGGTCCGAGGTCCATGCCCAGCGCGAGGGACTTGAGATGTTCGACGGTGATGCCACCGTGGCCGTGCACGATCGGCTTGGGCAGTCCGGTCGTGCCGGAGGAGAACAACACGTACAACGGGTGGTCGAAAGGCACCCGCTCGAACGCCAGCGGAGCGGACTCCGCCAGTAGCTCGTCCCAGCCGATCGCGCCCGGCGGCGGAGGGGAGGAGGCGTCCAGGTAGGGCAGCCAGACCGTGGCTGTGAGGCTCGGTAGCGCGGCAGCGATGGCGACGACCTCCTGCGTACGGTCCACGGCCTTGTCGCCGTAGCGGTAACCGTCGACCGCGACCAGGATCGTCGGGGCGATCTGCTGCCAACGGTCGATGACGCTCCGGGTGCCGAACTCCGGCGCACACGAGCTGAAGGTGGCCCCGAGGCTCGTCGTCGCCAGCATCAGTACGAGCGTCTCGGGTAGGTTGGGGAGGTACGCCGCCACGCGGTCGCCGCGACTGACGCCGAGTCGCGTCAGGCCGGCACGGGCGCTTGCGACCATTGACCGCAGCTCGGCTGCGGTCAGGCGCACCTCGTCACGCGTCTGCGAACGGCTGACCACCACGACCTCGTCGTCGGCCCGCCCTGGCATCCGCAGCATCGTCTCGGCGTAGTTCAGGCGAGTGTCGGCGAACCATCGGGTGCCCGGCATTCTGGTGTCGGCTACGGCGACCGATGCGTCGCCATCGGCGGGGATGTCGAAGTATCGCCAGACCGATAGCCAAAATGCATTGAGGTCCTCTACCGACCACGTCCACAGTGCCTCGTAGTCGCCGAAGGCTGGCCCGCCGGTGCCTTCCAGCCAGCGCAAGTAGTCACCAATCCGGGAGGTCTCACGAACGTCCGGTGAAGGCGTCCACAAGATGTCGTGGCGCGGCGGTACCGGCTCAGTCATCGCCGGGTGTGAGCGCGACGATCAGGAGGTGGGCGACGAGGCACGCCGCGGCGCCGACCGCGGGGACGATCAGCCACGCCCACCTGGTGTAGACGGGGTCGATGAGCGCGGCCAGGACGAGGATGACGGCAAGCAGGACCCCGACGAGGCTGGTGGTGCCGGCCTCGCGAATACGGGCGTACGCCAGCAGCCGGGTGCCGACGACAACGGCCACGGCGAGGATCGCGGCGAGCGCGAGCAGCCCCCAGCCGCCACCGGTGGCGGTACCTCGTACCGCGCTGAAGATCGCGAGTGCCAGGGCGGCCAGGGCGGTGACGAGCAGCCCGACGACGGCCCCGGTGACCGTGCTTGCAGCCGGCGCGGGTAGAGCC
>Ga0136612_10000467_pt1 | contig 14494 bp, 13 predicted proteins | sample AntDryUQ224A2306_2_FD_106644 | JGI IMG/M metagenome (GOLD analysis project Ga0136612, IMG submission 106644) | Polar desert sand microbial communities from Dry Valleys, Antarctica - metaG UQ224A (23.06) | ecosystem: Environmental > Terrestrial > Soil > Desert | place: Antarctica: Dry Valley... | reverse complement strand
CGGCCCGATCCCCAAGCCGCTGGTCGAGATCGGCGGCCGGCCGATCCTCTGGCACGTGATCCAGCTCTACGCGGCGCAGGGGTTCCGGCGCTTCGTGCTGTGCACGGGCTACCTCGGCGAGCTAATCGAGGCCTTCGCGGCCGACACGACGTGGCCGGCCGGAACCCACGTCGTGTGCGTCGACACCGGCCAGGACACCCCGACGGGCGGTCGCGTCCTACGCGCCCGCGAGCACGTCGGCGCGGGCACCTTCGCCTGCACCTACGCCGACGGGGTCGCCGACATCGCGCTCTCAGACCTCGTCGCGCACCATCGCGCGCACGGCGCCCTGGCCACGGTCACCGTGGTGCGCCCGCGCCTCCAGTTCGGCGTCGCCGAGCTGGACGGCGGCGACCGGATCCTCGGCTTCGACGAGAAGCCGCGCTCGGATCACTGGATCAACGGCGGGTTCTTCTGCTTCGAGCCGGGGGTCTTCGACTACCTGAGCGACTCCAGCGTGCTCGAGCGCGAGCCGCTGGAGGGCCTGGCCGGCGACGGGCAGCTGCGCGCCTACCGCCACACGGGCTTCTGGGAGTGCATGGACACCTACAAGGACGCCATCGAGCTCAACGACCTGTGGGCCGAGGGCGACGCGCCGTGGAACGTGTGGGCGTGAGCGGCCGGTCGGTCTTCGTGACGGGTGCCTACGGGCTGCTCGGGTCGTGGTTGGCCAAGGCGCTGGTGGCCGACGGCGATCGCGTCACGGTGCTCCGGCGCGACGAGCGCGTCGCGTCGGCGCTGGAGCTCGAGGGCACCGAGCGCCAGGTCGACGTCGTCACCGGCGACCTGGTGGACGGCGAGCTGATGTCGCGCGTCCTCAACGAGTACGAGATCGACACGGTGTTCCACCTCGCCGCCCAGACCCTCGTGGGCACGGGGAACCGCTCGCCGGTCTCCACCTTCGAGACCAATATCCGCGGCACCTGGCTGCTGCTCGAGGCCTGCCGCCTGCACGGTGTCGCGCGCACGGTCGTCGCCGCCTCCGACAAGGCCTACGGGCGCCACGACGAGCTGCCCTACCGCGAGGACTTCGCCCTGCAGCCACGCTATCCCTACGACGTCTCCAAGGCCGCCACCGACCTCATAGCGCGCTCCTACTTCCACACCTTCGGCCTGCCGGTCGCCGTGACGCGCTTCGCCAACCTCTACGGCGGGGGCGACCTCAACCGCTCCCGGCTCATCCCCGAGGCCGTCGACGCGGCGCTCGCCGGGCGCGCGCCCGTCATTCGCTCCGACGGCTCGCCCGAGCGTGACTTCCTCTACGTCGAGGACGCCGTGGCCGCCTACCGCGCGATCGCCGACGCCCTCGCGGCGCCCGACGGCGGCGCGCGCGGCGAGGCGTTCAACGCGGGCAGCGGACGCTCGCACTCCGTGCTGGACGTCGTCGCGCTCGTGTGCGCCGCCGCGGGGACCGACGTCGAGCCCGACGTCCAGGGCGCCGGCACCCCGGCGGGCGAGATCGACCGCCAGTTCGTCGACGCGGCCAAGCTCCGGGCGCTCACGGGCTGGGAGCCGGCCACCGGCCTGGAGGAGGGCCTGGCCCGCACGGTGGCCTGGTACCGCGAGCACCCGGGCGCGCTGCGCTGATGTTGCCGGCCTCGCGCACGGCCATTCTCGAGCGCCTCGGCGATGACGACCTGCTGCTCGACGTCGGTGCCTGGGCGCACCCGTTCGGGCGCGCAGACTGGGTCATCGACCTCGGGTCCCACGCCACGCGCGGCCTCTACTACTACGACCGCGACGCCGAGCCGGAGCGCTTCACCGCCGAGACCTGGGTGCAGCGCGACCTCTGCCACCGCGAGCCGTGGCCGTTCGCCGACGACCAGTTCGACTTCGCGGTGTGCTCTCACGTGCTCGAGGACGTGCGCGACCCGGTCTGGGTGTGCTCGGAGCTCTCGCGGGTCGCCCGCGCCGGCTACGTGGAGGTGCCCTCGCGCCTGGAGGAGCACGCGCTCGGGGTGCACGGGCCGTGGGCGGGCTGGAGCCACCACCACTGGCTGTGCGACGTCGTCGACGGGCGCCTGGAGGTCGTGTTCAAGGCCCACGAGATCCACGGCACGCCAGAGGCGCACTTCCCCGCGGGCTTCCACGGGACGCTCTCGGAGAGCCAGCGGGTCCTCACGCTGTGGTGGGAGGGAGCGGTGGAGTGCCGTGAGCGCATCCATGCCGACACCGTCAGCCGCAACGAGGATCTGCGCGGCTTCGTCGCCGCCCACCGGGCATCGTGACTCCACCCGAGCTGTCCGTCGTCGTCGCGTCACACGAGCGGCCGCTGCGCCTGCGCTTCCTGCTCAATGCGCTGGCCGAGCAGACCGCTCCCCGCGACCTGTGGGAGGTGATAGTCGTGCACGACTCGGGGGGCCCTGAGACCGAGGAGCTGCTCGGCGGCCACGAGCTGGCACGAGCCGGCGTGCTGGGCCACGAACGCCTGCGGGCCGGTTCGGCGCTCGCGCCGGTCCAGCGAAACCACGGCTGGCGGGCGGCGCGCGCACCGATGGTCGCCTTCACCGACGACGACTGCCGGCCGCCCCCGACCTGGGTGGCCCGGGCGCTGGAGGCCGCCCGCCGGCATCCGGGGGCCGTGGTGCAGGGCGCGACCCGGCCCGATCCCGACGAGGCGTGGATGCTGCTCGCCTCCCAGCACGCCCGCAGCCAGGACGTCGAGCCGCCGACTCCCTGGGCGGAGACCTGCAACATCCTCTATCCCCGCGCGGTGCTCGAGGCGCTGGACGGCTTCGAGGACTCCCCGCCGCCGACGACGGGCGAGGACGCCGACCTGGCCGCCCGTGCGCGTGGCGCCGGTTACAGGCTGGTCGGGGACCCCGAGCTCTTGACCTTCCACGCGGTGGACGTACCGGGGCCCCTCGCCCGGCTGCGCTTCGTCAGGCGCTGGCGTGATCTGCCGCGCATGGTGCGCCGTCACCCCGAGCTGCGCCGCGAGCTGTTCCTCGGATTCTTCTGGAAGCCGACGCACGCCGAGCTGGCGCTCGCGCTGGCGGGAGTCGGGCTGGCCCGCCGCCGGCCGGCCGCGCTCGCCCTCGTCTGGCCCTACGCGTGGCGGGCCACCTCGCACTACGGGCGCGGCCCGCGCGGCCTCGCGCGCTCGCTCGCCGAGCTGCCCGGACGGGTCGTCTACGACCTCGCCGAGACCGTGGCAATCGCGGCCGGGGCGATCCGCCATCGCGAGCCGATGCTCTGAGGCGGCCCTAGACTCACCCTCATGTCAGGCCACTCCAAGTGGGCGTCGATCAAGCACAAGAAGGCGATCGTCGACTCGCGCCGCGGGCAGCAGTTCACCAAGCTGGCGCGCGCGATCACCGTTGCCGCGCGCGACGGCGGCGGAGACCCCGAGATGAACGCCGCGCTGGGCAATGCGGTGCAAAAGGCGAAGGACGCCTCGATGCCCAAGGACAACATCGAGCGCGCGATCGCGAAGGGCACGGGGGAGGGCGCGGACGTCGCGGCGATCGAGTCGGTCCTCTACGAGGGCTACGGACCGGGCGGCGTGGCGATCCTGGTGGAGGCGCTGACCGACAACCGCAACCGCACCGGCGCCGACATGCGCCACGCCTTCTCCAAGCACGGGGGCAACCTCGGCGAGCCGGGGTCGGTCTCCTACCTCTTCGAGAAGCGGGGGATCGTGGTCGTCGAGGCGGCGGCCTACTCCGAGGACGACCTCATGGTCGCCATCGATGCGGGCGCCCAGGACATCGCGGTCGACGACGATGTGTACGAGATCGTCACCGATCCCGCCGGCCTCGCCGCGGTCCGCGCAGAGCTCGACTCCGCCGGGATCCGCATCGAGTCGGCCGAGATCGTGCAGCAGCCCAGCACGCGGGTGCGGGTTGAGGAGGCCGACGCCGCGAAGCTGATGCGCCTGATCGAGACGCTCGAGGAGTCAGACGACACGGACGCGGTGCACGCAAACTTCGACGTGGATGCCGACGTCCTCGAACGTGTCGCCGGCTGAGCCGGCGGTGGGCGCGGGGCGGGCCGGCCGCCGGCACCGGGTACTCGTCGCGCTGACCCCCCTCGCGGCGTATCTCGCCGTCTCGTGCCTGTACTTCGCGCTCCCGGTCGCCGGCGACCTCGACACGGAGCTGATCGCCGCCGGCGACAGCGACCCGAGCGCGTTCCTGTGGTTCCTGGTCTGGTGGCCGCATGCGCTCACCGACGGCCTCAACCCCTTCGTCAGCAGCCAGATCAACCCGCCCGGCGGCTACAACCTGACGTGGACGACGCCGATGCTGGCGCCGAGCCTCGTCCTGGCGCCGGTGACCGCCGCGTTCGGCCCCGTGGTCTCCTACAACGTGCTCGGCGTGCTGTCGCCGGCTCTCAGGGCATTCGCCGGGTACGCACTCTGCCGCCACCTGACCGGGCGCACAGCGCCCTCGCTCCTGGCCGGCTACGTCTTTGGGTTCTCCCCGTTCGTGCTCGGCGAGGCGCGCGGGCACGTGCTGTTCCTCCTCCTGGCGATGCTGCCGCTCGTCGTCCTCCTCGTCATCCGGGGAATCGAGGGCTCGATCGGGACGCGGCGTCTCGTCGCCGGTCTCACGGCGGCCCTGACCTTCCAGTTCCTCACCGCCGTCGAGGTGTTCGCGATGGGGACGGTGTTCGGCGGGGCGGTCCTCGTCGGGGTCGGGCTGCTGGCGCCCTCCGCGCGGGCCGCGGTGCTGCGCGTCGCCCGCCCGCTCGCCGCGGCCTACGGGCTGACGGTGGTGCTGGTCAGTCCGTACCTCTTCTACATGCTCTTTCGCGATCACGTGGAGCCCGCCCACGCCGATCCGGACGTGTTCTCGTCAGACGCGCTCTCATTCATCGTGCCGACCGGCCTTGAGCGGCTCGGGCGCCGGCAGTTCGCGGGGGCGGCCGCCACGTTCGACCAGCTCGGGGGCTACGGCGGCAGCGGCGTCGCCTACGTGGGCGTGCCGCTGCTCATCATCGTCCTCGTCTTCGCGGTGCAGCGCTGGTCGCGCCTGAGCACCCGCGTCTCCGTGCTGAGCTTCGCCGGGATCGCGCTGGCCGCGCTCGGGCCGCGACTGCGGATCGCCAATGCCGAGACCGTGTGGCTGCCCTGGGAAGCCGTCACCCACCTCCCGCTGCTGGGCAAGGCGTTGCCCTACCGCGTCTCGGCGTTCCTGTTCCTCGCGCTCGCCGTGATCCTGGCCCTCTGGCTCTCCGACCGCCCGTCGCTCGGGCGCTGGGCGGCCGCGCTCGCCGGTGTGGCCCTGCTCCTGCCCAACCTCGGGCAGGGCATATGGGAGACCGACGCGCGCACTCCGGCCTTCTTCACCGGCGGGCTGCACCGGCGTGAGCTGTCGCCCCGTGACCGCGTGCTGGTGGTGCCCTACTACGGCGTGGGCGTGCGCGGGCACGCCCTCGCCGACATGCGCTTCAAGATGGTGGTGGCCTACCTCGGTGCCATCCCGGAGCCCGACCAGGCCGACCCTGCGCTCGGGATGATCTACACGGGTCGCCTGACTCCCGGCTACCCGGCGGCCATCCGGCGCTTCGTCGACCACCACCGGATCACGGTGATCGTCGTGCGCAGCGCCGAGGCGCCGCCACTGCTTCCACTGTTCGCGTCGCTGGGCGGGGCTGCACCGCGCGAGGTCGGCGGAATGCTCGTCTACCGGCTCAGGCCCGCCCCGGCGGGATCCTGAGCGGACGCGATGCCTGTGGCCTCGACCACGTCGGAGAGCAACCCGGCCCCGCGGGACCGGCGGCGCCGGGCGCTCAGGGCCCTGGGCCCGCTGCTGCTCTATCTGCTCGCGTCGTGGCTGTGCTTCGGCCGGGCGGTCTCAGGTGATTTCGGGTCCGAGGCGATCGCCTCGACCCAGGGCGAGTCCGGCGCGTTCATGTGGTTCCTGTCGTGGTGGCCGCACGCCATCGGCCACGGCGTCAATCCGTTCTTCACCGACCAGATCTTCGCCCCGCACGGCTACAACCTGAGCTGGGCGACGGCGATCCCCGGCCCGAGCCTCGTGCTCGCACCCGTCACGATCGCCTTCGGGCCGGTGGTGGCCTACAACGTCCTCGTGGTGCTCGCGCCGGCGTTGAGCGCGTGGACCGCCCACCTCCTCTGCCGGCACCTCACGCAGGGTGCCACCGCGCCGTCGCTGCTGGCCGGCTACGTCTTCGGCTTCTCGCCGCTCGTCCTCGGCGCCGCACGCGGGGCGCCGAACCTCGCCCTCATCGCGATGATCCCGCTGGTCGTACTCCTCCTGCTGCGCGGTTCGGAGGGGTCGATCGGCCCGCGGCGACTGGTGGCCGGGCTCACCGCGGCGCTGACCTTCCAGTTCCTGACCTCCACGGAGTATTTCGCGCTGCTCACGGTCTTCGGGGGCGCGATCCTCGGCGCGCTGGCGCTGTGGGGGCGCTCGGCGCGGCCCGCGCTGCGGCGCGTGGCCAGGCCGCTCGTGCTCGGCTACGCGTTGACGGGGGTGGTCGTCAGCCCGCTGCTCTTCTACATGCTCTTCCGCGACCACCTCAATCCGGTCCACGCCGATCCTCAGGTCTACTCGTCGGACCTGCTCTCCTTCGTGGTTCCCACGCAACTCCAGCGAGTCGGGCGTGGGCGCTTCGCCGAGGCGGCCGCGACCTTCGACCTGCCCGGGGGCCTCGGCGGGGGCGGCTACGCCTACGTCGGGCTGCCGCTGCTGGTGATCGTCGTCGTCTTCGCCGTGCAGCGCTGGCATCTCCTTGTCGCCCGGGTGGCGGTGCTGAGCTTCGCGGGCATCGCGCTCGCCTCGCTCGGCCCGCGGCTGCACATCGCCAACGCCGAGACCATCTGGCTGCCCTGGGAGCCGCTGACCCACCTGCCGCTCGTGCGCTACGCGCTTCCGGCGCGGTTCCCCGCCTTGATGTTCCTGGCGCTGGCGGTGATAGTGGCGATCTGGCTCGCGGACCGTCCCGGGGTGCTCCGTTGGGGCGCGGCGCTCGCCGGGGTCGCGCTCCTGTTGCCCAACCTCGGCGGCGGCCTGTGGAAGGTCGACGCCGGGACCCCGGCGTTCTTCTCCGGTCCGGCCCACGAGCGAGTCCTGTCGAATCGCGACCGCGTTCTCGTCGTCCCGCCCGCCGGCGCGGGCACGCGTTGGCACGCCGTGGCCGACATGGCCTTCCCGATGGCGCTGGCCTACGTAGGGGCCAGCCCGGACGCCGATACGCGCGATCCGCTCGTGGCCTCGCTGTACTCCGGGCAGCTTTCCCCGGCGTCCCCGGCCCAGCTGCAGCGCTTCATCGCCCGGCGGCAGATCACCGTGATCGTCGTGGGGCCGGGCGCGGCTGGGCGCCCGCAGGATCTGTTCGCATCCCTCGGGGTGACCCCTCGCGTCATCGGAGGAGTGGTCGTCTACCGCCTGGCGCCGCCGCCGCCCGACGGCTAGACGAGTAGGGGCGTTCCGGGGCCGGGCGCGCGGCGCCCGTTCCGTCCGGCGGCTTTGCCACGTTGACCTCATGGCCAACGTACTGCGACCCGACTTCGGCCCGCCGCGGGAAACGCGCGCGGGGTTCAAGGCCCGCCGTGCCTTCGTCGGCCGCAAAGCCGAGCGCTTGCTCATCCCGGGCGACGCCGTCCTCTACGAGCTCTACCGGCGCGAGGACCCCGCCGACCGCTGGGACGGCGAGGAACCCCCACCGCTGGTGGCCTAGGCCGGCGCCTCGAGCCCGCTCTGGCGCGATCCGTAGAGCGCTCCGACGAGGACCTCCACGACGGCCGGGTCGAACTGCGTCCCTGCGTGCTTGACGAGCTCGTCCAGGGCGGCGGCGTGCCCCAGGGCCTTGCGGTAGGGCCGGTTGGAGATCATCGCGTGGTAGGCGTCGCAGGCCAGGATCATCCGTGCGCCGACCGGGATCGCCTCGCCCGCGAGCCCGTCGGGATAGCCCGTCCCGTCCCAGCGCTCGTGCTCGGAGCGCACGATCCGCGCCACGCCGCCCATGCCGGGGATCGCGCGCAGGATCCGCTCGCCCACCTTCGTGTGGTCGCGCATGATCTTCCACTCGGTGTCCGAGAGCTCGGCGGGCTTGTTGAGGATCTCGTCGGGGATGGCGACCTTCCCGATGTCGTGCAGCAGCGCCGCGGCCTTGATCTGGTCGATGTGCTCGTCGGAGAGCCCGAGGCCGCGCCCGACCGTGGCGACGAGGTCGACCACCGACTCGGAGTGCTCGCCGGTGTAGCGGTCACGCTCGAGCAGCGCGACGGCCAGCGCCGAGACGGCATCGCGCCGGCCGGCCTCGAGCGGATCGTCGGCCGCATGGCCGGCCGTCACCCGCCCGCCACCGTCCCTCCGGGAGCGGTCCAGCGCGGCGTGAGCGTGACCGACCATCGCCGCGGCGGACTCTTCGCGCTCGAGCGCGGCGACCCCGGCGGAGATGCGGATTCCCTCGACCGGGCCGGCACGGAGCCCCTCCAGTTCGAGCAGCATCCGCTCACACCATGCGGTGGCGCCCTCGAGGCCGGTCTCGGGCATCAGGATCTCGAACTCGTCGCCGCCCGTGCGGCTGGCGAAGTCATGCGCGCGGCTGTGGCTGTGCACCAGCTCGCCGACGCCCCGGAGCACCGCATCGCCCGCCGCGTGTCCGTGGGCGGCGTTGGCCGCGCGGAAGCCGTCGATGTCAAGCACCGCGATCGCGAGCTCCCGGCCGTGGCGGCGGCCGCGACCCGCCTCCGTCTCGAGCTGGGCGCGAAAGCGGTTGAGCGTCGCCAGCCCCGTGACCGGGTCGCGCTCCTCGCTGGCGCGCAGCTCGGCCTCCAGCTGCGCGATCCGCGCGCCTGCGGCGGCGAGCTGGTCGGCGACCGAACCGCCGGCGTTCTCCGGGCGTTTCCACATACCACCCTCAACATCGGCATCTGAGCCGGGGCGCCTGAGCCGGCGCCCGGGGCGGGAGGCATCCGGGCCGGCGCGGAGAATCCCCATCCATGATCGTCCTCGGCATCGACCCGGGCACTGCCCACACCGGCTACGGGGTCGTGGAGCGCCGTGGCGGGCGCCTGCTTGCGCGCGACGGCGGCGTGATCGAGACACCGCCGGGCTCCCCGCTCGAGGCTCGGCTGGCCACGATCCACGCCCGGGTTGCCGCCCTCCTGGAGGAGCACGAGCCGGCGGCGGTCGCCATCGAGGAGCTCTACTTCGGCGCCAACGCGGCCTCGGCGCTGTCGGTCGGCCACGCGCGGGGCGTCGTCCTGCTCGCCGCCGGCCAGCGCGGCGTGGGCTGCACCGGCTACACGCCCCAGCAGGTCAAGGGCGCGGTCTGCGGCTCCGGCCGCGCCGCCAAGGATCAGGTCCAGCGGATGGTCGCCGCCCTCCTCGCCCTGTCCGAGCCTCCGCGCCCCGACCACGCCGCCGACGCCCTCGCGGTCGCCATCTGCCACGTCAACCGCGCCCCCCTGGTCAGCCGGATCGCGGCGAAGGTGCCCGCATGATCGCGCTGGTCAGCGGCACGGTCGCGGTCCGCCGGCCCGATCACGTCGTCGTGGACTGCGGCGGGGTGGGCTACCGCCTCGCCGTCTCGGCCGAGACCCTCAAGCAGGTGCCGGCGGCGGGCAAGCCCGTCGTACTGCACTCCCACCTGGTCGTGCGCGATGACGCACTCGCGCTGTTCGGCTTCGCCACGGAGGCCGAGCGCGACCTCTTCCTGATGCTGCTCGGCGTCCAGGCGGTCGGCCCCAAGGTCGCGCTCGCCGTCCTGTCGGGCGGGTCTCCGCGCGATCTGCTCGGCGCGCTGGCGGCCGGCGACGCCGCCCGCTTCCAGGCCGTGCCCGGCATCGGCAAGCGCACGGCCGAGCGGATCATCGTCGAGCTGCGCGAGAAGGTCATCGACGTGCCCGACGGCGAGATCACCGTCTCGCGCGGCGACGATCCGCGCGCCCAGGCCCGCGAGGGGCTCGTCGGCCTGGGCTACTCCCTCCAGGAGGCCGAGGACCTGCTCGCCGGCGCCCCGGCGAAGATCGAGCGTACCGAGGACCTGATCGCCCACGCCCTCAAGGCGGCGCGCCGGTGAGCGACGTCCCCATCGAGACGGAGCGCATCCAGACGCCCGGCGCGCTGAACGAGGACGAGCTCGAGCGCACCCTACGCCCGCAGACCCTCGACGACTTCGTCGGCCAGGACGCCGTCAAGGCTCAGCTCGCGGTGTCGCTGGAGGCCGCCGTCTCGCGCGGCGAGGCGCTGGACCACGTCCTGCTCGCCGGTCCGCCCGGGCTGGGGAAGACGTCGCTGGCGCAGATAGTCGCCCTCGAGCTCGACGCGCCGTTCGTGCAGACCGCCGGGCCGGCGCTCGAGCGCAAGGGCGACGTCGCCGCGTTCCTGACCGCGCTCGAGCCTCGCTCCGTGTTCTTCGTGGACGAGATCCACCGGCTGCCACGCGCCCTGGAGGAGACCTTCTACCCCGCGATGGAGGACCGGCGCCTGCCGATCACCGTCGGCCAGGGCGCCGGGGCGCGCGTCGTGACGCTCGACCTGCCCCCGTTCACGCTCGTCGGCGCGACCACCCGGGCCGGCCTGCTCACGACGCCGCTGCGCGACCGCTTCGGGATCCAGCACCGGCTCGAGCACTACGGCCGCGAGGACCTCGCCCGCATCGTCCGGCGCTCGGCCCAGATCCTCTCGGCCGACCTCGACGAGGCCGGCGCCCAGGCCATCGCCCGCCGCAGCCGCGGCACCCCGCGCGTGGCCAACCGCCTGCTCAAGCGCGTGCGTGACTACGCCGAGGTGCGCGCGGGCGGGCACGTCACCGCCGACATCGCCGACGCCGCCCTCGATCTCCTCGAGGTCGACGACGCGGGCCTGGACCGCCTGGACCGCGAGATCCTCCGCGCGGTCTGCGAGAAGTTCGACGGCGGCCCGGTGGGCCTCTCGACGCTCGCGGTGGCCGTCGGCGAGGAGCCCGACACGATCGAGGAGATCTACGAGCCCTACCTGCTCCAGTGCGGCCTGCTCGCGCGCACGCCGCGCGGGCGGGTGGCCACGGCGCGCGCCTGGGAGCACCTCGGGCTCGAGCCCCCGAAGCCCGCCGCGCTGTTCTGAGTACCGTCTGGGCCATGGCCGCCGACCCCAGCGCGCAGGTGCTCACGCTGGCCGGCGGCCGGCGTCTGGGCTTCGCCGAGTGGGGCGACCCGGCAGGCCGTCCGGTCCTCTACTTCCACGGTGGTCCCGGCTGCCGCCTGGACGTCTGGGGCGTCGCGGAGGCCGAGCGCACCGGTGTGCGCATCGTGACCTTCGACCGGCCGGGCATCGGGCTCTCAGACCCGCGTCCCGGACGCCGGCTCACCGATTGGCCCCCGGACGCGGTCGCGGTCGCCGACCACCTCGGGCTCGAGCGCTTCGGCGTGATCGGGCTCTCCATGGGCGGCCCGCACGCGGCCGTCACCGCCTGGGCGCTGCCGGACCGCGTGAGCCGAGCGGCGATCGTCAGCGCCATCTGGTTCATGGACGAGGAGCGCTCGTTTCGCGAGCACGGCAAGCGTGCCTACTGGCGGCTCTGCCGGCGCTCGCCCGATGCCATGCGGGGAGTGTGGGCCCTGCTGGCGGCGACCGGCGCGCGCGCCCCCGGCCTCGCGGCCCAGCTCTTTGCCGCCAGCTGCACGCGCAGCGAGCGCGCGGTGCTCGCGCGGCCGGAGGTCCGTGACACGGGCATCGTCATGATGGCCGAGGCGCTGGGCGGCGGCGCGCGGGGGACGGTGGAGGACATGCTCTCGCTCATGCGCCCGCGCGGGTTCTGCCTCGAGGACATACGCGTGCCGGTTGACGTCTGGCAGGGCGACGACGACTCCTTCTGCCCGCCGGCCTGGGGCCGGCGCTACGCGACCCGCATCCCCGGGGCGACGCTGCACGCCTGTCCGGGCGAGGGCCACTTCCTCATCGCTGACCGGATCGGGGAGATCCTCGCGGCCGTGGCTTCCGCTTGAGCCCCCGTTGAAGCTGCTCGCTACCCTGCGAACAGCCATGGCCCACATCTTCATCTGTCCGTCCTGCGGGAACCGCACCTCCGCCACCGAGCGCAACGCCGGCTTCCGCCGCCAGGCCAAGGCCTGCAAGAAGTGCGGCTTCGGGTTCCTCTTCGAGCTGCTCGACGACTACTACCCCGCGCCCAACGCCGCCTTCTTCGTGTGCGACCAGGCGGGCAAGCTCATCGGCACCGGCCGAGGGTCGCGAGAGCTCACCGGGCTGGCGGAGGAGCGGGTCATCGGGCGGCCGGTCAACGAGGTGCTCGGCCTGAAGTTCGAGAACGGCTCAGACCAGGTCGGCACGGCGCTGGAGTGGGGCGTCCGGGTGCTGGGCAAGCCGGTGGTGGTCAACGCGGAGGGCGACCTGCCGGCCAAGGCGACCGCCGACATCTTCCCCGGCTACGACGACGACGGCGGCCTCCTCGTCGTGCTCACGCCCACCGGCTGAGCGCCAGATACCCTCTGTCTGACTGATGTCCGACCGGAGCCGCAACGGCCTGATCCTGCTGCTCGTCGCCGGGCTCATCGCCGCGTCCCTGGTCGTCGTGGCGACCAAGAAGACTCGCCTCGGGCTCGACCTCAAGGGCGGCGTCGAGCTCGTCTACCAGGGCAAGCCAACCCCGCAGCAGCCCAAGGTCGACGCGGCCGCGATCGACCGCGCGCTGGAGATCATGCGCAAGCGCGTCGACAAGCTCGGCGTCTCCGAGCCCGAGATCCAGCGCTCGGGCCGTGACCAGATCGTCGTCGGCCTCCCCGACGTCAAGAACGCCGCGCGCGCCCAGCAGCAGGTCGGCAAGGTCGCCCAGCTCTTCTTCTATGACTGGCAGCCCAACGTCATCGGCCCCGACGGCCAGGCGTCCACCTCAGCCGCGACGCCGGCCGAGCAGCAGGGGATCGCCGATTCGCCCATCCCGTCGCTGTACGACGCGGTGCTGCGCGCCAGCAAGCGCAAGCCCCAGCGCGATGGCGACAACACCACCAACGACCAGTACTACCTGTTCGGCCCGGCGCCCGGCCACCGGCTCATCGCGGGCCCCGAGGAATCCGAGGCCGATGTGATCACGGAGCTCGAGGGCCGGGAGAAGCCCCGCGACAGCAGCGTCCTGAAGGTCCCGACGGGCACGCTGGTGATCAAGGCCGAGGAGATCCAGGCGGCCGAGGGCCAGCCCAAGCCCAAGGACCAGGCGGACCGCTACTACGTCATCGACGACGACCCGTCGCTGAGCGGCCTGGACATCGAGAACCCCGAGCAGAACTTCGACCAGGGCACCGGCGGCAACGGGGCGCCGATCGTGACGATGGACTTCACCGACAAGGGCCAGAAGGCCTTCCAGACGGTGACGCGGAACATCGCCCAGCGCGGCGCGGGCATCCTCGCCAGCCCGGGCCTCGATCCCCGCCAGCACTTCGCGATCGTGCTCGACAACGAGATCGTCTCCAAGCCGTTCATCGACTTCAACGAGAACCCGGACGGCATCGACGGGCGTACCGGCGCGCAGATCTCGGGCTCCTTCACGATCCAGGAGGCCCAGGACCTCGCCACGAACCTCGAGATCGGCGCGCTACCGATCAAGCTGGACCTGATCTCGCAGTCCCAGGTCTCGGCGACGCTGGGCAAGGAGGCGCTCGACCAGGGCCTGCTCGCCGGCGCCATCGGCTTCTTGATCGTCGCGCTGTTCCTCCTGCTCTTCTACCGCGTGCTCGGCGTCATCGCCGTCGCCGCGCTGGGGATCTACGCGCTCTACCTCTTCGCCCTGGTCAAGCTCATCCCGATCACCATGTCGCTGCCGGGGATCGCCGGCCTCGTGCTGACGATCGGCGTGGCCGCCGACGCGAACATCGTCATCTTCGAACGCGTCAAGGAGGAGGTCCGCGGCGGGGCCACGATCCCGCGCGGCATCGCGACGGGCTACAAGAAGGGCCTCACCGCGATCATCGACGCGAACGTCGTGACGCTCATGACGGCGTTCATCCTCTTCATCCTCGCCACCGCGGGGGTCAAGGGTTTCGCCTTCACCTTGGGCGTCGGCACCATCACGTCGCTGTTCACGGCCGTCCTGGCCACCCAGGCCATCCTCGGCACGATGGGCCGCTCGCGGCTGCTCTCGCGGCCCTCGGCGCTGGGGGCCGGTCCGCAGAGTCGCCGCTGGACCTTCGACTTCATGGGCGCCTCGAAGTGGTTCTTCTCCATGTCGGGCGTGATCCTGCTCGTCGGCGCGCTGGCCATCGGCGGGAAGGGCCTGAACTTCGGCATCGACTTCGAGTCGGGCTCGCGGATCACGACCGCGCTCTCCAAGCCCGCCAGCGAGGACGACGTCCGCGCCGTGATGGACCGACAGTGCTTCGCCGACGCCAAGATCCAGAAGCTCTCCAACGACCAGCTGGGCGACAACGTCTTCCAGATCTCCACTCCGACGCTCCAGCCCGCCAAGGTCCAGCAGGTCCGCGCGGCGCTGAACTCGGCGTACGGCGTCGGCGACGAGTTCTCCAACAACTCGATCGGGCCCACGT
>Ga0136612_10000466_pt1 | contig 14506 bp, 12 predicted proteins | sample AntDryUQ224A2306_2_FD_106644 | JGI IMG/M metagenome (GOLD analysis project Ga0136612, IMG submission 106644) | Polar desert sand microbial communities from Dry Valleys, Antarctica - metaG UQ224A (23.06) | ecosystem: Environmental > Terrestrial > Soil > Desert | place: Antarctica: Dry Valley... | reverse complement strand
ATCTGCCGGTCGATGAGCTGGGCAAGGTCGAGGTCGGCCCCTGCGCCTGAACCTCAGCAACCCAGCGGCTTCTACGGCGGATCAGCCGGTGCCGACCTCGACCTTGCCCAGCTCATCGACCGGCAGATGGCACCGGATGAGATGGCCGGGCTCGAGCTCGACGACGGGCGGCTCGATCACGTCGCAGGTCCCTTCGATGAAACGGTGACACCGTGTGTGGAACACGCACCCCGAGGGAGGGTTCGCCGGGCTCGGGATCTCGCCGGTGAGGCGGATCCGCTCGGAAGGCTCGCCATCCACGCTTGGCACGGCCGACAGCAGCGCCTCGGTGTACGGATGATGGGGACCACCGAAGACCTGGTCGGTGGTCCCGACCTCTTGGATGAGACCCAGGTACATGACCGCGATCCGGTCCGCGAGGTAACGAACGACCCCCAGGTCATGGGAGATGAACAGATAGCTGGTGGACTTGTCGAACTGCAGGTCCGCCAACAGGTTCAAGATCGCGGCTTGAACCGAGACGTCCAGGGCGCTCGTTGGCTCGTCGCAGATCACGATGCGAGGGTCGCCGGCGAAGGCCCTGGCGATCGCGACGCGTTGCTTGAGCCCCCCAGAGAGCTGGCGTGGCCGCATGTCGAGGTGCCGAGGTGACAGCCGGAGCCCCTCGGCCAACTCCTCGACACGCCTGTCGGCCTCTGCCTTGCCAACTCCGGTCAGCTTCCTGATGGCCCGCCGGAGGATGCGGCGCACGGTCCAGGCCCGGTTCAGGGCCGAGTCCGGGTTCTGGAACACCATCTGCATGGCGCGCGTCGCAGCGGTCGGTCGGTCGGCCGCCTTCCCGGCGAGGAGAACGTGATCGAGCTTGATCTCCCCCCCGGGGTCGGCGGGATAGATGCCGAGCATCGACTTCGCCAGCGTGCTCTTGCCTGAGCCCGATTCCCCGACCAGGCCGAGCGTCTCGCCGTCGGCGAGCCCGAGGTCGATGCCGACGAGGGCCGGCACATCGTGGCCATGGACGCGGAACGTCTTCGACACCCCGCTCAGCTCGAGCACCACGTCGGTCCGCCCCTCGTGCTGGACGACCTGGACCGTCGGCTCGGGCATCTGGTCGAGCCGATCGACGTGGTGGCACCGTGTCCAGTGCCCGGCGCCGACCTCGACGACCGGAGGGGCCTCGTTGCGGCAGAGATCGTCGGCCAGGGCGCACCGGTCCACGTACACGCACGTGGGCAGCGGCGTCCCGATCTGGGGCAGAGTGCCCGGGATCGTGAACAGCGCCTGCTCGGTCTTGCGGGCGCCGTGGCGCGGCAGGCATTGCAGCAGACCGATCGTGTACGGGTGCTGGGGCTCCTCGAACACCTCGATCGCGTCGCCCTCCTCGACGATGCGTCCGGCGTACATCACGCCGACCCGGTCGCACATCGATCGGATCACACCGAGGTTGTGAGCGATGAGCAGGATCGCTGCGTTCATCTCGTGGCGGAGCGAACGAACGATGTCCAGGACCTCCGCCTCGACCGTGGCGTCCAGTCCCGTGGTGGGCTCGTCGAGCACCAGCAACTGCGGGTCGCACGCGAGCGCCATCGCGATGACCACCCGTTGCTGCATGCCTCCGGAGAGCTGGTGCGGATACCGTTGCATCACCCTCTCGGGGTCCGCGATGCGTACCCGGCGCAGGGCGTCCAGCGCTCGGTCCGAGGCCTCATCTTTGTCGTGGCCCAATATCGTGAAGGCTTCGATGACCTGGCTCGAGATCTTCAGGGTGGGGTTGAGCGCGGAGCCCGGATCCTGGTACACCATCGAGGCCTCTCGGGCACGGAAGTTCCGCAGCTGACGCTCCGACATATCGGTCACATCCTGGCCAGCAACCAGGATCCTCCCCGACGTGATCACCCCGTTCGAGGGCAGGTACCGAAGGGCGGCGTAGGCAGTGGTGGACTTGCCACAGCCCGACTCGCCCACCAGCCCGTACGCCTCGCCGGGACCGACGTGGAACGTGATTCCTCGCAGGACCTCGCGTGGGATCCCACGGACCCTGTATGCGAGCTCGACGCCCTCGACCGCCAGCGCGTGGGTCGCGGTTGCCGTGGCGACGGCACCATCGCCCGCCGTCGTCGGATCGCTCATGCTTGGCGCACCGTGTCGATGGAGTCGGCCACCAGGTTCGTGGCGATCACGAGACTCGCGATCGCGAGCGCCGGGAACAGAGTTGGCCACCAGAAGCTGGCCTGGATCAAGCGGTAGGTGTCGCTGATGGTGAGCCCCCAATCAGGTGACGGCGGCTGGATGCCGGCCCCGAGGAAGGATAGCGTCGAGATGGTGAACACGGCGTACCCGACCCGAACCGTGAATTCCACGATAAGTGTGCCGCTGACGTTGGGCAGGATCTCGCGCGTCATCACGAACAGCCCGGACTCACCCCGCAGGCGCGCCGCCGTCACGTAGTCGAGCTGTGCCTCGGCAAGCGTCGCCGCTCGAACGGTCCTGGCCACGATCGGAGTGAACAGGACGGCCACGGTACCGATCACGATTATGCCCGATGCCCCCAGCGCCGAGATGATGAGCAGGGCGATCAGCACCACAGGGATCGAGAGGAAAGCCTCGATGATGCGGCTGAGCACCTCGTCGACCCAGCCGCGGTAGTAGCCCATGATCATGCCGAGCATCGCGCCCATCGCGACGCTCAGGACGGCCGCGATCGGAGCAGCGATGAGCACGTCGCGAGCGCCTGCCATCACGCGCGAGAGCACGTCACGGCCCAGCTGGTCGGTGCCGAAGAGGTGGTCCGCACTCGGTGGTTGGAGGGACACGTCGAAATCGTTGAGGGGATCCAACGGGGTGATGTTGTCGCCTCCGACGGCGCACGTCAGCCAGAAGAGCAGGATGAGGCTGCCGACGATGAAGCCGGGGCGCCGCAGCAGCAAGCGGAGGCGTTCCCGCTTCGCGAGTCGCCGCTCTCCGCGGGCGTCGAAGATAGGGCCTGCTGCAGGCTCCGGACCGAGCACCTGAGGATCGACCGAGCCGACGCTCATACGCGCTCATCGACCAGTCGGGCCCTCGGGTTCATCCAGGCGATGACGAGGTCGGCCGTCAAGGTGGTGAGCATGTAGATGATCCCCACGAGTATCACCCCGGCCGACAGGAGCGGGAAGTCCTTGTCGGACGCGGCGTTCACGATCAGGCTTCCCAGACCCGGATAGTTGAAGATCAGCTCGAGGGCGATCAGGCCGCTGAACAGGTAGCCGATCTGGGTCCCGATGACCGCCACGGTGGGCTGGAGTGCGTTGCGCATCACGTGGCGCGTCATCACTCGCCGTCTGGTGAGTCCCTTCATCACCGCGGTCCGTGTGTAGTCAGCATCGAGTGCCGAGATCGTGCCTGCCCGCGTGATGCGCGCGATGTAGCCGAAGTAGACCGCAACGAGCGCCAACGCCGGCAGGAGAAGGTACTCCAGCTCCGCGAAGAAGCCTGCGTCCGAGGGCGCAAGCGCCAGCACCGGCAGCCAACCGAGCTGCACGCCGATCACGAACTGCAGGGTCACGCCGGAGACGAACTCGGGGATCGATGAGCTGGCGAGGCCGAGCGTCACGACGGATCGGTCGGCGAGCGTGTTGCGTCGGCGGGCGGCGAAGATGCCCGCGGCGATGCTGATCGGGAGCGTGAGCACGAGACCGAGCACCACGAGCTTGGCCGATCGGGCCAGGGCCGGGAACAGGACCTCCTTCACGGGCTGGCCGAACTTGAACGACTCGCCGAAGTCGAACGTCACCGCATTCTTGAGGAGTCGGCCGTATTGGTCCAGGAATGGATCGTTCGCGCCGAGCCGTTCGTTGAGCGCGTCCACGGTCTCCTGGGGTGCGAACGGGCCTGCGATGCGCCGTCCCGGGTCGTCGGGCAGCACGTTGACGATGATGAACACTATGGTGACCAGCAAGAAGAGCGTGACGGCGGAAAGAGCCACCCGGCGAACGATGTAGCGGGTCATCGTCGGGCTCCTCCGATCCCTTGGCACCCGAAGCCCCTCTCGGAGCCCGGGCATATGAACGGCGCACCGCCTCGCCCTGCGTTACGCGGTGAGCGCCGCCTTCTCCACGAACATCTGCCCCAGCGCGGAAACCCGGACACCCGTGACCTTGTTCGAGTGACCAGCCAGGTAGTTGAAGAAGTAGGGCAGACCGACGGGCACATCTTCGTTCAGGATCGTCTCGAGCGCCCCAGCTGCTGCCGTCTGGGCCTCGACGCCGACGGACGCCTGAAACTCCTTGAACGCGGCGTCGAAATCCGCGGATGAATACTGTGAGGAGTTCCACACCCCGTTGGTCGCGAACGCCGCATTGAGGTACACATCGGGCACGGGGCGGTGGCCGTAGTTGACGATGCCGAGCTCCGCCGCGCCGGAGCATGGAGGATCCTTGGGCTCGGGGGGGCACCACTGCGTGCCGTAGAACGTGTCGGTCGGCTCCACGGCGAGCTCGAGATCGAAGCCTGCCGTCTTGGCCTGTGCCTGGATCAACGCCGCAAGATCCGGGATCTCCAGGATGTCGATGGCGTGCAGCACAGCCTTCAAGCCGTCGGGGAAGCCCGCGGCGGAGAGCAACTGTCGGGCCGCCTCGTCGTCCTTGGCCCGCTGGGGCACCGAGTCGTTGAAGAACGGCATGAACGGCGCGATGACGTGATCGTTGGCGACCACCGCCCGCCCGCCGAACAACGTGTTGACCATAGCCTCGCGATCGAACGTCAGCGCGAGCGCCTGGCGGACGCGCTTGTCCTTGAACTGACCGGTGTCCGTGCGCATCCAGACCTCTTGGTGCGTCGCCGCCTGGATATCGAGCGTGGTGAAGTTCGGGTCGTTCAGCAACGCCTCACCACCGATGGCAACGAACTGCACGATCGCGTCGACCGATCCGCCCTGCATGGCCGTGGTCATGGTCCCGAACTCGTCGAAGAACTGCATCTCCTGTTTGTCGAGCGGCGGAGGGTCTCCCCACCAATCGGGGTTGCGGGAGAACGTGGCACCCGTGTTCCCGTTGTACTCGTCGAGGATCCATGGGCCGGTGCCGTTCGGCGAATCCTGGAGCTTGGTCCCGGTCTCGTAGTCGACCGGCGTGATCGGCGTCTGGGCGTTGAACACGGACACCAGATAGGGGAGATTGCCGTTGGGGCCGGTGAGGTTGAACACCGCGACGTTGGGATCCGACGCATCGACCGCCCCCGCCTCGATGACGCCCGTGAGCCCGGACTGTCCGGCCTCGACCAGACGGTCCATCGTGGCGGCGACATCCTTGGAGCTGAAATCGGAGCCGTCCTGCCACTTGACACCCTGACGGAGCTGGAACGTCCAGACGCTGCCGTCTTCGTTCGGGGACCACTCCTCCGCGAGACCCGGGGCGATATCGCCATCGTCACCGAGCGTGCACAGGAACTCGAAGCACTGCGCGACGACGCCGTAAGCAGGGAGATCCTGCATCGCGACGGGGTCGGTGGTGACGGGTTTCAGGTTCGCGACCCTGAGGGTGCCGCCCTGCTGGACAGCTCCGCCTGTGGGGGCTGCACTCACGTCGCCGCCGCCCTCGTCGCTGCTGCATGCCGCGAGGATGGTGGCGAGGAACGGTGCCGACAGGCCGATCACGGCGCCGCGGCGTAGGAAGTCCCGGCGGCTGATCCGGCCCTGTGCATACGACTCGACCAGGTCCAGCTCGAGAGGGCCGATCGAACGACGGGCTCGGTCGAAGCGCTTCCAATCCATGGATCCCCCTTCATCGATTTCCGCACGCCACAGGCGAGTCCACGCTCGCCACGGGAGCGACAGTAGTGTCAATGCCGGATCGGGTCAATGCAATGGCGCGCATGGCGCTCCTGGGGAGCCATCGTGCACCCAAGCAGGGTTTTCGTCCTCGGTGACCCGGAAAGTTGACGGGCGGCAGGTGGCCGTGACAGGGTCCTGCGGTCGGTTGTCGGGGTCCGCCGGACGGAGGGAGCTCCTTCCCCGAATGATTGTGACCGCTGCGGTGCTTCCGAGGACAGGCGGCGAGCTGGAGCTCCTCGAGCTGGAACTCTCCCCTCCTGGGCCCGGTGAGGTGCTCGTCAGCATCCGGGCCAGCGGAGTCTGCCACTCTGATCTCAACGCCATCGACGGCATCGCCGAAACACAGTGTCCTGCCGTGCTCGGTCATGAAGGCTCCGGAGTGGTCGAGGAGGTCGGGGCGGGGGTCGGCATCGAGGAAGGCACCCGGGTGGCGCTGTCGTGGATGCCGTCGTGCGGGCGGTGTGAGGAGTGCACGCGGGACCTCCGCCACCTGTGCCGCATCGTCTGGAGGGCGATGGGCGCCGGCACCCTGTTGGACGGAGCTCGCAGGCTCTCGATGGGCGGGGAACCCGTCTTCCACTACTCGCTGCTCTCGACGTTCGCGGAGCGAGCCGTCGTACCGGCCGGCTCATGCATCCCGATACCGGATGACGTGCCCTTCGACGTAGCGTCATTGATCGGGTGCTGCGTGGCGACGGGCACTGGAGCGGTGTGGCGCACCGCGGCCGTGCGCCCAGGCGATCGGGTCGCCGTCTTCGGCTGTGGCGGCGTCGGGCTCTCCGCCGTGATGGGCGCGGTAGCGATCGGCGCGTCGACCGTGGTAGCCGTCGACATCGCGACCGACAAGCTAGTGGTCGCCGAGGAACTTGGGGCCACCGCCTCGATCCCGTGGACGGGTGGTCCCGAGGAGACGGCTTCGCTCGTGCACGAGGCGACGGGTGGCGTGGATGCCGCGTTCGAGGCCACCGGCCGGCCTGACGTCGCTCGCGCGGCGTTCCTGTCCACGCGAGCCCGCGGGGCCGCGGTGCTCATCGGGATCCCTCCGGCCGATTCGGAGGTCTCGTTCCCCGCGCTCTCCATCCCACGGCTGGAGCGCCGGGTCTTGGGAAGCATCTACGGCTCGACGGTGCCCGAGCGAGACTTCCCCGAGATCCTTGCCCGGTACGGCCGAGGCGAGTTGCCGATCGAACGCTTGATCAGTCACCGGTTTCCGCTTGATGGAATCGGTGAGGCGTTCGAGCTGCTGCGGCGCGGCGATACGCTTCGGGCCGTCGTGACGATGGAATGAAAGGGGCCGAGCGAGTGGACCCACTGGATGGCAGGATCGGCGAGGCCTGGGCCGGTGAGTCGCCGAACGGGAGCCACATCAACGTGGTGCTGAGCCGGCGCGGGTCGCCCACCGCTGCCGCAATCGCGGGAGCGCTCGCGGCCCCACGCCCGGGTCATCTGCCGTTCCTCGCATGCTTGGAGCTCGGGGTGGCGATCAGGCCTCGGACCGTCGTGGTGAACAAGTCGACGGTCGATGCTGAGCTCCACGGCCGGATCACTTGGGGTGCCGCGCAGCTGGGCATCGCCCAGGGCGTGATGGATACGGTGGCCGAGGGGCTGATCGCCCCGGAAGACGCCGACGACCTGGTCCTGCTCGTTCCGGTGTGGGTCGACCCGGCGGCTGACGACGAATCCGCGGTGAAGGCGGCCAACCGCCGAGCGACGCGCGATGCGATCGCCGACGCCGTCGCGCCAGCATCCGCCGATCGTATCCGCGGGTTGGCCGATCGGCGCGAGGAAGCGCACAACACGTACTACTCGGGGGACTGATCGATGCGGATCACCGACCTCGAGGCGCGCCGCTACTCGTTCCCGCTCGATCCGCCCTTCCTCGCCTCGTGGGATCCGGAGCCGAGGACGCGGATCGAGTCGACCCTGGCGATCGTGCGGACCGACGACGGTTCCCAAGGGTTCGCGAGCGGTGACGGCCTGCCCGACGTCGACCAGGTGCGCTCGCTCTTGGTGGGTCTCGACCCCTTCCGAACGGAGGTCGTGCGTGAGATCTGCGACACGGTCGACGTCCACGGAGGTCGCCCGTGGATCGCGGAGGTTGCGGTCTGGGACCTCGTTGGGAGGACCCTCGACCAACCGCTGCACCGGCTGTTGGGGGGACGCAACGAACGGCTGCTCGCTTATGCATCGACGGGGGAGATCGTCGAACCGGAGGAGCGCGTGCGACGGACCAAGGATCTCGTCGAGCGCGGCTTCCGAGCGGTCAAGATCCGGTTCCATGGCGAGGACTGGCGCTCGGATCTCGAGGTGGTTCGCTCGGTACGTGAGGCCGTCGGCGGAGCGATCGACATCATGGTCGACGCGAACCACGGCTGGCGCATGCCGGGCGATCGCTCGCCAAGGTGGGACGTGCCCACCGCGGCAGCCTGCGCCCGCGCCCTGGAGCCGCTGGATGTGTATTGGCTCGAAGAGCCCCTCCCGACCGACGACATGGAGGGGTACGCGGCGCTCCGACGCTTGACGTCGATCAGGCTGGCCGCGGGCGAGATGATCCGCCGTCCCTCCGAGGCCCGCGACCTGATCGTGCGCGGCGGCGTCGATGTGATCCAACCCGACGCGGTGCTCGCGGGTGGCATCGGCGGGGGCCGCCGCGTGGCGGCGATGGCCGATCACCACGGCCGGACGTACTCACCGCATACGTGGTCGAACGGCATGGGTCTGCTCGCGAATCTGCACGTCGCGCTCGCGGTGTCCACCTGCCCCTACCTCGAGGTCCCATACGACCCACCAGCGTGGACCCCAGAGCGGCGCGACATGCTGCTCCCGGCGCCGATCGAGGTCGAGCCCGACGGGACGATCGTGCCGCCACCCGGCCCCGGACTGGGCGTCTCACCCGAGCTCGACGCGCTGGAGGCGTTCCGGATCGGATGACCGGGCGGCGCCGGATACGTGCGGCCGTGCTCCGCGCGGCGGGAGAACCGATCCGGGTCGAGGAGGTCCTCTTGGCTCCGCCGGCGGCCGGCGAGGTGCTCATCCGCGTGACCACGTCTGGGGTGTGCCACTCGGATCTGCACCTTGCCGAAGGGCACCTGGGGGACGGCAGGTGGCCCATCGTGCTCGGCCATGAAGGCGCAGGCCTGGTCGAATCGGTGGGTGAAGGCGTGGCCGGAGTTGTGCCCGGCGATCCCGTCGCGTTCTGCTTCGTGCCGTCATGTGGATCGTGTCGACGGTGTGGTGAAGGGCTCCGCGCGCTGTGCTCGACCGTCGCGAACGCTGCGTGGGCCGGCACGATGTTGGACGGGACCGCTCGACTCTCCTTCCTGGATGGCTCACCGATCCAGCACTTCAACCTCATCTCGTGCTTCGCAGAGTTCGCTGTGGTCCCGGCGGCATCGGCGGTGCCCATACCGGCCGGACTGTCGTGGCGTGAGGCGGCCCTGCTGGGATGCGGCGCGGTGACCGGTTTCGGCGCGGTGCGGAACGCAGCCGGTGTGAAGAAGGGAGATAGCGTCTGCATCGTCGGCTGCGGCGGCGTCGGCCTCCAGGTGGTGAAGGCGGCGGGGCTGGCGGGAGCACATCCCATCGTGGCGGTGGACGTGGATCAGGCCAAGCTCGCGCTGGCTCTCGCCCGAGGCGCAACGCACATCGTGCAGGCGACCGGCCCCGAGGCAGCCACGGCGGTTCGATCACTCGTGGAGGGTGGCGTCGACCACTCCTTCGAGGTCGTCGGACGAGCCGGCACGATCCGAACCGCGTTCGACGTTCTGCGTCCAGGCGCGACCGCCATCGTGGTCGGCATCGCGCCACGAGGGATCGAGGTGACGCTGCCAGCCCAGGAGTTCCTTTCGGAAAAGGGGATACGGGGTTCTTACTACGGCTCCGGTGATCCCGCCAAGGACCTGGCCGAACTGGCGGAGCTCGCCGCCGACGACACCCTCGACATCCAGGGCGTGGTATCCCATGTCACCGATCTCGACGGCATCGAGGAGGCGTTCGAACGTCTCCGTCGAGGCGAGGGCGTCCGGACCGTGGTCGTGGTCGATCCCACGGTGCCGGGGCACTGAGCGATCGCGACGTCGTGGCCCCCACTTCCTAGGCCAGCCGCTCCCCCGCGGGCACGGCGAAAGGAAGCGTGTTCTCGGGCGTCGGCAGCGGGCATGACCAGCTCGGGTCGTAAGAGCACGAGGGCTGATACGCGAAGTTGAAGTCGAGCACCAGCCGATCGCCGTCTGAGCCGAGGTCGGCGCCCTTCACCGTGTCGAGCAGGTAGCGGCCGCCGCCGTACGTTGCTTCGCCGCTCGTCGCATCGCGGAAGGCGAGGTAGATGCCGCCGCCGTACTGATCGAGCCAGAACACGTCGAGCGAGGCGGAATGTCCGAACAGATCGAAGCGCGCTCGGGCGAAGCGGAGCATGCGGGTCGAATGCCCGTCGCTCGTGCCCACCTCGACCACATCGCCGCCGAGCGACTCCAGCTCGGCAAGGACCCTGGCGGCCGGCTCGTACTCATAGACGTGTGGTCCCTCATGGGAGCCCCGCCCGGCGACGGGGATCGGCGACTGAGGGTGCGACGTGAATATCGCGTGCCGGGTCTCACGCCACATCTCCCAGGCGCGCGTAGGATCGCTGCCGGCCCGGATCGAGCCGTAGAGCCCTGCCACTTCCCGCCGCCAATCGGCGAGCGACACGATCCCCGGCACCGACGTATCCACGAGCCCGAGGCTACGCTCACGAGGCCGAGCACGGAAGGGGATCGCATGACGACCACCGATGAACACCGGGCCGGGTTCCCAACGGCCGAGATGGAGCTGACGCACATCCTCGTGGTCTCGGACTTCGAGCGGTCACGTGATTGGTATCGCGACGTGCTCGGCGCCGAGCTCTTCCGCGAGTACGGAGGGACATCGGCGGTCTTCACGTTCGGCGCGGCCTGGCTGCTCGTGGTCACCGGCGGCGGACCGACCGAGGACAAGCCCGACGTCACGTTCGAACTTCCCGACCCGCGATCGGTCAGCCACTCGATCACGATCCGGGTGCCGGACTGCCAGGAGGCGTACGAGACCCTCAGCGCACGCGGCGCCGAGTTCCTCACACCTCCATACGATCGGGGACACGAGGTCCGCTGCTTCTTCCGCGACCCTGACGGGCACCTCTTCGAGATCAGCCAGGCGTAGCGCGCAGCCGCGCGCGGACCCACCCGCTACTTGGTGTCGGCGATGACCTGTCGGGCGGCGTTCGCACCCGGTCCCCCGGTGATGCCGCCGCCCGGGTGCGCACCGGAGCCCGCCAAGTACAGCCCGTCGATCTGCAGCCGGTAGCGCGCCTCGCCGTTCAGTGGACGCCACGCGAAGAACTGATCGAGGGCGGGCTCGGCGTGGTAGACGTGACCGCCGGTGAGGCCGTAGTCGGTCTCCATGTCCTCGGGCGTGAGCACCTCTCGCTCCTCGACGAGCTCCCCGAGACCGGGCGCGAACCGTTCCATCGACTTCACGGCGATGTCGGCCACCCGGTCGCGCTCCGACGACCATTCGCCCTCTCGCAACCGGCGGGGCGCCGCCTGGAACAGCACCGACATCACGTGCTTGCCCTCAGGGGCGAGCGAGGGGTCGGTGAGCGTCGGGATCGTGGCCTCGAGCATCGGATCCTCGGCAACGTGACCGTACTTGTTCGCGTCCATCGCACGCTCAACGTGGTCGATCGACAGGCCCACGACGATGCGGCCCTCGAGGCGAGAGGGGTCGTCGGCGCCGTTGAACGCCGGAAGTCCCGACAGCACCAGGTTCACCTTCGCGGTCGCTCCCGGCTGGCGGATGTTCTCCGCGCGCCACACCTCGTAAGGGTTCAGCTCCACCGGATCGCACAGGCGCAGCGTGCGCTTCGGGTCGGCCGCCGAGACCACGAGCGTCGCGTCGATCTCGGTGCCGTCGGCGAGCGTGACTCCTCGCACCCGGCCGTCTGCCGAGCGGATCGCCACAACCACGGCGCTCGTCCGAACGTCAACGCCCCGCGACTTGGCAGCCGAGGAGAGCGCGCTCGCGAGCGCGCCGGTGCCCCCGCGCGCGAACACGGTGGTGCCCGCCGCGCCGCCGTCGGTGCCGGCCGAGTCGTTCAGGAACACCGCCGCTGTGCCCGTCGCCCAGGGACCCATCGATGTGAAGAGCACTCCGCGGGTCGTCAACGGCCCCCGCGCCGCCTCGTCGTCGAATACCTCCTGCACGAGGTCGGCCACCGCCATCGGCAGCGCCCGGATCGCCTCGCGCCCGGTCTTCGCACCGAGGTTCCGGAACGCCTTCCCGAGCTTCAGGCCCATGATCGCGTCGGCGATCGACGGGCTCTTGACGTCGGGTGGGGTGACCGCGTTGATGTAGGCGAGGAAGCTCGCGATCGCGCGCATCTTCGCGTCGAAGCCCTCGAACGCGCCGGCGTCGTGCGCGTTGCGGTCACGCAGCTCAGACGCCGTGCGGGCTGGGTCGCCCCAGAACGTGACGGCCGAGCCGTCGGGCTGAGGGGCGAACATGCGAACGGCCGGCGAGATCGCCTCGAAGCCGTGTCGGTCGAGCCGCAGATCCTTCACGACCGAGGCGCGCAGCCGCCCCACCGTGTGCACGATGCCGGGCGCGGTCACGCCCTCGGCGGGCGAGGTCGAACGCAGGATGCCGCCGACCTCGGGCGCGGCCTCGAGCAGCGTGACCTTCCGCCCCGCCTTCGCCAGGTACGCGGCCGCGATGAGCCCGTTGTGTCCCCCGCCGATCACGACGACGTCAGACCTGGCTCCCTTCATGCGCTACCCCTTCGGTGCTTGAGCGCCACCTAGGCGGCCCTCCTTCCGCGCTTGCGCTGCTTGACGTACTCGCGAGCCGCGATCATGCCGGGGGCCCCCATGATGCCGCCACCCGGGTGCGTGGCCGAGCCGCACATCCAGAGATCCTTCACGGGGGTCTCGTAGCGCGCCCACCCCGGCACCGGCCGATTGAAGAAGAGCTGCTCGAGCGAGAGCTCCCCGGCGAAGATGTTCCCCTCGCTCAGACCGGTGATGTCCTCGATGTCCTTGGGCGTCACGAACTGCTGGCCCTCGATCAGCGACCTGATGTTCGGGAAGCGCTCCTCCAACGTGTCGATGACGTTCTGACCGAACGCCTCACGTTTCGAGTCGTCCCACTGCTCACCACCCTCGAGGTGGTAGGGCGCGTATTGCACGAAGCAGCTCATCACGTGCTTGCCGGGAGGCGCCATCGTGGGGTCGACGAGCGTCGGCATGATGCAGTCGATGTACGGACGCTCCGATGGCCGCCCGTACTTCGCGTCGTCGTAGGCGCGCTCCATGTAGTCGAGCGAGGGCGAGAACGAGATCGCGCCACGAAGCCACGGACCGACGCCCGGCTTGCACGCGAGCTCGGGCAAGCCGCTGAGCGCGAGGTTCACCTTCCCGGAAGAGCCGCGGTACTTGTAGCGCATGACCTCGTCTCGGAACGACGGGTCGAGGTCGTGCTCGTCGAGCAGGTTGATGAACGTTTGGCGCGAGTCGAGCGAGCTCATCACGACACCCGCCTCGATCTCCTCACCGCTCGAGAGCACGACGCCCGTCGCGCGACCGCCCTCGGTCTTCACATGGTCGACACCGGCCTCGGTGCGGATCTCGACGCCGAGCGAGAGCGCGCTGTCCGCGATCGCGTAGGCGACCGATCCGGTGCCCCCGCGCGGCACGCCCCAGGCTCGGAACGCGCCGTCGATCTCGCCCATGTAGTGGTGCAGCAGCACGTACGCCGTGCCCGGCGAGCGCGGCCCCTGGAACGTGCCGATGATGCCCGAGGCGCTCATCGTGGCCTTCAGCGGCTCGGTCTCGAACCACTGGTCGAGGAAGTCGGCCGCGCTCATCGTCATGAGCTGGATGAACGTGGTCTGCATCTTCTTCGGAAGGTCGCGGAACGCCTTCGCGAGCGGGCCGAGCGGCAGCCAGTGCCCTGGCGAGATCTTCCCTGGGTCGGGCGGCGCGATCGACAGGATCGGCTTGATGAACCTTCCCATCTCGGCCATGAGCTGGCCGTACTCCTCGTAGACCTCCGCGTCGTTCAGGCTCCAGCGACGGAGCTCCCGAACGTTCTTGCCGTGGTCGTTCACGCGCCAGAGGTAGTCGCCGTCGAGCGGGGTGATCGTGCCGTCGAGCGGCAGGATCTCGAGCCCATGCTTGGCGAGCTGCAGGTCGCGGATGATCTCGGGGCGAAGCAGCGACACGACGTAGCTGAAGACCGAGAACTTGAACCCGGGCACGATCTCCTCGGTGAGCGTGGCGCCACCCAGGATGTGCCGGCGCTCGAGCACGAGCACCTTGAGGCCGGCTTTCGCGAGGTAGGCGGCGTTCACGAGGCCGTTATGCCCGCCCCCGATCACGACCGCGTCGTACCGCTTCGCCATGGGGTCCCTTCCAGGTGACTTCAGGTCAACGAACGCTGTGAGCACTCCCGGTCCGCCGGTGGCTCATGCTAGTCGGAGGCCCGAGGGCACACCAAGAGGCTCCTTGACTTCAGGTCAAGCGGAGCGGTGCCGGACGCGAGGGGCGGTTCGATACGCTAGACCTCGCTGGGCGCTCGAAAGCGCTCCACGCTGTCCAAGGAGGTCTCACCCGTGAGCGTGCCCACCGCGTTCTTCCCTCGCCAGGAGGCGCTCAACAACAAGATGGCCTGGGGCGAGTGGTCCGGCTATCT
>Ga0136612_10000465_pt1 | contig 14508 bp, 9 predicted proteins | sample AntDryUQ224A2306_2_FD_106644 | JGI IMG/M metagenome (GOLD analysis project Ga0136612, IMG submission 106644) | Polar desert sand microbial communities from Dry Valleys, Antarctica - metaG UQ224A (23.06) | ecosystem: Environmental > Terrestrial > Soil > Desert | place: Antarctica: Dry Valley... | reverse complement strand
GAAAAGATGGTTGACCAGAGCGAACCGCCCATCGGTCTCGCCGCCATCGATCATGAAGCGGTCCAGCGCGCCCTCGAAGCCCGGTTCGGGCAGGTCATCGCCCGCGGCGAGGACTCGTACGGCGACAGTTTGTGCGTCCATCAGGTCTCCATGAGGTAGGCCGCCAACGCTAGGGCGCGCCTGCATCGTGCGACATACCAACAAAGTGGTGTTCGCTGCACACCCGCGTGTCATCATCGCCACGTGAGTGAGGACGCCAAAACGCGAGCTCTGGACAAGATCTCGCGCCTGGCAACCGAGCAGGGCAGCCTCGTGACCTTCTGGGACAACGCCACCGAGGTTCTGAAATCGACGGTTCCGCACTACACCTACCCGTGCTGGTACACCCTCGATCCGGCCTCGCTGCTCATCACCTCGCACTACAACCCGTTCATGCCCGAGCTACCACCGGACTCGCTCGCCCTCGAGTACTACAGCGACGACGTCAATCAGATCGTGGACGTGGCGCGCACCGAGAGTGGCATCTCCACCCTCCACGAGGCGACCAACGGCGACCCGAGCGGTAGCCCACGCTGGCAAGCCAACATCGCGTTGGGTGGCGACCAGGAAATGGTGGCGGCCCTGCGCACAAAGAGCGGCGAGGTCTGGGGCGCACTCGGTCTCTACCGGGAAGCCGACCAGCCGATGTTCGATGCCTCCGAGAAGCGCTTCATTCAGGCCGCTGCGCCGCACCTTGCCGAGGGCGCCCGAAGATCTCTGCTGTTCGGAGAGGCGATCGATCCGGAGGGCCCGCACTCCCCCGGCCTGCTCGTCCTCACCGCCGACTGGAACGTCGAATCCAGCACCCCCGGCGTCCAGCAGTGGCTCGACGACCTACCCGACGGCGATGCCGACGCCGGCCGGTTGCCCTCCGCCGTCCTCACCGTCGCCGCCCGAGCACTGCGCAATGCCCAGGGCGAACACCCACCCGAGGTGGCCATGGCCCGGGTCCTCACTCGCTCCGGAACCTGGGTCGTCCTGCACGGTGCGGCCCTGCAGTCCCGAACCGAGCCACGCGTCGCCGTCATCGTCGAACCCGCCCACCCGGCGCGGATCACCTCCCTGCTCATGGCGGCCTACGGGCTCACGGAGCGGGAGCGCGATCTCACCCGGCTGGTCCTACAGGGTTGCTCGACGGCCGAGATAGCCGCGGATCTCGTCGTGTCCCCGCACACGGTGCAGCAACACCTGAAGAGCATTTTCGACAAGACCGGCGTACGCAGCCGTCGCGACTTGGTCGGAAAAATGTTCTTCACCCACTACGAACCGCGCCTGCGCGACAACGAGCACCGCATCCAGGTCGTGAAACCGCTACGCGGTGGCCCCGTCCTGCCCAGCCCGGACCCGCCGCAGCAGGTCGGCGTCAGCCCGCTGGTCGGTTCGTACGACGATGACTCGCGGCCCGCCGAGGACCAGCGCATCGCCTAGCTGATCCGCCGACCTGAGTTCCTCCGACTCCCAACCCAGCGATCGCGCCACCTTAACCAGATCGAGCTGATGCGGCGTGCCGAAGACTCGGTCGTAGTCGCGCTCGTACTCTGGCCTGCCCGGCTCCAACTGGGCGAAGATCCCGCCACCTCGGTTGTCCACCACGACCAGGGTCAGATCCGGTCGCGGCTCACCCTCCACTGTAGACAACCCACCCAGGTCATGCAGGAACGCCAGATCCCCGATCAGCGCGAATGTCGGCCGATCCGGGTCGGACAGGGCGATGCCCACCGCCGTCGAGATCGAGCCGTCAATGCCGGCCACACCCCGGTTCGCGAGCATCTCGACGCCGTCCCGCGGCCGCGCGTAGCGGTCCACGTCCCGGATCGGGTTCGAGGAACCGAGGAAGAGCCGGGCGCCAGTCGGCAGCCGACAGACCAGGTCCCTGGCCACCTTCGCGCCACCGAGGTATGCCTCGTTGACGATCCGGTCCTGGTAGGCCAGCAACGCGTCGGCGGCCGTCGCCAAAGCCTCGATCAGGGCTGCACTGGCATCGCGACCCGACTCGGGCCCGTCGCCCGGGAATCGGCTGCGCAGCCGCTCGATCGACTCACCCACATCGGGCCAGTGTGGACCGAACTCAAAGCGCTCAACTTGAACGTCCTCGTGCTCCAACAGCCGCTGTACCGCCCGGCTGAGGGTCACTCGCCCCACACACATAATGCGTTGCGGCCGATGCCGACTCAAGAAGGCTTCAGACTCGAGCAAACCGAGGTACGCGGGTATGGCGTCCCGCCCAGCATTTCCGGTCGGCTCCGCCAGAATCGGCCATCCGTGACGCTTGGCTGTCTCGACCGCGATCTCACTGACCTCGCCGACCGTGTCACCGAGCAGCAGCCAGGTCGAGTCCCCACTGTCCGCAACGGCGGCCAGATGCTCATCGCCAACGGCACGCGGTTGCGGCTCGGTCCACGGCATTCCCAGCGCTGCGCCCTCGAGGGACTCCGGCCAGGTCTCGTCGCCCTCCCCTCCCCGACCTGACTCGGGCATCCCAGGCAACAGGGGGGCGCGTAGCGGAAGATTCAGATGCACCGCGCCGGGCCGACCGTCGATATCGCCGCGCGCCCAGGCCAATGCCTGGCACACCGTCGTACGCCAACGGTCGTTGCTTCCCAAGCCCCGTTCGGGAACCTCCACGTCGGAGAAGTGCCTCACCGCATCGCCAAAAAGCCGCAGCTGATCGATGGTCTGGTTCGCGCCTGTACCCCGCATCTCGGGTGGGCGATCCGCCGTCAGTGCGAGCAGCGCGGCGCCGGAGTAGGAGGCCTCCAGCACTGCCGCGTGCAAGTGCGCGGCCGCCGTGCCCGAAGTCGTCAGGACAGGGACCACCCGCCTGGACCCCTTGGCTAGACCGAGCGCGAGAAACCCGGCGCTGCGCTCGTCAGTGCGTACATGCAAATTCAACCGCCCGTCACGCTCAGCCGCGGCAAACGCGAGAGCCAGAGGGGCAGAACGTGATCCGGGAGCGAGAACCGCATGCTCGACGCCTCCGCGGATGAGTTCGTCAACGAACACCTCGGCGAAGGCAGTAGCCGCATTCACGCCGTTCGTTCTCGCCAGGTCCCAGGAAGGTGCACGGCTGCCAGACGTTCATACCACCGTTGGGTGGTCACCTCGTCGGCCGCGAGATCCGCGCGGAGATCCGGATCCACCCGCCGAACCGGCAGGAAACCGTCGACGGCAACCAGTGGTTCGGAGCACACATCACCATCCAGCAGCGCGTACGTGGCCAGGCCGCAGGCGTACGGCAACTCGGGTAGCGCTGCTGCGAGAGCAATCCCGGCCGCGATCCCGACCGAGGTCTCCAACGCCGAGGAGACCACGACTGGCAGTCCGCATTGCTCCGCGACCGCGAGTGCGCGCGCAACCCCACCCAGTGGCGCGACCTTCAGTACGGCGATGTCAGCAGCTCCGACCACCGCCACCCGCAGGGGATCCTCCGCCCGACGGATCGACTCGTCAGCCGCGATCTGCACGCCGATGCGAAGCCGCACCCCTGCCATCTCTTCCAGCGACCTGCACGGCTGCTCGACGTACTCCAGCCCACCTGCTGCGCGGTCCAGCGCCGTGATCGCCGCGATGGCTTCCTCGATTGACCAGGCGCCGTTGGCATCGACGCGGATCGCACCCCCGGGACCCAGTGCGTCCCGTACCGCCTCGACTCTCTCCAGATCGTCCCCGAGCGACTGGCCCGGCTCGGCGACCTTCACCTTTGCCGTACGACAGCCGGAGGCGCGGACAACTGCCTGCGCGGATTCCGGGTCGATGGCAGCAACCGTGCAGTTGACCGGGATCCGGTCGCGGACCGGCGCCGGCCAGCTACCGGCGGCAGCCTCGACTGCGCACGGCCACCAGCGTGTGGACTCAGCGACGTCGTAGTCCCAGAACGGCGAGAACTCCCCCCAGCCCGACGGACCGCGGATCAGCATCCCCTCGCGCACCGTGATCCCGCGAAAGCACGTCCGCATCGGAATCGAGTACACCGCCACGTCGACCGGACGCTCCTGCCCTGACGTCAACCCCGTCTTCGGCACGCCGGTTAGATTAGTCGCTGATGGCCCGCCCTCTGATGGTTGTGCCCGCGAAGCCGGTCGCCGCCGTCATGCCGGCACTGATCAACGCCCTGTCCGGTGCCACCACCCTGTGCGTGATTCCCGAAGCGCCAGCGCCGTCCGGAAGCGACTGGGAGGCCGTACTGCACCTGGATCAGGCCCCGCCCGCCAATGTCGCGGCACTCGTCGCGACGTCCGGTTCCACCGGCCAGCCACATGCCGTCATGCTCACTGCCGGCGCCCTCCTGGCCGGCGCACACGCCGCCATCCGCAGACTCGACGGGCCCGGGGCCTGGCTGCTCGCCCTGCCGGTGTCATCGATAGGTGGTCTGCAAGTCCTCATCCGCAGTCACATGTCGGGGCTCGATCCGGTCTTCCTGGACCGCACCACGGGCTTTCGACCCGATGCTTTCGCTGTGGCCACGAGAGAACTGGCCGCCGGTCTGCCGCACTACACCTCGCTCGTACCAACCCAACTCCGCCGGATCGTCGATGCTGGCGGGGTCGCCCTCGATGCCTTGGCGAGCTTCGATGCCGTGCTCATCGGCGGCGCAGCCCTCGACGGAGAACTCCGTCGTGCTGCAGAGTCCGCCGGAGCGCGGATCGTCTCGACGTACGGCATGACGGAGACCTCGGGAGGCTGCGTATACGACGATGTCCCGCTGGAGGGAGTGCACGTCAGAGCCACATCGGCGGGCCTGCGGATCGGCGGTGAAGTAGTAGCCCTCGGCTATCACGCCGAGCCCGCGCAGACGGAGAAGTCCTTTGTGGACGGATGGTTCCAGACTCGTGACATCGGGAGTGTCGACGACAGTGGTCGAGTCTCGGTGACCGGCCGGATCGACGACGTCATCATCAGCGGCGGGGTGAACGTGGCTGCCAGCGCAGTCGAGGAAGTCATGCGTGGGCGTCCCGAGATTGCCGACGTAGCGGTGCTGGGTCGTCCCGATCCGGAATGGGGCCAGGCCGTGATCGCGCTCGTCGTACCGGCCGCAACGGCGGCACAGATCGACCTTGCCGAACTTCGGACCTACGTCACAACGCACCTCGGCGCGGCTGCGGCGCCACGTGCCGTCCTCACCGTGCCTGCGCTGCCGTATCTGCACTCCGGCAAGCTCGACCGCGTGGCTGCGCAACTTCTCGCGGCCGGATGTCCGGACGGCTCGGGATGACTGGCCTACGCGACTGGACATCCGGTGCCCGGCCGCGCACCCTCCCGGCCGCCGTGGCTCCCGTTCTCGTGGGGACCGGGGCCACCGCGGGCGTCGATGCCCTAGACATCGGTCGCGCCCTTCTGGCCCTAGTTGTCTCGCTGGCGCTGCAGATCGGCGTGAACTACGCCAATGACTACTCCGATGGCGTTCGCGGGGCCGATGCCGACCGGATCGGTCCGACCCGGTTGGTCGCCGCAGGACTGGCGACCGCAACGGCGGTGCGTACGGCGGCGCTGGTCTGTTTCGCCATTGCAGCAATAGCTGGTCTCGTCCTAGCCGCGCTGACCACCTGGTGGCTGCTGGCCGTCGGTGCGGTCGCCATCGGCGCCGCCTGGTTCTACACCGGGGGCGCCAAGCCGTACGGCTACCGGGCGCTGGGTGAGGTGTCGGTGTTCCTGTTCTTCGGCGTGGTCGCGGTGGTCGGGACCAGCTATGTCCAAGCCGAGCGCATCCTGCCGCAGGCCGTCGTGGCTTCGATCCCGGTCGGTTTGCTGGCTTGCGCGCTGCTGGTCGTCAACAATCTGCGCGACATCGACGGCGACGCCGCCAGCGGGAAACGGACCCTCGCGGTGGTCCTGGGCGAGCGTCATACGCGATGGCTGTACGCCTCGATCGTCGTGATCAGCTTCGCCGTCGTCGCCGGACTGGCCCTTGCGGATCGTCCGTTCGCGGCGTTGTCGTTGGCCGCGGCCGCCCTGGCTCTGCCACCGGTGGGCGCGGTTCTGGGCGGGGCGCGGGGTCTGGCTCTGCTCCCCGCCTTGCGCGACACCGGATTAATGCAGCTACTGCATGGTGTCCTGCTCGCGATCGGACTCGCTATCTGAGTTCCCGCGCAGCCGTACCCGTAGCGCCGCCTTGGCCTCCCGGCGCTCGTTCATCGCGGTGGAGAGAGCTTCGCGTTGCTTGCTGAGCAGGAAGTACGAGGCCGGCATCGAGAGCAACAGGGCGAACAGAATTCCCGGATAGCTGCCGAGGTTGGCCGCCCAGAGCAGGGCCAGCAGGACGGCGAAGATGGCGATCCGGCCCGCGGTATAGACAAGCACCGCTCTAAGCACCGCGGTCCTCCCATCTGCTGGACAGCACGACTGTCGTGCGGGTCCGGGCTACGCCTCGGAGCCGGCTGATCGCCGACACGATTCGCTCCAGCGCCGCAATGTCCTCGACCCGGACCCTGAGCAGGAATGCCTCCTCACCGGCGACATAAAAGCAGTCCGTGATCTCCGGCATCTGCCGCAGGGCCTCGACGAGGTCCTCGTCGGACTCGACGTCGGACTCGAATACGCCCACGAGTGCAGTCACCGCTTCACCGACCGCTGCCCGGTCGACTGCGGCGTGGTAGCCCAGGATGACACCGGCGGACTCGAGCTTGGACACCCGCTCGTGCACAGATGGAGCCGACAACCCCACCGTGCGCGCGAGCTCGGCATACGAGGCCCGGCCGTTAGCCCGCAGCAGCGAGACGATCTGGCGATCGACGTCGTCGATGATCGTTCTCCTGTCTGCTCTGCGGGTAACCGCCTGGTCGCAAGCCTGTCCGGCGATATCCTCGCTGCACGGGTATCGTTGGTCTCTCTCAGGGGGTGAACAGGTTGTACGTCCTCATCGGCATCATGTTGATCGGCGCTCTTCTGTTCGTCCTGTGGCGGATGAGCGGCCCATCGAGCTCCTCGGGCGTCGGGCGCACGGGCGGCAACGCACGGCCCAGCAAACCTCCGGTCAAACGGCCCACCCGGCGCGAGCCTCTAGCCCCCGACGATAACCCGGAGTTCCTCCGCGAGCTCGATCGTCGTGCCCGCCGTGAGGAAGACCCGCCAGCCTGAGTCACCAGCCGATGTGCGCCTTCTCCAGCCAGAGGTCGAGCACGGAGACATCACCGGTGACCTGCACGACGTCGCGAGCGACTCGATTCCACAGGAACAGATACATCTCCGCTGCGGGACCCACGATTGTGGCGTCCGCGGCCGCGGACGCCACAATCGTGGGTCCCGCAGCGGAGATGTATCTGTTCCTGTGGAATCGAGTCGCTCGCGACGTCGTGCAGGTCACCGGTGATGTCTCCGTGCTCGACCTCTGGCTGGAGAAGGCGCACATCGGCTGGTGACTCAGGCTGGCGGGTCTTCCTCACGGCGGGCACGACGATCGAGCTCGCGGAGGAACTCCGGGTTATCGTCGGGGGCTAGAGGCTCGCGCCGGGTGGGCCGTTTGACCGGAGGTTTGCTGGGCCGTGCGTTGCCGCCCGTGCGCCCGACGCCCGAGGAGCTCGATGGGCCGCTCATCCGCCACAGGACGAACAGAAGAGCGCCGATCAACATGATGCCGATGAGGACGTACAACCTGTTCACCCCCTGAGAGAGACCAACGATACCCGTGCAGCGAGGATATCGCCGGACAGGCTTGCGACCAGGCGGTTACCCGCAGAGCAGACAGGAGAACGATCATCGACGACGTCGATCGCCAGATCGTCTCGCTGCTGCGGGCTAACGGCCGGGCCTCGTATGCCGAGCTCGCGCGCACGGTGGGGTTGTCGGCTCCATCTGTGCACGAGCGGGTGTCCAAGCTCGAGTCCGCCGGTGTCATCCTGGGCTACCACGCCGCAGTCGACCGGGCAGCGGTCGGTGAAGCGGTGACTGCACTCGTGGGCGTATTCGAGTCCGACGTCGAGTCCGACGAGGACCTCGTCGAGGCCCTGCGGCAGATGCCGGAGATCACGGACTGCTTTTATGTCGCCGGTGAGGAGGCATTCCTGCTCAGGGTCCGGGTCGAGGACATTGCGGCGCTGGAGCGAATCGTGTCGGCGATCAGCCGGCTCCGAGGCGTAGCCCGGACCCGCACGACAGTCGTGCTGTCCAGCAGATGGGAGGACCGCGGTGCTTAGAGCGGTGCTTGTCTATACCGCGGGCCGGATCGCCATCTTCGCCGTCCTGCTGGCCCTGCTCTGGGCGGCCAACCTCGGCAGCTATCCGGGAATTCTGTTCGCCCTGTTGCTCTCGATGCCGGCCTCGTACTTCCTGCTCAGCAAGCAACGCGAAGCTCTCTCCACCGCGATGAACGAGCGCCGGGAGGCCAAGGCGGCGCTACGGGTACGGCTGCGCGGGAACTCAGATAGCGAGTCCGATCGCGAGCAGGACACCATGCAGTAGCTGCATTAATCCGGTGTCGCGCAAGGCGGGGAGCAGAGCCAGACCCCGCGCCCCGCCCAGAACCGCGCCCACCGGTGGCAGAGCCAGGGCGGCCGCGGCCAACGACAACGCCGCGAACGGACGATCCGCAAGGGCCAGTCCGGCGACGACGGCGAAGCTGATCACGACGATCGAGGCGTACAGCCATCGCGTATGACGCTCGCCCAGGACCACCGCGAGGGTCCGTTTCCCGCTGGCGGCGTCGCCGTCGATGTCGCGCAGATTGTTGACGACCAGCAGCGCGCAAGCCAGCAAACCGACCGGGATCGAAGCCACGACGGCCTGCGGCAGGATGCGCTCGGCTTGGACATAGCTGGTCCCGACCACCGCGACCACGCCGAAGAACAGGAACACCGACACCTCACCCAGCGCCCGGTAGCCGTACGGCTTGGCGCCCCCGGTGTAGAACCAGGCGGCGCCGATGGCGACCGCACCGACGGCCAGCAGCCACCAGGTGGTCAGCGCGGCTAGGACGAGACCAGCTATTGCTGCAATGGCGAAACAGACCAGCGCCGCCGTACGCACCGCCGTTGCGGTCGCCAGTCCTGCGGCGACCAACCGGGTCGGACCGATCCGGTCGGCATCGGCCCCGCGAACGCCATCGGAGTAGTCATTGGCGTAGTTCACGCCGATCTGCAGCGCCAGCGAGACAACTAGGGCCAGAAGGGCGCGACCGATGTCTAGGGCATCGACGCCCGCGGTGGCCCCGGTCCCCACGAGAACGGGAGCCACGGCGGCCGGGAGGGTGCGCGGCCGGGCACCGGATGTCCAGTCGCGTAGGCCAGTCATCCCGAGCCGTCCGGACATCCGGCCGCGAGAAGTTGCGCAGCCACGCGGTCGAGCTTGCCGGAGTGCAGATACGGCAGCGCAGGCACGGTGAGGACGGCACGTGGCGCCGCAGCCGCGCCGAGGTGCGTTGTGACGTAGGTCCGAAGTTCGGCAAGGTCGATCTGTGCCGCCGTTGCGGCCGGTACGACGAGCGCGATCACGGCCTGGCCCCATTCCGGATCGGGACGACCCAGCACCGCTACGTCGGCAATCTCGGGACGCCCACGCATGACTTCCTCGACTGCGCTGGCAGCCACGTTCACCCCGCCGCTGATGATGACGTCGTCGATCCGGCCGGTCACCGAGACTCGACCACTGTCGTCGACACTCCCGATGTCACGAGTCTGGAACCATCCGTCCACAAAGGACTTCTCCGTCTGCGCGGGCTCGGCGTGATAGCCGAGGGCTACTACTTCACCGCCGATCCGCAGGCCCGCCGATGTGGCTCTGACGTGCACTCCCTCCAGCGGGACATCGTCGTATACGCAGCCTCCCGAGGTCTCCGTCATGCCGTACGTCGAGACGATCCGCGCTCCGGCGGACTCTGCAGCACGACGGAGTTCTCCGTCGAGGGCTGCGCCGCCGATGAGCACGGCATCGAAGCTCGCCAAGGCATCGAGGGCGACCCCGCCAGCATCGACGATCCGGCGGAGTTGGGTTGGTACGAGCGAGGTGTAGTGCGGCAGACCGGCGGCCAGTTCTCTCGTGGCCACAGCGAAAGCATCGGGTCGAAAGCCCGTGGTGCGGTCCAGGAAGACCGGATCGAGCCCCGACATGTGACTGCGGATGAGGACTTGCAGACCACCTATCGATGACACCGGCAGGGCGAGCAGCCAGGCCCCGGGCCCGTCGAGTCTGCGGATGGCGGCGTGTGCGCCGGCCAGGAGGGCGCCGGCAGTGAGCATGACGGCATGTGGCTGGCCGGTGGAACCGGACGTCGCGACGAGTGCCGCGACATTGGCGGGCGGGGCCTGATCCAGGTGCAGTACGGCCTCCCAGTCGCTTCCGGACGGCGCTGGCGCTTCGGGAATCACGCACAGGGTGGTGGCACCGGACAGGGCGTTGATCAGTGCCGGCATGACGGCGGCGACCGGCTTCGCGGGCACAACCATCAGAGGGCGGGCCATCAGCGACTAATCTAACCGGCGTGCCGAAGACGGGGTTGACGTCAGGGCAGGAGCGTCCGGTCGACGTGGCGGTGTACTCGATTCCGATGCGGACGTGCTTTCGCGGGATCACGGTGCGCGAGGGGATGCTGATCCGCGGTCCGTCGGGCTGGGGGGAGTTCTCGCCGTTCTGGGACTACGACGTCGCTGAGTCCACACGCTGGTGGCCGTGCGCAGTCGAGGCTGCCGCCGGTAGCTGGCCGGCGCCGGTCCGCGACCGGATCCCGGTCAACTGCACGGTTGCTGCCATCGACCCGGAATCCGCGCAGGCAGTTGTCCGCGCCTCCGGCTGTCGTACGGCAAAGGTGAAGGTCGCCGAGCCGGGCCAGTCGCTCGGGGACGATCTGGAGAGAGTCGAGGCGGTACGGGACGCACTGGGTCCCGGGGGTGCGATCCGCGTCGATGCCAACGGCGCCTGGTCAATCGAGGAAGCCATCGCGGCGATCACGGCGCTGGACCGCGCAGCAGGTGGGCTGGAGTACGTCGAGCAGCCGTGCAGGTCGCTGGAAGAGATGGCAGGGGTGCGGCTTCGCATCGGCGTGCAGATCGCGGCTGACGAGTCGATCCGTCGGGCGGAGGATCCCCTGCGGGTGGCGGTGGTCGGAGCTGCTGACATCGCCGTACTGAAGGTCGCGCCACTGGGTGGGGTTGCGCGCGCACTCGCGGTCGCGGAGCAATGCGGACTGCCAGTCGTGGTCTCCTCGGCGTTGGAGACCTCGGTCGGGATCGCGGCCGGGATTGCTCTCGCAGCAGCGCTACCCGAGTTGCCGTACGCCTGCGGCCTGGCCACGTACGCGCTGCTGGATGGTGATGTGTGCTCCGAACCACTGGTTGCCGTCGACGGTTTCCTGCCGGTTCGGCGGGTGGATCCGGATCTCCGCGCGGATCTCGCGGCCGACGAGGTGACCACCCAACGGTGGTATGAACGTCTGGCAGCCGTGCACCTTCCTGGGACCTGGCGAGAACGAACGGCGTGAATGCGGCTACTGCCTTCGCCGAGGTGTTCGTTGACGAACTCATCCGCGGAGGCGTCGAGCATGCGGTTCTCGCTCCCGGATCACGTTCTGCCCCTCTGGCTCTCGCGTTTGCCGCGGCTGAGCGTGACGGGCGGTTGAATTTGCATGTACGCACTGACGAGCGCAGCGCCGGGTTTCTCGCGCTCGGTCTAGCCAAGGGGTCCAGGCGGGTGGTCCCTGTCCTGACGACTTCGGGCACGGCGGCCGCGCACTTGCACGCGGCAGTGCTGGAGGCCTCCTACTCCGGCGCCGCGCTGCTCGCACTGACGGCGGATCGCCCACCCGAGATGCGGGGTACAGGCGCGAACCAGACCATCGATCAGCTGCGGCTTTTTGGCGATGCGGTGAGGCACTTCTCCGACGTGGAGGTTCCCGAACGGGGCTTGGGAAGCAACGACCGTTGGCGTACGACGGTGTGCCAGGCATTGGCCTGGGCGCGCGGCGATATCGACGGTCGGCCCGGCGCGGTGCATCTGAATCTTCCGCTACGCGCCCCCCTGTTGCCTGGGATGCCCGAGTCAGGTCGGGGAGGGGAGGGCGACGAGACCTGGCCGGAGTCCCTCGAGGGCGCAGCGCTGGGAATGCCGTGGACCGAGCCGCAACCGCGTGCCGTTGGCGATGAGCATCTGGCCGCCGTTGCGGACAGTGGGGACTCGACCTGGCTGCTGCTCGGTGACACGGTCGGCGAGGTCAGTGAGATCGCGGTCGAGACAGCCAAGCGTCACGGATGGCCGATTCTGGCGGAGCCGACCGGAAATGCTGGGCGGGACGCCATACCCGCGTACCTCGGTTTGCTCGAGTCTGAAGCCTTCTTGAGTCGGCATCGGCCGCAACGCATTATGTGTGTGGGGCGAGTGACCCTCAGCCGGGCGGTACAGCGGCTGTTGGAGCACGAGGACGTTCAAGTTGAGCGCTTTGAGTTCGGTCCACACTGGCCCGATGTGGGTGAGTCGATCGAGCGGCTGCGCAGCCGATTCCCGGGCGACGGGCCCGAGTCGGGTCGCGATGCCAGTGCAGCCCTGATCGAGGCTTTGGCGACGGCCGCCGACGCGTTGCTGGCCTACCAGGACCGGATCGTCAACGAGGCATACCTCGGTGGCGCGAAGGTGGCCAGGGACCTGGTCTGTCGGCTGCCGACTGGCGCCCGGCTCTTCCTCGGTTCCTCGAACCCGATCCGGGACGTGGACCGCTACGCGCGGCCGCGGGACGGCGTCGAGATGCTCGCGAACCGGGGTGTGGCCGGCATTGACGGCTCGATCTCGACGGCGGTGGGCATCGCCCTGTCCGACCCGGATCGGCCGACATTCGCGCTGATCGGGGATCTGGCGTTCCTGCATGACCTGGGTGGGTTGTCTACAGTGGAGGGTGAGCCGCGACCGGATCTGACCCTGGTCGTGGTGGACAACCGAGGTGGCGGGATCTTCGCCCAGTTGGAGCCGGGCAGGCCAGAGTACGAGCGCGACTACGACCGAGTCTTCGGCACGCCGCATCAGCTCGATCTGGTTAAGGTGGCGCGATCGCTGGGTTGGGAGTCGGAGGAACTCAGGTCGGCGGATCAGCTAGGCGATGCGCTGGTCCTCGGCGGGCCGCGAGTCATCGTCGTACGAACCGACCAGCGGGCTGACGCCGACCTGCTGCGGCGGGTCCGGGCTGGGCAGGACGGGGCCACCGCGTAGCGGTTTCACGACCTGGATGCGGTGCTCGTTGTCGCGCAGGCGCGGTTCGTAGTGGGTGAAGAACATTTTTCCGACCAAGTCGCGACGGCTGCGTACGCCGGTCTTGTCGAAAATGCTCTTCAGGTGTTGCTGCACCGTGTGCGGGGACACGACGAGATCCGCGGCTATCTCGGCCGTCGAGCAACCCTGTAGGACCAGCCGGGTGAGATCGCGCTCCCGCTCCGTGAGCCCGTAGGCCGCCATGAGCAGGGAGGTGATCCGCGCCGGGTGGGCGGGTTCGACGATGACGGCGACGCGTGGCTCGGTTCGGGACTGCAGGGCCGCACCGTGCAGGACGACCCAGGTTCCGGAGCGAGTGAGGACCCGGGCCATGGCCACCTCGGGTGGGTGTTCGCCCTGGGCATTGCGCAGTGCTCGGGCGGCGACGGTGAGGACGGCGGAGGGCAACCGGCCGGCGTCGGCATCGCCGTCGGGTAGGTCGTCGAGCCACTGCTGGACGCCGGGGGTGCTGGATTCGACGTTCCAGTCGGCGGTGAGGACGAGCAGGCCGGGGGAGTGCGGGCCCTCCGGATCGATCGCCTCTCCGAACAGCAGAGATCTTCGGGCGCCCTCGGCAAGGTGCGGCGCAGCGGCCTGAATGAAGCGCTTCTCGGAGGCATCGAACATCGGCTGGTCGGCTTCCCGGTAGAGACCGAGTGCGCCCCAGACCTCGCCGCTCTTTGTGCGCAGGGCCGCCACCATTTCCTGGTCGCCACCCAACGCGATGTTGGCTTGCCAGCGTGGGCTACCGCTCGGGTCGCCGTTGGTCGCCTCGTGGAGGGTGGAGATGCCACTCTCGGTGCGCGCCACGTCCACGATCTGATTGACGTCGTCGCTGTAGTACTCGAGGGCGAGCGAGTCCGGTGGTAGCTCGGGCATGAACGGGTTGTAGTGCGAGGTGATGAGCAGCGAGGCCGGATCGAGGGTGTACCAGCACGGGTAGGTGTAGTGCGGAACCGTCGATTTCAGAACCTCGGTGGCGTTGTCCCAGAAGGTCACGAGGCTGCCCTGCTCGGTTGCCAGGCGCGAGATCTTGTCCAGAGCTCGCGTTTTGGCGTCCTCACTCACGTGGCGATGATGACACGCGGGTGTGCAGCGAACACCACTTTGTTGGTATGTCGCACGATGCAGGCGCGCCCTAGCGTTGGCGGCCTACCTCATGGAGACCTGATGGACGCACAAACTGTCGCCGTACGAGTCCTCGCCGCGGGCGATGACCTGCCCGAACCGGGCTTCGAGGGCGCGCTGGACCGCTTCATGATCGATGGCGGCGAGACCGATGGGCGGTTCGCTCTGGTCAACCATCTTTTC
>Ga0136612_10000463_pt1 | contig 14516 bp, 16 predicted proteins | sample AntDryUQ224A2306_2_FD_106644 | JGI IMG/M metagenome (GOLD analysis project Ga0136612, IMG submission 106644) | Polar desert sand microbial communities from Dry Valleys, Antarctica - metaG UQ224A (23.06) | ecosystem: Environmental > Terrestrial > Soil > Desert | place: Antarctica: Dry Valley... | reverse complement strand
GATATTGTCCAAGCCCCCCTTGCCTCTGGCGGGGCACTGCGTGTTGTGGCAGATTTGCGACTGCGGGTCCATACGGCTCCTCCGGCTGCGGTTTGGCGACTACAACCGTGAGTATGCCTGCAGGACCCGCCTCTGTTCAACTCCTCATACCCTCCTTCCTCGATTCGGTGGGGTTATACCAGTGTATGGCTAGCCACCGCAGATTCGCACTTGCGTACGGCGTCCGCGACAACCTTAAACAGGAGATGCGACAGGCGGGTTTCGATACCGGTTCGTTGGAGCAGGTCATAGCCTCCTGGAGTTTCCACCGCCGCGCCGATCTCTGGGTAATAGGGTTCCCTCCTGCGGAGCACGTGAACGCGAGCCTTGAGGCGATCCTGGCCAAGCCTCCATACTGCCCACATCTCCTCATCGTTCCCAGTGACGACGTTGAGCGGCACTTCGTCGCTGTCAGCGAGCATGTTCGGAAGTACCCAGACCTCGTCAGTGTCCTGTGATGGCCGATGTACGCTAACGAACTGCGTCTACACCTTCGGCTTATTCGTGACCAGGAACGGCCTCTGCTCCTACCGGGAGAGTCCTTTGCGCTTGGTGACGTGCAGGTAGATGCGGGCTCGTACGAAGTGCGGTGGAGGGACGCATTGATCAGGATGGCGTCTTCGCAGGTACTGACGCTTGTGTTGTTGGTCAAGGCCGATGGGCGAGCGGTGAGCCCCGAGGACATTGTGCGAGTCGCACACAGACCCTCCGAGTATGCCGATGTGAGTACGGTCTCACAACGGATCCATCGGCTGAGAGAGCGCTTACAGGAATCTGGAATTGATCCCAAAGTCGTACAGTCCGTTTCTGGGCACGGCTACCGGCTCGACAAGAGCCTCCTGGACCCACCGCCCCACCGTTCAGGTGCATCGCACCAAACGGCGTCCGCCTCCACCGGCAACCTTTGTCGAGGACGTCCGCGAGATCTGTCGAGTAAATTGCCGGCAATATGTCACTGAAATGTCATAGGTTAGCGATCTTGCCTGTGTTACTCTGTGGGCACGAGGAGCGAATGCGAGCGTAGATGAGAACCCGCACCCAAGTGGTGCACCGCGTCGTTGACAAAGTTGCAGCAAGAATCTGGGATTGGGCGGCGAGTACTTGATACCAACTATGCACGAACGGAGGACTGACATGAAAGTACTTACCCGGCGAAGATTTCCTCGGTATGGGCTACTCCTCAGTGCACTGTTGTCGCTAACGTTGGCCGTCGGTGCTACGTACTTTTAGTGCAGCAGAGGGACAAGGCTTCCACCACTACAGCCAACGAAATTGTTGGAGTCCGAACGTTCGGCTACTACGTCCAACCCGACAACTGGGGGATAGCTTCCGCAGACGCAGACGTAGTCGTACGCGGCACGGTTCGGGAGGTTCTACCGTCCATCTGGACCACACCGGATGGCTCGGCTCCGTCGCCGGAAGTGTGGCTCAACACCAGCGACTATCAAATCCGTACGTCGATACGACTTTCAATCGGGAAGACATTCAAAGGAGGCGACCAGGGAGATACCATTACGATCAGTGTGTACGGAGGAACGGTCGGTGATGTCACGATTGAGACCGTGGCAGGCATGGAAAATCCCTTCCAGAACGGCAACGAGCTAATCTTACTGCTCGACAGACCACAGCGAGGAAGCACTGTAGACAGACTAGGCGGTCAGTTCTACCCTAAAGACTTCCTTGTCGTAGAGGGGGGGAATACGGCGCGCGGTAAGCAGAGGAGTGTGCCGCTGGTCAACGTTCTACGCCAACTTGAAGGTATAAATCCTTAGCCCGCTCGGAGGGATAGAATGCGAACCCGAATCTCCAGTCGTGCAATCGCGCTAATCCTACCCTGCGTAGCGATACTGTACGTCGCCACGCTACTTATCACGCCGCTCCGAACCGAGGCATACTATATAGTCTACAGGTGGGCGAACGGTAGGACCAGGATTTTTTGGAACACGTCTTTCGAGTACAACAAGGCGAAAGGTGAGTCCCCTGATGGGACGAGAAGCGCGATCGCCGCCGGCGCGTTCCAGTGGGTCGACGTCAAGACAGGCGCCAAGTTTAACGTCGACGAGAATTCCTTCGGCGGCACTAGCTTCCAGGTGTATATCGACTACATGTCAGGTTCTGCGTTTCACTGGATGGATCCGGATGTTTTGGCTCAAGGCGACCTCTTTTGGGACTCGAACGGAAAGGTGATCAGCGCAAAGCAGAGCTCTAACATGGACTGGAACTGGAACGACGAGAGCGACGGAAGCTGCGTGATCGACTGGGGCAAGAAAATCGCAGACATCCGACCAATCACGGCTCACGAGTCCGGCCACTGGATTGTCCTCGGCGACAACGGGGGCAATACGGTGGCGGAGAGAGACGCCCTAATGCATGCCGACCTTAGATGTAAACTCTTCTCTAACAGCGATGACGACGCAGGAGTGAAGGCGATCTACGGATCGCCCTAGAACCACAAAATTCCCAGGGCGCCTCAGAACACTCGCGATTCGTACGATCACTCCTGCACTTAAGCCGGGCCGTCCTGGGGGCCCGGCTGCAAACCCAGCCAAACACTATCAGCAAGAAACTCGAGTCAAAGTACTTACACATGCCTACATCCCGAATACATCACATTCGGCATTGACGAGCTCGCTCGGCACGGCGATTTCAACTGAATTGCAGCAATAACCAGGTAGTTCGATGGGAGGGCAGGCTCAAGTACTCACCGCTCAACCCCCGATTCCTGCCAGAACCGTTGACAAAACTGCGCTAACACCACCTGTCATCCATTGAGGGGACGCTAGATGATAAACACTAATCGGACTGCCGGCACTGGCTCTCTTGGTCGCCCTGGCGGCATACACAGCGAGCGGTCGGAACGACTCGTCCGGTGTCCGCGCAGTTGAGGCGCCCTTGGACCGTGCGAGAGCTGTAACCCTGGCTGTTCGCCACGCCCGAGACCTCGGGCTGCAAGGTGAGCCCTCGGCGGTGAGCGCGAGGCGTATGACGTTCGGTGAGTACGGTTCGCTCACCGGGTTCACACCTGCGCCGGACGCCGCCAAGGTCGGCTTGGACCCGGCATAGACGGTCTGGGTAGTTAGCTTGAAGGGTTCGGTGAAGTGGGCCGGCCCGGGTAAGGTTGAGAGTCTGTGCCCTGATTGTAACGAGTCCAACGCCTCGGACAACGTTACGGTTGTGCTGAGCGAGGCAACGGGAGATCGTATAGCCGCCCAAACAGCCGGTCCTGGAGAGCAACTCCCCGCAGACGATACAGGTGCGGGCTCGAGGGACGGCGCTTCGTCGGCGCCTGCCGACCCCACTGCAGCACCGAGCAGCGAGTAACTAAGCGGGACTGGTCGGGATTTTCACGGCTCGGATGAACGCACTCGCGAGCGAGCCACCGTCGTAGTCGCGGTTCTCGCCCAGCGCCTCGCCGGCGGAGTAAGTGCGAGTGAGCACGACCTCGACTTCCGTGAAGCCTGCCTCGGCGAGACCGGTGCGGTACTCCTCCTCGCAGAGTGCGCCCGAGACGCAGCCGGCCCACGCCTCCATGTCCGCCCGCACCTCCGGCGAGAGATCGCCCACAACCACTACGTCGGAGATCGCAAGCCGTCCGCCGGGCCGCAGCACACGATGGGCTTCACGCAGCACAGCGGCCTTGTCCGACGACAGGTTGACCACGCAGTTCGACAGCACTACGTCTATCGAGGCGTTGGGCAGAGGTATCCGCTCTATATATCCCTTGAGAAACTCGACGTTCTCGACCCCGGCCTCGTGTGCGTTTCGGCGCGCAAGGTCGAGCATCTCGTCGGTCATATCGAGCCCGTACGCCTTGCCTGTGGGACCGACGCGACGCGCCGAGAGGATCACGTCGAGGCCGCCCCCGGACCCCAGGTCGAGCACCGTCTGGCCCGGGAGCAGCGCGGCTACGGCGACGGGATTGCCGCATCCCAGGGAAGATTGAACGGCTGCTGAGGGTGCGAACATCGTCGCCTCCGCCTCGTACAGCCCGCTCGTGATCACAGACTTCGAACCTTCGCCACAGCACGATTCGCCACCGCAACACCCGCCTTCGCCGACCCGCAGCGCCGCAGCGGCGTACTTTGCACGCACCACGTCGTGCGTCCCCTTGTCGCCGACCTCCTCGGCCATCACGATTCTCGTCGTCTCACTCATAACAATATCCTCCATTCGTTAGTTCAGCGTCGCCGGTTTTCGAGAGTGTTTGTCTCTCATGTACTGGGACGCCTTCGCGTCGCAAAGGACGCAGTTGAAAGGGCTATCCAATGGTGCGAGGGGCTCCGCACTCGCCGCAATTGTCGGGGGTGCAGACCCCCTGGCTGCGGCGGTAGTAGTTCATCACTCGCCCCCGTCGGTCGAGCTCGAATTCACAGCACTCGAGCAGCGCCGCCTTCAGCCGAGACCTGGCACGCTGCACTCTAGACTTCGCACCCGACACGCTGATGCCGAGCCGTGCTGCCAACTCAGACTGAGTCAGCCCGTCGTACTCGGTTAGAACAAGCGCCTCGCGGTGTTCCGGCGAGAGGCAGTCGAGCATGCTTGCAACGCTCCGCTGAAGCGCCAAATCGGCCTCCGCCTCGACCGAGTCGTCGTCCCACACAGCCGTCGGCGCCCACGGGGCTGCACGTTGGGCGGAAGCACGATAGTGGTCGTACACGGTGTTTCGCGCCACCTGGTACACCCAGGCGCGCACGCGCTCCTCGTCGCGCAGTGTGTTTATCTGAGTGTGTATTTTCAAGTAAACGTCCTGCAGTACATCTTCAGCCGCCTCGGGGGCGCCGACCCGGTTCACGATGAAGGCCCTCAGGCCCGCATCGAACTCCTCCCACACGTATTGGACGCTCAACGGCACAGGTTCGTACCTCCCTTCGGCGCGCTCAGGCGACGGGTCCGCCGCCGTTCTCAACCGAGTATACATCTGAAGTCGGCTACAGTGGTCGTATTCTAACCGACGCCCTCGTGAACACACATCCAATGTATGTGTAGACGCATGATCGGCGTAAAGGACGCACCACGGTGGGGCGATGCGTCGAACGCTGGTGGAGGCGCGCCGGTTTGACAGCAGCCCGGCGGCCGGGACAAGAGTGTACTACACCGGCCGTCCGTCGCGAGGAAACTGCTGGCGATTTCGCATGAAGTACTCATTGACATGCGATTGCAGCGGTGCTACTGTGTCTATACCTCGTGCGAAAAGGTGGTGGGGCGATGGGACGGCAGGCTCAAGGAGTGTATCGGTCTGCGTAGCAGGCTGAAGAGAACGAGCATGAGCACAGTTGAGAACAAAGGCGCGGGCGGGGCTCGGCTGGGCCCGAGTAGGCGCGGACGAGGCAAGGTGATAGCGCTGCTGTCGGCAGCGGCGGTCGTCGTGCTCGCTCTCGCGCTGGGTCTCCCAAGTCTGAGCGACCGAACTGTACCCGCCGACCCCGACACGACGCAGAAGAGCGCCGCGGACGCCGAGACGCCGCTGTCGCCGCTCCTGCTCGGGACGGGCGTGATCCACATCAAGGGGACGATTATGGGGCGTACTTCCGCCGGTGAGGAATCAGATCAGGTGATTATCGAGTTCTGGTACGACCGCGACACCGGGGATGCCCTGTACCATCGCAGGGAGGTCGGCGATACTCGTCCTGAGGACTTTTACTCAGCTTACGAGCAGGGTCGTGGCTATAGCCGAGTCTTTAGACCCAACGGTATAGCACAGATCTATCCAGAGAACTCGGTGCGGTCGAGGGCGCTCAGACCTTTGGTCATGATGTTTGAGAGGAAGCTGTACATATTACAAGGTAATTTGAAGACAACCGATCGGGTGACAGCGCCGTCGGGCCAGGTAGCGTTGATTTCGAAACACCGGATCAACGCACCGCTAGACAAGGATACGTCCGTCACTTACCTGGACAAGGCGACCAATCTACCGAAGTGTGTTACCAATACGGATCTTCCGACAACGAGGATCGGTGGGAAAGAACAGCATCTCACTGGCGACCTGCGCTACGAGTGGAGTACGATCGAGACGGTGGAGCGATCGTCGCTGCCGAGGAGCTTGTTCGCGATGGAGAGCTACGCCACGGTGGTACCGCACAGCACACCGCCGTCGTGGTTGTATCCGACAGCGGACCCGCGCCTGACGCCGCAACCGACTGTAGAGGGTGAGGTATCCGCAATTACCACGCCGTATGCGCCGCCTGTAGCAACAGAGGTTCCGTAAACCGAAGCGGCACGCGTTGCGACCTGCCAGGGTTGGGGGTGGTTGCAGGGGCGAACGTTGGACGTGGGCGTCGTATACAAAGTCGTGCCTAACGTAACACTTGATTGAGTGGGCCGGTTGGCCGGGAGGGGACGACTGGTTAGGGCGGAAGCAGGATCGCGCGGGCGGGCGACCCGACGGCGTCGGCGATCTTCAGCGGCAGGCAGGCGAGCGTGTAGTTCCCCGGCTCGGCGGAGCGCAGGTCGAGACCTTCCACGACGACGACCCCCGCCCGCAATAGCGCCCGGTGTACCCTCGCCTCGTCCTCCGCTTGCTCGAACGGCTCTACCGAGGGGCCGTCCACTCCCACCAGGACGACCCCGCGTTCGATCAGTCGGTCGGCGGCGGCCTCCGTCAGCGCGACGAACGCTTGGTCGAACGTCGGCGACTCCCGCTGGCTCGCCGCGCCGTTCGCGGTCTTGAACAGCACGCGCTCGACGCCGGCCGGAAGCTGGTTCACGTCGTCCCCGTCCACGTGGCCCTCGCCCGACTTCGCGACCACGACGCACGGTCCGCACAGCGCATTGAGCGGTATGCGGTCCACCCCCCGCGCGGCGTCGAAGTAGTGGCGGGGAGCGTCCACGTGCGTGCCGGTGTGCAGGCTCAGGCTCGCATTCGAAACGTTCACGCCGTCGCCGCCGGCGATGCTCGACGTGAGACGCATCTCGAATTCGTCGTCGCCCGGCCACACGTGCATGCCGGGCCTCAGCGTAGCCGTAATATCAACGGGGTTCATCAGCGGCCTGCGGCTTCACTGAGCAGGGTACGCAGTTCGTCGGGCGCAACGCTTGCGGCGTCCACACGCCAAGCTATAATGGGTGCCTCCTCCGTTGCTGTGTTGCCGCTGGGCCGCCCGAGCTCGGCGCCGCCCGGCAGCTCGACAATGAGGCGAACGCCCATTCTTCGCCACGCCGCGTCTCCGCCTGGGACTCCGGCGCCGCGCACTCGCAGAAAGGCCGGACGCAGCGACAGTGCTGCGTCAGCGCCATCTGACCCGTCGTCGTCGAGCACAGCTATAGTCGTCACGTCCGCCGCCTCGCACACAGCCGCGATCTCGGCGGAGAGCGGCTCCGCTGCGAGGAACCTGGCGCCCGCCTCCACGGCTTCCCACGCTCGCTGCGCGTCCTTCACGCCGCCCGCGCCCGGGAAAACGCCGAGCCCAGCGCCGACCAGCGCCGTGAGCGCCTCAACGCCCTGTCGGACGTCCACCTCGACAGCCCACACACCCGCCTCAACGGCGGCCCGCGCACAACCGACGACGGCCTCGGGTGGGCCTTCCAGGATCAGTATCCTCTCGGCGTCGTGTAAGCCGAGCTTCGATGTTTCCAGCGCCAAGCTGCCTCCTGTGTGGCGCCACCTGGGCAGTATGGCGCATTGTACAGCGAGTATGAACCGTCGGTGTAGATTGCGTCGTGTTCTCCGCCGGGGTACCGCCTGCACGACGAATGGACGCCGCTCGAAGTCCTCAGCCCGCAGCACTGCCGCCCATCGCCGCAACGAGTAGTCAAAGGTGCAGTACTGCGTATCCGTGCGGGCCACGCGCCGCCGACGCGCTCAGCCCAGCTTGCGCACCAGCTTCTCCAGTCGGGTGTGGGCGTCCTCGGTGGGCTTGCCGTGGCCGCTCACCGCCGTGTCGAACTCATATTCGAGTAGCTTTCGGGCGGATTGCTTCGCCGCCTCAGGGTCGTGGGTGAGCGGGCGCGGCGACAGGTGAAACGTGTCGCCGGTGATAATCGCGTCGCCTGCGAACAAGACGCCGTCGTAGAGCAACGACACATGGCCCGGCGTGTGGCCGGGTGTGTGGATCACCCGTACGCCGTCGAGCACGTTGCCGTCCGCGAGCGGTAGGGTCGGCCTGGGCGGTCCATAGTGCATGCCGCGTCCAAAGTATGCCGCTATGAGTCGCTTCAAGAGTGGGCGTCTGGGGTGCTGGCCGAGCGCATACGGAACGTCGAGCGGGTGCATGTACATGTCCATCCTCGTGATACGGTGCAACTCCTGCGCACTGCCGATGTGATCTATGTCGTGGTGGGTGAGCACGAGCCGACGAGCGTCGTTGACCGTAAGTCCGAGGTCGGCCAGATACGAGGCTATCTTCAGCCCCTGCTTCGGCGTGCCGCTGTCAATGAGCGTAACCACCGGCTCGGTAATCACGAAGCAGTGGCTCACCCTCGAGATCGGTATCTGGTGTACTCCGGGTGCGATTTCCATTCCACCTCCGTTCGGTTTTCACGTAACGCCGCACCGCCTGCATCTCAACTACGCACTTCGAATTCGCCCGCTTCGTGCCGAAACCGCAAGAAGGTTGCCCGGCGGACGCCGGCGGCCAGTGTATAATGGCTGCACGTCAACCCGCTCCTCACCATGCTCAGGAGGATTCCCCGCGTATGCAGTTGTACAACACCCTTTCTCGGCGGCTGGAGCCGTTCGAGGCTGAGTCCCCGGTCGGACTCTACGTTTGCGGCATCACCCCCTACGACACAACGCATCTCGGTCACGCATTCCTCTACGTCGCCTTTGACGTGCTCATCAGACACCTGGAGTCGAAGGGCCTGACGGTGGAGTACACACAGAACGTTACGGACGTTGACGACGACGTGCTGAAAAAGGCGAACGAGCTTGGGATGGACTATCTGGCGTTGGCCGAGCGGGAGACGAAGCGGTTTACGGACGATATGACCGCGCTCAACGTGCGTCCGCCCGACCACTACCCCCGCGCTACTCAGGAGGTGGAACGGATCGCGGCGATGGTTGAGTCGCTTGTGGGCTCCGGCGCTGCGTACGTGCGCGAGGGAAACGTGTACTTCGACATCAGCGCCTACCCTGAGTACGGCGAACTGAGCCGCGCGAGTCGGGACGAGATGCTCGAGCTTGCGGCTGAGCGCGGCGGCAATCCCGACGATCCACTTCGCGACGACCCGCTCGACTTTCTACTGTGGCAGGCTCAGCAGCCGGGCGAGCCCGCCTGGCCGAGTGCGTTCGGCCCCGGCAGGCCGGGCTGGCACATTGAGTGTTCCGAGATGTCGCTGCGTTATCTGGGCGGGCAGGTGACGATACACGGCGGCGGCGCCGATCTGATCTTCCCACACCACGAGAGCGAACGCGCTCAGTCCGAAGTGTACACCGGCGCAGCGCCGTTCGTACGATACTGGATGCACGTGGGTATGGTCGGTTACCAGGGCGAAAAGATGAGCAAGAGCCTCGGCAATCTGGTGCTCGTGGACGACCTGTTGCTCACCCACTCCGCCGATGCGGTTCGGCTGGCGTTGCTGACGCATCACTACCGAGCAGGCTGGGAGTACAACGACGAGTTCATCGAGGACACGCAGCGAACAGCCGACCGAATCGCTCGCGCCGTCTACGCTACTGATGCTGAGCTTCCCGAACAGATGGAGACCGATGCAGCTCAGCGCTTCGACGCCGCCCTCGATAACGATCTCGATACTCCCGCTGCTATCGAGGTACTCTTGGAACTGGTGGAGCGGATTGAGAGCGGGGCTGAGAACGACGGCGACCTCGGTGCGCTTCGTGCGACGCTGCGCGAGAAGGCCGCCGTGCTAGGTCTGACGCTGGAGCCGGCGCAACCCCCCCCAGCGTCCTGAGCGCCGGCGAGGTGCGGGTGAGCCGCGATGGGAGCCCACACCTCGCAGTGTTCGATTCGTTTCGCGTGGCTCGACGAACGACGCCCCTAAGTGCGTCTTACTTCTCGTTTGAGCCGATGATCTTGTGGAACAGGGCGAACGCGATGAAGGTTGGGGGCCACTGACCGATGAAGAGACTGAGGTCGCGCTTGCCCTGCAATTGAAGCGTAGCCGATACGATGATCGAGCCTACCGCCGCCCAGTACCACAACTGACCCGGCACCTGGTCTGTGACTCTGAAGTACTCGTCCGTCGCCTGCGTTGCTTGATTCTTAGCCATTGAGTTCATTTCTCCTAAGTGCGATTACGTCTCTGTGCAACTATTGTGCATGCACAGACAAATACCTACGCATCAACCGTGCCAGTCGTCCCAGAGTCCGCGACTGTCTGCACAGCCGCGCCAGTTGCCAAATCGCTTGAGTCGTCGTATACTACCCGCAAAAGCGGGCCCGTCGGTCAGCACGCAGCCCAACAGAGATCAAACGACCGCTACGGTCGGAAGGGAAAAGTTTCGATGCGAATGACACAGTACACAATCAGTAACGAAGGTATGGGTCCGTACGCGATCTTCAGCTGCGAACGATGCGGCCGTGAATATCGTAGTCAGCCGGCGTTCAAGGAACGAGTCGTTGACGATGTGAAGCGCAAGGCGTTTGGAGGTTTCCTCCGAAACCTCCCCGTCGTCGGAGACATGGTGGGCGAGGAGAACGTTAACGAGCGACACCGCACAAACATGACGCCGGACGAGCTGAACGCGGCATGGGAGCAAACACAGAAGTACTTCCGCGAATGCCCCACGTGCCTCGAGATCGTCTGTATACCGGACTTCGACGAGGCGAGCGGCTACTGCGACGACGACTCGCCGCGCCGAGCGCAGGTCGAGCAGGCCAAGGGAGAGCAGGCTGCCGGCTTCATGAAGGGTATGGCGGACGTGTTCGGCGTAAGCGGCGCTCTCCGCAAGGCCGTAGAGCAGGCGCAATCGGCGGCGCCCTCCGTCGCAACGTGCCCCAATTGCAGCGCTGTTTCGCCGGTGGATACGGCTTTCTGCCCGAACTGCGGCACGGCGATGCCGCCGCCACCCGCGCCGACCGCCGCCGCCGTCGCCTGCACGAACTGTGGCTCGCAGGTTCCGGCCGACCAGAAGTTCTGCGCCAACTGTGGCACGCCTGTCGCTCCCAAACCCGTTGGGTGCCCAAACTGTGGTGCGGAAGCCGCGGGCGCATTCTGCGGAAACTGCGGTTCGAAGCTGACCTGAGTCGCGAGCAGTCCGCGGTCGGGCCCGATGAGCCGAGTTGTTGGCACGGCTCACCGGCCCGAACGCTTGATCGCCGATGGGGCTCGTTGCGCCTGCGTCGGGCCTGTTCGCGGGGTCGAATTGGGGCGCAGCCGACTCGTTCGAGGCGCGCCAACCTATGGATGCTGATCGCGATACTGGGCGCCGCCCGCGTCGGTTCACAGCAAATCTCCACAGGGGCCCGGCCCGACGGCGTCTGCGTGTCGCCGCCTGAATCGTTTTTTGCGCCCACGGTTCGACGGCGATATTCTGCTTTTTCCCAATTAGTTGGTATGCTATCTATAGGAGGCCGGTGTATGGGCCACTGCGTACCTCGCATGGAAAGGTAGTGATATTACATTGAGCGTGCATAAGAATCGTGAGTGGGTGAGTCGAACTTGGAGTATCGCGGCGATGCTGCTGATGGTCGTGACGCTTTCGGTGGGCGGTGGTGCTTCGACCGAAGCCGCGACGCCTGCGGCCGTCCCATCGAAAACCGACCGGGTGGTGGTCAAGTTCAAATCCGCCGCCGCAGGTCTCAGGCAGATCGCGGCCCTCGACACTCCTATCGCCGACGAGGTGCGACCTCTTGGCGTGAAGGTGCTGCAGGCCGGTGCGGGCGGCGCAGACGAACTCGCAGCCAAGCTGAACGGCGACCCCAACGTACTCTATGCAGAGACTGCGAAGGTGTTCCGCGCGAGCGTCACACCGAACGATGAGCAGTATCCAGCACAGTACGGTCACCTGCGCATACAGTCGCCCAAAGGTTGGGCGCTGGGCAAGGGTGCGTCGTCCGTCAAGCTCGCAGTTGTGGACACTGGGATAGACCTCACGCACGAGGACCTTTCCGCGCGTTATGTGGGTGGGTACGACTTTTTCAACGAAGACTCCTCACCCTACGACGACCACGGCCACGGCACGCACGTCGCCGGCATCGCTGCGGCGACGGGAAACAACGGCGTCGGGGTGGCGGGTGTAGGTTGGTACACGGGTCTGCTGGGTGTTAAGGTGCTTGGAGCCGACGGCAGCGGTACCGACCCCGACATCGCGGAAGGCATCGTTTGGGCGGCAGATCAGGGTGCGAGTGTGATCAACATGAGCCTCGGCGGGTATGACTCGTCGCAGGTGCTCGCCGACGCCGTGGCCTACGCACGGGCCAAAGGTGCACTCGTGGTCGCGGCGGCAGGCAACGACGGCGTGGATGTGCCGTCGTATCCCGCCGCGCTGCCAGGGGTGATCGGTGTGGCCGCCACCGATGTGAACGACGCTCGAGCAGGTTTCTCCAACTTCGGATCGTACGTGGACGTCAGCGCGCCGGGTGTGAGCGTTATCTCGACGCTGCCCGACGATCAGTACGGCTATTTAAGCGGAACCTCCATGTCCACCCCGTTCGTCGCGGGCGCCGCCGCCGTGCTCAAGGCCCGATACCCTTCGTACACGGCGGGCCAATTGTGGGGTCGGATACGAGACGGCGCGGACGACCTGGGCGCGAAAGGTTACGACCGGTACACAGGCTACGGGCGGCTGAACTTGTTCCGAGCGCTAGCGATTTCAGGTACGGTTTACGGAGTCGTCCGCGACTCTAGGAACGCTTCCGCACTCTCGAATGTGAAGGTCTCGCTGCAGAACTCGACTAGCTACGTTCTCACCAACGGTGCGGGCTCCTACTCGTTTGCTAACTTGTCGCACGGCTCACGCTCGCTCGTGTACAGCCGATGGGGCTATCTGAGTCAGTCGCGCACCCTGTCGGTTCAGGCTGGGCGCTCGGTGCGTGCGGACGTCGCGCTCACCCCACTGGCCCGCATCTCGGGGTACGTACTCGATCGTGCGGGCAGGCCGCTGAGTGGCGCGACCGTGAGGATCGCCGGCACGTATCGGTCCGACGTCACCGATTCGACGGGCAAGTACATACTTACGCTCGTGCCGACCGGCTCGAAGAGCGTGGTCGCGGGGAAGAGCCTCTACGTAAGCGTTGCGCGGGCGTTGACCACGCGCCCCGGAATCACGCACAGGTTGGACTTTAGGCTGCTGAAGCAAGGGGTGCTGACGGGGAGGATCACGGACAAAGCGACCGGCGCGGCGCTCGCAGGCGTCGTGGTTGGGATCGAGGGCGTGTCGCAAACGGCAACAACCTCATCCACTGGCGTGTATACGATTCAAGGCGTCCCCCCCGGCGTCCGAAAGGCGACCACCACACGGGCGGGCTACGTGCCCGGTGCGCGCGAAATCGCCTTCGCCAACGACCAAACCTCCCGGGCCGACTTCACGCTGACGAGACGCAACTAGACCGTGCGACCAACTAGACGGAGTCGAGCGCCGACGCCCGCATCTGGGTTGCGGGTGCGTGTTGCTTTCACGGAGCAGGTTTAGAGTGTTGATCGTGTTGCGAATGCGAGATGACACTCATTTGCGGTATCATTATGTGGATAAAGTTTGCATTCCGTCCAATAACAACGGCGGGTATTGGCGTGGGCGCGTGCCTGCGTCGGGCCCGTTGTTCGGTGCGAAGGACCGCGACGCGTGAGTGTACCCAGAGAGCGTGAGGATCTGACCTTTGAGTAAGAGCGAGGACAGCGTCGGCCTCGACGGCCAAAGCCTAACGGCCCCCAGGACGCTTGTATACCAGGTGCGTGCCGCCGACGTGGAAGTGACGCTCACTCCCGTTCAGGAGGGAGCGCGCCTCACACTCACGGGTTCATTGAAGACCCGCGAGGGCGGGCCGCTCGGCTACGAGGTGCTAGTGGAGCTACTGGATGCATTGGGCTTTCTGGCTTCGGTGAGTACGCTCGACGAGTTCGTCTTTCCCCAGTTGCCTGCGGGTTCGTACAACCTGCGTCTGACGGGCGCAGAGTGGAAGCTCGGCGTCGTCGGAATAACGGGCTGACCCCCCAGCCGCAATCGCCCACTCTATCATCCAGGTCCACGGCTACGCTCAACCGTCATCCGTCGTTTGGAATCGCGACGCAATCGCCCGTCCTCCCGCCCACGTTTGAAGGGCTAAATGTCAGGCGCAGGTCTAGGTGTTCGGCTCGTCGGCATAAGGGGTGGCGCCGGGCAGGGGCTTGCGGGTGAGGACGACCCTTGCGTTCACAACGTTGCCCTGCTTGTTGAGGTACTGGAACCGCACGGCCTGGCCTGGCTTGAACCCCGCGAGTAGCGACTCAACGGTGTCCTTCTCGTTGACCGGCTTGCCGTTTATGGACGTGATGATGTCGCCCGGCTTGAGCACGCCGTCGGTCGGAGAGCTGCGACGGACAAATGTGACGTACGCGCCGGAGCGAAGGTCTAGGCCGCGCTGCCTGGCGAACTCCGGCGTGAT
>Ga0136612_10000462_pt1 | contig 14516 bp, 13 predicted proteins | sample AntDryUQ224A2306_2_FD_106644 | JGI IMG/M metagenome (GOLD analysis project Ga0136612, IMG submission 106644) | Polar desert sand microbial communities from Dry Valleys, Antarctica - metaG UQ224A (23.06) | ecosystem: Environmental > Terrestrial > Soil > Desert | place: Antarctica: Dry Valley... | reverse complement strand
GTCTGTCCCTTCAGGACTTTGTCACTGGTCATGGGGATGACGTTGACGTTCTGAAAGACAGTGACGGAGAGGACCGCTGCGCCGGCGAGAACTTTCAGTATTCGCGTAGCCTAGCAGTAGAATCGGTCACCTCGTGGAACTGAACGACGACATTTCGCACAGTCCGCTCTGGAACGAAGATCTCGCCCCCACCCCCGCGTCGCGCCGCACCTGGTCGACGTACAACATCGCCGCACTCTGGATCGGGATGTCGGTGGTCATCACCACCTACACCCTCGCATCCGGTCTGATGATTCAGGGGATGACCTGGTCTCAGGCGCTGACGACGATCCTGCTCGGCAACGTGATCGTCCTTCTGCCGATGATTCTCAACGCACACGCCGGCACGAAGTACGGCATCTCGTTCCCGATTCTCTGCCGCGCCAGTTTCGGCGTGAGGGGGGCCAACATCCCCGCCCTCTTGAGAGCCATCGTGGCCTGCGGCTGGTTCGGGATCCAGACCTGGATCGGCGGACTGGCGCTCGATGCGCTGATCACCGCCCTCTATCCGGGGTGGGCCGGACTGGGCGCCGGCAAAGCGATCTCGTTCCTTCTCTTCTGGCTTCTGCAGGTGGTGATCATTCTGAAGGGAACGGAAGGGATCAAGATTCTGGAGAGCTGGTCGGCCCCGCTGCTCCTGGCCGGCGGTACGCTGCTGCTCATCTGGGCAATCCGGAACGGCGGAGGTCTCGGCAACATCCTCACGGAGTCCTCGCGCCTGCAGGGAAAAACGAAAGCAGACTTCTGGAAGCTCTTCCCCGCCGCACTCACCGCGAACGTCGGCTACTGGGCCACACTCTCGCTGAACATCCCCGACTTTACCCGCTACGCAAAGAGCCAGCGATCCCAGGTCCTGGGCCAGGCCCTCGGCCTGCCGACCACGATGACCGCCTTCGCATTCATCGGCGTGACCGTCACCAGCGCCACCATCATCATCTTCGGAAAAGCGATCTGGGATCCGATCGATCTGATCGCGCGAATCGGTTCACCGGCGGTGATCGTCTTCGGAGCCCTGGTCGTTCTGGCCGCGCAGATCACCACGAACATGGCCGCGAACGTCGTCTCGCCCGCCAACGACTTCTCGAATCTCAGCCCGAAGCGAATCTCGTTCATCACCGGGGGACTGATGACCGCGGTGATCGGCATCCTGATGATGCCGTGGAAGCTCTACTCCGATGCCGGCGCCTACATCTTCACCTGGCTCATCGGCTACTCGAGCCTCATGGGGGCGCTCGGTGGAATCCTGATCGCCGACTACTGGGTGGTGCGGAAACAACAGCTCGATCTGCGCGATCTTTTCGAGCTGAAAGGCCGGTACACGTACACGAACGGGACGAACTGGAAAGCCGTGGCAGCCCTGGTTCTGTCCATCCTCCCGGTCGTCCCGGGCTTCATCCGCGCCGCAACGACCCCCGGGGGTATAGTCGCCGATCCGAACCTCTTCGACCACCTCTACACATACGCCTGGTTCGTGACGTTCTTCCTCAGCTTCGTGCTCTATCTGGCGGTTATGCGACGCCCCGCAACGAGCGTATAGTCGGGCGGCCATGGCCGATCTATCGACAGTATTCACCGGCATTCGATTCGAGAACCCGTTCATGCTGTCGTCGGCGCCGCCGACCGAGTCGGAGAGCAACATCATGCGCGCCTTCGAGGCCGGCTGGGGCGGTGTGGTCACCAAGACCATCGGCCTCCATCCCGTCGATAACGTGAAGGGACCAAAGACGAAGTTCATCCGCGCGGATGCCGACTCGTACAAGCTCTCCATGAAAAGGCGCCCAAACTCCGCGCTGCATTCCTCGTGGAACTGGGAACTGATCTCCGACAAGCCGATGGACTGGTGGGTCGGCAAGCTGAGCGCAATCAAGAAAGCACATCCGAAAGGGGTGCTGGTTGCGTCGATCATGGCCGGCTCCGGCAACGACAAGGAGCTGCACAACTGGCAGAAGCTGACGCAGGCCTGCCAGGACGAAGGGGTCGATGCGGTGGAGCTGAACTTTTCCTGCCCGCACATGGACCGCGTGGACATGGGATCGAATGTCGGCAAGGACAAGGTTCTCTGCTCGGTGGTCACCCAGGCCGTCAAGGAAGTGGCGAAGGTTCCGGTCTGGGTAAAGCTGACGCCGGCCACCGCGAACATCGTCGAAGAGGCCGAAGCATCCTTCCGAGGAGGCGCCGATGCCATCTCGTCGTCAAATACTTTCCCGTCTCTCCCGCTGATCGATGCGGAAACTCTCGAATTCGAGATGAACGTCGATGGCTACGTTTCCAGCGGAGGCCTCGGCGGCCCGGCCATTCTCCCGATGTCGCTGGCCAAAATGGCCCAGCTGACCATGGCCTTTCCGAAAGGTGAGTTCTCCGGCATCGGCGGCATTGGCAATTTCGAGCACGCTCTGAGCTACTTTCTTCTCGGATGCGGTACGGCGCAGGTCTGCACCGCCGCCATGCTGGACCACGCCATCGGTCCAAACCTCATCCGGCAGATTCTCGCCGACATGACCGCCTTCATGGAGAAGCGCGGGATCAAAAGCATCCACGAGATCCGCGGCATCCGTCGGGACCGGGTGGTGGCGCACTCGCAGATCAAACGCCCCGACACGAGCGACTATCACGGCGGGTACGAGGACCAGGAAGGCTACGCGAAGCCGCAGACGCCCCTGGTCAACGCGTAACCGGAACGTCTGCTATCGCTTCGCCACGCCCTCGATCTCGAGCAGAAGCTCGCTGCGGCAGATGTCCGCCTCGAGCAGAATCTGCTCGCACCCCCGGGGAAGCGCGGCCGTGAGTCGTGGCTGGACGGCTGCCGCGTCTTCGCCCCGTCGCAGATAAGTCTTGACCGAGACGAGATCCGACAGCCCGGCGCCTGGAATGGCTCGCTGCAGGACCGCTTCGACATTCCGCAGCGTTTCATCGAGCTGGTCGAGGACGTCTCCGGCGTGCACGGATGCGTGTCCCAGCACACTCGACGTTCCGGATATGTACACGGCACTTGCTTCCGGGCCCCGCACGACGGTTCCGCGTGAGAACGAGGGAGGTTTCGGACCGTACTGCGGCGGATAAAGGTACGCCGCTACCTGCCGCGGATTCTCGACCTGGACGCCCGGCGTGCGGGAGGCGAGAAAGTAGATCATCAGGCCCCACCCCGGCGTGCCCACGGCGCTGGCCGAGGGAAGGTCGGTGTCGTGGAGCCCGGCGGCCGCGAATGCGTCGTGACGCCCCATGCAGAAACTTTGGTATCGCTCCCGGCCCAACTCGATCTCGTTGATCCGGCCGACGTGATTCCAGATCCGCAGGAACTGCGGGTATCCCTGACTGCGAATCAGGGCGATCGCCTGATCGTAAGCCTCACGCGCGACCTGTTCGATGGGCTTTAACTCCGCGAATGACGCGGAAGCGAACAACATCTCTCCGTCGTGGGTGAACGTGAAAGCCCCACTGCTCCCATGCGTGAGTGCCGACAGCGCCGGCCAGACCTCCACCCGCTTCTCGCTGAGCGGACGAAGCGGAACCACGTCACCGAATGAGACTTTGCCGAGAAACGCCTCACTCGCAGATGGCGCGACAGAGGGGTAGCGAGGGTAGATCAGATTCGGGGTCAGGACCGGACGCACAGCCGCAATGATGCACTAGAATCGCCGCCCATGCGCACTCTGATCCGCAACGGCCGCATAGTCACTGCGGCAGACGATTACAACGCCGACGTTCTCATCGACGGGGAGCAGGTGGTCACCATCGGCCGCTCCATCGAGGTGGAGGCCGACAAGGTCATCGACGCGAAGGGTCGGATGGTCATCCCGGGCGGCATCGACCCGCACACCCATCTGGACCTTCCCTTCGGCGGAACGTCCTCGTCCGACAACTTCGAGACCGGGACGATCGCTGCGGCGCACGGGGGAACCACCACCATCATCGATTTCGCCGTTCAGTACAAAGGGCAGGACCTGAACGAGGCGCTCGATGTCTGGTTCAAAAAGGCGGAAGGGCGTACTTCCATCGATTACGGATTTCATCTGATCTGCACGGACCTGCCGGATGACCGGCTGCCTCAGATAAAAACTCTCATCGACCAGGGAATCTCCAGCTTCAAGCTGTTTATGGCCTACCCCGGCGTGTTTCTCGTCGATGACGCAACGATCTTCAAAGCCATGACCGTGGCCGGCGAGAAGGGCGGCCTGATCTGCATGCATGCCGAGAACGGCGTGGTCATCGACGCGCTCGTGAAACGCGCGCTGGCCGAGGGGAAGACAGCGCCGAAATACCACGCCCTCACCCGTCCCACAAAAATGGAAGCTGAGGGTGTTCACCGCGCCATTGCCATCGCCGAAGTGGCGCAGTCGCCGGTGTACATCGTCCACCTCAGTTGCGACGACGCCCTGCAGGAAGTGACGCGCGCGCGCGATATGGGGATCCCTGCCTATGCGGAGACATGCCCGCAGTATCTCTTCCTCGATTACAGCCTGTATGAGAAGCCCGGCTTCGAGGGCGCCAAGTGGGTAATGACTCCGCCGCTGCGGGACAGGTCGAACCAGGAGAAGTTGTGGCGCGGGCTGAAGACCAACGACCTGCAGGTGGTCTCGACCGATCATTGTCCGTTCTGCTTCAAGGAGCAGAAAGAGCTCGGCCGGGACGACTTTTCAAAGATCCCGAACGGCGGGCCCGGCGTCGAGCATCGAATGAGCCTGATCTACAACGGCGGCGTCGTGGGCGGCCGGATCGATGTGAACCGCTTCATCGAGATCACGTCCACATCCGCGGCGCGGATCTTCGGACTTTTCCCTCGCAAGGGAACGATCGCGGTCGGCTCCGATGCGGACATCGTCATCTTCGATCCGGAAGAAGAGATGACCATCAGCGCGAAGACCCATCACATGAACGTCGACTACTCCTGCTACGAGGGGATGAAGGTGCGCGGGGTTACGAAGACGGTTCTGTCGCGCGGCGCCCTGGTCATCGAGGAAGGAAAGTACGTCGGCAAGCCCGGGCGCGGAAAGTTCCTCAAGCGCGGTCTATTCAATTCGCCGCGTTGAGCCGGGATAATGCCCTTGCATCCAGGAAACAAACAGGAGACATCGATGCCCCGAATCGTGAAATGCGGTTTGATCCAGACCTCGCTGGCCACCACCGTAGACCAGCCGCTCGAGAAGATCCGCGACGCTCAGATCGAGCGAACCCTCGAGTATGTGGATCAGGCCGGAGCCGAGGGAGTACAGATCCTCTGCATGCAGGAGATCTTCACCGGTCCGTACTTTTGCGCCGAGCAGAACCCCCGCTGGTATGAATCGGTAGAGCTGATCCCCGACGGGCCAACCACGAAGCTGATGCAGGACTACGCCCGCCGCTACAACATGGTCATCATCGTTCCCCTCTACGAGGAGGAATCGACCGGGGTCTACTACAACACCGCTGCCGTCATCGACGCCGACGGCAGCTACCTCGGCAAGTACCGCAAGAACCACATCCCTCACGTTGCTCCCGGCTTCTGGGAAAAGTACTACTTCCGTCCCGGAAACCTCGGCTACCCGGTGTTCAACACCCGTTATGCAAAGGTGGGCGTCTACATCTGCTACGACCGTCACTTCCCGGAAGGGGCCCGTGAGCTCGGCCTGGCTGGCGCCGAGATCGTGTTTAACCCCTCCGCAACGGTTGCCGGGCTCTCCGAGTACCTCTGGAAACTCGAGCAGCCGGCGCATGCCGTTGCGAACGGCTACTTCATCGGCGCCATCAACCGCGTCGGATTTGAAGCCCCATGGAACATCGGCGAGTTCTACGGGCAGAGCTACTTTTGCGATCCTCGCGGCCAGTTCCTCGCCACGGCTCCCCGAGACAAGGATGCCCTGGTGACGGCCGAGCTCGACCTCGACAAGATCCGCGAGGTGCGCAACACCTGGCAGTTCTTCCGCGATCGAAGGCCCGACACGTACACGGGGATCGTGAGACCGTAAGGAGGAGCTCGCTCAAGGGGCTTCACGAGCAGTGACGCGCGCGGAAACCAGGCTTAACAGTAGGAATGTCACCCCTCCGACAGCCGTTCTGATTCGTACTAATAACCAAGCAGGTCACGCGACAAAGGCAAACTCCCGGCGACGGGAGGACGCAATGTGAAACGGGTCTCGAATCGTCGAGACGGCTGCACTCCCGAACGTGATCCCCGCCCGACGGGGACGTTCCGCTGACCGGAAAGGCGTCCTCGTGAAAAAGCTGATCGTGGTCGTATTTGGATTCCTGAGCTCGCTGCCGCTGGCGGCCTCTGATTCGAAGCCCCTGGCCGTGAATGCGTTCCCGAAACGGATGCCAGCTCAGCTCGCTTCCGCCATCACGGAAGCCGCGGCGGTTTACCGTCTCGACCCTAATCTCCTCGCCGCTACAGCCTTCAAGGAATCAGCGTTCAACCCCTTCGCGGTTTCCCGCCGCGGAGCCCAGGGAATCATGCAGCTCAAGCCGAAGACGGCTCAGGCCCTCGGCGTCACCGACGCTTTCGATGCGCGCCAGAATGTTCTCGGAGGGGCGAAGTACCTCCGCGAGCTGCTCGACCGGTTCGACGGCGACATCGAGATGACGCTCGCCGCGTACAACCTCGGCCCGGAGCGGGTCGCAAAGCAGGGTCCCCGGGCTACGGCCGGCGTGATTCAGTACGTCTCGCACATCAAGGGCTACTACGCGGCGGCGCTGCGCTCGGCGTCCTGAGGAAGCGCCTGCGCATTTCTTCTTTCAGAATCTGCCACTTCGGCGCGAAATAGTAGCGGGCCCACCCGAGCAGTCGCTTCACCCCGCGCTTCGGTCGAGCAACGATGATCGCGTAGTACGGGCCGTCTTTCCTCGCGAATTGCTGATCGAGATTGATGAGTTTTGCCAGAAGGGATGGCGGAGCCGCCTGCCAGTTGGTGGTCGGGTAAAGAACCGAGATCACGTTCCCCCCATACCCCTCCATTCGTTCGATCTCGAATCCAATCCGGAGCTGCGTCAGGATCTCGCCCGAGCGAATGGCCTCGGATGGGTCATCCATCTGAATCGGGAGGGGCAGCTCGTCGTGCAACCGAGCGTCCGGAGGCAGGTCGTCGTAAACGGTCCGTAGCTCCGCAATGAGCCGCTCGTTCCAATCTGCCCGGGATGGACCGAAGTACTCGTCGAGATAGAGCATGCCGCCCTTGGAGAGGATCGGCAGGAGGCGCCGGAAAAGGCGCTCGAGCTTGGCCACGTGATGCAGCGACTGATGAAAGAAGATGCAGTCGTACTTCACATCCACATCCATAAAACGGAGAAAGTTGAAGTCGGCCACGAAATATCGGAGCCGGTCCTGCATCCCTTCACTTTTCGCGGAGGCCCGTGCGGCAAAGATCGAGACGATGGAGCCGTCGAAGGCATCGACGCGGTCGCATAGACCGCGAAGGATCAGATCGCGCTCGAGGGCTCCGGAGCCGCATCCAATGCTCAGCGCGCGGCGGAAACGGATCCCGGGGTATTCGTGCTGGAGCCATCCCAGCGGCCAGCGACCACCGAGGGAACCGTTGATGTAGGTTCGCACCTCGGGGTTTTCCATCCAGCTGTTGTGAGTGGGCTGGTGAAGCTCCCGGTCCCAGAACGCGGCCGCTCCGTGAACCGGCTCGCCGGACTTTTCGTTGCTGCCGTTCATACGGACCCCGCGTATATCACGCTGTCGTAAAATGAGCACATGACCGACCTGCGCTACCCCATCGGAAAGTTCGAACGCCGGGACTCACTGAATGCTGTCGATCGGCGCGGGCTGATCGATGTCATCGCTGCCGCGCCGAAGCGGATGCGCGAAGCGGTCCGGAGTCTTGATGAGGCTCAGCTCGACACTCCTTACCGCGAGGGCGGCTGGACCATTCGTCAGGTCGTTCACCATGTCCCGGACAGCCACATGAACGCCTTCATCCGGTTCAAACTCGCGCTGACCGAGCACGAGCCGGCCATCAAGCCCTACGACGAGGCGGAATGGGCACGCCTCCCCGACGTTCAGGCCACTCCCATCGCGACCTCGCTGGCGCTGCTCGAGAGCCTTCACGAACGATGGGTGATCCTGCTTCGATCACTCGACGAATCCCAATTCCAGCGAAAGTTCACCCACCCCGATCATGGCCTCATGACGATCGACTGGATGGTCGGGATGTACGCCTGGCACAGCCGGCATCACGTCGCGCACGTGACGTCGCTGCGGGAACGAGAGGGCTGGTAGCGGCTACGCTATGATCCGCCCCCTTACTCCTTAAATGGATCGTTCCATCTGCATCCACGGGCATTTTTACCAGCCGCCGCGCGAGAACCCCTGGCTCGAGGCGGTGGAGACGCAGGACTCCGCCCATCCCTACCATGACTGGAACGGCCGGATCACCGCGGAGTGCTACGAGCCCAACGCCACCTCGCGGATCCTCGACTCTCTGGACAGGATCAAGAGGATCGTCAACAACTACGCCTCGATCAGCTTCAACTTCGGCCCCACTCTCCTGAGCTGGCTGCAGACCGAATGGCCGGGCACCTACGCCGCGGTGATCGAAGGCGACCGGATGAGCCGGGAGCGATTTGCCGGCCACGGCAACGCAATCGCGCAGGCCTACAACCACACCATCCTTCCCCTCGCGAACAGCCGCGATAAACGGACGCAGGTTCTCTGGGGACTGCGCGATTTCGAATTTCGATTTGGCAGAAAGCCGGAGGGAATGTGGCTGCCGGAAGCGGCGGTCGACATCGATTCACTCGAAGCGCTGGCCGCGCAGGAGATCGCCTTCACCATCCTCGAGCCGCATCAGGCACGCCGCATCCGTCGGATTGGAGAGCAGCCCTGGAATGACGCGACGGGCAATTTCGATCCGACCCAGGCCTATCGCTGTCTGCTCCCCTCCGGCCGCTTCATCGATCTATTTTTCTATGACGGGATCATCTCGCGCGCGGTCGCATTCGAGAATCTGCTGGCCCGCGGGGAGGATTTTGCGAACCGGGTGGTGGGTGCTTTCGGCGGGGCCGCTCGCCCGCAACTCGTCCACATCGCCACGGACGGAGAGACCTACGGTCATCATCATCGCTTCGGCGACATGGCTCTCGGGTACGCCATCCAGTACATCGAGAAGAACCAGTTCGCAGGCATCACGAACTACGCGCTCTTTCTGGCAGAGCATCCGCCTGTTCACGAGGTGGAAATCCGCGAGAACACGTCGTGGAGCTGCGCGCATGGAGTGGAACGGTGGCGCAGCGACTGCGGCTGCAAAACCGGCGCAGGGGCGGGGTGGAACCAGCGGTGGCGCAAACCGCTTCGCGAAGCACTGGACTGGCTGGGCGGCGAGTGTGCCCTCGTCTTCGAAGAAAGCGGATCGAAACTGTTCCGAGACCCGTGGCAGGCGCGCGATGAGTACATCGACGTCATCCTCGACCGTTCGCCGGAGAACGTGGAGCGGTTCCTGAAGCGCCATTCGCTCGCCGGCGGGGACTCCGCGTCGTCCACTCAGGCATCGCTCGAGCTCCTGGAGATGCAGCGCAATGCGATGCTGATGTTCACGAGCTGCGGCTGGTTCTTCAACGACCTGGCCGGGATCGAGACGGTGCAGGTGCTCAGTTATGCCGCCAGGGTCATCCAGCTGATCGAGCTGATCACGAGGCGTGATCTGGAACGCGAGTTCACGACTCGTCTCGCGGAGGCACAGAGCAACGTCCCGGAGAAGGGGAACGGACGCGACATCTGGGAACGTGAAGTGCTTCCCGTCCGGGCCGATCTGCGGCGCGTAGCGGCTCACTATGCAGTGCTCTCACTCTTCGACAACTTCGACGACCAGATGGCGATCTACTGCTTCGACGCCACACGCCATGACTTCGAGGTTCAGAAGAACGGGCGGGCCCGGCTGGCGGTCGGATCGGTCACCGTACGCTCCCGGATCACATTCGAAGAGGCGCGCTTCGACTTTGCGGTGCTCCATCTCGGTGAGACGGAGTTGACCGGCGGCGTCTGCGCCGCCCGTTCCCCCGAGGAGTACGCAGCCATCAAGCGAGAGCTACGCGAGGCCATGCAGCCGGGTGGAATCGCCGGCATCATCCGTCTGCTCGATACCTTCTTCGCCGAGACGTCGCTCTCCATTCGCGCGCTCTTTCGCGATGAGCAGCGGCGCATCTTCAACCTGCTCTGCAACACCACGCTGGAGGAAGCCGAGTCGGCGTTCCGGCAGCTTCACGAACGCTACGATCCGCTGATGCGCTTTCATACCCGTCTGGGCATCCCGGTGCCGAAGGTGCTGCAGATGGCTGCGGAGTTCGACCTCAACGTGCAGATCCGGAGGCTCGTAGACGAAGACAATCCGCCGCTGCCTGTCATCGAATCGCGATTGCGCGAGGCGAAAGACGAGCAGGTCACCCTCGACGAGACCACGCGCATGGCGCTCAAGGCTGCCATCGACCGCGCATCGATGCGCTTCAAAGACCGTCCGGAGGATCTGGAACGTCTGGAAGCCTTCGCCGCGCTGGTCAAGCTCGTTCACGATGCGGGCATCGACGTCGACATGCGCAGCGCCCAGAACGACTACTACCTCATGCGCGCCACGATCCATCCGGTCTTCGCATCCAGCACTGCGGGAACGCGCGCCGCCGGGCGCTGGCTGTCCCTCTTCGACCAACTCGGCGAGATGCTCAATGTCCGCGCGGAGGCTCAGGTCTAGTGCCATCGTCCGAATCCACCCGGCGCCGCGTCGCGGGCGTGCTCCTTCATCCCACTTCCCTTCCCGGTCCGTACGGCGTGGGAGATCTCGGCGACGAGCTGATCGCGTTTCTCGACTGGGCATCGAGCGCCGGGATGGGAGTCTGGCAGGTGCTTCCGCTGAACCCGGCCGGTTACGGGAACTCGCCCTACGGTTGCCTCTCCTCAGTTGCGGGCAATCCTCTGCTCATTTCGCCCCAGCGGCTCCTGCAGGAAGGTCTGATTCTCGCGGATGCAATCGCTCAGGTTCCATCGTTCCCGACAGATCACGTCGATTACGCAGCTGCAGTCACCTGGAAGACTGCGCTTCTTCGAGGTGCATTCAAACGCTTCGAGACCAGCGGCGCCCCCGACATGCGCCGCGCACTCTCGCTTTTCGAGGCGGAAGAGCGGGAGTGGCTGGACGACTACGCACTCTTCATGGCGCTCAAGGAGCGCACCGAAGAAAAGCCGTGGTGGGAGTGGGAGAACACTCTCGCGAAGCGGGAGCCGGCAGCGACGCGTAAAGCGCGCAAAGAGCTCAACGATGACATCCGCTTCCACAAGTTCGCCCAGTTCCTCTTCTTCCGGCAATGGAAGACCATCCGGGACGCGGCGCGCTCGCGACGCATCCGGATCATCGGCGACGTCCCCATCTACGTTGCCACCGACAGCGCCGACGTCTGGGCCAACCGTGATCTCTTCCAGCTCGATGAGGACGCGCAACCGATCGTGGTGGCCGGCGTTCCTCCCGACTACTTCAGCGCCACCGGTCAGCGCTGGGGAAATCCTCTGTATCGATGGGACAGGCTGAAAGAGACCGGGTATCAGTGGTGGATCACACGGATCAAGACCAATCTGCAACTCGCCGATGTCATCCGGCTCGACCATTTCCGCGGTTTCGCCGCGTACTGGGAGATCCCCGCCAACGAGCCGACTGCCGTGAACGGGCGATGGATGCCCGGTCCGGGAGTGGCGCTTTTCGACGCCATCCGCAACGCGTTGGGAGACCTGCCGCTCATCGCTGAGGATCTCGGCTTCATCACCCCGGAAGTCAATGAGCTACGGCTGGCCACCCGTTTGCCCGGCATGCGCGTCCTGCAGTTCGGTTTCAGCACGCCGGACAGCCCGCACCTGCCGCATCGCTTCGAGCACCACACCGTCGTCTACACCGGCACGCACGACAATGACACCGCGCGTGGCTGGTTCGAGCGCGCTCCCGCCCCGGAGCGCGAGCTGGCCCGCATGTACCTCGGTGACGACTGCGCCGATTTTGCCTGGGCCCTCATCCGCGCCGCCTACACGTCAGTAGCGGACACCGCCATCATTCCCGCCCAGGACATCCTCGGCCTCGGCAGCGAGGCGCGAATGAACACACCCGGCGATGCCAATCACAACTGGACCTGGCGCGTTGCAGCCGGATCGCTGAGCGCGGCGCACGCCGAACGGATGCGGAAGCTGGCCGAGATCTCGGGACGCGTTTGAGCAGCAAAGTACGCAGGTACTGAGTTGTATCCTCATTAGTTCTATGACCGGCTCCATGATCGTTTACTCCGGGCTCATCCTTGCCGCGGCCGGACTCCTGATCCTTGCAGCCGGAATTGCTCTTCCCGCACCAGAATCGCGCGTGACGCATGCGACCTCGCGCCTCGATGAATTCGCGCCGGTATGGCAGTTCAGTGAGCACCACACCATCCGCGTCAATGCGCCACCGGCGCGCGTCTTCGAGGCGATCATGGAGGTGCGGGCCGACGAGGTCCTGCTTTTCCGTACCCTGATGTGGATCCGCCGCGGCGGTCGCGCTCAGGCGCCGAGAATCCGGAGAGTCGCGGGCCGAAAATCGCTCATCGATGTTGCGACCAGCACCACCTTTGTGAAACTCGCGTACGACGCTCCTCGCGAACTGGTCGTGGGAACTGTGATCGAGTCCGCATCAGGAAAGGGACAGAAGCTCTCGCCCGCGATATTCAAGTCCAACCTTCCTCCCGGATTCGTACTGGCCACCATGAACTTCGTTGTGACGCCCGATGGTTCGGGGTCGCGCGTTACGACGGAGACGCGTGTGTTCGCCAACAGCGAGGGCGCACGCCGCCGGTTCGCAGCGTACTGGCGCGTGATCTATCCGGGGAGCGCCCTGATTCGCAGGTACCTCGATTGCATGGTGGGGCTTTGCAGCCATTCTCTTTCAACTTGCCGGTGGCGGGGTCTCATCGCGCGGAATCGCGTCGGTGGTGGGCGTGACCTTCTGTACTACTGGACTGATCGTGCTGGTGGCGTCCCGGGCGCGGCATCTCTCGTGGCCCGTTTTCCTGTTCATCGGTTGCGTGGGGCTGCTTGCCGCAGCCGGCTGACATCGCATGAAATCCATCAGGCCGCAGCACATCGGTATCGTAGCCTGCTCGGCGGAGGGGGCCGCTCTCTGTTATCGGACGATCTGCGTGGAAGGAACAGAGCTTCTCGGGCCGCACGATCATCCCGAAGTCTCGATGCACACACACTCGCTCCGCGAATACATGAAGTGCATCGACCGCGGTGACTGGGAGGGGGTCGCGGAGCTGATGCTCTCGTCCGCAAACAAGCTGGCCGCCATCGGTGCCGATTTTCTGATCTGCCCTGACAACACCATCCATCGAGCCCTGCCCTACGTGGAGCCTCGCTCGGCTTTGCCGTGGCTGCACATCGCGGAAGTGGTCGCGGCACACGCGGAGGAGCGAGGCTTTCATCGGCTGGGCCTGACCGGAACCCGCTGGCTCATCGACAGTGAGATCTATCCGGAGAAACTCGCCGCGCGCGGACTGGCGTATGCGCGACCACGAAACAACGAGCGGGACGAGATCAACCGAATCATCTTCGACGAGCTGGTGTACGGCGTGATCAAGCCCGAAGCGGTCGCATACTTTCAGCGAGTCATAGGCCGGATGAAGGATGAAGGCTGCGACGCCGTAGTCCTCGGCTGTACCGAGATCCCGCTGCTCATGAACGACTCGAATTCGCCGCTGCCCACCCTGGACTCGACACGGCTGCTGGCGCGCGCGGCACTGCGGCGCGCGGTGTCGTGAAATCGACAGAAACGACACGGTAACGTCAAAGCGTTATGATGCGAATATGGCCACTGCCAAGCGTTCCACTATCTATTTCGATCCCGCCTTACACCGCGCTCTCCGACTCAAGGCCGCCGCGACGGAGGTCTCTATCTCGGACCTCGTCAACGAAGCGGTGAAGCAGACGCTTTCCGAGGACGCGGCCGACCTCGAGGCCTTCGAGACTCGCCGTCGCGAGCCCAGCTCAGATTTCGAAGATGTAGTTCGAGCGATGAGACGCAGTGGCAGCTAACGGCAGCGCCAATTCGAGTGAGGGTTTCGCGTCACTTCGAAATCTCCACGCACTCCCTCCGACAGCCGCATCGCCCACCAGAAGTACAGTGACGATGGATGTCGGTGCCGAGCCGGCTTCTCCAGCAGGCCAGCGCCGCAGGATTTCCCCAGGATTCTTCTAAACGGCCGTTGCGCTTTGGGCGGCGTCGGCTCAGGAGGATAGAAAATCGAAGCAAATGAGGCGCAACTCTTCACGCTTGATTCGGGTTAGCGTCGTTGCAGCTGGGACTGCCGTATCTGCATCGACTCTCATCTCTCGGAGCCGTTCAAGCACTGCGTCCAGACTCGCGTCACGCTGGTACTCACGGACAAGCTCGCGCAGCCTTCGCACGTGAACCTTCATCACGGGCCTGCTAAGAAAGCGAATGGATTCGACGGTGTCCGCACGACTGACATCCGGGCGATTCAGCGCTTGCTGAAGGATCGTCCCG
>Ga0136612_10000461_pt1 | contig 14518 bp, 16 predicted proteins | sample AntDryUQ224A2306_2_FD_106644 | JGI IMG/M metagenome (GOLD analysis project Ga0136612, IMG submission 106644) | Polar desert sand microbial communities from Dry Valleys, Antarctica - metaG UQ224A (23.06) | ecosystem: Environmental > Terrestrial > Soil > Desert | place: Antarctica: Dry Valley... | reverse complement strand
GCGCCGCCGCCGCGGGCACGGCCTCGGTGGCCCACATTCGCGCGGGTCGCATCGACTGGCGCCTGGTGGGTTGGATGCTGCCGCCGTCGATCCTCGGCGCCGTCGGGGGCGGCTACCTCTCGGGCGTGCTGCCCGGCAACCTCCTGCTCCTGGTGATCGCCGCGGTGCTCCTCCAGGCCGGGGTATCGCTGCTGCGCAATCCACCGGCACCGAAGCCCGCCGCGCCACCCTCGGCGGCGGCGCCGCTGCCCGATGGCGAGCCGGACCCCCCGGTCGACGTGCGCGCCGCGGTGGTGACCGGCCTGGTGATCGGCGTCATCGGCGGGGTCGTGGGCCTCATCCTCGGGTCGCTGCGGATGCCCGCGCTGCTGCGCTTCGTCGGCGCCACCCCGCAGCGGGCGGTGGGCACGAACGTCACGGTCGGCCTCTTTGTGGGGATCGCCGGCGCCCTCGGGCACCTGCCCAACGCGGCCCCCGACCTCGACGTCATGGCGTTGGGCATCGCCGCCTCGATTCCCGGCGCCGCGCTGGGCTCCCGGCTGACCGGGCGCCTGTCGGATGCCCAGCTGATCCGGGCCATCGCCGTGATCCTCCTCGTCGTGGCCGTCTCGATGGTCGTGCAGGCGCTGACGTAGCATCACCGGGGATGGGCGACCTCGAGCACGAGACGACCGAGCTGCTCCAGCGGCTGCTGCGCTTCAACACGGTCAACCCGCCGGGCCAGGAGCGCGCGGCCATCGAGTTCCTCGCCGGGCTGCTCGAGGGCGCGGGCTTTGACTGCGAGCTGCTCGCGCTGGACGAGGCGAGGCCGAATCTCGTCGCGCGGCTGGCGAGCGGGAGGGCGGGCCCGGTACTCGGCTTCCTCTCCCACGTCGACACCGTGCTGGCCGACCCGGCCGCCTGGAGCCGGGACCCGTGGTCCGGCGACGTCGTCGACGGCGAGCTCTGGGGTCGCGGGGCCATCGACATGAAGTCGCAGACCGCGGCCGAGGTCGCCGCCGCCCTGTCCCTGGCGCGGGACGGCTGGCGCCCGTAGCGGGGCGAGCTCAAGGTGATGTGCGTGGTCGACGAGGAGGCCGGCGGGCGCTACGGGGCGCAGTTCCTCACCGAGCAGCATCCCGACAAGGTCCGCTGCGACGTCCTGCTCAACGAGGGCGGCGGGACGGTCTTCGAGTACGACGGCCGGCGCTGGTACGGCGTCTGCGTGGCCGAGAAGGGCGTGTTCCGCTTCACCGTGAGCACCGACGGGGTGGCCGGGCACGCCTCGATCCCGCGGATGGGCGACAACGCCCTGCTCAAGCTCGCGCCCCTGCTGGATCGCTTCGCCGACTCCCAGCCGGCCTATGACCTCACCGATGAGCCGCGGGCGCTGCTCACCGCCCTCACCGGCGTGGCCGACGGCGAGCTGGATCCGGCCGCCGCGATCGGGGCGCTGCGCGCACAGGATCCGTTCCTCGCGCTGATCTTCGAGCCCACGATGGGCGTGACCGCCACGCCGACCCGGGTGAGCGCGTCGGAGAAGATCAACGTGATCCCGTCGGTCGCCCACATCCAGGTCGACTGCCGCGTCCCCCCCGGGATGGGCGAGCCCGAGACGCGCGCGCGGATCGAGGCCATGCTGGGCGACTCGGGCTACCGCCTCGAGTTCGACGAGCGGGTCGTGGGAAACCGCTCCGCGATGGACGCGCCGCTGATGGACGCCATCCGAGCCTGGGTCGCCGAGCACGACCCCGGCGCCGAGGTCGTCCCGACGGTGCTGCCAGGCTTCACCGATTCGCGCTGGTTTCGCGTCGCCTTCCCCGAGGTCGTCGCCTACGGCTTCTTCCCGCAGAAGCACATGACGCTGCACCAGACTGCTCCGCTGATCCACGGCGCCGACGAGCGCATCGACGTGCGCGACCTGGGCTTCGCCGCCACGTTCTTCTCCGACCTCGCCCGCGAGCTGCTGGGATGAGCCCCGCGACGCAGGCCCCGAAGCTGCGCCTCGGCGGCATGGCCCTGCGCAACGGGCTGCTCGTGCACGGCCCGACCCACTGGGCGGCGGCGATCCGCGCGCAGGACGGCAGCGTCCGCGCGGCATCGGGACGCAAGCCGCGCGTCCAGGGCGTCGACAACGTCCCCGGGGTGCGCGGGGTGGCGCGCCTCGGCGAGGCCTTCGCGGTGATCCCGCTCGTCAAGCGCGCCCTGCCCGAGGCGCGGCTGCCCTTCCAGGACGTCAGCGTGCTCGCCGTCGCGGCGGGGACGGGGGTCGCGGGCACCCTTTTGCGCCGGCGCTCACGCGGCGGCGTGGCCGGTGAGGCGGCGGCGGCCGCGCTCTCGCTGCTGCCGGCGGTCTACTCCCTCCAGGGCGGCGAGCTGGCCGCCTACCACGGGGTCGAGCACAAGGCGATCGCCGCCTACGAGCAGGACGCCCCCGACGCGGCCGACGTGGCCAAGGAGCACGACCGCTGCGGCTCGAACCTGGTGGCGCCGATGCTGGCGGCGAACATCGCCGGCGCGACCCTCCTGCGCCGCGCCGTCGAGCGCCCCGGGCCCGTCGCCAACGCCGCCATCGCCCTGGGATCGATGGCCGCCGCCGTCGAGGTCTTCGCCTGGTCTGAGCGCCACGCCGAGACGCGCCTGGCGCGCGCCCTGCGCCGTCCGGGCTTCGAGCTCCAGCGCGTCATGGGCACGCGCGAGCCCGACGAGCGCCAGCTCGAGGTGGGCCGCGCGGCGCTGGCCGAGATCCTGCGCGCCGAGGGCGTCGCGAACTAGACGAGGAAGGGCTTGTCGACCATCACGTAGATGATGGCGGCGAAGATGAGGAGCTCGACTCGAGCGACGAGCAGGAGCCGGCCGATCCGCCGGCGGATCTCCGGATCGTCATCGCTGCCCTGCTCGCCGATCTGCTCGGCGAGCCGGCCGGACTCGGGGCCGGTGTAGAAGAACCCGGTGAGAAACGAGTAGGCGAAGCCGGCGAGCGCGAAGAGGATCCAGAACTCGCCGAGGTCCCAGTCGCCCTTGGCTACGAGGGCGAAGCCGAGGACGAGGACGAGTGCGGACGCCGGGGCGAAGACCCGCTGGCCGATGAACTCCACGTCGGAGAGGTAGGCGGCGACGCGCCCGGGCTCCCCGGCCCGGCGCACGCGGCCGTAGAGCATCTGGAGCATCATCGCGCCTCCGACCCAGACCACGACCAACAGGACGTGGAGGAACAGCAGGACGTTGTAGGTGTCGTCCATGGCCGCTGGACCCTATATCTCAGGCATTCCGCGATCCCGCCGATACCCTCCGGAGGATGCTTACCCCGCTCGCGCTGATCCCTCAGGGTCTCCAGGACTGGATCCTGCTCTGGTCGCCGATCATCTTCTTCGGGCTGATCGTGTTCTTCATGTGGCGCATGCTGCGGATGATGCCGCAGACCAAGCCGCAGCAGATCAAGCCGGAGACCAATCTCTCGATCGGCTGGAAGGACATCGCGGGGGCCGACGAGGCCAAGCACGAGCTGCAGGAGGTGGTGGAATTCCTGCGCGATCCCAAGCGCTTCGAGTCGCTCGGCGCGCGGGTCCCCACCGGGATCCTGCTCCACGGCCCGCCGGGTACCGGCAAAACCCTCCTGGCCAAGGCGGTCGCCCACGAGTCCAAGGCCAACTTCTTCTCCCAGTCGGCCTCCGCCTTCGTCGAGATGTTCGTCGGCCTGGGCGCCCGCCGGATCCGCCGGCTCTTCTCCGTCGCGCGCAAGAACGCGCCGGCGATCGTCTTCATCGACGAGCTCGACGCGGTCGGCGGCCGGCGCGGCAACGACATGTCGGGGGAGAAGGACCAGTCACTCAACCAGCTGCTCGTGGAGATGGACGGCTTCTCCTCGACCGCCAACGTCGTGGTCATCGCCGCCTCGAACTTCATCGAGAAGCTCGACCCGGCGCTGCTGCGCCCCGGCCGCTTCGACCGCCAGATCTTCGTCTCCCCGCCCGACGTCAAGGGCCGTCAGGCGATACTCGAGGTCCACTGCCGCAATAAGCCACTCGACACGGTCGACCTCGAGCTCGTCGCGCGGCGGACCAGTGGCCTGTCGGGCGCCGACCTGGCCAACCTCTGCAACGAGGCGGCGATCTTCGCCGCTCGCCGCGGCGCCTGGAAGATCGAGGCGGAGGACTTCGACGACGCGCTGGAGCGCGTCGTCGCCGGCATGCAGTCGCGGCGCAAGCTCAACGACCACGAGCGCCGGGTGGTCGCCTATCACGAGGCCGGTCACGCGCTGTGCGGCGAGCTGCTGCCCACGGTCGACCGGGTTCACAAGATCTCGATCGTGCCGCGCGGCCGGGCGCTGGGCTACACGCTCAACCTTCCCGACGAGGACCGCTACCTCAAGACGCGCGAGGAGCTCGTGGACTACATGACCGTCCTGCTCGGCGGGCGCGCGGCCGAGGCGGTGGTGTTCGGCTCGATCACGACCGGCGCCGCCGACGACCTCAAGCGCGTGGCGGAGATCTCCCGCTCGATGGTCCACGACTACGCGATGGGCACGGGCCTGAGCTCGCAGCGCATCAGCGTCGGCGGCGACGAGCTGTCGGACATGACCCGTCAGGTGCGCGACCAGGAGCGTCGCGATCTGGCCGACGAGGCCTATCGGGCCGCCCACCGCCTGATCGCGGGCCACCGCGACAAGCTCGAGGAGCTGGCGGTCACCCTGCTCGAGAACGAGGTGCTCGATCGGCCCGAGATCGACCGGATCATGTCGGGGGTCCCGCAGGTCATGACGCGACCGGCACAGGGCGGCCTCCGGGTCGCGGCGGCGTCGGACCAGCCGCTCGATCCGCCTGAATAGACTCCGCGCCCGTGCTGGACCGGATCGACCACGTCGGCGTCGCCGTCTCGGACCTCGAGGCCGCGCTCGCCCTCTACGAGGGTGCGCTGAGAATGCCCGTCGCCCACCGCGAGGTGGTCTCCGAGCAGGGCGTCGAGGCCGTGCTGCTGGACGTCGGCGAGAACCACGTGGAGCTGCTGGCGCCGCTGGGGCCCGAGACGCCGGTCGGGCGCTACCTGGAGCGCCACGGCCCTGGCATCCATCACGTCGCCTACCAGGTGCCGGACATCGAGGCGGCCCTGGCCCAGGCCCGTGACGCCGGCCTGAGGCTGATCGACGAGACCCCCCGCACCGGCATCCGCGACTCGCGCGTGGCCTTCGTGCACCCCGCGGCCCTCGGCGGCGTGCTCACCGAGCTCGTGGAGCCGGCGGCCGACCATTAGGCTTCCCGGCGTGGAGAGCTCCTCCAAGCCCCAGCGCGTCTCCATCGGCTTCCACGGCGGCCAGGTGCTGGCCGTCCGTCTCACCGAAGGCTCCCTCAAGGATCTGAGCAAGGCGCTGGGCGGCGGCGGCTGGCACGAGCTCGAGACCGACGACGGGGCGGTGCGGATCCGACTCGAGCAGGTCGTCTACGTGCAGGTCGACTCCGACGACCCGCGCGTCGGGTTCGGCTCCTGACGTCCCGGCCCGCCCGCGCCCGGCCGCCATGCCGCTGAGCCGCGCCCGGTCGCTGGACCTCGCCCTCTACCGCGTTCTGCGAACGGCGGGGCACACGGAGGCCGCCGAGGCCGCGGTGCGCCGCTTCTCGCTGCTGGGTGAGCACGCCGCGGTGTGGCTGGCGATCGGCGCGGCCGGGGCCGCCGCGGACCGTCCGCGCCGCGAGCGCTGGACGCGGGGGCTGGCCACGGTTGGCGGGGCCTACGTCGTCAACACCGCGCTGAAGCTGATCGTGCGCCGCCGCAGGCCTGACGTCCCCGGCCTGCCGCCCCTGACCGGCACGCCGACCGGCCTGTCGTTTCCCAGCGCGCACGCCACGTCGTCGTTCGCCGCGGCCCGCGCCTACTCGGCGCTCGTGCCCGCCGCGCCGCTCTACGCGCTGGCCGGGGGCCTCGCGCTCTCGCGGCTCTACCTCGGGGTCCACTACCCCTCCGACGCGCTGGCGGGGATCGCGCTGGGAACCGTCATCGGGAGCGCCGGGCGGTGAAGGTCGGGATCATCGGCCTGCCCAACGCGGGGAAGTCCTCGCTGTTCAACGCGCTCACCCGCGCGGGTGCCCGGGCGGCCAACTATCCCTTCACGACGATCGAGCCGAATGTCGCGGTCGTCCCCGTCGCCGACGAGCGCCTGGGCCGCGTGGCGGCCACGATCGGCGCCTCGGAGGTCGTGCCGGACACGATCGACTTCCATGACATCGCGGGGCTCGTCGCCGGGGCGCACAAGGGCGAGGGCCTGGGCAACCAGTTCCTGGCCAACATCCGCGAAACCGACGCGATCGTCCACGTCGTGCGCTGCCACCACGACGCCAACGTCATCCACCCCGAGGGACGGGTGGACCCCCGCGCCGACATGGAGATCATCGAGACCGAGCTCGTGTGGGCCGACCTCGAGCAGGCCCAGCGCCGCCATGACCGCGTGGTGCGCACGGCGCGTGGTGGCGACAAGGAGGCCATCGCCGAGGAGCGCTGGCTCAGTGCGGTGATCGACGCGCTGGAGGCCGGGCGCCCGGTCCGCACCGTTCCGGCACCCGACGACGCGCCCGACGCGATGCGCCTGCTCCAGCCGCTGACGGCCAAGCCGGTGCTGGTACTCGCCAACGTCGACGAGGGCGAGGACGCCGTTCCGGCGGAGGTCGCCGACCACGCCGCGGGGGCGCGCGCGCGCGCCGTGGCCGTCTCCTCGCGTCTGGAGGCCGAGCTCGTCGAGCTCGGCGACGACGCCGAGGCGGCGGCGATGCGCGCCGACCTCGGGGTGAGCGAGTCGGGCCTGACGCGGGTCGTGCGCGGCGCCTTTGACCTGCTCGAGCTCAACGCCTTCTTCACCGCCGGCGAGGACAAGCCCGCCCAGTCCTGGCACCTGCGCCGGGGGCTGACCGCCTGGCACGCGGCCGGTGCGGTGCACTCGGACATCCAGAAGGGCTTCGTCCGCGCCGAGGTCATCGGCTGGGAGGCGCTCGTCGAGGCCGGCGGCTACGCTGCGGCGCGCGACCGCGGGACCCTGCGGCTCGAGGGGCGTGACTACGTGATGGGCGACGGTGAGGTCATCACCGTGAAGTTCACGCCCTAGCCGAGCTTCGCCAGGCGCTCGGCCAGCCGGTTCATGCCGCGGGCGCGGGCGGCCGCCGCCGCGCGCTCGCCGTCCAGCGGCGCGTCGGCCGGGCGCTTGACCTCGACGTGACGCAGCGTCGCGATGTCGCGAAACGCCCGCAGCAGGTCTTCGTTGCCGAAGAGCGCCTTGCGCACGCCGGGCTTCTCGCGGATCGCCGCGTCCAGCACACCGTCCAGCGACCCGTGACGGCGCAGCAGGTCCGCCGCGGTCTTCTCGCCGATCCCCTTCGCGCCCGGCAGTCCGTCCGAAGGATCGCCGCGCAGGGCGATGAAGTCCGGCACCGCCGCGGGTGGCACCCCGTAGCGGTCCAGGACCTCGGCCGGCCCGACCTCGTCGGGGCCCTGCTTGCCCGTGCGCACGTAGAGCACGGTCACGTCGTCCGAGGCGCACTGGTACATGTCGCGGTCGCCGGTCAGCAGCAGGGCATGGCCGCCCGCCTTGGCCTCCACCGTCGCGTAGGAGCCGAGGAGGTCGTCGGCCTCGAGGTCCTCGCTGGTGGCGATGTGGAAGCCGAAGGCGCCGAAGAAGTCGTCCACCTGAGCCCACTGGTGGGCCAGGTCGTCGGGGACCGGTGGGCGCTCGGCGTGATAGCCGGCGTAGGCGTCGGTGCGGTAGTGCGCCGCCTCGGCACCGAAGCACAGGACCGTTGCCCGCGGCTGCTTCTCCTCGATGGAGTAGAGGAGCAGATTGGCCATGCCCAGCAGCGCGTTGACGGGCTTGCCGTCATCGTCGGTGATCGAGTCCGGCAGCGCGAAGAACGCGCGGTAGAGCAGCGAGGGGCCGTCGACGACGAGCAACGGAGGCACGGGGCTGCCGACCCTATAGCCTGCCCGCCATGCGCACTCTCACCGGGCTGGACGAGGTCAAGGCTCACGTCGGCGAGGAGCTCGGCGTGAGCGATTGGCACGAGGTCACGCAGGAGACGATCGACGCCTTCGCGCAGGCCACCGGCGATCACCAGTGGATCCACGTCGATCCCCAGCGCGCGAAGGAAACGCCCTTCGGCGGGACGATCGCCCACGGCTACTACACGCTGAGCCTCGGGCCGATGTTCTCCTACTCCATGTTCTCCGTCGAGGGCTTTGCCTTCGGCGTCAACTACGGGTGCAACAAGGTCCGCTTCCCCGCGCCACTGCCCGTCAACAGCCGCGTGCGCATGCGCGCGACCCTCCAGTCGGTGGACGACACGCCGGGCGGCGCCCAGATCACGATCCTCCAGACCTTCGAGGTCGAGGGCGGCGACAAGCCCGTCTGCGTCGCCGAGTCGCTGTCCCGGGTATACACGGGCTAGTGCCCGCTCCGAACGCCGCCGACGTCCTCGTCCGCTGCCTCGAGGCCGAGGGTGTCCGCTACGTGTTCGGGATCCCCGGCGAGGAGACGCTCGAGCTCAACCGCGCCCTCGCCGAGTCCTCCATCGAGTTCGTCCCCGTCCGCCACGAGCAGGGGGCGGCCTACATGGCCGACACCTATGGCCGGCTGACCCGCTCCGCCGGCGTCTGCCTCGGCACCATCGGCCCCGGCGCCACGAACCTCGTCACCGGCATCGCCGACGCCTACCTCGACCACGCGCCAGTCGTCGCGCTCACCGGCCAGGGCGACATCGAGCGGATGCACAAGGAGTCTCACCAGTACATCGACATCGTCTCGCTGTTCAAGCCGATCACGAAGTGGAACGCCCAGGTCACCGCCCCGGCGATCGTCCCCGAGGTGGTGCGCAAGGCCTTCAAGGTCGCCCAGGCCCAGAAGCCCGGCCCGACCCACCTGGAGCTGCCCGAGGACGTGATGGGCTCAGAGCTCGATGCCGAGCCCCTGCCGGTCCGCGCCGGCTTCCGGCGACCGGAGACCTCCGCGACCGAGCTGGAGGTCGCCGCGGAGATCATCCGCGACGCCGAGTACCCGATCGTCCTGGCCGGGAACGGCGCGCAGCGCGTCGACGCCGCCGGCGCGCTACGGGAGTTCGCGCGGGTAACCGGGGTCCCGGTCGCCGTGACCTTCATGGGCAAGGGCCTGGTGGACGACGACGACGAGCACTCCGTCGGCACCGTCGGCCTGCAGGACCGCGACTACGCCCTGGCCGGCTTCGACGACGCCGACGTGGTGATCACCGTCGGCTTCGACCTCGTCGAGCACGCCCCCAGCCATTGGAACCCCGACGGTGACAAGCGGATCGTCTGCATCGACACGGTCTCCCCCGAGGTCGACGAGTTCTTCATCACCGAGGTCGACCTCATCGGCGACATGGAGGTCATCCTCACCCGCCTGGGCCAGACGGTCGGCAGGGTGGTCGAGGAGGTCATGCCCAGCCGCCTGAACGAGATCGTCTCGAGCCACTTCGAGGCCGGGCGCGACGACGACGCCTTCCCCGCACACCCACCGCGCGCGCTGTGGGAGTTGCGCCAGGCGCTGGGCCGCGACGACATGCTCATCTCCGACGTCGGGCTGCATAAGCTGTGGATCTCACGCATGTTCCCGGCCCATGAGCCCAACACGGTGCTCATCGCCAACGGCCTCGCCGGGATGGGGATCGCGCTGCCCAGCGCGATCGCGGCCAAGCTCGTGCACCCCGAGCGAAACGTCGTCACGGTGAGTGGCGACGGCGGCTTTCTCATGAACTGCCAGGAGCTCGAGACCGCCAAGCGCCTGGGGACGGCGATCGTCAACGTCATCTGGGAGAACGCGCAGTTCGGATCGATCGTGTGGAAGCAGGACAAGAAGTTCGGCCGGCACTTCGGCGTGGACTTCACCAACCCCGACTTCGTGGGCCTGGCCGAGGCCTTTGGCCTGCCGGCCTGGCGCTGTGAAGCGATCGGCGACTTCGGCGAGCACCTGCGCGAGGCGCTGGCGCTCGACGTCCCCTCGCTGATCGTGCTGCCGATCGACTACTCGCTCGACGTGGCGATCTCGGAAGAGCTCGGGACGGAGACCGTGACCACATGACCCCCTCCGCCGACGAGCAGACGATCCTGGACTCGGTCAAGCCGCAGCTCTACATCGGGGGCGAATGGCGCGACGCGGGCGAGGGCGGCACCCTCGGAGTCGAGGACCCGTCGACCGGGGAGACGCTCGTCGAGGTTGCCGACGGACAGCCCGACGACGCCCTGGCCGCGCTGTCATCCGCCGCCGAGCATCAGGCCGAGTGGGCCGAGCACCCGCCGCGCGAGCGCGGGGAGATCCTGCGCCGCGCCTTTGAGCTGCTGTCAGAGCGCAGCGACGACCTCGCCGTGCTCATGACCCTGGAGATGGGCAAGCCCGTCGCCGAGTCCAAGGCGGAGATCTCCTACGCGGCGGACTTCTTTCGCTGGTTCGCCGAGGAGGCCGTGCGCATCGAGGGCCGCTACTCGGTCAACCAGACCGGCCAGGGCCGCGTGCTGACCCTCAAGCAGCCGGTCGGGCCCTGCCTGTTCATCACGCCCTGGAACTTCCCCATGGCGATGGGCACGCGCAAGATCGGCCCGGCGGTCGCCGCGGGCTGCACCATGGTCATCAAGCCGGCCAAGCAGACACCGCTCTCGATGCTCGCGCTCACCGCCATCCTCGAGGAGGCGGGGCTGCCCGGTGGCGTGCTGAACACGATCACCGCGTCGTCGTCGGGCTCGGTGATGGCACCGCTGATCGAGGACTTCCGCGCGCGCAAGCTGTCGTTCACCGGCTCGACCGAGGTCGGTCAGAAGCTCATGGAGCAGGCCTCCAAGCAGCTGCTGCGCCTGTCGATGGAGCTCGGCGGCAACGCCCCGTTCCTCGTCTTCGAGGACGCCGACGTGGACGCTGCGGTGGAGGGCGCGATGATCGCCAAGATGCGCAACATCGGCGAGGCCTGCACCTCGGCCAACCGCTTCCACGTCGCCGATGCCGTCTCCGACGAGTTCACCACGAAGCTGGCCGACAAGATGGGCTCGCTCAAGGTCGGCCGGGGAACCGAGGAGGACGTGGAGGTCGGCCCGCTCATCGACGACGATCAGCGCTCGAAGGTCGCCGAGCTGGTCGAGGACGCCGTGGGCAAGGGCGCCACCGCCGTCGTCGGCGGATCCAAGCGCGACGGCGCCGGCTACTTCTATGACCCGACGGTGCTGACCGACATCGCCGACGACGCGCGCATGCTCAAGGAGGAGATCTTCGGCCCGGTCGCCCCGGTGAAGGGCTTTGGCTCCGAGGACGAGGCGGTCGCCGCGGCCAACGACACGGAGTTCGGGCTCGTCGCCTACGTCTATACCCGTGACCTCGGCCGCGCCTTCCGCGTCATCGAGGGGCTGGAGACCGGCATGGTCGGCCTCAACCAGGGCATGGTGTCCAACGCCGCCGCGCCGTTCGGCGGCGTCAAGCACTCCGGCTTCGGCCGCGAGGGCGGCCACGAGGGGATCGAGGAGTACCTCGAGACCAAGTACGTGGCGATGAGCCTGTAGATGTTCCCCGCGATCGAGGGCACGACCGAGCACACGGTGACGGTCGCCGGTCGCCGCGTCCGCTACCTTGAGGCCGGGGAGGGCCCGCCGCTGATCCTCCTGCACGGCTGGCCCCAGAGCTCGTGGGAGTGGCGCAAGGTGATCGGCCCGCTGGCGGCCGATCACCGGGTCATCTGCCCCGACCTGCCGGGCTTCGGCGGGTCGGACCCACTGTCGGGAGACAAGGAGCGCCTTGCCGCCTGGCTGCTGGAGGTCATGGACGCGCTCGACGTCGAGCGGGCAAAGCTGGGCGGCCACGACTGGGGCGGGTTCGTCGGGTTCCTCGCCTGCCTGCGGGCGCCCGAGCGCTTCTCCTCCCTCGTGGCCCTGGGCACCACGCATCCGTGGCCGCCGGGCGGCGGCGGCGTTCCCGATCCGCTCGCGGCCGTTCGCATCTGGTACCAGTTCGTCCTCGCCTCTCCGGTGGCCGGACGGCTGCTGCGCCGCGAGTCGGTGACCCGCGGGCTCATCGCCCGCGCCGGCGGCGGCGTCTGGAACGACGCGGAGATCGCCCACTACGCCCGCGCCCTCAGCGATCCACGCACCGCCGATGCGACCGTCGCGATCTATCGCACCTTTCTCACCCGTGAGCTCGTCCCGATGATTCGCGGCCGCTACTCCCGCCAGCGCCTGACCGTGCCCACGCAACTGATCGTGGGCGCGAAGGACCCGGTGATCACCGAGAGCGCGATGGCCGGCTGGGAGGCCCACGCCGCCGACATGCGCTCCGAGCTCGTCCCCGGGGCCGCCCACTGGCTCCCCGAGGAGTGCCCCGAGCTCGTGGTGGAGCGCCTGCAGGCCGCCGCGGGCTGAGCGACGCTCGCGTCAGTCGGCCTGGTTGCCGGCCGCGATCTTGCGCAGGTCCAGCGCCTCGTCGAGCGTGGCCTCGTCGACGCCCTGCTCGAGGGCGACCTCGCGCAGCGTCCGTCCCGAGTCGGCGGCCTCCTTGACGATCGCCGCACCCTTGTCGTAGCCGATGAAGGGGTTCAGCGCGGTGGCGACCGCCAGTGTGGACTCCGCGGAGCGCCGGCAGCCGTCCTCGTTGGCCTGGATGCCGTCTACGCACTTCTCGCGCAACAGGTCGCACTTCGCGCTGAGGAGCTGGATGGACTCGAGCAGGTTGCGGGCGATCAGCGGCACGCGCACGTTGAGCTCGAACTGCCCCTGCATCCCGCCGATCGTGATGGCGGTGTCGTTGCCGATCACCTGCGCCGCGATCTGGAGGACGACCTCGGGAATGACCGGGTTGACCTTGCCGGGCATGATCGAAGAGCCCTTCTGGAGCTCGGGGAGCAGCAGTTCGCCGATGCCCGCGCGCGGGCCCGAGCCCATGAGCGCGAGGTCTGAGGCCACCTTGGTCATGGACACGGCGATCACCTTGAGGGCGCCCGAGAGCTCCACCAGCGCGTCCCGGTTTCCCTGGGCCTCGAACGCGTCGGCGGGTGCGGAGATCTCCAGGCCGCTCTGCTCGGCCAGCAGGGTGCGCACCCGTTCGGCGAACTCCGCGTGGGTGTTCAGCCCGGTGCCGGTGGCCGTGCCTCCGAGGGGGATCTGGGCGACGCGCGGCAGCGCGTCGCGGACGCGGTCGGCGCCGAGGCGGACCTGCGCCGCGTAGCCCGAGAACTCCTGTCCCAGCGTCACCGGGACGGCGTCCATCAGGTGCGTGCGCCCGGCCTTGACGATGTCCTTGAACTCCTCGGCCTTGGCGGCAAAGGAGGCCTCGAGACGCTCCAGGGCGGGCAGCAGGACCTTCGTGGACTCCTCGAGTGCCGCCAGATGCACGGCGGAGGGGAACACGTCATTGGAGGACTGCCCCATGTTGACGTGGTCGTTGGGGTGCACGCCCTCGCCGGCCAGGTTGGCGATCACCTCGTTGGCGTTCGTGTTCGACGACGTGCCCGAGCCCGTCTGGAAGTAGTCGACCGGGAAATGCTCGTCGTGGTCGCCGCGCCCGACGGCGTCGGCGGCCTCGGCAACTCGTGGAGCGAGCTCTGCGTCCAGCAGCCCCAGCTCACCGTTCACGCGCGCGGCGGCCGCCTTGATCCGGCCGAGCCAGCGGACGATCTCCGCGTCGATCGGCTCGCCCGACACGGGGAAGTTCGCGACCGCCTTGTCGGTCTCCTCGCCCCAGAGCTTCTCGTCTGCTTCCACGGCCATGCGCGCTCCTGTGGTCGACTTGGACGCTATCGCGCTGTCGTCTGGTTCAGACCCACCGCGATGTAGCTGCTACAGTACCACTGATGACGCTACATCCGCGGGAGCAGGAAGTCGGTGTTCGCGATCTGCACGACCGCCTCAGCGAGTATCTCCAGGGGGTTGAGAACGGCACGGAGGTGGTCGTAACCCGGCGCGGTAAGCGGATCGCCCGCCTGTCGGCGGTTGATCGTGAGTCTTCGCTGGAGGAGCTCGTTCGCCGCGGGCTCGTCCGTCTGCCGGAGAAGCCGCGCGAGCCGAGGCATGCGCGGGTGACGCCGCGGGGCTCGGTTTCCGACCTCGTCGCTGAGCAGCGGGGCTGACGCTCTACTTCGACACCTCGGCCCTGGTCAAGCTCGTGGTCGGGGAGGACGGCTCGGCGGTAGCGGCAGAGCTGTGGAGCACTGGGCATCCGGTTGCCTCGAGCATCCTCTCCTACCCGGAGGGGCGTTCCGCGCTCGCGGCGGCACGCCGGAAAGGACGCCTGACCTCCAGCGCGCACGGGTGCGCTCTCGCGGACTTCGAGGACACGCACCGTGAGCTGCTACTCGTCGGGATCGACCACGCGCTGGCCCGTCGCGCAGGCGAGCTCGCCGAGGACTTCGATTTGCGCGGGTACGACGCGGTCCACCTCGCGAGCGCGCTGGCGCTGGACGTCGATGGGATCACCGTCGTCACCTGGGATCGCCACCTCAACCGCGCGGCCGCGCACGCCGGGTGCGCCGTGGCGCCGGTGCTCTGACCCACGCTACCCGCAGAACGCCGCGAGCTCGCG
>Ga0136612_10000460_pt1 | contig 14525 bp, 9 predicted proteins | sample AntDryUQ224A2306_2_FD_106644 | JGI IMG/M metagenome (GOLD analysis project Ga0136612, IMG submission 106644) | Polar desert sand microbial communities from Dry Valleys, Antarctica - metaG UQ224A (23.06) | ecosystem: Environmental > Terrestrial > Soil > Desert | place: Antarctica: Dry Valley... | reverse complement strand
TACTTCTTCGATGCCAGTCCGGAGCACGCGCTCATCAATCCGGACAACCTGCACATTCTTCTGGACCATGTGAAGTGCGCCGCGTTCGAGCTGCCGTTCACGAACGACGAGCATTTCGGCGTGGAGGGGCGCCGCGACGAGGTGGACCTGCAGGCGATTCTCGCCGTGCTGGCCGAGGAGGGATTCGTTCACCAGGCGGACGGCCGGTGGAACTGGACGAATGAATCCTATCCGGCCGACGCGGTGAGCCTGCGATCCGTATCATCCGACAACTTCATCGTCGTCGACTGCACGAGCGGAGAGCGCGTCATCGGCGAGACCGACTTCACGAGCGGCCCTTCCACGCTGCACGAAAAGGCGATCTACATCCTCGAAGGGCAGCTGTTCCAGGTGGAGCGCCTCGATTTCGACGGACGGAAGGCCTATTTGCGCGCCGTGGACTGCGATTACTACACGGACGCAATCACCTACACGAAGGTGACGATCCTCGATACTTTCGACTTCACAGCTTCCAGCTCCCAGCTGCCAGCTTCAAGCGACAAGTCTGACGACGAGCGGGGTGACCGGCCCGAGTCCCGAGCCCCGAGCCCCGAATCCCTGATCGCGAATCCCCAGTCCCCCGTCGCTGGAGCGATCAGGTCCCACGGAGAAGTGCACGTCGTGTCACGGGTCGTGGGTTTCAAGAAGATCAAGTTCTATACGAACGAGAACATCGGATCCGGCGAGCTCGACCTGCCGGAGCAGCAGATGCACACGTCCTCGTACTGGCTCACGGTACCGGCGGCCGTGATGGCCTCGCTGCCGTATGCAGGGGACGATCGGCGCGACGGCGTCGTCGGGCTCGCGTTCGCGATGAAGAACATCGCGCAGCTGCTGCTCATGTGCGATGGCCACGACATCGGGTTGTCGGTCGACGGGGGCACCCTCGAGCGATCGAAGCGGACCGGCGGGATAGGCGGGGTGCCGGATGCGCTCGCGACCGATCCAAATGTGTTCATCTACGACAACTACCCTGGAGGGATCGGCTTCAGCCGCCCGCTCTTCGAGATGCACTCGGTACTGCTCGCGCGGACGCGCGACTTGATCGCGGGTTGCCCCTGCGAGTCGGGCTGCCCGTCGTGCGTCGGTCCTGAGGGAAATACAGGGCCCTACGCGAAGCAGGTCGCGTCGCGGATCCTCGAGCAGCTGCTCGTGGGGCAGGCGAGCTGATGGACCTCTCGTCACGGCTTCGTGCCATCGTCAAGGGCGGCTCGCCGCGGCCCGGTCCCGCGCAGGGACCGCCGGGAGGTCTGCGGGAACTCACGTACGAGCCGGACATCGGCGGGTACGAGGGGACCCTGGATATCGTCCGCGCGGCTGCGATGCTGGGAGGACGGGTCGTAGACACGAGCGCCGGGCCGTGCCTCGTGATCGATCGGCGCTACGAGGCGGACCGCTTCCATGGCACCGTTCGCGTGGGGGACTGCGACGTAGAGGATTGCACCGCGCTGCGTGTCCTGGATCCCTCGCTGGCCGTGCCCGCCGGTGGATCACGGACCTTTCAGCGAACCGTGTTCATCGACCTTGAGACGACCGGCCTCAGCGGTGGAGCGGGGACGCTCGCGTTCCTGGTGGGGTGCGGATACTTCGATCTCGGAGCGTTCCAGGTCCGGCAGTTCCTGCTCACGAGCCACGCGGCTGAGCGCGCACTGCTCACCGCGGTCGCGGAGTTCTTCGACGGTGTGGATCTGATCGTCACGTATAACGGCAAGACCTTCGACGTGCCGGTGATGGAGACGCGCTGGATGTTCCATCGGCTGCGCATGCCACTCGGCGAGGTCCCGCATTTCGACATGCTCCACCCGGCACGCCGATTGTGGAAATCGCGCGCGGGGGCCGGAGGCGATGTCGAGGAGGGAGGCTGCCGCCTGTCGGCGCTCGAGCAGACGCTATTCGGCGTGACGCGCGTCGGCGATGTGCCCGGCTTCGAAATTCCCGGGCGCTTCTTCAGTTTTGTCCGCAGCGGCGATCCGCGGCCGCTCGAGCCGGTGCTCGAGCACAACCGCCTTGATCTCGTGTCGCTCGCGGCGGTGATGGCCAGAGGGGTGCAGCTTGCGCGCCGAGGGCCGTCATCCTGCCGCGACGGCGCTGAAGCGCTCGCCCTGGGCCGTCTCTACGAGCGCGCCGGTGACGTGACTGGGGCTGAAGGCTGCTACACATGCGCGGTCGGGGCGCCGGCACCCGAAGTAAGGGGAGAGGCGCTCTACCGACTGGGGCTCCGGCATCGGCGTGAGCGGCGATTTGCCGAAGCGGCCAGTGCGTGGCGTGAAATTATCGAGCTAACCGAACCCCGCACGATCCGCCGGCTGGTCCGGCTTGCCGACCTGCGCCAGTTCGCCGCCGAGGCCCTGGCGATTCATCACGAACACCGCCAGCGGGACCTCGACGGGGCGCGGGAGCTCGCGCTGTTCGCGCTCCAGGAGGCAGCGGGCGCCCGGGCGGACGGAATGCGGCACCGCCTGGCGCGCATCGATCGGAAGATTTCGGAAAAGCTGGAGCCGAAGCTGCCGGGGAAAGGGCAGCACGGCTCCCGGGCAAAAAAAACAGACGCGCAGCTCTTCTGGAGCTGAGCGTCTGCTTGAAGATGTGATCGGGAAGCCCGGTCGATCGAGCCGTCGAGAACGTTCGGGGTCGCGGGCTACTTGGCGGCGACGGCGGCCTTCTCGGTCTTCTTGGTCTTCGCGACAGCCTTGCGGCTCTCGGACGTCTGAACGCCGAACCGCTTGGTGAAGCGTTCCACGCGACCCTCGGTATCCACCAGTTTCTGTCGACCTGTGAAGAACGGGTGACAGTTGTTGCAGATTTCGAGATGCAGTTCCGGTTTGGTCGACCGGGTCTGCCACGTGGCGCCGCATGCGCAACGCGCCTCAATCTCGTTGTACTTCGGGTGAATCCCTTCCTTCACTGCAGCTCCTTCGCGCTCGGAAACAAAGGGGTATTATACCAGCCGTCACGGCAAATGGAACCGTCTTACCCGCAAGCGCTCTCTTTGTAACATTTTAGAGGCTTTTTCACAGCTCGGTGTTACTCGAAATCGACCGTCCGGTCCCAGCGATGCTGCTTCAGCTCTGCCATCAGCGTGGCCGCCAGCGGCTGACCATCGCTCGACGCGATGTTTGCCCGGACGTGCTGCGCCTTCCGCATGCCCGGAATCACCGTGCTCACGTCAGCTTGCTGGAGGATATGGCGGAGCGCGAGCTCCGGCATGGTCATGCCCTCGGGGACGCGCGGTCTGAGCCGCTCGACCCGCTCGAGCGTCGGCGCGAGGTTTTCCGGTCGGAAATATGAGTTGCGGAAATCCCCACGCGGCCACCGCGCGTCGGCGGTGAGGTTCCCGGTCAGGCTCCCCTCGTCGAAGGGCACGCGCGCGATCACCGCGATGTTCTTCTCGCGGCAGGCGGGAAACAGCAGATCTTCCGGGCTCTGATCGAAGATGTTGTACACGACCTGCACGGCATCGATCAGCCCGGTGTCGAGCGCGCGCAGCACGTTCTCCGGCTGCCACCGGTTGATGCTGATCCCTATCGCACGCACCAGACCTTCTTCCTTCAGGCTCGCGGCCGCGCGCTGCCAGCGGTCATCGTCTGCCCAGGTGTCGCTCCACACGTGGAACTGCTGAAGGTCGATGGTGGAGACGCCAAGGTTCGCCAGGCTCTTCTCCGTATACTCCCTGATGTATTCCGGAGGATAGACCTCGTCCAGCGTGTACTCGGGGCGCGCGGGCCACTTCCGGTTCTTCGGCGGGATCTTCGTCGCCGCATACAGGCGCACGTCGATGTGCCGCTTCAATGCCCGTCCGAGCAGCACCTCGCTGTGTCCATCGCCATAGGCCCAGGCCGTGTCGAAGAAGTTGCAGCCCAGCGCAATCGCCTCGTCCAGTGACGCCAGCGATTCGTCGTCATCGCTCCCGGTCCACCCGGCCATGCCCCACATGCCGTAGCCGACCTCGGACACGTCCCAGCCGGTTCCCCCAAAGGGTCGATAGCGCATCCCTGAATCATATCAAGGTGTCGGGTATTACCGTGGCTTCCGCCTTCAGGCGGAAGAGGCCGTGTGCCACGGTGCTGTGTGAAAGGTCGAGTGCGGCGCGCATCGATCGACGTTATAGTCCCCGGACGTGGTGGAGTCATGAGCCCGTGGTAGACAAGGGCGAGCGCGCTCAGGGCCGGGCGTCCGGGTCCAGAGTAGTCCTGAAGGAGTTCACCCATGGAGGCGTTGCGTTACGAGCTCCGGCATGCCGCACGCGCGCTGGTGCGGCGGCCTGCGCTGACAAGCGTCGCTGTTCTGACACTGGCACTCGGGATTGGCGGCGCGACCGCGATTTTCAGCGTCGCGGACGCGGTTGTTCTCAAGTCCCTGCCGTACGTCGATCCCGATCGGCTGGTGCTCATCTGGCAGAGCGACCGCGCCCGGAACCAGCCGTTCGTCGAGATTTCATATCCAGCTTTCCGGGAGTGGCGCGATCGTACCCATCTCTTCGAGGCGATCGCGGGCATGCCCTCGGTCAACTTCGAACAGGCCCTGACCGGACGAGGAGAGCCGATCACCGTCGAAGGCCGCGGCGTGACAGGAAGCTTCTTCTCGCTCTTCGGCGTCGCGCCGGCGCTCGGCCGTGCCCTGAGGCCGGACGACGAGCGGCCTGGCGCCCCCGCTGTCGTCGTCCTGAGCCACGGTCTCTGGCGCGATCGTTTCGGCTCTGACCCGGAGGTCGTTGGCGGGGGAGTGGTTCTGGATGGCCGCCCCTTGACGATCGTGGGAGTCATGCCGGCAGCGTTCCAGTATCCAAAGGGAGCGAGGTTCTGGATCCCGCTACAACCGTCGACCGACAGCTGGATGGAGAACTCCGGTCTCATGTGGATGGTTGCGCTGGGTAAGCTGAAGACCGGGAGCTCTATCGGGTCGGCGCAAGCTGAGCTGAGCGAAGTATGGCGTCAGATGCACAGCCGCTTCGCTCCCCAGGGGGCCGACACCAGCATGTTGGACGCCTATGCGACGGTCGTCACACCGCTGACCGCGGCGATCTTCGGATCTGCCCGCCCCGCTTTGCTGGCGATCTTCGCCGCCGGCATCCTCGTGCTGCTCATTGCGTGCGCCAATGTGGCGGGTCTCCTGCTGGTGCAGGCCACGGACCGCCGGCATGACCTGGCGGTCTGTCACGCGCTTGGCGCGACTCGCGGACGGCTCGTGCGCACGGCGTTCCTGGAAAGTCTCCTCATCGCGTGGCTTGGTGGTGTCGGCGGGCTGGCGGTCGCATGGCTCGCGACGCCGCTCATCATCGCGCTGGCCCCCTCCGACGTTCCGCGCGTCGTTGACGCCGCGCTGAACACGCGCGCGTTCGGATTTGCCCTCGGGGCGGCGATACTGGCCGCGATCCTGTCGGCTCTTGCCCCGATGGTGCTGGTCCGCCGCACCTCGATCGAAGGCATGCTGCGTCAGAGGACGCCGCGCGTCGCATCCGCTGCCGGGCGGCTTCGCGCCACCCTCGTGGTCGCGGAGATCGCGGTCGCCGTCGTTCTTCTCGTTGGCGCGGGGTTGCTGGCCCGCAGCTTCCTCAACCTGCGGCAGGCACCGCTGGGCTTTGACCCGGGTCCTCTGCTCGCCGTCACGGTTACGCCGACCGGGGCGCGATACGCGGAGATCGCGCGGGTGCGTGCCTTCTATCAAGACCTGCTGGACCGCGTGCGTGCCCTGCCCGGAGTGGTCTCCGCGGCGGCCGTCACGCGCCGCCCGCTGTGGAGCACGGTCGGATACGACTGGACCTTCACGCTCGAAGGGCAAACGGAGCGGGACGCGGCACGCAATCCTCTGCTGAACATGATGGCGGTCACGGCAGACTACTTCCCGACGATGGGCATTGCGGTCAGGCGCGGCCGCGGCTTCACCGACGCCGACGCGGAGGGGCAGCGGGGGGTCGTCGTGATGAGCGAGTCGCTCGCGGCACGAGCCTGGCCGGGCATGGACCCGATCGGGAAGCGGCTGAAAATTCCGCTGCCTGACACACCGTACCACGACACCTGGTTGACCGTGGTGGGCGTCGTCGCGGACGCGCGATACCGCGAGATCCAGGCCACGCGCCTCGATTTCTACATGTCCTATCTCCAGGCGGATCATCGGCTCAACAGCCTCATGGTTCGCGCTCACGCAAATCCAACGGCGCTGGCCAGGGCCGCGGTCGCTGCAGTGCACAGCATCGACCCCAACGTGCCCGTGACCGATACGACCACCATGGCGAGCATCGTGTCCCAGACGCTGGGCACGCCGCGATTTGCGGCACGGCTGTTCGGAAGCTTTGCCGCGGTCGCGCTTGCGCTTGCGGCACTCGGGGTGTATGCGCTGCTCGCCTACTCGGTGTCGTCCCGGACGCGGGAGATCGGGCTGCGCATCGCGCTCGGGGCGGGACCGGCCGATGTCCGGCGCCTCGTCTTCCGGCATGCGTTCGGTCTGGCAACCGCGGGCCTTGCCGGGGGGCTCCTCGTCGCGGCTGTCGGAGCGCGCCTCGTCGGCGCCCTGCTCTACGAGGTGCGTGTGCTGGACCCCCTCAGCTTCATGGCGGCGCCACTCATGATCGCGGCGGTCGCCGCGCTGGCTTGCCTCGTCCCTGCGCGTCGCGCCACCCGCGTCGATCCCGCGCGCGCTTTGCGGGCGGAGTAACCGGTGGCACTGGAGAATCCTCCGCGCCATCCTTCCCGATTGTTCGTTTGAACGGAGCTACTCACGGGTTCCCAGGCACCAGGAAAGCACCTTCAGGCGCGTCGCCGCTTGGCACGGGCGACGTCGCAGCCGGGTGACCATGGACTACGCGCCCCGACGTTCTTCGACGGACTCCTGGGCCGCCCGAACTGCCCGCCGCGCGGCGACTACGCAGTGCCCACGGATCCGACGGTGTCGGGCAATCTCATCGCGCCCGCACGTTCGACCCGGCCGAGTGTTCCCCGGACAGGTGCGAGATGCGTCGGGCGCCGCTCGCCGTCGATGCGCAGCGTCAATCGGTCGTCAGGGCCGTCGCCGCGCGAAGGCAGCGCACCGGTGCGCCGTCTCATCGCGATCAGCGCAAGCGCAAGTACAGCTCCCAGTACGGAGGCCACGATCGTCGCGAGGCGGATGCGCGGGTCGGCGGCCGCAACAACCAGCACGGCGGCAACCATCCCCAACCCGCCAACACCCTCGACCCGAATGTGCGCCATATTGATCAGCGCGGGCGACGGGGCGGCAAGACGCCGGGGTACGATGGTGGATTGGATTCGCTGTCGGGTGCCAGCGATGAGCAGAGCGAGGACGAGACCGCCGAACAGGCCGGGGACCAGAAGGATGACCAGCGGTTCCATGGGGCGCCTCCTGTTGATTCATTCTACTGCGTAATCGCTACCACCATTGCAGCCGTTCTGGCACATCATTTTCGAGCCAGGCCCCGACGGGGCGCAAATCGATTGCGTCCGTCTTGAGGCCAGCCGTCCTCTCGGGGCCGCCACCTGACATCCCATTGGCCGGAAGCCACGTCCGGAAGCCACGTCCGGAAGCCGCATCCGGAAGGGGTTCGGAAGGCAGGTTCGGAACCGGTAGAATCTATTGGTGCGACTTCTGTTACTGATCCTCTTTGCATGCCTCTCATCGTCCGGTGTCTCGACGCAGGACTCCGAAAAACTTGACCTCCCCACCATCACCCGCATCCGCGATGAGGGGCTGAATCGGTCGCAGGTCATGGATCATCTCAGCTGGCTGGCCGACGTGTATGGCCCGCGGCTCACGGGTGGCCCTCAGATGCTGCAGGCGAGCGACTGGGCTATCCGGAAATTCAACGAGTGGGGGCTGTCGGGCGCCCACCGCGAGTCTTGGGCGTTCGGGAAGGGATGGTCGCTGGTGCGGTTCAGCGCCCACATGATCGAGCCGCAAGTGCAGCCCCTCATCGGATTTCCGGCGTCCTGGAGTGCCGGGACCAACGGAACCGTCGTCGCGCCGGTCCTGCAGGTCCAGATCGACAGCGACGCCGACTTCGAGAAGTACAAAGGCCGGTTGTCTGGTGCGATTGTACTTACGCAGCCGGAACGCGCGGTTCCGCTCCTCGAGGGTCTCGTCGTGCATCGCATGGGCCCGGCGGATCTCTCGGACGCCGGGACGGAGCCTGCGCAGCGGGCGGCTCGGACGACCCGTACCGCGCTCACGGCCCGGGTAGCGCAGTTCTTCAAGGAGGAGGGCGTTGTCGCCACATTCAACCGCGGCAGCAGCTCCATATTCGTCGGGCCCGGCAGCGATCTTTCGGCGCGGCAGCAGCGCGTGGACGGCGGCACGGTGTTCCCGACCGGTAACGCGCCGCGGGGGGCGGACGCGGGCAGCCAGGTGCCGAGTGTGACGCTCGCCGTTGAGCATTACAACCGCATGGTGCGCGTGCTGGCGAAGAACATTCCGGTGAAGGTGGAGCTGACGCTCGAAACCAGATACCACGACGAAACGGTCCCGAACGGGTTCAATACCCTCGCCGAATTCACGGGGACGGATCGCGCCCTCAAGGACGAGGTCGTCATTCTTGGCGCGCATCTCGATTCGCTTCCCGCTGCGACGGGGGCGACGGACAATGCCGCCGGGACGGCGGCCGTCATGGAAGCGGTGCGGATCCTCAAGGCTATCGGCGCGAAACCGCGACGCACGATTCGCGTCGCGCTCTGGGGTGGTGAGGAACAGGGGCTCCTGGGGTCCCGCGCATACGTGAAACAGCATTTCGGCGACCCCGCCACAATGGTGTTGAAGCCCGGTCACGGGAGTGTCGCGGCCTACTTCAACTCTGACAACGGAGCTGGCCGCGTGCGGGGGATCTGGACGCAGCAGAACACGGCCGCCGGGGGCATCTTCGCGGAATGGATGAAGCCGCTGGCCGATCTGGGTGTCGTGACGGCCGCGCCGCGGGCCGTGGCATCGACCGATCATGTCTCGTTCGATGCGGTCGGACTGCCAGGTTTTCAGTTCATGGTCGACCGGCTGGAATACAGCTCCCGCACCCACCATTCCAACATGGACTTCTACGACCGCGTTCCGTCAGACGAGCTCGCGCAGCAGGCCACGGTGATCGCGGTGTTTGCGTACAACGCGGCCATGCGCGACGGAAAGCTTCCGCGCAAGCCGCTGCCCGTTCGCTAGCGCGCACGTGCAATGTGCGACGTGCCAGGTGCAAGGTTCGACTTGTGACAAGAACGACGTGCCCCGTGCCACGCTAAGATGCTCTGAACATGCGCACGACGCCCGTCCGCTGGGGAATTTATGCGGCGCTGGGAGTGCTGGCCGCCATGGCCATTCTCGCCGCAGTGGGCTCGCGCACGGCCACGCTGCGCCGGCTGGTCGTGCAGACCCTCGCCGACCGGCTCGACAGCCACGTCGAGCTGGGCGCCTTCAGCGTGGACATCTTTCCAAACGTCCGCGTCACCGGCGCGGGGCTCGTGATCCGTCATCTGAACCGGCAGGACGTGCCGCCGCTCGTCTCTGTGGACACCTTCACGATTGACGGCGGACTGTTCGGCCTCTGGACCCGCCCGCGCAGGTTCCGGACCGCGACACTGACGGGGCTGCGTATCAATATTCCTCCGGGAGGCTTCAAGAAGCGCCAGCGTTCCGATGTCGAGGCTTCCGGGAAGGGGGCAACGCCCCCCGGCGCGCCACCCGCGCCAGAGGATGCGTCCGCATCCGCCGCCATTGTCGTCGACAGGCTGGTGGCTGAACGTGCGGCCCTGGTGCTGATCCCGCGCCGCGCCGGCAAGGAGCCGAAGATTTTCGACATCCACCGCCTCACGATGGAGCCGCTTGGACGAGGCAAGGTGATGGCATACGAAGCGACGCTCACGAACCCGCTTCCGAAGGGGCTCATCGAGACCGTCGGCACGTTCGGGCCGTGGCACCGGGGCGATCCCGGGGGAACGCCGCTCACGGGCCGCTACACGTTCGATGACGTCGATCTCTCGACGGTCAAGGGCATCGGCGGACATCTCACGTCGACGGGAAACTTCGAAGGGCAACTGGACCGCATCTCCGTCACGGGGGAAACGCGCACACCGGACTTCTTTCTCAAAGTGTCCGGGCACCCGGTTCCGCTCCACACGAAGTTCGAGGCCGTCGTCGACGGAACGGATGGCGACACCTATCTGAACGCCGTATCGGGGACGTTTCTTCGAACATCGTTGACGAGCCGCGGCGCGGTCCTGGGCGCGGACGGGGTCAAGGGTCGTACCGTGAAAGTGCACGTGAAGATCGAGGACGGTCGCATCGAGGACGTCCTCCGGCTTGCCGTGAGGAGTGAACAGCCGCTGATGGTCGGTCGCCTGGCGCTGCACGCGGACATGGACCTGCCCGCCGGGCCCGCCGACGTGATGGACCGCCTTGGCATCGCCGGAGAGATGGCCGTCCGATCGGTGCGATTCACGGACGGCAGCGCGCAGCAGAAGCTCTCCAACATGAGCGAACGCGCGCGCGGGCTGGACCCGGACGAGAGCACGGAGAGCGTGGCCTCCGACCTGCGGGCAAAATTCACACTGGCGCGCGGCGTGGTCACGGTGGGAGATGCGTCGTTCGCAATGCCGGGCGCGAACCTGCAGATGGCCGGTACGTACGGGCTCTTCAGCGAGATGATTCAGTTCGACGGAACCGTCCGGATGAAGGCCACCATCTCGGAGGCCGCGGGGGGCGGGGTCAAGGGATTTTTTCTCAAGGCCGTCGATCCGCTCTTCCGGAAGAAGGGCGCCGGCGCCGTTCTCCCGATCCGTGTCCGCGGCACCCGCAAGGACCCGAAGTTCGGTCTGGATGTAAAAAAGGTGTTCTAGCCTCTATCGGCCCCCGTTCGCCATCGATCCCAGGAACTCGGCGTTGTTCTTGGTCTTTCCCATCTTCGACAGCAACAGCTCCATCGCCTCGACGGGCGACAAGGGCGTGAGCACTTTCCGGAGCACCCAGACCCGATTCAGATCTTCCTTCGGGATGAGGAGCTCTTCCTTGCGCGTCCCGCTCTTCTGGATGTCGATGGCGGGAAATACCCGGCGGTCGGCGAGCTTGCGATCGAGGTGAATCTCGAGGTTGCCGGTGCCCTTGAATTCCTCGAAGATGACCTCGTCCATCCGCGACCCTGTGTCGATGAGCGCAGTGGCGACGATCGTCAGGGAGCCGCCTTCCTCGATATTGCGGGCGGCTCCGAAGAAGCGCTTCGGCCGCTGGAGCGCGTTGCTGTCGACGCCGCCCGAAAGCACCTTGCCGGACGGCGGCACGATCGTGTTGTACGCGCGCGCCAGGCGCGTGACGGAATCGAGGAGGATGACCACATCCTTCTTGTGCTCGACGAGCCGCTTGGCTTTCTCGATCACCATCTCGGCCACCTGCACGTGACGGGTCGCGGGCTCGTCGAACGTCGAGGAGATGACCTCTCCCTTGACCGACCGCTGCATGTCGGTGACCTCTTCCGGCCGCTCGTCGATCAGCAGGACGATCAGATAGACCTCGGGATGATTCGCGGTGATGCTGTTCGCGATGTTCTGCAGCAGCATCGTCTTGCCCGTGCGGGGTGGCGCGACGATCAGGCCGCGCTGCCCCTTGCCGATCGGCACCATCAGGTCCATGACGCGGGCGGACAGATTGTCGGGGGCCGTTTCCAGGTTGATCCGGTTCTGCGGATAGAGCGGGGTCAGGTTCTCGAAGAAGATTTTCTCGCGGGCCCGTTCCGGCGGCTCGAAGTTGACCGCCTCCACCTTGATGAGCGCGAAGTACCGTTCACCTTCCTTCGGCTGTCGGATCTGACCCGACACCGTGTCGCCGGTATGCAGGTCGAACTTGCGGATCTGCGAGGGGGAGACGTAGATGTCGTCCGGACCGGGGAGGTAGTTGTAATCAGGGGCTCGCAGAAAGCCGAAGCCATCCGGGAGGGTCTCGAGCACGCCTTCGGAAAACAGGAGGCCGCTCTTCTCCGCCCGTGTCTTCAGGATCTCAAAGATCAACTCCTGTTTGCGCATGCCGGTCGCACCGGCGACGTCGAGCTGTTTGGCCACCTTGGTCAGTTCGGTGACGCTCATGTCCTTGAGCGTCGAGAGCTCGACGCCGCCGGTGGGTTCTGCCACGGGCGCGGGCGCCGGAGCGGTGTTTTCTGTCGTCATTTGCTGTTTTCCCCTGGCCTCGCCAGTCGTGCTATCAGTCTCCACAGTTCGTCCAATCCTTCGCCGCCGGTTGCCGACACAGGCATGGGCGTATTCCCGAAGACGCGTTCGAGCTCCCGGAGATTGCGTCCGCGTTCCGCACGCGAGAGCTTGTCGACCTTCGTGGCGACAAGCTGCGGCGACGATCCGACAGTCGAGAGCCAGCGGTACGCCTGCACGTCCGACTCGAGTCCCGGATGGCGTGAATCGATCAGCAGCAGCGTCGCGCGTGGCCCTGCCATGCGTGGGTCGGGCGCCTGGCTTCGGGAGTCTTCTTGCGACTCCCGGCTCTTGCCGCCCGGGTCCCGCATCCGGGAGCCGGCCGGCCCGCCGGCTGCGAAGTACGCGGCCGCGACGGCCGCCAGCTCGTTCGCCGAGTCGGCCCCGCCCCTCGCGTAGCCATAGCCCGGGAGGTCGACGAGGTAGAGGCCCCAGCGCCCGGGACCGCCCGGTCCGCCATCCATCGAGAGCCGGAAGATGTTCGCCAGCCGCGTCTTGCCCGGCGCCGCGCTCGTGCGCGCCACTTTGCGGCGCACGAGCGCGTTCAACAGGGTCGACTTCCCGACGTTGGAGCGTCCCGCGAGTGCGATCTGGCCGAGGCCGTCGGCCGGAATGCCGCTCGCGCGCCCCCCCGCCGCCGCGCTCGTCACGAAGTCCGCGCTGAGGAGCCTCACAATCCGGGACTCGGGACTCGGGGCTCGGGATCTGGGGCTGGAGCCCGAATCCCGGGCCTCAATGCGTGATCGCTTCGTCTTTGATCGCGGGCTGAACTTCGCCGTCGGCAGGAGCGATCGCCGGCAGGGGGCCCGCCAGCGCAATCTTCAGCACTTCGTCCATCATGTCGACCATGTAGATGTCGAGCGTGTCGAGGACGTTCTTCGGAATGTCCGCCAGGTCCTTCTCGTTGTCCCTTGGCAGGATGATCGTCTTGAGCCCCGCCCGATGCGCGCCAAGGACCTTCTCTTTCACGCCGCCAATCGGCAGCACCTTCCCGCGCAGCGTGATCTCCCCCGTCATCGCCACGTCCTTCCGGACCGCGATGCCGGAGAGGGCCGAGACGAGCGTGGTCGCGAGGGTGATGCCCGCCGAGGGGCCGTCCTTCGGGATGGCGCCTTCCGGGATGTGCACGTGGACGTCCATCGTCCGGCTGAAGTTCTTGGGGAGTCGGAACTCGTCTGCCTTCGACCGCACGTAGCTCATGGCGGCTTGCGCCGATTCCTGCATGACGTCGCCGAGCTTGCCTGTCAGCGTCAGCTTGCCCTTGCCGGGCATCAGCGTCGCTTCGATCACGAGGATCTCGCCGCCGACCTCCGTCCAGGCCAGCCCGGTGGCCACGCCGACCTCGTTCTTCTCTTCCGCCATGGTCGGACGGAAGCGCGGCACGCCGAGGTATTCGGTCACCTTCGCGGCGCTGATTTCTTCGGCGAAGCTCTTGCCTTCGGTTACGACCTTGCGCGCGATTTTCCGGCAGATGGAGGAAATCTCGCGCTCGAGATTGCGGACCCCGGCTTCCCGGGTGTACCGCTGGACGACGGTCTGGAAGGCCTCGTCGAGGAAGGTGATGTTCTCCTTGGTGAGGCCCGCGCCTTCGACGGCCTTGGGCGACAGGAACTTCTTCGCGATCTGGACCTTCTCCTGCTCGGTATATCCGGCGAGCTGGAGGACCTCCATACGGTCCCGCAGCGCCTGCGGAATGGTGTGGATGACGTTGGCGGTGCAGATGAACATGACGTTCGAGAGGTCGTACTCGACGTCGAGATAATGATCGAGGAATGCGTTGTTCTGTTCCGGATCGAGGACCTCGAGGAGCGCGGCCGACGGATCGCCGCGGAAGTCCATCGACATCTTGTCGACCTCGTCCAGCAGGAACACCGGGTTCATCGACCCCGCCTTCTTCATCATCTGGATGATCTGGCCGGGGAAGGCGCCGATGTAGGTGCGGCGGTGGCCGCGGATCTCCGCTTCGTCGCGGACGCCGCCGAGCGACAGCCGGACGAACTTGCGGTTCATCGCGCGCGCGATCGACTTGGCGAGCGAGGTCTTGCCGACCCCCGGGGGGCCGGAGAACGTGAGGATCGTCGCCTTCGGCTTCTTGACGAGGGCGCGGACCGCGAGGAACTCGAGGATGCGGTCCTTGATCTTCTCGAGCCCGTAGTGGTCCTCGTTCAGGACCTCCTCCGCGCGCTTGAGATCCCGGCTTTCCTTGGTCTTCTTCTGCCAGGGGACCGCGATCAGCCAGTCGAGGTAATTGCGCGAGACGGTCGCCTCCGCGGACATCGGCGGCATCGACTCGAGCCGCTTCAGCTCCTGGACCGCCTTCTCCTCGACCTC
>Ga0136612_10000459_pt1 | contig 14529 bp, 17 predicted proteins | sample AntDryUQ224A2306_2_FD_106644 | JGI IMG/M metagenome (GOLD analysis project Ga0136612, IMG submission 106644) | Polar desert sand microbial communities from Dry Valleys, Antarctica - metaG UQ224A (23.06) | ecosystem: Environmental > Terrestrial > Soil > Desert | place: Antarctica: Dry Valley... | reverse complement strand
TCGACCGGCCGTCCCGGCGCCCACCACCACAAAGCGGCGAGCCACGCCATGTGCAGGCCGACCAGGAACGAATAGTGGCCGGCGGCATGCTCGACCGCGCCCCCGGCCAGCAGGCGCCTGCTGTTGCGGTCGGCGAGGCGCAGCTCGATCAGCCGCTGGAGCGTGACGAAGCCGAGAATGGCGATCGCGGCCGAGATCATGCCGCTTCGAGCAGCAGACCCGCGCAAGTGAAGCCGGGGCCGAACGCGGTCATCAGCACGCGCTTCGGCAGCCCGCGCTCGATCAGCCGGTCGAGCACGAACAGCACGGTCGGCGCGCTCATGTTGCCGAAATCGCGCAGCACCTCGCGCTCGAGGTTGAGCTCGCCCTGGGGGAGATCGAGCGCGCTCTCGATCGCGTCGATCACCTTCACGCCGCCGGGGTGGCAACAGAAGCGGTCGATCGAGCCGCGGTCGACGTTCAGCTGCCCGAGCATTGCGTCCACCGCCGGGGCGAGCTCGGCCTCGATGAATGGCGGAATCGCGCGATCGAACACGACCGCGAACCCGGGATCCTCGATGTCCCAGCCCATGATCCGAAGCGTGTCCGGCCACAATTTCTCGGCCGAGCCCGATATCCGCGCAAGGCTGTGCCTGCCGGTCGTCACGACCGCGGCTGCCGCGCCGTCGCCGAACAGAGCGGTGGCGACGATCGCGGCGGGATCGTCGCTGTCGAGCCGGATCGCAATCGAGCAGGTTTCGACGCAAACGAACAACCAGTGGCTGCCAGGGTCCGCGGCGGCCAGGCGGGCGGTGAGCGCCAGGCCGTTAACGCCGCCGGCACAGCCCAGGCCGAACACGGGAACTCGCCGGACGTCGCTGCGCAGCCCGAGCCGGGGGCCGACGCGGGCTTCGAGGCTGGGAGTGGCGATGCCCGTCGTCGAGACGGTGACGACGCCGTCGATCTGGTCCGGGGTAAGATCGGCCTTGGCGATCGCCGCGGACGCCGCCTCCGCGAACAGTTTTTCCGCGGCGTCGAGATAGACGGCGTTGCGGTCGCGCCAGCCGTGCGATTGTTCATACCATTCGATCGGAGCGACGATGTGACGTTTGGCGATGCCGGCATTGTCGAACACGCTCGACAGTCTGTCGAACAAAGCGGACCTTCCGCCGAAAGCACGGCGACCGACGGCCTTCGCTTCGGGTTGCTCGATCACATTCGGCGGAACCGCAGTGGCCAGCGAGAGTATGCTGCAGGAGTGCATCGGCGGCCCTATGTAGCGCCGAAGCGCGATCAATGAAGGTAAGGACCTCTTGGGATGAGCCTGCGGTTAATGCAAACAGGAGCGCTGATGGTGGTCGCGGCGTGCGGTTCGGCGCCCTCCCCGACAGCTGCGCAGCCGGGCGGCGAGCGCCCGTTCCGGGTGACCGAAGTCGCCCGCTTTTCATCGCCCTGGGCGATGGATTTCCTGCCGGGCAGCGGCGTGCCGCTGACGACCGCCGCTTTGCTCACCGAAAAGGAGGGGAGGCTGTGGCTGGTCAACACCGCGGATGGCAGCCGACAGCAGGTCGCGGGCGTGCCGCGGGTGCGCGTCGCCGGCCAGGGCGGGCTCGGCGACGTCGTCGCCCACCCGGGATTCGCCGGCAACCAACGGGTGTATCTGAGCTACGCCGAGGCGGGCCCGAACGGCACGGCCGGCGCCGCGCTGGGGTACGGACGCCTGATCCTCGGGCGGGGCCCGCCGCGGCTCGAGGGTTTCAGGGTGATCTGGCGGCAATCGCCCAAGGTCACCGGCAGCGGCCATTTCGCTCATCGGATCGTGTTCGCGCCCGACGGGACGTTGTTCCTGTCGTCGGGGGAGCGCGAAAAAATGCAGCCGGCGCAGGCGATGACCGGCAACCTCGGCAAGATCCTGCATTTGACCGCCGAGGGCGCTCCCGCGCCGGGCAACCCGTGGGCAAGCCGTGGCGGGATAGCCGCGAGCTTCTGGTCGATCGGGCACCGCAACCCGCTCGGGCTCGCCTTCGCGCCGGACGGCCGGCTGTGGCAAACCGAGATGGGCCCGCAGGGCGGCGACGAGGTCAATTTGATTGTGCCGGGGCGGAATTACGGCTGGCCGCTGGCGTCATACGGCAGCCATTATGGCGGCGCCGACATCCCCGACGATCACAAGCGCCGCGGCTTCGAGGAGCCCAAGCTGTGGTGGAACCCGTCGGTCTCGCCCGGCTCGCTCCTGATTTACTCGGGCGACTTGTTCAAGGGCTGGAAGGGCGACGCCATCATCGGCGCATTGTCCGGGGAGGGATTGATCCGGGTCGACATCGACGGCGACACCGCGAGAAAAGCCAATCAATGGGCGATGGGCATGCGCATCCGGGCGGTGGACCAGGGACCACGCGGCGAAATCTATGTGCTGGTCGATGGCCCAAGCGGTGGCCGAATGCTGCGGCTGGAGCCGGCCAATCATCCGCGGCGATAGCGGAAGTACCAGACCTCGCGGCGTTCCCGGCGCGCCTTGGCCTCGTAGCGCGTTTCGGGCCAGCCGCGCGGCCGCTCGAGAAAATCACACGGTCGCTCCGCCAGCCATTCGAAGTCGCGGCGACGGTTCATCACCATCATCGACCAGCGGCAATAGGTTGGGTCATCGGTCCCGAGCCGCAGCTCGCCGCCCGAGTTCAGCTTCGCGGAGATCAGGTCGAGCGGCCCGTCGTTGATCATCCGCCGCTTGGCGTGCCGCGCCTTGGGCCAGGGGTCGGGGTGGAGCAAATAGACGAAGCTCAGCGCCCCGTCGGGCAGGCGGCGGAGCACGTCAAGCGCATCGCCGCGGTGGATCCGGACATTGGCGAGGCGGCGGTCGCGAACGTGGCCAAGCGCGGTGGCGACCCCGTTGAGGAACGGCTCGCAGCCGATCAGGCCGTGGTCGGGGAGCAGATGGGCGCGGGCGGCGAGGTGCTCGCCCGAGCCGAACCCGATCTCCAGGTGCAGCGGGCGCACATCTCCGAACAGGCGCAGCGAATGGACGTCGCCGTCCGCGGGCACGGCAATCGCCGGCAATAACGTGTCGATCAGCTCCTGCTGCCGGGGGCGCAGCTTATGGCCGCTCGACCGCCCGTACAGGCGGTTGAGGGTGGTGGGATCGCCGGCCTTGTGAGCGGTCATTCGCCGATCGCTAAGCGCCGGCGGCGGCTGGCGCAACGCCATTGGATTTCGCGGATTCCAGGTGGTATGTTCCGGCTGCGTAACAGGGGGAGGATATCATGCGCGCTGGAGGGATTAATTGGGGTGCCGTTCTCGTCGCGGCCGTTGCTTTCTACGCATTGGGCTTCGTCATCTACGGATTGATCATTCCGGAGGAGACGATGCTGGCCTGGTCGGGGCTTACGCGAGAAGAGATGGACGCGGGAATGGCGCGCATGCCGTTCGGAGGGCTGCTGCCGCTGGCGACCGCGCTGTTCATGGCCATCCTGTTCAACTGGGGCGGCGTCGCCAGCGCCTCCAAGGGCGCTCGTTGGGGAATGGTGATCGCCCTCGCCTCGGCAATCCCGACGATCTGGTACGGGTGGGTCTATGAGCTCCGGCCAGTCGAAGCGGGGGTGCTGGACAGCTCCCACCAGCTGCTCGGCCATGCTCTCGTCGGAGCGATCCTCGGGCGCTGGCGCTAGTTAGGCCAGCGCCGCCTTCAGATCGTCGACCAGGTCGAGCTTCTCCCACGGAAACATGTCGCCCTCCGGCTTGCGGCCGAAATGGCCGTAGGCGGCGGTCGGCTCGTAGATCGGCTTGTTGAGCTTCAAATGCGTGCGGATGCCGCGCGGCGTCAGGCCGCCCAATTTGGTGATTCGGGCGATCGCGGCTTCCAACTCGTCGTCGCCAACGCTGCCGGTGCCCTGCGTGTCGACGTAGATCGACAGCGGCTCGCTGACCCCGATCGCATAAGCGAGCTGGATGGTGCAGCGCGTGGCGAGGCCGGCGGCGACGATGTTCTTGGCCAGATAGCGCGCCATGTAGGCGGCCGAGCGGTCGACCTTGGTCGGGTCCTTCCCCGAAAACGCGCCGCCGCCGTGCGGCGCGGCGCCGCCGTAGGTGTCGACGATGATCTTGCGGCCGGTGAGGCCGGCGTCGCCATCCGGGCCGCCGATCTCGAAGCTGCCGGTCGGGTTGATGTGATAGACGGTGTCGTCGGACAGCATCTCGGCCGGCAAGACATCCGCGACCACCTTCTTCACATAGGCGTGGAGCTCCGCTTCCCGGGCGCCCTCATCGTAGCCCTTGGCGTGCTGGGTCGAGACGACGATCGCGGTCGCGGCGACGGGCTTCCCTCCGTCATAGCGCAGAGTCACCTGGCTCTTCGCATCCGGCTCGAGGAACGGCGCGGCGCCGGAATGCCGGTCCGCGGCCATGCGCGCGAGAATCTTGTGGCTGTAAGAGAGCGTCGCCGGCATCAGCTCCGGAGTCTCGTCGACCGCAAAGCCGAACATGATCCCCTGGTCGCCGGCGCCCTCGTCCTTGTTGCCCGAGGCATCGACGCCCTGGGCGATGTGGGCGGACTGGCCGTGCAGATGATTTTCAAAGCTCGCGGTCTGCCAGTGAAACCCGGCCTGCTCATAGCCGATGCGCTTGATCGTATGGCGCACGACTTGCTCGATCTCATCGCGGGCGCCGGGCGCCCAGCCATGCGTGTCCGAGAACAATTGTTCGTCGTACGCGCCGCGGCACCTTATCTCTCCACTGATGACGATCCGCTGGGTCGTGACAAGCGTCTCGCACGCGACCCGCGCCTCCGGGTCCTTGGACAGGAACAGGTCGACGACCGCGTCGCTGATCTGGTCGGCGACCTTGTCGGGATGGCCTTCGGAAACGGACTCGGACGTGAAGAGATAATTGTTGCGCATTGGGCGAGTGGGTCCTGACGGTCGAGGGCGTTGAGCCGGGATTAAAGATATAAGGAAATCCTTATGTGCGCCGATAGCGTTCGCCTTTGGGAAGGGCAATGGCGGCGATCATCATCAGCAAAGCGAGCAGCAGCGGGATCCAGTTGCCCGCGCGGGCGAACGGCGGCGGCGCGATCGCCGCCGGCGGCAGGTCGGCATCGATCACGCCGGCGGTGCGCCATGGAAGCGCCTCGACGATGCGGCCCCGGGCGTCGATCACCGCGCTGATCCCGGTCGGGGTCGAGCGGATCACGGGCACGCCTTCCTCGGCGGCTCGAAGCCGCGCCTGGGCGAGATGCTGGGGCGGACCCCAGCGGCCGAACCAGGCGTCGTTCGACGGGTTGAAAATGAAGTCCGGCCGGTCGCGGCGGTCGACCACATGGCCTGAAAAGATGATCTCGTAGCAAAGCTGGAAGCCGACCTTTCCCCAGCCGGGCAGGGCCAGCGTGCGCGGCCCCGGGCCGGGCGTGAAATCGACGTCGCCCGGCGCCAGCCGCGACAGGCCGATCGACGACAGCAAAGGCCGCATCGGCAGATATTCGCCGTACGGCACCAGATGGGCCTTGTCGTAGCGCCCGACGACCTTGCCGCCCGCGCCGAGCACGAACACGCTGTTGGCGGCGCCGTCGACCCGCCGGCCATCGGACGAACTGAGCGCGATCCCGCCGGTGAGCAGAGTGTCGCCGGGACCGAGCAGCACGGTGGCGCGGGTCCGCTCGAACTCGGCAAAGGCCTGGTGCTCGCCCGAGCGCAAGTCGGCGAGCGGGTCGGTGACCGCCGCCTCGGGCCAGAACAGCAGCCGCGGCCGACCGCCGCCCGACCTGGCTGTCAGATTGGCAAGCCTCCGTGCGGCCTCGTCCGCGAAGCCCGGCCGCCATTTGTCCTGCTGGCCGATGTTCGGCTGGATCACGCGGATCGGCTTGATTGCCAGGCGCGCCTCCGGCACGCGCGCGGCGGGCAGCGCCCAAAGCAGGATTGCGAGCGCGACGATCGCGACACCTGCCGGATATTTGCGGTGGGTTACCAGCCACAGCGCTCCGCCCAGCAGGACGACCAGCATCGACAGGCCGTAGGTGCCGATCAGGGCGCCCGACTGAACCAGCGGAGTGTCGGCGAGGACGACGCCGGCCGGGTTCCAGGCGAAACCGGTGAACATGCCGGCGCGAAGCCACTCGGTCACCGCCCATCCGCCCGCAAGTGCCAGCAGCAGCGCCAATCGATGGTCCCGGCCCAGGCGCCAGGCGAGTCCCGCAGCCAGCGCGGGGTAAATGGCGAGGTACAGCGCCACCAGCACCACCGCGATCCAGCCGAGCCACGCCGGCATCGCCGCCTGGTAGGTGAAGGCGGTCGCGATCCAATTGAGCGAGATCAGGAACTGGGCAAATCCGAACGCCCAGCCGACCGCCAAGGCGCGGCGCAGGGACGTGGCCCGGAACATGAGCTCGCACAGCGCGGCGAAGGCGATCGGCAGCAGCGGCCACCACCCGACAGGTTCGAACGCGAGAGCTGACAGCGCTCCGAGCAGGGCTGCGAGTGCGAGATGCTTCATGCGGCAACGTCATTGCGAGGAGCGGCGCGACGAAGCAATCCAGTAACGGCGCTGGGTGGTGGATTGCCTCGCTCCACTCGCAATGACAAAGCGGCGCAATGACCCGCCCGCCGTTCCACCTCGCCTTTCCGGTCGACGACCTCGCCGCCGCGCGCGACTTTTATGGCCGCGTGCTCGGCTGCCCCGAGGGACGAAGCGATCGCCGGTGGGTGGACTTCGATCTCCATGGCCATCAGATCGTCGCCCATCTCGCTCCCGACGCGGTGCGCACCGCGGCAAGCAATGCGGTCGACGGCGATAATGTGCCGGTGCCGCATTTCGGGCTGGTGCTGGCGATGGCTGAGTGGAAAGCGCTGGCGGAGCGGCTCGAGGCGGCCGGGGTCGCGTTCATCATCCCGCCGACCGTCCGCTTCGCCGGCGAGCCGGGCGAGCAGGCGACGATGTTCCTGCTCGATCCCGCGGGCAACGCGCTCGAGTTCAAGGCGATGGCCGATCCGGACAATTTGTTCGTCGCGCAATAGCTGTGCGCCGGGCGGCTGAATCAGGCCGCGGGCTCGGGCGCATGGAGGCGGACTCGGCGGATTCGGCGGCCATCTGCTTCGACGCTCTCCAGCCGCCAGCCCGATGGATGGACCACCGACTCGCCCGGCTTCAAAATCCGGCCGGCGAGCAGGAACACCAGCCCGCCAAGGGTGTCGACTTCGTTGTCCTCCGCCTTGAGCCGCGCGTCGACCGCCTGGGTGAGCTCGTCAAGCTCGAGTCGCGCATCGGCTTCCCACAGCCCGTCCTCGAGCATGCTCAACTTGCGGTCGGCTTCCTCGTCATGCTCGTCCTCGATTTCGCCGACGATCTCCTCGACCACGTCCTCGATGGTGACGAGGCCCTCGGTGCCCCCGAACTCGTCGACGACGATCGCCAAATGGATGTGATCGGCGCGCATGCGCGCGAGCAGGTCGATCACGCCCATCGATTCCGGGACGAACAGCGGGGTGCGCATCAGCGCGGAGGGAGAGCGGTCGCGAGTCTCATCGACGCTGGCGATGAAGACATCCTTGATGTGGTACATGCCGGCGACCTCATCGAGGCTTTCGCCATAGACCGGAAGGCGGCTGTGCCCGGCCTCGGCAAAGGCGCGGATCAGCTCGTCGAAGGTGATCGTCGAGGGGACCGCGATAATGTCGCCGCGAGTGACGCAGATGTCCCCGGCGGTGCGATCGCCGAATTGCAGCAGGTTGCGCAACATCTGCCGCTCGAGGGGCGACAGGTCCCCGGAGACGGTGTGCGAAGTCTCGGCTTCGTCGATCGCTTCCTCGATCTGGTCGCGCAGGCTGGTCTCGTCGTCGCCGAAGATCAGGGCGCGCATTCCGCGCCACAGCCTCGAGCCGCCTTCTTCGGGCTCGGTCGCCATCAGCCCGTCACCGCATAGGGGTTGGCGATGCCGAGCCGGGCGAGCGCGCGGACTTCGCGATCCTCCATGTCCGCCGCGGCCGCGTCGTCGATATGGTCGTGGCCGAGCAGGTGCAGCGTGCCGTGGACCAAAAGGTGCGTCGCGTGGCTTTCGAGCGGCAGCGATTTTTGTTCTGCCTCGGCGATGCAAACCCCGCGCGCCAGCACGACATCGCCGAGCAGCAGCCCGGGCCCGCCGTCGGCTTCGAGCTCGCGCAGCTCGGCGAGCGGGAACGACAGCACGTTGGTCGGCTGGTCCTTGCCGCGCCACCTGGCATTGAGCGCGTGGACCTCTTCGTCGCTGGTCAGGCGGACCGAAAGTTCGGCCGCGCGGGCGTTGCTCACCAGCCGCGGGAAGCGGCTTTCCGCGATCGCCGATGTCGCGGCGTCGCGCACCAGGCGCTCCCAGTCGGTGCTACTGTCCCACTCCGCATCGGCGTCGATGGCGATGTCGAGCATCATGCCCCGGGGCCCTCATAGGCCTCGACGATGCGGCCGACGAGCGGATGGCGAACGACGTCGGCGGCGGTGAAGCGGATCGTCGCGATGCTCTTGAGGTTGGCGAGGCGCGACACCGCGTCGGCGAGACCCGACTTGCCCGGATCGGGCAGGTCGACCTGGGTCGGGTCGCCGCAAATCACCATTCGGCTGCGCATTCCGAAGCGGGTCAGGAACATCTTCATCTGCAGCGGCGTGGTGTTCTGCGCCTCGTCGAGGATGATGAAGGCGTCGTTCAAGGTGCGGCCGCGCATGAAGGCGATCGGCGCGATCTCGATTTCGCCGGATGCGATTCGGCGCTCGACCTGCTCGGTCGGAAGCATGTCGTAAAGCGCGTCGTAGAGCGGCCGCAGATACGGATCGACCTTGTCCTTCATGTCGCCTGGCAGGAAGCCCAGGCGTTCGCCGGCCTCGACCGCAGGCCGCGACAGGATCAGCCGGTCGACGCTTCCGGCGATCAGCTGCGACACCGCCTGTGCGACGGCGAGATAGGTTTTTCCAGTGCCGGCGGGCCCCAATGCGAAGATCATGTCGTCGCGGGCGAGCGCTTCCATGTAGGCGGTCTGGACGGTCGAGCGCGGGACGATGGTCTTCTTGCGGGTGCGGATCATCACCTTGGGCGGGGATGTCACCTCGTCCTCGATGATGCCGTCGAGGCTAGGCTGCGCCGCCATGGCGATCACCGATTCGACCGCCGCGGCGTCGATGTCGTGGCCCTGGTCGAGGCGGTTGTAGAGCCCGATGAGGACGTCGCGGGCGCGCGCCGCGGCATCGGCATCGCCCTCGATCTGGACGCGGTTGCCGCGCGCCGCGATGTGGACTCCGAGCCGGCTCTCGATGGTCACCAAATGGCGGTCGTAGTCGCCGAACAGCGGCCCGAGCAGATAGGGCTGGTCGAACTCGAGCTCGAGGCGCGCGCGCCCCTGCTCGTTGGCGGGAACGGCGGCAAGGTCGCGGCGGGCCATCAGGCAGCGACCTTCTGGCGGACCGCGCCGGCCATGCTGTTGGGTCCGGCGGCGACCAGGGTGACATCGACCATGTCGCCCGGCGCGGCGGCGGTTTCGCAGTGCACCGACTGCAGCCACGGCGAGCGGCCGATCATCTGGCCGTCGCGCCTTCCCTTGCGCTCGATCAAAATGCGGGTCTCCTTGCCGATCGAGGCGCGGTTGAAGGCGAGCTGATGCTCGGCGATCCTGGCGTGCAGGCGTTGCAAGCGCTCGTCCATGATTTCGGGCGCGACCTGGCGTTCCATCGCCGCCGCCGGAGTGCCCGGGCGGGCGCTGTATTTGAACGAATAAGCGGCGGCGTAACCGACCGCGTCGACAATCCCGAGCGTCGCTTCAAAATCTTCCGCGCTTTCTCCCGGGAAGCCGACAATGAAATCGCCGGAAATGGCGATGTCCGGCCGGGCCGCCCGCACTTTCTCTATGGTCCGCAAATATGTCTCCGTCGAATGGCTGCGGTTCATGGCCTTGAGGATGCGGTCGCTGCCCGACTGCGCCGGCAAGTGGAGATAAGGCATCAATTTGCCGACCTCGCCATGCGCGGCGATCAGGGCATCATTCATGTCGGCCGGGTGGCTGGTCGTGTAGCGGATCCGTTCGAGCCCATCGATGCGGGACAACGCGCGGATCAGCCCATCGAGCCCGGCGGGCCGGCCGCGCCCGTCCTCGCCATGCCAGGCGTTCACATTCTGGCCGAGCAGGACGATTTCGCGCGCGCCGCCTTCCACCAGTGCAAGCGCTTCGGCGACCACGTCCGCCCACGGCCGCGAGATCTCGGCTCCGCGGGTGTAGGGCACGACGCAATAGGTGCAAAATTTGTCGCAGCCTTCCTGGACCGTGAGGAAGGCGCTGGGGGCTGCCCGCCGGCGCCGCGGAAGCGCGTCGAACTTGGACAGCGCCGGCATGTCGGTGTCGACCGGTCGGGCGCCGCTTGCGGCTTCGGCGACCAGCTGCGGCAGGCGATGATAGGATTGCGGGCCGACCACGATGTCGATCATCTTCGAGCGCGCCAGCGCTTCGCCGCCCTCGGCCTGGGCGACGCAGCCGGCCAGCGCGATCATCGGCCGGGTCCCGTCTTCGCGCGCCAAGCGGCCGATGTCGGAATAGGCCTTCTGCGCCGCTTTTTCGCGGATGTGGCAGGTGTTCAGCACAACAAGGTCCGGGTCTTCGCCGGCGGCGGCGGGGGCGAGGCCGTTCGCGCCCAACAGCTCGGCCATGCGATCGCCGTCATAGACGTTCATCTGGCAGCCGAAGGACTTGATGCTGAAGCTTCTGGGGGCCGAGGTCATGTGCGAGGCCGCTATAGGCCAGTGCGCGCGGAACTTGAAGCGGTGAGCGCCGCGGCGATCCGCTCCTGCGCCGCATGTGCCAAAAGCTTGCGATCGTCGCTGCGCTCGAGCGGCGGGAGGACATGGATGAGCGTCGGCAAGGTCCCCTTCCGGCCGAGGACTCGCAGCACATTGTCGCGGCCGCTCTCGCCGTGCCAGCCGATCTCGCGCGCGGCCGGTCCATAGTCGATCGCCACCGGCCTCACCGCCACGCCGGGCGGCGCCGGAGCGACCGCGTCGAGCAGCGCCGAGCGGAACGGCAGCAAATGATCGCCGGGGCCGGTCGTGCCTTCGGGGAACAGCGCCAGCGGCTGCGCGCGCTGCAACGCCGCCGCGATCGCGCCCGCCTGCTCGGCGGTCGCGCTTCGGCGGCTGCGGCGGATGTACAATGTCCGGTTCTGGTCGGCCATCCAGTGCACCAGCGGATGGCCGAGCTCATCCTTCGACACGAACGCGCAGCCGGTGGCGCTCGCAATCACGAGAATGTCGATCCAGCTGACGTGGTTGGAAACCAGCAGCGTGTGCGGCTCGACGGGACCGCCGACTACCCGCATGCGCGCCCCGGCGATCCACGCGGCGGCGGCGAGGAACCGGCGCGGCCATCGCGATCGTCCCAACACCCATTTCGAAAACAGGTGCGGCGGCAGGCAGCCGAGGAACAGCAGGACCAGCCCGGCGGCGCGAACCGCCGCGCGCACGCTCGAGGAGGGCGTCGCGGCGTTAACGGCCGCGGTCGAGGGCGACGCCGTAAAGCTCCATGCGATGGTCGACGAGGCGGAAACCGAGCTTCTCGGCAATCCGCTTCTGAAGCTCTTCCAAGTCCTCGTTGACGAACTCGATCACGTTGCCGGTCTCGACGTCGATCAAATGGTCATGGTGCGCATCCGACGCGGCTTCGTAGCGCGAGCGGCCGTCGCCGAACTCGTGGCGCTCGAGGATGCCCGCTTCCTCGAACAGGCGGACCGTGCGGTAGACGGTGGCGATCGAGATTTTCGGGTCGATCGCGGCGGCGCGCTCGTGGAGCGTCTCGACGTCGGGATGGTCCTCGGCCTCGGACAGGATGCGCGCGATCGTGCGCCGCTGCTCGGTGATCCGCAGCCCCTTGTCGGCACACAAGGCTTCGATGTCGATATTGCGGTGCATGGCCACCTAGTTAGGCATGAGCAAGCGGCGGGTCAAAGCCTGACGTCATCGCGAACGCAGCGAAGCGATCCAGTTGCTGGTTGCCGCGTTGCTGCGCTCCTCGCAATGACGGTTACCGGGCGCCGCGTGTCTTGCGCCGCTTGGTGCCAAGACCGATCGACTTGGCAAGCGCCCGGCGCTGTTCGGCATAGTTGGGCGCGACCATCGGATAGTCGGAGTTCAGGCCCCACTTCTGCCGGTACTGGTCGGGAGTCATTTGATAATGGGTCATCAAATGCCGCTTGAGCATCTTCAATCGCTTCCCGTCTTCAAGGCAGACGATGTAGTCGGGCTTGATTGACGAGCGGATCGGAACCTTCGGCTCGGGCCGCGCCTCCGGCGCCGAGCGGCTGTCCGAAATGGTCGAGAGGGCGGCGTGGACGTTCTGGATAAGGTTCGGCAAGTCATTGACTGCAACGCTATTGTTGCTGACGTGCGCCGCGACGATGTCTGCGGTCAGCGCGAGCAACGTGTCTTCGGCACCTTCATTGTCGAGCATCGGTGATTTCCTAAGTTGAGCCCAGTGCGGAGCAGATCGCACTTCAGGCCCGACAGCATTTAGGCGGCGGATGTTCTTGGCGCAATAGATGCGGACAATCGCCGCGTGTTGGACGCTACAGCGCGTGGGCAAGAGTTAGGGCGTCGAATTGGCGCCCGTCGCTTCCCCGATAGTAATTGGGTCGCCGGCCAGCCGGTTCGAACCCGGCCAAACGATACATTTCAACCGCCGGATTGCCGTCGCGGACTTCGAGGTGGACGCGGGTTGCTTGCGCACCGCGCGCGCATTCGACGAATTGTTCGAGAAGGAGACGGCCGATGCCGCGCCGCTGACGATCGGGCGTGACTGCTAGCAGCAACAGCTCGGCGTCGCCGGCCACGGTCCGAAACAGCGAGAAGCCGATCGGCGATTGCCGCCGTTCATCGTGGGCGAGCATCAGCGAGACGCCGATCATCGGCAGAATGCCGGCGCATTGCGATCGCGTCCACGCCTCGCCGAATTGCGGTTCGAACGCCGTGTTCATGATCGCCATCACCGCCGCGAGATCGCCGGAATCGCCCGGCACCACCCTGACCGCTTCGTCGGAAGGCACGCTGCTCATCAGGCGGCCGCGCGCGTGCGGGCATCGGGCGCCCGCGCATAAACCGGCCGCGGCGCCAGCGTGCGCAGCTCCGGCGGCAACTTGAGCGCATCGCAAGCGCGCGGCCAGGCTTCGACAGCTTCACCCCAGCCGCGCGCCTCAACCAGGTCGGCCGCACCGGGCCCGACCACGAGCGCGGCGGAAATACTGGCCGCGGCGTCGCCGGGCGACAGGTTGAGCAGCGGCGTCGAGGGTTCCAGCATCAGCCCATCGAACTGCTGGACGAACAACTCGCCATGGCCGCCGCGCATCGCCGCCGCGACCGGAGCCGAGCCCGTTGCGCCGCGCGCCAGCAGCGCCAGGGAGGGCATTCCGGAAAGCTCGGCGTCCCAGCCGATGGCCAAGCCCTGCGCGGCGGCGATCCCGACCCGGATGCCGGTGAAGCTGCCGGGTCCGACGCCTACCACTATCCGCCGCGCTGTCCGTCCACCGAGCAGCTCCGAGATCATCGGAACCAGCCGCTCGGCGTGGCCGCGACCGATGTGCTCGTCGCGCCGGGCAATGCACGCGCCGGCGCTGTCGAACAGCGCGGCGGTGCAGGCGGCGGTCGAAGTGTCGATCGCAAGGATCATCGGCACGTTCCCGTTAGCCAAGCGACTGGCCTGTTAACCATGCGATTGGGCCACAGGGCTGCGGCATGAGCAAGCGAATATTGGATGAGTCAGACGGCCTCGACCGTCTCGACCTCGGGCACATAGTGGCGGATCAGGCTTTCGATACCGTTCTTGAGGGTGATCGCGGACGACGGGCAGCCGTGGCAGGCGCCCTGCAGCCCGAGGTACAAATGGCCGTCCTTATAGCCGCGATAGACGATGTCGCCGCCATCCTGCGCGACCGCCGGGCGGACGCGGGTTTCGATCAAATCCTTGATCTGGGCGATGATGTCGGCGTCGGCGGGATCTTCCTCGAAATCGGGCGCCGCGGCGACCTGGATGCTGGCCGCGCTGCCGGCGTTGAACAACGGCGCGCCGCTGACGAAATGATCGAGCAGAATGCCCACGACCTCGGGTTCGAGCTCGTCCCAGGAAGCGCCGGGCGCCGATGTCACGGAAATGAAGTCGCGGCCGAAGAACACCCCTTCGACGCACCCGATCGAGAACAAAGCCGAAGCGAGTGGCGAGGCCTGTGCGGTTTCGGCGTCTGGAAAATCGCGGCTTCCGGCGTCCATCACCGCCTGACCGGGCAGGAACTTGCGCGTCGCCGGATTGGGCGTCAGCTCGGTGCGGATCAACATGTCGGTGATGTGGTCCCGCGAGCAGCCGCGATCAAGTGCCGAGGGATTATGGGCCGAAAGGGGGCGCGCCGGCGACAATCCATCGCGCGACGGCAAATGCGGCGACCAGGCAGATGATCGCAACCCAGCCGCGGCCCGGCCGCATCGGTTCCACGCCGGGCTCGAGCGCCGCCCGCCCGCTGATCATCGTGCCGGCCAGCTTCCTGCCGAGCATCAGGCGGTAGAAAATCACTGCCGCGATG
>Ga0136612_10000458_pt1 | contig 14530 bp, 12 predicted proteins | sample AntDryUQ224A2306_2_FD_106644 | JGI IMG/M metagenome (GOLD analysis project Ga0136612, IMG submission 106644) | Polar desert sand microbial communities from Dry Valleys, Antarctica - metaG UQ224A (23.06) | ecosystem: Environmental > Terrestrial > Soil > Desert | place: Antarctica: Dry Valley... | reverse complement strand
TGCGCTGGGTGTGTACGACGTCGAGGTGCTCACTGTCAATCCGCGCATCGCCGAGTACTACGAGTCGGTCGCGCGCACGCACGGCGATGCCAAGGTCGCCGCCAACTGGGTGATGGGAGAGGTCCTCGCGCAGCTCCGCGTGACCGGTGCGGACATCGCCACGTTCCGCGTGCGTCCGCGCGATCTCGCGCAACTGCTCGACCTCGTACGCGACGGCATCGTCAGTCACACCGCGGCCAAGCAGGTCTTCGCCACCATGGTCGTGACGGGCGAACCGCCGGCGCAGATCGCCGAGCGGGACGGTCTGGTCAAGGTGGACGACGACGCGCAGCTCGCCGCATGGCTCGACGACGTGATGACGGAGCTGCCGGCGGAGACGGCACGGTTGCGGAGCGGGGAGAAAAAGCTGCAGGGCGTGCTGATCGGCGCGGTGATGAAGAAGTCGAACGGACGCGCCGATCCCCGGAAACTCAGTCAGCTATTGGCGGCGCGGCTGGGTTCGTAGAGCGGACCGACGACGGCGCGTGCATACCCGAGGGTCGAGGCCGGAAGTCCGAAGTGACGCTCGGCGTCCTCGATCACTCGCTGCGGGCCGCCGGAGCGAAGCGCTTCGCGGCGCACCCGCTTCGCACGTCGAAGGGCGTCGTCACCCGATGGGTCGAGGCCATACGTTGCCGACCGCTCGAAGTGGATGAGAAAGTCGACGATGGCGTCATACGAGCGCTCGAGGTAGAGGCCGACCTCCGCGTCCGGAAGGTCCCAGCGGCTGTTCTCCGTCATCAGGCCGAAGATGCGCTGCCAGCTCTCGCTGTCGGCGGCGTGCACCATGCCGCGAAAGATGCGGCGATTGGTCTGCGTGCTGAAGATCGTCGGGCTCAGGATGCCGTCGAGCAGGCCGTCGGCGCGCGAGTGGTCGAGCAGGATCAGGTCGCGCGCCTGGCGCGCGCAGACCGGGCCGAGGTGCGTCTCGAACCGGCTCTCCCAGTAGCTGTGGCCCAGCGACGACGTGCTCGCGGTGACGGCAAGCTGCTTCGGGACGAAATAGTTGTGGGCGATCGAATCGGCAGCGAGATGCGCGAGGTATCCCAGCGAGAACGCCCGCATCGGCTCGTCTGGTGCCGCCTCGTGAATCTCGAGCCCCACCGTCCACGAGTGACAGTGTCGGCCCGTGGGCACGTACTTCTTCGCCATGCTCGTATCCGCGGCGATCGAGCCATAGAGGAAGTCGTGCGGAAATGCGCGAAGCAGGTCCGCCACCGTCTCCGGTAGCTGGCCCAGCGATCGGAGAACGGCATCGCCGAGAAAGACGTGCGTACCGGGCGTCCAGGCGTACGCCGTCGACGGCAACAGCACGAGCAGCACCAGCGCGGCGGCGACGAGAGCACCGATCCGCGCGAGTGTCGCTCCTTTCCGGCTAGACGCCCAACCGCTTGCGCTGCCGACGCAAGGCGCGACGGAGATCCGTGAGTTCTGAGCGGACGAATCCGTCGATCCGGTCTCGCGCTTCGCTGACCGTCTCCCGGACGCCGTCCTCGATCTCGTCCGTCGGAATGCGGTCGAGCAACTCGCCGCCATGCGACCGTGCCCAACCTGCACCCGCGGCACCGGCCGCGAGGGCCTCCCGTCCTGCCCACTTCGCCCCGCGGAGCACGGGCGCCATGGGACGCTGGCCCGATGGGCCGCGTCGCAGCATGAGGGTTGCCGTCGCGCCGATGGCGGCGCCGATGAGCGCGGCGGTGAGCAGGTCGTACTGGGCGTCACGCCCAGTCCCGCCTTCGAGGGCGGACTCGCGGACGCGTGGTCCCCGCTTCGGACGCATCGGAATCGACGTAGCCATCTTCGAGCTCCTCTGACGACGAACGCGGCGCGCCATACGCGCCCGCTTCGTCATCTTCATGGTGAAGGGCTGCAGCGCCCGTGCGCACTCCGCGCACCGTCGACGCTGTCGCGACGAACACTGATTCTGCTTCCTGCTGCACCACCTCGAGCAACGCGTTGAACTCATTCAACCGCTGCTCCGTGAGCGCCACGGCCTGCTGCAGCCGCTGATTGGCGGCGGCGATCGTCGCGTTCACCTGCTGCACATCCGTTCGAACCGACGTCGTGATGTAATTCACGTTGTCGGCAATGGAGCTCGCGTGTCGCATCAGCGGATTGACGTCTCCGTAGACCCGATCGAGCAGATCGCTGATCTTGGCGTAGCTCTTCCGGAAATTCCACGCCGCCGGCACCAGCGCGACGGTCAACACCAGCAACGCCACCGACATCAGTCCGCTGGCGATGGCGGTGGCGGTCTCGAACCAGCCAGGGTCGTTCCCGACCTGGCGCATCAGGACGGTATCCGGCGAAGCCACCTGCGCCACCTGCATCAACCACCACGCGCCGGCGCGCGCGAACGAGTCGGTCATCGGCAACCTGAACTGGATGAGAAGCCCGCTCGCGTCGATGTCGAGCGGCGGCCTGCCGCCGCCGCGGGAGCCCCGTGCAAGGGAGAGGCCAACCGTACGGGTCTGCGGCATCGTACGCGGAACAGCGAGTGGGTGTCAAGGCGAGATGCAGCGCGCCGCGCTCTGCGGAACCGAACACTCGAACGGCGCGAAGGGTGCAGTGCGGGTCGCGACGCGACGCTTGACGCTCGCGCGCTCCCCGGGGATGTTTCCCCGCTCGTCTCTGGCCTCGGCATGTCTCGCTGCGGCCTCGTCTCATCGCACGCTGCCGCATGAACGCATTGCAGTTCGTCGTCCAGGGAGGACACAAGCTCTCCGGACGCATCCGCCCATCGGGCAACAAGAACGCCGCCCTGCCCATCGTGGCCGCCGCACTTCTCTGCGACGAGCCTGTCTACCTCACCAACGTCCCCCGCATCAAGGACGTCGAACACCTGGTCGAGCTGATCAACTCGGTCGGGGGGAACGCGCAGTGGACGAGCCGGAACGCGCTGACCATTCACGCCAAGTCACTGCATGCGAAGGAGCTCGACCCGGTGCTGTGCCGAAAGATCCGGGCCTCGATCCTGCTCGCCGCGCCGCTGCTCGCGCGCTGCGGCGAGCTCGAGCTGCCGCCGCCCGGTGGCGACGTCATCGGTCGACGCCGCGTCGATACGCACTTTCTGGCGCTCCAGCAGCTCGGCGCGTCGTTTCAGCTCGACGACGCATTCATCCTCAAGGCCAAGCGGCTGAAGGGCGCGGACGTCTTTCTCGACGAGCCGAGCGTCACCGCGACTGAGAACGCCCTCACGGCGGCCGTGGCTGCCGAGGGCACCACGGTGCTGCGCAATGCGGCCAGCGAGCCGCACGTGCAGGACCTCGCTCACTTTCTCGTGGCGATGGGTGGGAGCATCGAGGGCATCGGCACCAATACCATCACCATCCACGGCGGCCGGCCGCTTCACGGCTGCACCCATGAGATCGGACCCGACCACATCGAGGTCGGGTCGTTCATCGGACTCGCCGCCGCCACGCGCTCCGAGATCACCATCGAAAAGGCCGGTGTGGAGCATTTGCGCTCCACCCTTCTGGGCTTCGAGCGCCTCGGCGTCGTGTGCAAGATCAAGGGCGACGACCTGCTGGTGCCAGGCAACCAGGAGATGAAGATCCGCAGCGACCTCGGTGGCGCGGTGCCCAAGCTCGAGGATCAGCCGTGGCCGGCGTTCCCGGCGGACACCATGTCCATCGCCCTCGTCACCGCGACGCAGTGCGAGGGCGTGATCGTCATCCACGAGAAGATGTTCGAATCGCGTCTCTTCTTCGTCGACAAGCTGATCGGGATGGGCGCGAGGATCGTCCTCTGCGATCCGCACCGGGCGGTGGTCGTGGGACCCACGAAGTTGCACAGCGGGCGGGTGGAGTCGCCCGACATCCGCGCCGGCATGGCCATGCTCGTCGCGGCGCTGTGCGCCGATGGAGAAAGCATCATCGACAACGTCGGGCAGATCGAGCGAGGCTACGAACGCATCGACGAACGGCTCCGCGCACTCGGCGCCATGGTGGAACGAGTCGAGGATCGCCGAACGCAGTGACCGTACCGATATCGCCCGCCGCCGCTGCCGTGCCCGCCATACCTGACGTGAGGCTCGGCGGCGAAGTGGTCGAGGATTTCGCTGTGTTCGGCGTGACCGCGTTCACGACAGGACGTGCGGCGGGCAGCTTCGGCATGCAGTCGACCGAACCCGTCCGCGACGTGACCGCGCGATGGACTGCGCTCCGCGCACTCATCGGCGGACCGTCGGCGCGCCTGGCCTCCGCGTTCCAGGTGCACGGCGCCACGGTCCTCGCGCATCGCGGCGAGTGGGAGGGATTTCTTCGCGGACCGGAGGCCGACGGCCATTTCAGCGAGGCGCGCAACACCGCCATGGCCGTCACGGTCGCCGATTGCGTTCCCGTGTTCCTGGCGCACCCGAGTGGGGCTGCGGCTGCGGTGCACTCGGGGTGGCGAGGGACGGCGGCCGGCATCACCGCGGTCGCCATTCGCCGCTTCGTCGCCCTCGGCCTCCCGGCAGCCGAACTGCGACTGCACTGCGGTCCGGCGATCTGCGGACACTGCTACGAGGTCAGTGCGGACGTCCATCGCCAGCTCACCAGCCGCGATCCCGGTCGACGTTCGACGGTCGACCTGCGCGCCATCATTGCAGACCGCGCCCGCGCGGCCGGCGTCCGGCACATTTCCATCAGTCCGGTCTGCACGCGGTGCGACAACGACCGGTTCTATTCCTACCGCGCCGGCGACGCCGGACGCCAGCTCGGCGTCGTGTTCGCCGAGGGCTAGCGCCGCGGGGGGCAAGTACTTGGTACTTGGTACTTGGTACCTGGTACCGAGTACCAAGTACTGAAGGGCTGGAATAGTACTTGGTACTTGGTACTTGGTACTTGGTACCTGGTACCAAGTACCAGGTACTGAAGGGCTGGAAAAGTACTTCGTACTTGGTACCTGGTACCAAGTACCAGGTACTGAAGGGCTGGAAAAGTACTTCGTACTTGGTACCTGGTACCGAGTACCAGGTACTCCGGTCTGGCATTTAAGTTCTCCATACCAAGTACCCGGTACCAGGTACCAAGTACTCGCCCTCCCCAGCACGGCCCTCCAGCTTGACCCCGCCTCCCGCATCCCTTACGTTCACTTCGTGAGCGTCTTCGGGCCGCTCGCGAAATGTGGGGGAGGTTCCCCACATTTTTTTATTCTCGGACGTTGCCTAGAGACAACATGAATGACGCGCTGGAACATGTTGTCACGGCGGGGCTTAGCGATATCGGATTCGATCTCGTGGAGCTGCGCAAAGGGGGCACGCGGTCCAGACCCGTGCTCGAGGTACGCATCGATCGCCGCGATGGCGAAAAGGTGACCGTCGAGGATTGCGCGCGGGCTTCTCGCGCGCTCGAGGCGCATCTGGACACCGGGTCGCTGGTGTCGGAACGTTACGTGTTGCAGGTGTCGTCGCCCGGTGAGCGTCCATTGCGGACGGCGGCCGAGTGGAAACGCTTCGTCGGGCGGTGGGCCAGCGTGCTCGCTCCCGATTTCGGAGGTCGGTTCGACGGAGAGATCGTGTCGCTGGACGAGGACGGAGGGGAGGCCAGCGTCACTCTCCGTCCGGAGCGCGGAGAGGCGAAGCGGATTCCGCTCGCCGCGGTGAAGGAGGCGCGGCTGGCGTTTCGATTCACATAAATTTCAGGCACGGATCGTCGTCGACGGTCCTTCATCAGCGAGGTCTGTGATGGTCAGTTCCGCAGAGATGTTGGCCGCGTTCCGCGAGCTGTCGAACTCCAAGCAGCTCGACCGGACGGAGCTCTACGGGCTGCTGCAGGACGGCTTCATGGCCGCGCTGGCCAAGAAGTACGGCCCCACCGTTCAGGCTGAAGTCGAGATCGACGACGCCAAGGGCGAGATCAAGATCACCGTCCTCAAGACGGTCGTGCAGGCGGTCGAGGATCCGGCCCGCGAGATCGCGCTCGAGGAGGCGAAGCTGTTCGACGAAGGCTTCGAGCCCGGCGACGTGATGGAGGAGCCGCTCGACTTCAGCGTCTTCGGCCGCGCCGCGATTCAGGCCGCCAAGCAGCGCATCATTCAGCGGGTCCGCGAGGGCGAGCGCACGAAGATTCGCGACGAGTTCGCGTCGCGCGTCGGCGACCTGCTGTCCGGCGAGATCCAGCAGATCGAGCGTGGCAAGCTCGTCGTGATGCTCAACAAGTTCCGCGAAGCGGAGGCGATCATTCCGTATCGCGAGCAGAATCACCGCGAGCACTTTCATCAGGGCGAGCCGATTCGCGCCGTCCTCAAGCGCGTGGAGGAGACGCCCAAGGGACCGCGGCTCATCCTCAGCCGTGCCGACGGCCTGTTCGTGAAGGCGCTGTTCAAGCTCGAGGTCCCCGAGATCCAGCAGAACATCGTCGACATTCGCGCGACCGCCCGCGAGGTCGGCAGCCGCACCAAGATCGCCGTGTTCTCGCGCGACGACAGCATCGATCCCGTCGGCGCATGCGTCGGGCTCAAGGGATCCCGTGTGCAGACGGTCGTGAACGAGCTGGGCGGCGAGCGCATCGACATCGTGCCGTGGTCGTCCGATCCGGAACGGTTCGCGAAGCTCGCGCTCGCTCCAGCCAAGGTGGCGCGGGTGTTCAGCGATGCGGTCAGCAAGACCATCCAGGCCGTTGTGGATGAAGACCAGCTCTCGCTCGCGATCGGTCGCAATGGGCAGAACGTCCGGCTCGCGTCCGAGCTCACGGGCTGGAAGATCGATCTGTATTCGAGCCGCGAATGGCTCGAGAAGGGTGGCGCCGAACAGCTGTTCGCGCCGCTGCCGGGCGAAGCCGAGAGCGACGCCGCGGCCGATGTGCCGCTCGTCGAGCTGGCAGGGATGCATCCGGTCACGGTGGCCGTGCTGAACGAGGCCGGCTACCGCACGTTGAACGACATCATCGACCTGGAACGGGACGATTTTCTCCGCCTTGCCGGCATCGCGCCGGAAGAGGCCGACCGGATCATGTCGCTGCTCGATGAGCTCACGACGGACGAATCATCGGCGGATGAGACGGCAGTGCATGCGTCCGACGCGACGCCGAGCAAGTGAGTCTATCCACCGTCGATCGCGGACGCCTGCTCCGGCTGGTCGGGCTCGGCGTGCGTGGGCGAGGGGCGGTGATCGGAGTTGAGCAGGTGCGCGAAGGCGCGAAGAAGAACAAGGTGGCGTTCGCCATCGTCGCGATGGATGCATCGCGGCACAGTCTGGACAAGGTCATCCCGCTCCTGAATGCCAGGCGCGTTAGATTCGTCGAGGTACCGAGCGCCGCCGAGCTCGGCGGCGCAGTGGGGCGTGAGACCACTGCGGTCGTCGGCATCGTCGATCGACAGCTCGCGAAGGGGATTCGCGAGCTCGTGGAGTCGGGCTCCGTCGGAGCCTTATAGGAGGGTGGTTTGAGCAAGCTTCGCGTACACGACATGGCTGGCGAGTTCGGCATTTCTGCCGATGAAGTGATGGGATTGCTTCGCACGATGGATGTTTCCGTGCGCAGTCACCTCACTCCGCTGACCGACGATCAGATTGCCCGCGTGCGTGCCCGCTGGGAGCGCGAGAAGCGTGTGCGCGCCGAGAAGCAGGCTGCGCCGCCCGCGCCCGCACGTCGCCGCCGCGGTGCGGCGACCCCCATTGTCGCACCGGAACCAGTGGCGCCGGTCGCCGAGGCCGACGCCACGGCGGACGCTTCCCCGATCCGTCGTCGCCGGAAGGCTGCGGACGTACAGGCTGCCGCCGATGCGGCCGCTGAAGTCGCTGCGGTCGAAGCCGCGGCCACCGAGGCCGCCGAGACGATCCGTGCTGCTGAACGCGCCGAGCGTGCCGAGCGCGACGCGGCGGACGCCGCCGTCGCCGCTGCCCGCGCCGCGGCCGCCGTCGATGCTGCGGACCGTGCAGCCGAGGAACAGCGCGCTGCGAGCGCTCGCGCCGGCCTTGTACCGGACGCCGATCGAAGTGCTGCCGGCGACTCTGCCGCACCAGTCGCGCGCACCGATGCACCCCGGATTGCGACGCCGTCGCCCTTGCCGCCCGCCTCTGCGGGCAGCGACCGTCCGCGCCCCCGACCGATCACGCCGGGCGCGCCACGACCACGATCGGCAGGTGCAGGCTCGCCCTTCCCTCCGCGTCCGGTCGCGTCGGCGACGCCGGGCGGATTCGGTGGACCGGCGCGCCGCGACGACCGTCGGCCGGTCGGAGGTGGACCCCAGAGCGGTAATCCGCCGACCACCGGCGTGGGCGCCGGCACGTCGGCCGCTGCTCGTGGACGCAAGAAGGGCAAGCGAGGTTCCGTCGACCAGGAAGTCGTGGATGCGAACATCGCCAAGACCATGGCCTCCATGCGCGGTGTTCCGACGCGTGGTGGGCGAGTCGACCGGCGCGGCATTCGTGAAGAAGCCGAAGCGTCGCGGCTCGCTGAAGTCGAGCGCGAGAAGAAGCTGGTGCGCGTCAACGAGTTCATCACCGTCAGTGAACTCGCGCAGATCCTCAAGGTGTCGCCCACCGAGATCGTGGGCTTCGCGTTCAAGAACCTCGGTTTGATGATCACCGTGAACCAGCGGCTCGATTTCGACCAGATCGAGATCGTCGCGGGCGAGTTCGGCTTCCAGGCGGTGCGCGAAAACGAGTACCAGGCGGAAGAGGTCGGCACCGTCGTCGAGGACACGGCCGAAGACATGAAGTCGCGCCCGCCGATCGTCACGATCATGGGGCACGTCGATCACGGCAAGACGTCGCTGCTCGACTACATCCGCAAGGCGAATGTCGTGGCGGGCGAAGCGGGCGGAATCACGCAGCACATCGGTGCGTATCACGTCGAGCTCCCCGGAGGCAAGATGATCACCTTCCTCGATACCCCGGGCCACGAGGCGTTCACCGCCATGCGCGCGCGTGGCGCACAGGTGACCGATGAGGTGATCCTCGTCGTCGCGGCCGACGATGCAGTCATGCCGCAGACGATCGAGGCGATTTCGCACGCGAAGAACGCGGGGGTGCCGATGATCGTCGCCATCAACAAGGTCGACCTCCCGCAGGCCAACGTCATGAAGGTGAAGCAGGATCTCCTGCAGCACGGCGTGGTGCTCGAGGAATTCGGCGGCACGACGCTCAGCACGGAGATCTCGGCCAAGAAGGGCACTGGAATCGACGCGTTGCTGGAACAGATTCTCCTGCAGGCGGAGTTGCTGGACCTCAAGTCGAATCCGGACAAGCGGGCCACAGGCACGGTCGTCGAGGCGCAGCTCGACGCGGGCAAGGGGCCGGTAGCCACGGTGCTCGTGCAGAGCGGCACCCTGCGGGTCGGCGACGATTTCATCGTCGGCATGTTCTCGGGTCGTGTTCGCGCGCTGCTCGATGAGCGGGGCAAGGCGGTGAAGATGGCCGGTCCGGCCATTCCGGTGCAGGTGCTCGGCATGCAGGGCGTTCCGATGGCGGGCGATCAATTGCTCGTGGTCGAGGATGCGGGCGCCGCACGCGAGGTCGCGCAGCGACGCGAACGGCTCGATCGCGAGGCGAAGAGCCGTCGCACCACGCGCGGCGTGACGCTCGAGGACTTCATGACGCAGTCCACCGCCGGCGAGGTGCGCTACCTGCGCATTCTCATCAAGGCGGATCAGGGCGGTCCGGCGGAAGCGCTCGCCGATGCGCTGCAGCAGCTCGGCACGACCGAAGTGAAGGTCGAGGTGGTGCATCGCGGCGTCGGCGCCATCACGGAGAGCGACATCCTGCTCGCCCGCGCATCCGGGGCCATCATCATCGGCTTCCATGTGCGTCCCGACAACAACGCCCGCGCGGCGGCCGAGCGTGAGAACGTCGACATCAAGCTGTATCGGATCATCTACGAGGCGGTGGCTGACGTCCGGCTCGCCCTCGAAGGCATGCTCCGTCCGGAACAGCGCGAAGTCGTCCTCGGCGAGGCCGAGGTGCTGGAGACGTTCAAGGTGCCGAAGATCGGCCTCATCGCCGGCTGCGCGGTGCGAAGCGGCATCATTCGCCGTGACGCGCGCGTCCGCATCATTCGCGACAGCGTGGAAGTCTTCGAAGGCGCCATCCACTCGCTGCGCCGGTTCAAGGACGACGTCAAGGAAGTGCGCGAAGGATTCGAGTGCGGTATCGGCATCGAGAATTTCAACGATCTCAAGGTGGGCGACCGCATCGAGAACTATCGCACGGAGGAAGTGGCGCGCACGCTCGAGTCGGCTCCCCAGAGCTGACGACGGTACGCCGCGAGGGTGGCCGCTGGTCCGCGACGGACCTGCGGCGCCATCCCGCTCCTGCTCCCGCACCGGTGCCATCGTGTCGCCTGACCATCATCGCTCGGATCGCGTCGCCGCCGCGATGCGCGAAGAGATCGCCACCTTTCTCGCCAACGACGTCAAGGATCCCCGCATCATGGGTCTCGTGACCGTCACGGCCGTCGAGATCACTCGTGACCTCCGCCACGCCAAGGTCTTCGTCAGCGTGCTCGGCTCGGATTCGCAGCGCGCCGCGACGTTCGAGGGGCTCGATAACGTCGCGACCCACCTTCGTGGCCGCGTCGGACGCGCGCTCCGGCTCCGTGTCGCGCCGGAGATCGAATTCCGCAACGACGACAGCGTCGCGCACGCGGCGCACATCGAGCAGCTCCTCGCCCAGGTGCGCAAGGATCTGCCACCCGCGGACGTCGGCCTCGCCGTTCCGCCCCGCAGGGTCGATGAGGGACACGACGACTGACGGGCTGCTCCTCGTCGACAAGCCGGCGGGGGTGACATCGCACGACGTGGTGCTGGCCGCGCGTCGCGCGTTCGGCGAATCGCGCATCGGTCACGCCGGCACCCTCGATCCGTTCGCGACGGGCCTGCTCGTGCTGCTGCTCGGTCGGGCGACCCGCCTGCTGCCGCACCTCGATGGCGTCCCGAAGGAATACGAGGCGATCATCGCGCTCGGGCGCGAGACCGACACCGACGATCTCGAGGGTGCCGTCGTCCGGGAGTGCCCTCCGCCAGCCGATGCGCTCATCGCCGATTCGATTCGCGTGCTGACCGGCGATCTCGATCAGGTCCCGCCGGCATACTCGGCCAAGCGCGTGGCCGGGAGGCGCGCGTACGCCGCCGCACGAGCCGGTCAGGCGCTCGCGCTCGCGTCCGCGCGCGTGACGGTATTCGAATGGCGCGACGTCCAACGACGCGACGAGACGCTGCACGCCGTGATCGCCTGCGGGGGCGGGACGTACATTCGCGCTCTCGCCCGCGACCTCGGTCGGCTTTCGGGCAGCGCGGCTCACCTCACCGCCCTGCGCCGCGTTCGGAGCGGCCCGTTCCGCGTCGCCGCCGCCGCCACGCTCGACGACCTCCGGTCCGGTCGCGCAGTGTTGCAGCCCGCACTCGCCGCGCTACCCACCATCCCGCACGTCGTCGTCGAAGCGGACGATGCCGAGCGTGTGCTGCGCGGCATCGCGATCGCGCGAACCCTGTCCGCGCCGCGCGCCGCGCTCGTCGATGCCCGAAGCGGCGCGCTCGTCGCCTTCGCTGAAGAACACGGCGATCGATGGCAGCCGCGGGTCGTGATGCACAAGGTGGGGTGAGCGATGGACATTCTCGGCGGATCCGCCGATCTGCCCGAAACGATTCACGGAACCGTCGTCACCGTCGGCACCTTCGACGGCGTGCACGGGGGACATCAGGATGTGCTCGCGCGGCTGGGTCGCCGTGCGGCCGCGACCGGGCTCCCGAGTCTGCTCGTCACCTTCGAGCCGCATCCGCTGGAGGTGATCAATCCAGCGGCCGCGCCGCTGCTCCTCACGACGCGCGACGAGAAGCTCGACGTGCTCGGCCGGACTGGGCTTGACTACGTGGCCGTCGTACCGTTCACCGACGCGCTCGCCGCGCAATCCGCCGAGGCATTCGTCGACGTGCTCCTTCTGGGCGGATTCCGCATGCGGGAATTGCTCATCGGGCACGATCACGGCTTCGGCCGGGGCCGCGAAGGCAGCGCCGATACACTTCGTGTGCTGGGTGTCTCGCGTGGCTTCTCCGTCGACGTCGTGCCTCCGGTGCGGACGGCGGACGGCCAGGTCGTGAGCAGCTCCCTGATTCGTCGGGCGATCGCCGGCGGCGAACTCCCATACGCTGAAGCGGCGCTCGGACGCCACTACACCGTGAGCGGCCGCGTCGGCGAAGGCGACGGCCGCGGCCGCACGCTCGGCTATCGCACGCTCAACGTCGGCCTCGAATCCCCTCGCAAGCTGCTGCCCCCTGACGGGGTCTATGCGGTGATGGTGGACACGCCGCGGGGCCGATTCGGGGGCATGCTCAACCTGGGCGGTCGCCCCACGTTCGACGACTCGCGCCGGACGATCGAAGCGCATCTCTTCGACACGGTGGGCGACTTCTACGGCGACACGGTTCATCTCGCCTTCGTCTCTCGGCTGCGCGACACAGTGAAGTTTGCCGACCGTTCCGCGCTGAGTACGCAGCTCGAAGTCGACGAGCGGGCCGCTCGTCGCGCGTTGACGGCCCTTGGCGGAGCGGATAACCTTAATGGTTCCACGCTCGCCCCTCCCTCGACCCCGTAGTCGCATGTCCAGCCTGAAGTACCGTGTGGCGATCATCGTCGCGCTTGTCCTGTTCTCGGTGTTCGCCCTCTTCCCCCGGGATGCGAGCTCACGCCAGCGACGGCCGGACGGCACCTTCTACGACACGACCATGCGGCGGGTGCCGCTGCGGAAAGGTCTCGACCTGTCCGGCGGCATGCACTTGGCCCTCGACATCGATGAGTCACGTGGCGCTGTCGCCAACAAGAGCGAGGCGATCGACCGCGCCCTCAAGGTCGTGCGCACGCGGATCGAGGGGCTCGGTGTCTCCGAGACAGTGATTCAGAAGGCGGGGGAAGACCGCATCATCGTGGACATACCGGGCATCGAGGATCGCGAGCGCGCCATCAAGATTGCGCAGGATCAGGCGTTCCTCGAGTTCCAGATCACCGACGAGACCAAGGGCATGGAGAGATCGTTGCCTCGGCTCGACGTGATCGCGACAGAGCGTGGATTCGGCGATGGTGCGTCTGGCGGCGCAAGGACAGCAGCGGTCTCCTCCACGCTGGGAGGCCTCCTTACAGGCACGGATTCGTCGGTCGCCGGCGCGGCGAGAACCGACAGCGCCAAGTCCGACAGCACCAAGGCCGACAGCACTGTCATTCTCGGAACCACGGGAGGCCCGATCTCCAAGCGTCTCCTCGCGGGACAGATGCCGGGCCAGTTCCTGTACGACATTGCCGATCAGGACCTGCTCAAGCGGTTCTTCGCCGACTCCGTGACGGCGGCGGCGATCCCGCCGGGCAAAGTGGTGAAGTTCGGCAGCGATTCCACCCTGATCCAGAACAAGACGTATCGCTTCCTGTACCTGCTGGATTCGCGCCCGATCATCACCGGCGACTACCTCACCGACGCGAAGCCCAATACGTCCCCGCTGGAAGGTACGATCGTCGAGTTCCAACTGAACAACGAAGGCGGCCGGCGCTTCCAGCGCGAGACGGGCAAGCACGTCGGCGATTACATGGCCATCGTGCTCGACGACATCGTGATGGGTTATCCGCCGGTGATCAACAGCGCCATCGGAACGCGCGGCCAAATCACCATGGGGCAGGGCCGTGACCTCCAGAACGCGCAGGACCTGGCGCTCGTCCTCAAGGCGGGCGCGCTCCCGGTACCGCTCAAGGTCGCCGAGGTGCGCAACATCGGGCCAAGCCTTGGACGCGACTCCATCAACAAGGGCATCACCGCCGGCGCCGTCGCGATGCTGCTCATTCTCGTGATCATGGTCGCCTATTATCGATTCTCCGGACTCCTGGCGATCTTCGGCCTCGTGCTCTACGTGCTCTACACGCTGGCGCTCCTGGCCAACCTGGACGCGGTACTCACCTTGCCCGGACTCGCCGGCCTCGTGCTCTCCATCGGCATGGCGGTCGATTCGAACGTGCTCATCTTCGAGCGCATCCGGGAGGAGCTCGATCGCGGCAAGACGGTCCGCACCTCCATCGACGAGGGCTTCGATCACGCCTTCAGTGCGATTTTCGACACGAGCGCCGTGGCGATTCTCACCTCGATGGTGCTCTACCAGTACGGTACCGGTCCAGTGAAGGGTTTTGCCGTGACGCTGATCGCCGGCATCATCGCGGGCATGTTCACCTCGATCTACGTCGTGCGAACCTTCTTTCTCCTGTGGCTCCACCGCTCTCGCGGCGCCCAGACGTTGAGCATCTGACTTTCATGATACGCATTTTCCACAACACGAACTACGATTTCATCAAGCCGTGGCGCATTGCGCTCGGCGTGACACTCGCGTTCTACCTTGCCGGTGCGGCCTCCACCATCGCCCATGGTGGGCTGAACTACAGCATCGAGTTCACCGGCGGGACGCTCGTACAGCTCGAGTTTCCGCGCCCGCCCAACGTGGCCGATATCCGGTCCACCGTGCAGACCGCCGGGTTCCCCGGGGCCGAGATCCAGCAGTTCGGCAGCAGCCGCGAGTTCACCGTCCGCGCGGCCAGTGCCGA
>Ga0136612_10000457_pt1 | contig 14533 bp, 11 predicted proteins | sample AntDryUQ224A2306_2_FD_106644 | JGI IMG/M metagenome (GOLD analysis project Ga0136612, IMG submission 106644) | Polar desert sand microbial communities from Dry Valleys, Antarctica - metaG UQ224A (23.06) | ecosystem: Environmental > Terrestrial > Soil > Desert | place: Antarctica: Dry Valley... | reverse complement strand
GCCCTGGACGATGAACGTCGTGTCGCGGTCGATCAGGATGGACATCAGCGAACCACTAGCCCGGGATCTTCTCCACCGCGCGCCGCGCGGCCTCGTGCAGGGAGACGGAGCGGTCGGCGTACTCGACCCCGTAGCGCTCCAAGATCTTGAAGCCCTCCTCCTCCCAAGCGCCAGGAATCCGGAAGATGGCGATCTTCTCGGCCGGGTCGTGGCCGAGCTCGACGCAGGCCTTGATGACGCCGCGCGCGACGATGTCCACGCGGGTGTTGGAGACGATGGACATCATCACCGCGATCTTGTCCACGCCCGGCTTCTCCAGCACGAGCTTGGCCAGGCCGCAGGTCTTGGACACCGACGGGTTGCCGCCGATCTCGCAGTAGTTGGCCGGCCTGCCGCCGTGCGCGCGCACCGCGTCGAAGAGCGTGAGCGACCCGCCGCCGGCGCCGATGACCAGACCGAGGTTGCCGTCGAACTCGGTGACGTTGCCCGCGACCCCGCGGTGGTCCTCAGAGTCGACCGCCTCACCGGCGAGCTCGAACGGAGTGGGCTCGCGCGCCTCGCGGGTCTCGTCGTCGCCGACGCCGAGGTCGGCCAGCAGCTCCTTATGGCGGCCGCGCGCCTCTGACTCCATGTCCATGTGCGCGTCCAGGGCGACGAAGGAGCCGTCGGCGAGCTTGCCGAGCGGGTTGATCTCGGCCAGGGTCATGTCCTTATCGACGAAGAGCTGGGCCAGGCGGGCGACGATCGGGGTCAGCCGGTTGAGGTCCTTGCCCGTGACGCCCGTCGAGGCGATGGCCTGCTTGGCGGTGAAGTCCGAGAACGGGTGGATGTTGGAGAAGTGCTGGCGACCGACCTTGTCGGGCTGCTCCTCGGCGACCTGCTCGATGTCGATCCCGCCGACGGGGGAGAAGATGATCACCGGCCGCTTGGCGATCCCGTCCCACACGACCCCGGCGTAGAACTCCTGCTCGAGCTCGGCCCGGGGGTCCACGAGCACGCCGCGCGGCATGTGGCCGTTGATCTCGAGCGCCAGGACGTCCTCGGCGTGCCCGGCGGCCTCGTCGGGCGTGTCGGCGAACTGCACGCCGCCCGCCTTCATCCGCCCGCCGGTGAGCACCTGGGACTTGATCACCGTCGGGCCGCCGATTCGCTCGGCGATCGCGCGCGCCTCCTCGGCGCTCGTGGCGAAGCCGAAGTCGGTGACCGGGATGCCGGCGCGCTTGACGATCTCGCGCGCCTCGAACTCGAAGAACCTCATGAGCGGCGCGGAACCCTATAGGCCGGAGCCCGGGCGACGCATCGCCGCGGGTATCCTCGTGTTGTGGGTGGCGTGCACGGAAAGCGGGTGTTGGTGACGGGCGGCGCCGGTTTCCTCGGCGAGCCGGTCGTCCGGCGGTTGCGTGAGAGCGGCGCGGCGGAGATCGTCGTCCCGCGCCGGGCCGAGCACGACCTGACCGATGCGGCTCAGACCGCGGGCCTGATCGAGTCGGCGGAGCCCGACATCGTCATCCATCTGGCTGCGGAGGTCGGCGGGATTGGGGCCAATCGCGACAACCCCGGACGGTTCTTCTTCGCGAACATGGCGATGGGCCTGAACGTCATCGAGAGCGCCCGCGCCATGGGCGTGGCCAAGGTCGTCCAGGTGGGGACGGTCTGCTCCTATCCCAAGCACACGCCGGTCCCCTTCCGGGAGGCCGACCTCTGGGAGGGCTATCCCGAGGAAACCAATGCGCCCTACGGCGTGGCCAAGAAGGCCCTGCTCGTGATGCTCCAGGGCTACCGCGAGCAGTACGGGCTCAACGGGGTCTACCTCATGCCCGTGAACCTCTACGGCCCGCGTGACAACTTCGACCTGCACTCCAGCCACGTCATCCCGGCGCTGATTCGCAAGATGGAGCAGGCGCGCGCGGAGGGCGCCGAGACGGTCGACTGCTGGGGGACGGGGTCGGCCTCGCGTGAGTTCCTCTACGTCGAGGATTGTGCGGAGGCGATCGTGCTGGCGACCGAGCGCTACGACGGAGCCGAGCCGGTGAACCTCGGCTCCGGGCGCGAGATCACCATTCGCGAGCTGGCCGAGCTCATCGCGCGGCTGGTCGGGTTCGAGGGCGAGCTGCGCTGGGACACGACCAAGCCCGACGGTCAGCCGCGGCGCTCACTGGACACCGAGCGGGCGGCGGAGGCCTTCGGCTTTCGCGCCTCGACCTCCTTCCAGGACGGGCTGCGCACGACGATCGACTGGTTCCGCGAGCGCGCGGCCGAGGGGTCCGGGGCGACGGCTTAGAGCGGGCCCGCCGGCACGGTCACCCGGCGCCGGGGCAGCCGCTCGGCGGCGCGAAAGACGAGGTGGTGGGCGACCGCGCGGCGCAGGTAGGGCCGGGCCGCCGCGGCGGCGGCGCCGTGCGAGAGCGGCGCGCCGGCGTAGCGGGCACGCAGCGCGCGGCATTCGGCCTCGCCGCGCTCGGCGAGCGCCTGGGTCTTCTGCGCGGGATGGACGCGGAAGGCCGCGAGCAGCCGGGGCAGGCGCTGGAACGTGGCGCCGCTGGAGCGCAGCCGCAGGAGCAGATCCCAGTCCAGGGCGTACTGAAGATCCTCGTCGAGGCGCCCGCCGGCCGCGTCCCAGGCCCGCCGGCGCCAGAACAGGGTCTCCTGTGGCACCCAGTCCACGGGAAGCAGCGCATCTTCACGATGGGGCGGGGTGATCCAGAGGCCGACGCGGTGGCCGTTGGCGTCGATCATCACGCGGTGGCCGTAGACGACGTCGACCTCGGGGTGGGCCGCGAAGAACGCGGCGACGTGCGCGAGGGCGCCCGGCAGCAGCACGTCGTCTGCGTTCAGGAACGCCATGATCTCCCCCGCGGTGCCGGCGAAGCCCTGGTTTATCGCGTGGGCCTGGCCCCGGTCAGGCTCCGAGGCCCAGCGCGCGAGGGCGGGCGCGTGGCGTTTCAGGAGGTCGATGGTCCCGTCGTCGGATCCGCCGTCCTGGACGACGTACTCGAGCGCCGGATAGCCCTGGTCCAGCACACTGCGGAGGGTCCGCTCCAGCCAGCGGACGGAGCAGAAGGAGGGGGTGACGATCGTGACGCTCGGCGCCCGCGATGGCGGACGGGCGCGCAGGTAGGCGCGGGGGACCCGCAGCGGCTCGGGCGCTGACTGCCAGAGCGTGCCGAGCCGCGGCTGGGTGTGCCTGCGCCAGCTGACGCGCAGCCCGTCGCGGGCGACCCTGGCCTCGGCGCGCACACCCCGGGCCGCTCGAAGCACCCGTCCCGTCCGCGCGACCTCGAGCTGCCGCACGAGCTCCTCGTTGTGGGCACGGAGCCCCTCGACCTCCGTCTCGAGGGCGCGCACCCGTCGCGCGGTGGCCTTCGTGTCGGGGGTCATCCCGCGCGCATTCTGGCACGATCGCCCCGTATGACACGCATCACAGCGCGAGCGGCCCCGGCCTCAAATCGCGAGCCCGCGGCCGCCGGGTCCGCGGCGAGCGACTCCTAGCGGACACCGGATGCTCGCCCTGCTCGCCGCCGCGGCGCTGTTCGCATTCTTCGCGCTGGTGGGGGGGGCGATTCTCGCCCTCGCCCGCGCCGACACGGCGTCGCTGCGTGTGCTGCTCACCGCGCCGGTCATGGGCGCGGGCACGCTGGCGGTCGCCGGGTCGGTGATCAGCCGCCTCGGAGTGCCGCTCGGGGATGTCGCGGCGGGGCTGGCGCTGGCCTGCGGGCTGGGCGCGGCGGCCGTGCTGGCGTGGCGCCGGCCGGCGGTCCCGCTCTCGGTCCTGCCGGTCCTCGGAGTCTGCCTGGCCGGCCTGGGCCTGGCCGGCTGGCCGATGCGCAGGCTCGGGTTCGGGTGGCTGGCCAACGGCAACGACGACATGTCCACCTACGTGCTGGGGGCCTCGCGCCTGCGCCACGAGACCCTCACCGGCGGCATCGACGTGCCGGGGTTCGTGGCCGGGACCAACTGGCCCACCGCGTACACGAGCTACTGGGAGGCCGGCGCACGACCGGGGAGCGAGACCCTGCTCGCGCTCCTGTCGGGCCTCGGCGACGCCCCGATCGCGGACAATTACATGCCGCTGCTGCTCGCGGTGCACCTCTGCGGCCTGGCGGCGGCAGGCGCACTGGCGCTCCAGGCCGCCAGGCGCTGGTGGGCCGCCCCCCTGGCGGCGGCGCTGCTCGCGCTCTCCCCGATGGCGACGTTCGCAGTGACCCAGCAGCTGCTGCCCCAGACCTTCGGGCTGGCGCTTTCCGCCGCGCTCCTGGCGCTGCTGTGCGACCCCGAGCTGCACCGGAGCCGGCGAGCACAGACGTCCGAGCTGCTGCCGATCGCCCTGCTGGCCGCCGCCCTGTTCTACTGCTACGTGGAGTTCGTCCCCTTCGCGCTCGCGGGCTACGGGGTCTGGCTCGCGGTCCAGGCCCTGCGGCGCGAGCTGGAGGCGCGCGTGGTGCTGCGCCTGTGGGCGCCCGTGATCGCCGTGCTGGTCGTGGTGTTCAACGTCTACGGCTGGCAGGAGCTCCGCTTCCTCCAAGATCAGCTTCAGAGTGGGACGAGCGCCGGCGCCGGAAAGTCGGGCTTCGACTTCGTCCTGTCGCCGCTCGGCCTTCCGGGGGCCGTCGGCCTCCAGAAGATCCCTGCCTACGGCGGCCCCCGCCTCGACGAGTCCATCGTCCTCGCAGCGGCGCTGCTCCTCGGCGCCGTGGTCGCGGCGGGCTGGTGGGCGCGCCGGGGCAGCGCGGCGGCCGCGCTCCTCCTCGCCGAGCTCGGGCTTGCGCTCTACCTGTTCGGTCGCGAGGCCGACTTCGGCCTGTTCAAGATCACGATGTTCATCGCTCCAGGGCTCGCCGCGACCGTGGCCGTATGGGTCACCGGCCTCGCCGGCGGGCGCGCACGGGCCTTGGCGGGCGCCGCCCTGCTCCCGCTCGGGTTCGCGTTCCTCTCCACCCAGCACCGCTACGTCGAGACCAGCCGTGCCTCCGTGGACGTCCGCAACATCTCGGCGCCCACCCAGCTCCCTGCCTTCCGGCGCATCCTCGATCGTGCGGGGGGGCGTCTCGTCGTGTCGGCCACCGACAACATCGTCATCGCGAAGCTCCAGGCCGCCGATGCACGCGGGCGCCCGCTGCGCTTCCTGGGCGCCGACGACTGGGCCGGCGGGTTCGAGGGGCGCTATGCCGACCTGTCACCCGCGCGCATCAGGCGCCAGTCCCGCGAGGCGTCGCGCCGGCACCGGGTGGCGAAGGGGGCCTTCGACCTGCAGTCCGGTCGCCTGGCGACACAGTTCCGGCAGGACCAGGCGGCGGTCGCCGCGGTAGCGGGCGGCGAATGCGTGCTCGCCCTGCCCACCGGCAACCAGATGGTGCTCAACCGCCTCGCGCTCCCCGAGGGCGGAGACGACGTCGTCGCGCGCCCGTGCCGGGATGCGCGGGGTCTGCTCGTCTTCATGCGCTCGACGCGGGGCGGCCACTACTACATCGGGGACCGCCCGACGAAGAGCTTCCACCAGCTCGAGCCCGACGGCGCGGTGCCCGGACGGACGTTCTCGGCCTTCGGGCGGTTCACGCTGCTGCGCGTGCTCGACCCGGCTCCGCGGGTCCGGGTCGTCGTGGACCTGACCCTCTCGCCGCGCGGGGGGGCGGCCGGCCTGCTGCCCCCGGCAGCGGTGATCGGCGCCGAGCGGGTGCCGTTCGGGCTGGAGGGCGGGGGGTCGGCGCGGGTGGTGTCAGCGCCGGTGCGCCCGCAGACCGTCGCCGGTCAGCCCTTCATCGCGCTCGACCTCGGCCGCAGGGCGTCCCGGGCCAAGCTGCCGCTGAGCCGGCTGTCGAAGCTGTGGGGCCAGGACTTCCCGGTCGACCCGCGCTACGTGACCGCCTATGTCCGCAACGTCTCCCTTGTCCCGCAGGGCGGCCTCCGGGCGCCGCCGCCGGCGGCCATCTCCGGGTTCCCCGCCGGCCTCGCCGATCCGGGCCTCCTGTACTCCGGCCTCTACGAGGACGGCTGGGTGGGACGTGTCGCGTGGGCGCAGCTCGCCGCGCCGGCCGCGGTCTGCGACGTGGTGCTCGACGGCTCGGTGCCCGCCGGGGTCGCCGGATTCGTCACCGTCCGCGTGGACGGCCGGGAGGTCGCTCGCTCGCCGGTGAAGCCCGGAGACCTGCGCCTGCGGGCGCCGATCGCCCGAGGTCGCGCCGGCGCGACCCATCGCGTCGAGCTGCGCTTCAGTGCGCCGCGCACGCTGCCGGCTCCCGACGGCCGGCTCGCCGGCGCGCTGCTCAGCCGTCTCGCGCTGGTGCCGCGCGCCGGGTGATCAGGAGCTCGTGGCCGCCGCCGCGAGGCCCTCGTCCAGGGAGCGGGAACGGAAGCCGAGGCTGGTCTCCGCGCTCGGTGTGACCGCCGGCTTCGGGGCCTCGAGCCTGGCGAGCTGGTCGGGGTAGACGGGGAGCGGGAGTACCCGGCCGAGCCGGCCGGCCATCGCGACGGCGCCACGCGGGACGAAGCGCAGGCGGCTTGCGGAGCCGGACGCCGCGATGCAGCGCTCGGCGAACTCACGCACCGATACCGGCGGGCCGCCGAGCGTATAGGTGCCGGGCGCCGCCTCGAGGGCGCCGGCGAGCGCCTGCGCGGCATCGCCCACGTGCAGCGGGCGCAGCTCGTGCTGTCCCCGTCCCACCACCGGGATGGCCGAGCCCTGACGGGCCAGTGCGCAGATCCGGTCCACTCCCTCTGAGCCACCCGCTCCGTAGAGCTCGGGCAGCCGCACGATCACGGTGTCGAGCGCCGCGGCCGCGACCGCTGCCTCGGCCGCGGCCTTGGACCTGCTGTACGCACCGCCGCCGGGCGAGACGGCGCGCGTGCTCACGTGGACGAAGCGCCGGACGCCGGCGGTCTCGGCTGCGCGCAGCAGCCGCTGCGTGCCCCGCAGGTTCACCTCGTCGTAGGCGCCGGCGGCCCGGGCGTGGGTCAGGGCGGCGAGGTGCACGACCGCGCCGGCTCCGGCGACCGCCCGCTCGAGGCTCCCGAGGTCGGCGAGGTCGCCCCGCACCGAGCCGGCGGACCCCTCCACGGGACGGCGGTGGACGAGGCAGCGGGTGGGCACGTCCCGCTGATCGAGGAGCTCGAGGAGCACCCGCCCGAGGGAGCCCGAGGCGCCCGTGACGAGAACCGGATCGCTCATCGCGGGCGCCGGCCGAATCGCTCGCGGAGCATGTTGACGACGAACTCCCAGATCGCCGCCGGCTCCACGAACGACTGGCGCTCGTCGTTGCGCCGGAAGACCACGGGAAGCTCTCCCACGTCGAGGCCGAGGCGGCGCGCGGCGAGCACGATCTCGGCGTCGATGAACCAGCCGTCCGAGGTCAGTGACATGCGCTCGTAGGCGGCGCGCGTCAGGCCCTTGGGCTTGCCGTTGACGTCCCACACGCCGCGCGTCCCGAACAGGAGCAGGAAGGACGCGTTGTAGCCGACGGAGACGATCCGCCGCCACCAGCCGTCGAAGCGCGCGATGCGCCGGCCCTTCATCACCTGCGCGCCGGTCTGCTTCATGCGCCGGTACATCTCGAGCACGTCCTCGATCGGGTTCTGGGCATCGCCATCGATGACGACGAGGTAGTTACCGCGGGCCGCCTCCAGCCCGCTACGCATGTCCCAGCTCATGCCCCCGTGCTTCTCCCCGACCAGCGCCCGGGCGTGCGGATGGGCCCCGGCGAACTCGCGCACGATCTCCGAGGTCGGATCGGGACGGTTGGCATCGTGGTTTGCCACCAGCACCAGCTCGAAGGCGACGCCGGCCTCCTCGAGCTGCGCGTAGAGCGGATCGATCACCCGGTGGATGCTCTCTCCGGCGCGGTAGCAGAGCACGATCGCCGAGAGGTCGGAACCCTGCACGGGGGCGAGTCTAGGTCCTGCGACCCTTCCCTGACCTGACATCGGGGGGCGAGGCGGGCGTAGCATCGCCGCGGTGAGCGGCCGCCTCGCCGCGCCGAGGCGGTCGAGGCCGGACTAGCCGCCCGCGCTGACCCCGAGCGCCGGCCAGGCGTCGACACGCGGGATCGGGAGCCGGGCGGCGACGCGGTGGGCCGTGTGCAGCGCGACGTGCCGGCGCAGGTAGGGGCCCATGGCGGCGTAGGCCTCCTCCCAGCCCATGGGGCGGCCGTGGATACGCTCGCGCAGGCGGTCGGACTCCGATTCGCCCAGGGTGGCCTGCGCGCTGGTCTTCTGATCGGGGTGGGCGCGAAAGGCCCCCAGGTAGCGGTCGAGGCGCACGATCCGTGCCCCCGAATCGCGCAGCCTCACGAGGAAGTCCCAGTCCAGGGCGAAGCGGAAGGTCGGGTCCATTCCGCCGCTGCGCTCCCAGGCGCTCCGGCGCCACACTAGCGTCTCCTGGGGGATCGCGTCGGAGAAGTCGAGCATCGAATCGTCGTGAGGCGGCATCGCCCAGATGCCCACCTGCCGGCCCTGCTCGTCGATGATCATGCGGTGCCCGTAGACCACGTCGACCTCGGGGTGCGCGGCGAGGTAGGAGGCGACATGGGCGAGCGCGCCGGGCAGCAGCAGGTCGTCGGAGTTCAGATAGGCCATCAGCTCACCGGAGGTGCGTTCGAAGCCACGGTTGATCGCGTCGGCCTGGCCATCGTCGGGCTCGGAGACCCAGCGCATCCCGCTCCCCTCGTGGTGGCGCAGGACCGCGACCGTCCCGTCCCGGGAGCCGCCGTCCTGGACCACGTGCTCGAGATCGGGGTAGCCCTGCCCGCGGACGCTCTGGAGAGTCCGCTCGATGAAGCGGCCCTGATCGAGCGACGGGGTGACGATCGAGATTCGGGGTGCCGGCATCGGCGGGCGGGCGCGCAGATAGGCCTGCGGGACCTGGGCGCGGACCGGGGGATGCTGGTGGAAGACCCCGATCCGCGGCGCGCGCCAGAGGGTCGCTCGCAGGCGGCTGCGGCGCAGCCACTCGGCGGGCGCGGCGACCAGCGGTGGGGTGGGCTGCATTCCGAGCGATGCGACCCGGGCGTGGAGGGCGTCGATCGCGTGGGTCTGGCGGTCGACGGTGCGCGTCAGGTCGTCACCGGCCGCAGCGCCGCCCACCCGCGCGGCGGCCAGGCTCGCGCGACCGGTGTCGCGGACCGCATTGAGCGCGTCGATCACCCGCCCGCCCTCGAAGCGGTGGGCGAGGACGTCCGCTTGCACCGCGGCCAGGCCGTCCCGCAACTCGCCGGCCACGACGAGGAGCACCTCCCCGGCCACGGAGTCGGCCACGAGGACGAGCTGACCCCCCGCGCCCTCGACGACATTGCAGCGGCGCGGCGGGTCCGACCCGTCCTCGTGCACGTGGAGGAAGTTCGCGAAGCCCTGCGCGGTCAGCGCTGCCCGCACCCCCTCGCGCCCGTCGGCCCCGCGCGCGAGGCAGAGCAGGGAGCATTCGCCCGCGCCCGCCGCGATCAGTGCGGGAGCGTCAGCGTCTGAGGGAAGCTCGAGCACGCCGACCCCGGCCGCGGCGGCGACCGCCACGGCCGGCCCGTTCGCCTCGACGCCGATGGGGCCCGGCAACACGGGCGCCAGAGCCTGGAGCAGGCGCGCGAGCTCCGTCACAGGCTCGAGCACGGCGGCGACGGCAGGACGAGACGTCCGGCCGTCCGCCCTAGCCGGGGGCGCCAGCGGGCGCAAGGCCGTAGGCCTCGGCGAGCTCAGGATCCTTGCGGGCGAGCATCTCGGCGAGCTCGACCATCACCTTGCACTGCTTCCACGTCGCGTCGTCCTGCATCTTGCCGTCGATCATGTGCACGCCGCGCCCGTCGGGGATGGCCTCGATGACCTTCTGGGCAAAGCGGACCTCATCCGGGTCGGGGGAGAACACCTTCTTGGCGATCTCGATCTGCACCGGGTGCAACGACCACGTCCCCACGCAGCCCAGCAGGAAGGCGGCGCGAAACTGCGTCTCGCAGCCCTCGACGTCCTTGATGTCGCCGTAGGGCCCGTAGAACGGCAGGATCCCGACGCTCGTGCAGGCATCGACCATGCGCGCGACCGTGTAGTGCCAGGGGTCCTGCTGGTAGGAGGCGCGAGCGGCCTCCGGATCCTCGCCGGGGTCGGCGATCGTGCGGTAGCCGGGGTGACCTCCGCCGACGCGGGTCGTCTTCATGCGCCGCGAGGCCGCGAGGTCGGCGGGGCCCAGCGAGATGCCCTGCATCCGGGGCGAGGCCGCGGCGATCTCCTCCACGTTGGAGACACCGAGGGCGGTCTCGAGGATCGCGTGCACGAGAATCGGGCGGTCCAGGCCGGCGCGCGCCTCGAGCTGGGCGAGCAGGCGGTCGGCGTAGTGGATGTCCCAGGGCCCCTCGACCTTCGGGATCATCACGACCTCGAGCGTGTCGCCGATCTCGCCGACGAGCGTCTCCAGCTCGTTCAGGATCCAGGGTGACTCCAGGGCGTTGACGCGGGTCCACAGCGCGGTGTCGCCCAGGTCGGCCTCCTTTCCCACCTTGACCAGCCCGGCCAGGGCGGCGTCCTTGTTGTCGACCGCGATGGCGTCCTCGAGGTTGCCGAGCAGGATGTCGGCCTGCTTGGCCATGTCGGGCACGCGGGCGACCAGCTTCTCGTTGGAGGGGTCAAAGAAGTGGATCATCCGCGACGGCGTGAAGGGCACCTCGGAGACCGGGTCGGGGGCGCCGATGGCGAGAGGCTTGAGGAAGTCGCGGGGGTTGCGCATGGGGCGGGGAACGCTATCGGACTGCGGCGAATAACCTCCCCCGGCCCGCACCCGATCAGGAGCGATCTGAACGCGACATGGCTGACCCCAAGACCACCGGCGTCGAGACCGATCAGGCCGTCCGCGAGGCATCCGGCGGGCACCCCTACGGCCGCTACCTCGAGGAGTTCGAGGTCGGCGCCGTCTACAAGCACTGGCCGGCGAAGACGGTGACTGAGTCCGACGACCACCTCTTCTGTCTCATCACGATGAACCACCATCCGCTTCACCTCAACGACGTCTACGCCCAGCGGTCCCAGCAGGGGCGCAACGTCGTCGTGGGGCCGCTCGTCTACTCGCTGGCCCTGGGCATGTCGGTCTCCGACGTCTCGGGCAAGGCGATCGCCAACCTGGCCACGGAGGAGCTCTCCCACCCGGCGCCGGTCTTTCACGGCGACACGCTCTACGTCGAGTCCGAGGTGCTCGAGAAGCGTGAGTCGAAGTCCAAGGCCGACCGCGGCACCGTCAAGGTCCACACGCGCGTGCTCAACCAGGACGGCGTCCTGGTCGCCGAGTTCAAGCGGCTCGTCCTCGTCCCGCGCAAGGAGCCCGGCGAGGCCGCGGGCGCCGAGGGCAACGTCGAGTAGGAGCCGCGCGCGTGGCCGGCACCCGCGAAGCGGACGTGATCGTCGTCGGCGCGGGCCTGGCCGGGCTCGCCGCCGCCCGCGCGGTCGCGGCCGCCGGACGCACCCCGCTGGTCGTCGAGGCGCGCGACCGCGTCGGGGGGCGCACGCTCAACCACCCCATCGGCGACGGCAAGGTCGTCGAGGTCGGGGGGCAGTGGGTGGGCCCCACCCAGCACCGCCTGCTGGCGCTCGCCGCAGAGCTCGGGGTCAAGACGTATCCCACATACACCGACGGGGACAACCTGATCGAGTGGGAGGGCCGGCTCATCCGCTACCGCGGCGCGATCCCGAAGATCTCCAAGGGCGTGCTCGCCGACGTCGGCCAGGCCCAGTTCCGGCTCGACCGGATGGCGCGCAGCGTGCCGCTCGAGGCCCCGTGGGAGGCGCCCAAGGCGCAGTGGCTGGACTCCCAGACCTTCGCGAGCTGGCTGCGGCGCAACGTCGTCTCGCAGAGCGCGCGCACGTTGCTGGAGATGGGGGTCGAGGCCGTCTGGGCCCAGGAGCCGGCCGATCTCTCCCTGCTGCACGTCCTCTTCTACATCCATTCCGCCGGCTCCTTCGACGCGCTGATCGGCACCGAGGGCGGAGCCCAGCAGGATCGGTTCGCCGGCGGCTCGCAGCTCCTCGCGCTGCGGATGGCCGAGGCCCTGGGCGCCGACGCGATCGTCCTGGGCACGCCGGTGCGGGCGATCGAGCACGGCGCCGGCGCCGTGGCCGTCCGCGGCGACGGGGGCTGGGAGGCGCGCGGGCGCCGGGTGATCGTCGCCCTTCCGCCGACCCTGGCCGGGCGCCTGATCTATGACCCGCCGCTCTGTGGCCATCGCGACCAGCTGACCCAGCGCATGGCGCAGGGCACCGTGGCGAAGTGCATGGCGATCTACGAGACTCCGTTCTGGCGTGAGCAGGGCCTCTCGGGCACGGCCACCAGCGTGCCCGGACCCGCGCGGGTGATCTTCGACAACTCGCCGCCGGACGGGTCGCCCGGCGTCCTGCTCGGGTTCCTGGAGGGGCGCATCGCCCGGCGGCTGGGCCAACGGCCGGCGGGCGAGCGCCGCCAGGCGATCGTCGACGGCTTCGCCCGGATCTTCGGGCCTGCCGCCGCCGCGCCCGTCGACTACGTCGAGCGGCTGTGGGCCGAGGAGGAGTTCACGCGCGGGTGCTACGGCTGCGCCATGCCCACCGGTGCCTGGACCGAGTACGGCTCGGCACTGCGCGCGCCCGTCGGGGCGATCCACTGGGCCGGCGCCGAGACGGCGACCGTCTGGAGCGGGTACATGGACGGCGCGCTGCAGTCCGGCGAGCGCGCGGCGGCGGAGGCGCTTGCCGCCACCGCCTGAAACAATCCCTGCCCACCGGTCCCCGAACCGCAGGAGTTGATCTGTCCCAGTGAGCACCCCTGACACGACGGCCGCCCCGACCCAGAACGACAAGCTCACCGCATGGGTCGAGGAGATCGCAGCGCTGACCGAGCCCGACGCCATCGAATGGTGCGACGGCTCCGCCGAGGAGTACGACCGTCTCTGCCAGGTGCTCGTGGACGCCGGCACCTTCGAGAAGCTCGCCGACGCCAAGCGCCCGAACTCCTACCTGGCGCTGTCGGACCCCGGTGATGTCGCGCGCGTCGAGGACCGCACCTTCATCTGCTCGCAGGACGAGGCCGACGCCGGCCCGACCAACAACTGGCGCGAGCCCACCGAGATGCGCACGACGCTGGACGACCTCTTCCGCGGCTGCATGCGCGGGCGCACGATGTACGTCGTGCCCTTCTCGATGGGCCCCCTGGGCTCGCCGATCGCCCATATCGGCGTGCAGCTCACGGACTCGGCCTACGTCGCGGTGAACATGCGGATCATGACTCGCATGGGGCAGGGCGCGCTCGACGTCCTCGGCGAGTCGGGCGAGTTCGTCCCGTGCGTGCACTCCGTCGGCGCCCCGCTGACCGACGGCGCCGAGGACTCCGCCTGGCCCTGCAACGCCGACAACAAGTACATCGTCCACTTCCCCGAGAGCCGCGAGATCTGGTCGTTCGGCTCCGGCTACGGTGGCAACGCGCTGCTGGGCAAGAAGTGCTTCGCCCTGCGCATCGCCTCGGTGATGGCGCGCGACGAGGGCTGGATGGCCGAGCACATGCTCATCCTCAAGCTCACCTCGCCCGAGGGCGCGACGAAGTACGTCACCGGCGCGTTTCCCTCGGCGTGTGGCAAGACGAACCTGGCCATGCTCATCCCGACGCTCGAGGGCTGGACCGTCGAGACCGTCGGCGATGACATCGCGTGGATGAAGTGGGGCGAGGACGGCCGTCTGTATGCCGTCAATCCCGAGGCGGGGTTCTTCGGAGTCGCGCCCGGCACCGGCGAGCAGACCAACCCCAACGCGATCGCGACGATCCGCGAGAACTCCATCTTCACCAACTGCGCGCGAACCGACGACGGCGACGTGTGGTGGGAGGGCATGACCGCCGATCCTCCCGCACACCTCGTCGACTGGCACGGCAACGACTGGACGCCCGACGCGGGCAATCCCTCGGCCCATCCCAACGCCCGCTTCACCACGCCGGCCGGGTCCTCCCACTCCGCCGCGATCGACGCCTTCCTCTTCGGCGGGCGGCGCTCGACCGTCGTCCCGCTCGTGCGCGAGGCCACCGACTGGGAGCACGGCGTGTTCCTGGGCGCGACCATGAGCTCGGAGACCACCGCGGCCGCGGCGGGGAGGTCGGCCAGCTGCGCTTTGACCCGTTCGCCATGCTGCCCTTCTGCGGCTACAACATGGCCGACTTCATCGCCCACTGGCTCGAGGCCGGTCGGCATGAGGGCGCGCGGGTGCCGAAGATCTTCTACGTCAACTGGTTTCGCAAGGACGACGGCGGCCGCTTTCTGTGGCCGGGCTTCGGCGAGAACTCGCGGGTGCTCGAGTGGGTCTTCCGCCGCTGCGAGGGGACGGCGGAGGCCGTCGAGACCCCGCTCGGGCTCGTCCCCGCGCCCGGCGCGCTGAACGTCGAGGGCCTGGACGTCTCCGACGCGGACATGGAGGCGCTGCTGACCGTCGATCCCGAGCAGGTCAAGGCCGAGCTCCCGCAGGTCAGGGAGCACCTGGCGAGGTTCGGCGACGCGCTGCCCGGCGAGATCCGCGCCCAGTTCGACGCGCTCGAATCGCGCCTGGGCTGAGCCTCGAGCCG
>Ga0136612_10000456_pt1 | contig 14565 bp, 15 predicted proteins | sample AntDryUQ224A2306_2_FD_106644 | JGI IMG/M metagenome (GOLD analysis project Ga0136612, IMG submission 106644) | Polar desert sand microbial communities from Dry Valleys, Antarctica - metaG UQ224A (23.06) | ecosystem: Environmental > Terrestrial > Soil > Desert | place: Antarctica: Dry Valley... | reverse complement strand
TTCTCAGCGGCGGCAATCAGCAGAAGGTGGCGATCGCCAAATGGCTGCTGACTGACGCCGCCGTCTATCTCCTGTACGATCCGACGCGCGGCATCGACGTCGGGGCCAAACAGGAGATCTACGAGTTGATGCGCACGCTGGCCAGCGATGGGCATGGCATTCTCTTCTTCTCGACCGATATCGCCGAGGTCGTGGGGCTGTGCGACCGCGCATTGGTGATGTACGAAGGGGCGATCGCGCGCGAGCTGAGTGGCCCGGCGTTGACCGAGGCCAATCTGGTCAGCGCGGCGGTCGGCATCGCGGAGGCGCAAGGCCAGCAGCGCCAGGCGGCTTCGGCATGAGCAGACGACCCACGGTCCGATTTGGCAGACCGTTCCGGTTCGGAACCATGTCGAGGGAGCGCAAGCGCGGATTCTCATTGAGCTGGCCGCACCCTTCGCCAGAGGCTAAAGCCATCTGGCTAGATTCCGAAAGCACCCTGAAGGGCGCTGAGCCGTATCCGTCCGCGAGGCTGAGTTCCCAGCCCCGTTTACGGGACTTTCGTGGATCTAGCCAGAGGATTTCATCCTCTGGCGACGGGTGCGACCCGCCCGAAGAAAAGCGCCACAGAACGAATCCTCAACCCGCTCTCAACCGGATTCATCGCTAATGGCCAGCATCGATGCGCGGGCGCCCGTCCCACCCACACCTCAGGATCGTACAGTCCGCCCGCGGCCGTTTGTCATGCGCAATGGCCGGTTCCTGTTTGCCTGGGCGCTGCTGATCGCGCTGCTCACCGCGTACATCACCGTGGTGCCGCAGTTTCGCCCGCGCGAGCAGCGCACCATCGCCAACTCCGGCCTGACGCTGGCGGCGGCGAGCATGGGTCAAACGCTGGTCGTCCTCACCGGGGGCATCGATCTCTCACTGGGGCCGATGGTCAGCCTGACGAACAGCATCGCCGCGACCGTCACCAGAAAAGAGTCGCCGCGGGAGAGCATGATCGTGGCCGCCGTCGCCGCGCTCGGGGTCGGGGCGCTGGGGGGGCTGATCAACGGCGCCCTGGTTGCCTACGGGCGGTTGCAGCCGATCATCGTGACCCTGGCCACGGGCTCGATCTGGACCGGCATCGCCCTCTACATCCGGCCCTCACCAGGAGGCTTCATTCCGCTCGAATTCAGCAATCTCCTGTCCGGAACCGCCTTTGCCGAACCGGTGACGCTCCCCTTTGGCCTCACCTGGAATCTGCCAATCCCCAAAGCGGCGTTCGTGATAGCGGGATTGGTGGTGTTCTGGCTCCTCTTCCGGCGTACGCCGCTGGCGACGCGCATTTACGCGGTCGGCAGCAGTGAAGGCGCCGCCTATCTCTCTGGCGTCAATGTGCAGCGCGCCAAGCTGGCCGCCTACACCCTGGCCGGGCTGGCGGCGGGGTTCGCCGGGCTGGTCAATAGCGCGCAGACCTCGACCGGGAACGCGCTCTCCGGAACGATTTTCACGCTGAACTCGATCGCGGCGGTCGTCCTGGGTGGGGCCGCCCTCGCTGGTGGCGCCGGGTCGTATCTGGGCACGCTGGCGGGAGCGTACGTGATCGCCGTTATTCCGAGCGTGCTTCAGTTCTACGGCGTGAGCAGCTTCTACAAGGATCTGGTGCAGGGGTCGATCCTGCTCTTTGCGGTCGGCCTGGGCGCGCTGGGCCTGCTGCGGGTCCGCAACCGACTGGATCGGCTGTGAGCCAGGTTCAAGATTCGCCGAGCCACATCGGAACGGCGGGGGAAACGGCTCACAAGCGGCGGGGGCGGGGAAGCATTGCGGCCGATTCCTGGCTGGCACGCAATCGCGCGTTCCTGATTCCCTACCTGCTGATCGCCATCCTGCTGGCCGCCGCAGCGATACGGGCGCCCGGCTTTGTCTCGGCGTCGAACCTGACGCAGCAGCTCGTGCTCGCTTCCTATCTGGGCATCATTGCCGGAGGGCAGACGATCGTCATTCTGACCGGCGGCATCGATCTCTCGGTCGCCTGGAATCTGAACCTCTCCGCGATCCTGTTGACCCAACTCAGCGAGATCATGCCCGTGCATTGGGCGGCGGTGCTGGCGTTGGGAAGCGCATCGCTGGTTGGCCTCATCAACGGCCTTGGCATTGCCTATCTGCGCATTCCATCGCTGGTGATGACGCTGGGCATGAATGCCGTCCTGGCGGGGGTGACCCTCGTCTACACCAACGGCTCACCCCAGGGCGATGCGCCGCAATTCTCTCGCGATCTAGCGGTCGGCCGCCTGGGCGGCACACTTCCCTGGGCGTTGATCTTCTGGGCCATCTTCAGCATCGGGCTTGTCTTTCTCCTGCGGCGCACGGTCTATGGCAAGCGGCTCTATGCCATCGGCAACAACGTCAAGGCCGCCTATCTCTCCGGCGTTCCGGTGCGGCGGGTGCTGGTTGCGACGTACACCGTGTGCGGGCTGTGCGCCGGGCTGGGTGGTTTGATGCTCACCGGCTACTCCCAGCAGAGTTATCTCGGCATGGGGGAGTTTTATGTCCTGCCGGCCATCGCGGCGGTGGTCATCGGGGGGACGTCGATTCTGGGCGGCTCCGGCGGCTACACCGGCACCATCGCCGGGGCCATCACCGTCGTTCTGTTGCAGAATGTGTTGCAGATCGTCGGCATCAAGCCGGCGGGGCAGCAGATTCTCTATGGCCTGATCATCCTGCTGATGCTCTTCGTTTATGGGCGCAACGCGCGGGTGCGGGAATAACCTGCACGCACGGCGGATTCTGCCCGGACAGGCGAACTCCTGGGCATGAGCGCACACTAACTCCGGCCATATGGTTGTCGATGGGCAGCATTCGGCTCGGCGGGCCGAGCGCGACGCGCGCATCGCCGAGACAAAGTCGCGCAAGAACAGCCGCCAGAGCACTCGCAACTCGCGCTGCACCGCCCAGAAGAACCAGACCCGAACGCGGCAGAAATAGACGCCTCGCCAATGCTGGAGCTCCAGCTGTTCGGGGCCAACGATCGGGCTCCAGCTGCCCCGGAAGCCCTCGTCGTCAATAACCTGAGCGATGGCGATATCGCGATCTCCCAAATCGCGTCGATCCGGCAGGGCACGAATTTTGCCTCGCTCAACGTCATCCTGGGCTCCGGTGAGTCCTCCCTCCCCGAATGAGTCGAGACAGCACATGGACCTCCGCCTGCGATAGCGCGGTTTAGTCTCGACGATCGCGCGACGCCGCGGAATGGTCCGCGTCGCGTCGGAGCACGAGCAGGATGTATCCCCATGGCGTCCCGTCTTCTCGCCGCGCCATGTTTTCAATGTGCGCCTGAAGATCATCGGAAATGGCGAGGTCTCTCACGAGCCGTTCCCACACCTTCTGATCCTAAAATCGCTGGTCCTCGTCATCCATATGTCACACTATCTTGGGCAATCGCACCGATGCTCCTCCTCACGGGCGCGGCACGATTTCCTGCCACGCATCGATCCTCACCGGGATACCTCCTCACCGTACCGACGGCCGCGACGGACCTGCTCCCCGCGAAGCGTCGTGAGAATCATGCCCATCGCGGCGATCTCACCCTCGGCGACGACCCACTGTTCACCCATCGTGGCATTCGAGATGGTATGACCCTGGTGAAATCCCCAGTCGAGACTTCCTGCCACATGGCCGGGCATGCGGTACCACCCGAGATTCATGAGCTGATGCACCAGATGCCAATACTCCCCGTCTGCTTGCTGCCGACGGGGCACTGCCCCCCGCGTCCGTGCACATGGCTGGTTTGCTTTCATTGATTGTGTGGTTTCCCAGGTGTCTCGTTCTTCACGGCGTTGCGACAGAGCGCGGCGCTGGCGGATGCGTGCCACCATTGCGCCGTGCGTCCAGAAACGACACCACATCCTGCTCGCGGATGCGGCAACGGGCACGATCACCTTGGTGCACGCCACGTATGGCCCCCACGTGCAGCCAGCGCCGCACCGTGAGCGGCGTCACCTTGAGACGCGCAGCCACTTCATTAACCGTGAACTCATCCACGCTCGTTGCTTCCTTTCGCAGGAGTGAACAAAGACGCTCAACGCCTGCTATCGTCGGACATAGGCCGCGCTTCGCTACGGTGAACAACAACACGGCTCATTCGCGCCAAGGGTCGATGAGTCGAATGCCCATCGAGGGTCATTTCCGGCATCGCCCACCACGCGTCTTGGACCGGTGATTAGGCCGCCGCGAATGTTATTGTGACTCTCCCGGTTCCGCTGCTGCCTCCACCGGGCACAAGCAAAACGCCGAGGAGTCCGAAGCCAATGCCACCGCCGCCTCCCGCGCCACCATGCCCGCCAGCCGTCTCGAAGGTCGTTGCAGGGGGCGGGGTAGGGTGGTTCCCGTCCTTATGCTTCTTCTTCCCGTGCTTACCCTTTTTGCGCTTCTTCGCGTCCATGTCGGTGAGGCTGAGCACGCCCAACTTGCCACCGAGCAGCGACGCCAGCGCGCTGCGGCGGGAGCGGACACGGGTAAGGGAATGCGGCAGGGACGAAAAACGCGTGGTGATCATGCTGGAGTCCTCCAGGGTCGCCGTAGAGCGGCGGTGGAGGCCAGACGCCACAGGAGCGCAGTCGCCATCGTCGATTGTAAATCTGCTGACCCTAGCATACCCGAAACACGGGCAGCCGTTCGCTCTACGAGTGTCTCGAGTGACCAAGGCGACGAACGTTTAATGGATGGCGATATGGTGCTGGATGCCGAGGGGCTCGCGCCGCGCACGTTCTCGAAAGACGTGCTGGCCTAGCTCGATCCCTAGGCCAACCATTGCGACGGGGTGATCACCAGGACGATCCCCACCGCGTCGGTGAGCGACACACCATCTCGTGTGCGCTCGCAGACCCTGAAATCGTGATTCGTTTTCATGTGCGCGGCTCCGAGGGATCGCTAGCGTTGACAGGGCGCGGGAACATCGGTGATGCTGAACGAATCACCCACCTCGTCACTTGGCAGGGCGCGTTCTTGGACAAATTGCCGGTGCCGACTGGCACGAGGCGGACGATTCGGGGCCACCGCGCGACGGGTTGATATCGCAGCTACCAAGGAGTATTCGCTGGTGACGAAACGCCCGGAGTCGAAGCATATCTTTGTGATCAACGACGAGGCCAGCTTGCTCAGTTTGCTCAAAGAGTTGCTCGAAGAGGAGGGATACCGGGCGACTCTGGATTCCTTCGACCCGAGCGGGATCGAAGGCCAGTTGGCGCGCCTGCGCGAACTCAAACCCGATCTGGTCGTCCTTGATTTCCTCGTCGGCGGCGAACTGTTGGGCTGGCAGTTCTTGCAGTCGATGCGCTTGCAGCGCGACACCGCGAACCTTCCGGTCGTTGTGTGCACGGCCGCGGCCAACACGGTCAAGGAACTCGGCAGCCACTTGACAGAAAAGTGCGTCGGGGTCGTGCTCAAGCCGTTCGACATCGACGACCTGCTCGGCGAAATCAAGCGCGGCCTGGAAGCATCCCAAGACGATCCGTGGATCCTGGCCAAGCCGTCCTGACCCTTAGTCGCCCGAACCGTCACCGGTCTCCATCGGCGCATGGTGGGCAGGAGATGGCGTCGATGCGGGCGACCATCTCCCGCGTCGCGGCCTCGACCTCGGCAAGACCATTCAACAGGCGAACCCGATCAGCATCCGCCACGGTCGATGAGCGCCGGACGTAACGCGTGAGCAATTGCGCTCGGGCATAGATCGTGGTCAGCGGGGTTTTCAGATCGTGCTGGATCCGGACGAGCGGATTGGAGCCGTCGAGATTATTGTCCGAATAGGGCATCGACAACGCTTTCCGGGAACGTCGAAGCGGCACGTTGCTCATGCCATAGCAAGGAATGGGCCGCGCGAGTCGCTCGAGCTGGCACGCGTCACGCCCGAAGAACAGCGATCACTACAAGGGGAGGGGCGGCCGCGCTGTTCGCCATGCTCGGATTGCGCGAAGCAGAGGCAGGGGATGTTGCGGCCGAGCGACGCCGACGCCGACGCCCCAATCCTCCCCCCGCTGATGTATGTCTCGCGTTCCAGGGCGTTCCGATCGGCTCCGGAGCCGATCAGAATGGCACGGCCTGCACCGCCGGCAGCTCGAATGCCTGCGCGTCCGGGTTCTGCACGGCGACGATTTGCCGGGAATGCACAACAGTATGCCTCACCGTGAGTGGCTCGGTCTGCTGCCCGGTTGGGTCGACGTGCATCGCCAACGAATGCAAAACATGCACGACCCCGCCGACCTCGGCAAAGAAGCGCCGCCGTCGACGACGTCGCAAGTAGGCGTGATCACTCCCGAGTCGGCTGCTATCCTTCGGTGCCATTGAATCTGCACAGGCCGTCGGGAGTCCCAACGGCCTGTGCTCGTGTCCGCCGCTCGTAGCATCCTATTTCCATGGTGACCGTGGGGTTGCGCGAACTGGTCCTCGCGACCAGCGGTCGCGATTCCGGGGTTTTGCGCCGGAGACACGCAAGGTGCGCCTTGCGCTTGCCAGGGCAACGTAGCCTCGGTGACGACCTTCCGTCACGCGTCGTATCTGTTATGGCGATCCACACCGGAGTATGTGAGAATATGAGTAAGTGTCGCATGGAATTGCTGCGTCTGAGGGCCAGCGATGTCCCTTCTAATTCTCGTCGTCGATGACGATCCTGACATTTGCCACCTCTTGGATCGCGTGCTGACCCGACAGGGTTACCGGGTCACCACAGCGCTCGATGGCGCGGAGGCTCTGGCGAAGATCGCGGCGTCGGTGCCCGAACTGGTGATCACCGATCTGATGATGCCGCGCATGAGCGGCTGGGAGCTGATCGCGCACCTGCGCGAGCAACTGCCGCTGCTGGCCATCGTGATCGTGAGCGCCGCGGCGGAGCCGCCAGCGTTCGGCGGCATACCGTTTCTCGCCAAACCGTTCGCGCTCGACACCCTGCTAGCCATGGTCCGGCAGCGGCTGCCCAGCACGGCGTAGGCGGCCTCGCCGGGAGCCGAGGCCGCGGGTGATGGCGGACCGTTAGGTTGCCAGGGGCGCGTAGCTGCCGGCCAGCACGGGCGTTGGTCCCTCTGACCGATCGGCCCGCGTCAGCACGCATCCGGCTGCTTTCTCAAGAACGTGCAGCTCCGCGAGTCGGCGATCATGGCGGTCGCAGCTTTCGCGGAAGATCTGCGCGGAAGCCAGGAAGACCGAGCGGGCGTTCCAATAGTGGAACTCCACCAAGGGCAGCCGACGGTCGGATTCGACCAAATTGTGTCGTGCGGTCTTCAGATCGCCGTCGATGTCGTCGATGGGGTGGACATCTGTTGGCATTAGCATGACTCCTCTATGGTTGTTGTCGTGTAGCCGGAAGAGCAACGTGCGGGCTCGGCATCACTGTATGGATCGCCTGCGTGGATGGCGCCAAGCTCGCGAGGATGTATGGAGTATAGACCCTGTGCGATGATGGTGAGGCCTCGCCATCCATTCCATCCGAGACGAGGAGCCGTTCGGTGAAGTCGCCGTCCGCACCCTCCCGTGCCGGCGGCTTCACTTTGGTCGAGCCAGCGAGCACGCGAACGCCGGATCGCTCTTGCCTTTCATCGTAATGCTCATAGTGAGCTGGGACTATGGGAGAAAATCGAGGCCTTCAGGTTCATCCGGGCCGCTCATCCATTGAGAATAATTCGGTATTGCTTATGGAGTTGGAGGCAGTCGTGGGAGCCAACGGCAATGACTCTGACGCACGGATGGCTGACGCGGGGCGGAGTTGGAGAGACTTGGCGATTGCGCGAGGCTAACAGCTCAGGCGTTGCAAGAGGTGGCTGAAACGGCAAAAGGGTTCGATGATGCGATCATGGATCGCGACGAATGACCCACCGGCCGCGCTTCGATCCACATGAGATCTTGATCGTTGGCGAGTCCGCGGAGCGCGAGGACTTGAATCGCGTCCTCTGGATCGCGCTTGTGGCGGCGCTGACGACGTTTCTCAGGGCGGTCAGGCTGCGGCTGGAGATCAAGGACGGGGAGCACTGCCCGAAGTGTGGGCACGCGTTTTGAGCGGGATCGCCGGTGCGTTCCCGCGCACCGACGTTTGTCAATTCAGCCTGCCGCACCCAGGACCGCGTGGAATTTCGGTGGCAAGAGCGCGGCGAGGCGGCGAGATAGGCGTGTTCGGCGTGGTGACCTGTAATGAGGGATGAGCAGGCTGCTCGTTCAGCGGTCGACGTTGCCATAGGGCAGCACATAGAGCAGCGCGAAGCCGAGCAATAGGGCCAGGGTGGCGGGGGTGCTGAAGAAGGAGAGGAGAAACGCCAGGCCATAGGCGGGCGGGCCGAGGCGAAAACGGGATGAAATCGAGGTAACGACCGCGGGATCGGCGTTGGCGTCGATCAGCCGGTTCGCACGCGAGGCGTAGGTCCAGAGCAAGTTGTATGACAGGGCGGTGATCAGGAACCAGCCGCTATAGACGATGACGGCAACGCGTTCGGCGGGATGGCCCAGATACTCGGCCATCAGCGCCGTGGGGAATGGAATCGTGGCCAGGAAGAAGAGAAAAAGGAGGTTCGTCAGGATCAGGTAGTGATCGGTGCGGGCGATGACACGAAAAATGCTGTGGTGGTTCGCCCACATGATGCCGATGGTGGCGAAGCTGATGATGTAACCGAAGTAGCTCGGCCAAAGATCCCGCAACGCCTGCAGGAGCTGATCAGGCGATGCGTCTTCGATGGCCGGAACGCGAATCTCCAGGATGAGCAGGGTGATGGCAATGGCGATGACGCCGTCACTGAAGGCTTCCACCCGCGTTGTCTCGCGCTGGCCACTGGCATCGGTTCGGAGAGGACTTCGCATGCTGCTGGTCTCCGCCCTGGTGCATTGCGAACGGACGACGTATTCCCCGCATCATAAGCGAAGTCCTCCTCCGATCGCGGTCGGCCGATCACGCGGGCCGTGCCATGTCATCGGTAATCAGCGTGTGGCCCCGGTATTGTGAAAAGAACCGCCCTTGCCGCAAGATTGGTTCGGGCATGACATTCTCCCCTCGCCGCCCCTGTGCTCCCAGGCTCGTTCGTGGGAATGCTTGAGCAACCATGACTATTTTCGCCATAGATCGTGACGAGAATGGGGGACCAGACGGCTCGCCCGTGGTCGCGGCCGTTGGCTTCCTGAACGCTTCGCAAGCGGCGAGCCGCTTGGGCGTAAGCGAGCGAACGATCCGGCGGGCGATTCAACGCGGCGAGATTCCCGCGACGAGGCGTGGCCGCCGCCACCAGATCGCCATCGCCGCGCTGGAGCAATTCAAAGACGCGCGGGAAGCGAAACGTCGGAACGCCGCCCGGCCACGACTGGCGCTCGTTCCGTTCCCGGCTGTCGGGCGGCCGCCCCGGGCCGCGGTACCTGCACCATTGACGCTGTTCGTCGGCCGCGAACGCGAAATCGCGCAGGCTGGCGGCCTGCTGCAACGGGATGATGTGCGGCTGGTCACGCTGACCGGTCCCGGGGGCGTCGGCAAGACCCGATTGTCGCTGCGCCTGGCCGCCGATTTCGGCGCGAACTATGCCGACGGGGCGAGGTTTGTCCCCCTGGCCGCGGTTCACGACCCGGCGCTCGTGCCATCGACGATCGCCGTGGCGCTGGATGTGCGCGGGGGAGAAGAGAAGCCGCCATGGGAGCGATTGCTCGCGTTCCTGCATCCCCTCGACGTCCTGCTTGTGCTCGACAACTTCGAGCAGGTCCTGGCGGCAGCTCCGCCGCTGGTTGACCTCCTGAGCACCTGCCCGGGCCTGACGTTGCTGGTCACCAGCCGCTCGCCGCTGCGGATTTCAGGCGAGCGGCTGTTCGCGGTGCCGCCACTGGCACTGCCGGATCGCCCCATCGCGGGCCACGCCATGGAGGTGGCGGAGCTGGCCGATGTGGAGGCGGTGCGGCTCTTCGTGGATCGCGCCGAGGCAGCTTCGGCGGATTTCACGCTTCATGCCGGCAACGCCGGCGCGATCGCCGGCATCTGCGAGCGCGCCGATGGCCTTCCGCTGGCCATCGAATTGGCGGCAGCCCGCACCGCACTGCTGTCGCCCGCCGCGCTCCTGGAGCGACTCGAACCTCGACTCCCGCTGCTGACGGGCGGGCCGCGTGATCAACCCGATCGTCTGCGCACCATGCGCAACGCGATCGCCTGGAGTCATGATCTTCTGACGATCGAGGAACGCATTGCCTTCCGGAACCTTGCCGTGTTCGCTGGCGGTTGCACCGTCGAGGCGGCCGAGGCGGTCGTGCGCGTTAGCCCCGGCACGACGGTCCTCGACCTGGTGCAGCGCCTTGTCGATCAGGCGGTCCTCTATCGGGGAGAGAATGGGGTTGAAGAGCCGCGCGTCGGGATGTTGGAGACGATCCGCGAATATGGGCTGGAGCAACTGGCCGCCGCTGGCGAGGAGACCGCGGCGCGCGATGCCCACGCCGCCTGGTGCCTCTCGCTTGCCGAGCGCGCCGAGCCGGAGCTGGCGGGCCCCGATCAGGCGACGTGGGTGCGACGCCTGGAAGCCGATATGGCCAATATCCGCGATGCCCTCGACTGGCTCGTCGCCCGCGAAGAGACCGAACAGGCGCTGAGACTCGGCGGGGCCATTGGGTGGCTCTGGTCAACGGCGCCATACCTGGAAGAAGCGAGAGCGGGCTTTGAACGCCTGCTGGCGCTGCCTGACGTGGAGCGAGCGCCCGAGGCATTGGCGAAAGCGCTGGCGATGGCAGGCGATGTCGCTGACTGGCAAGGCGATCAGCCCCTCGCGCGAGCGCACTTCGAGCGGGCGCTGGCGATCTATCGCGAGCTCGATGACCGCTGGCGGATGGCCAGCATGCTGCGGGGCCTGGGCAGCAGCGCCATCGACCGCGGCGAGATCGGTCTGGCGCTTTCGCTGCTGTACGAGAGCCTGGCACTTGCTCGCGAAGTCGGCCATGCCTGGGAGATCGCGGCAACGACAAACTTGATCGGCACGGCCGTTTCGGTACGCGGAGATTTCTCAACGGCACTGACTCATCACGACGCTGCGGCCGAAGCATGGCGTCAACTCGGCGACACCGGGCATGTCACCACCGCGCTGGCCTCGCTGGCGTGGGTCGCGCTCCTGGCCCGCGAGTGGTCACGTTCGGCCGCGGCCTACCGCGAGGCGCTGGAGATCGCCCTTCCCGGCGAGGACAGGTGGTACACCACATGGTGCGTCATCGGTGCTGGCGGCCTTGCCGCGGGGAAAGGGGATGCCTTCCAGGCGGCCGAGCTCCTGGGGGCCGGTGTCGAGAGTCGCCGCCGGCTCGATATGCCCTTGCGGCCTCATGTGCAAGCGGGGCTCGACCAGATCGTGTCCTCGCTCCGGACAGGTCTCTCCAAATCGGACTTCGCGGCAGCCTGGTCGGCGGGCGCCGCCCTGGCTGCCAAGGAGGCCGCGGCCAGGGCGTTCGCGGTCTTCTCCCGCATCGAGCTGGAGGCAAGTCGGGAGGCGAACGCCCCCTACGGCCTGACCCGCCGTGAGCGCGACGTCCTGCGGCTGCTGGCCGATGGTCAAGCGGACAAGGCGATCGCGGACGCGCTGTTCGTAGCGCGCCCGACCGCCTCGAAGCACGTGGCCGCGATCATCGCCAAGCTTGGCGTCGAGTCGCGTACCGCGGCCGTGGCGCAAGCCATTCGGCTCGGCCTGGTCTGAGCTCGGCGTCTTCATGGGCGGTTCGTACGCGAATGACGATGCGAGCTTCACGTGTGGCGAGTCTTCAGCGAGAAATGCGTAGTTTTACCAATGCCATCCGCCCCTTCGCGGCATAAGCTGGCCAGAGTGCGGCCGATTGCTGGCCGTCGTCGAACGCGAAGGGAACACCGATGGATCCACGACGTTTCGATCGACTGACCCTTCGGGTCGGCGATGTGCTCAGTCGCCGCCATTTTGGCGCCATGCTCAGCCTGATCGGCCTCGGCACTGGGATGGGAGCGGCTTCCGATGCGCTCGGCAAGAAGAAAAAGAAGAAAAAGAAATGCAAGGGCGGCACGACGAAGTGCGGCAAGGGGTGCGTGAATGTGCAAACGGACCCGCAACACTGCGGCGGCTGCAACACCGCCTGCGGGGGTGGCCAAACCTGCCAGGGTGGCCAGTGCAATACGGGCGGAGGCGGCTGCACGGGCGTCCTGACTGATTGCAACGGCCAATGCGTGAATACGCAGACCAGCACCCAGCACTGCGGCGGCTGCAACAACCCCTGCAATAGCGGGGAGACGTGCGAGCAGGGCGAGTGTATGACCAGTCCGTACTTCTGCGATGGTCCCGGCGATTGTGGCGGCGACTTGACGTGCAATCTTGGAACACGCCGTTGCGTGTGCAGCACACATCCCAGCTGGGGTATCTGCCAGATCGATGGAAATGGCGTTGGAACCTGCGGCCCCTGTTGCCCAGGAGGAGTTGCTCCTGGCGCGAGTTGCCCACCCCTCGAAAACCGCGACAGGGTCTGCGTCGATCAGACGATCAACGGCTGCCAGTGCCCGGATTCCAGGCCCGAGGGATGCTCCGGCACGGGAGCTGGCTTCTGCTCGATGGACACCGACACCGATCCAACCCGCTGCGGATCCACTTGTCAAGACTGCACAACCAACGATCCAGCGATTCGGTGCTGCTCGGGCCGATGCACGCGAGGCTGCTATCCAGGAGCCGGTGGAGACTGCATTTTCGAGCCCTGTGGGTCCGATTGCGCGCCATGTGCCCAAGGGGAAAAGTGTTGCAATCAGGGAATAGGCACACCGGATGTCTGTGTTCCACAGAATGGCGACCCATTCTGTCGCCATCCGTAGGGCAGGCCAGCAAGATAGGGCTCTCGACATTGCAACGACCCTTGATCGTCGCGCTGATGCCCGTTGAAGACGAGATTGGAGCAGAAAGGAAGGACCAGTACATGGAAACCGAGCGATTCGCTGCCTGGACGCGCACGATTGGCGCGATGCTGAGCCGGCGGGAAGTGGTTGCGGCGGGCCTTGCAGCCGTTGGGATCGAGCGCCTCCGTCCGGACGAGGTGGCAGCCAAGCCTGCCTGCAAGAAGAGCGGCAAGCGCTGCAAGGGGAAGCAGAAGGGCTGCAAGGCCAAGTTCTGCGACACCGGCCTGGAGGCGCCCTTCAGTATCGAGGCAATCTGGACCAACCCCGCTACCGATCATGATACCTTCCTGTTCGTGCCCAATCTGCCGGGGAACTCCTTTCCTTCACCGCACATCGACATGACCTGCACCAGCGCCGCCACGGCGGGTGGGACGCTCTACCCCTTTGCGTTCGCGAGCGGGGACACGCTCGCTGGGCCGGGAAGCGAAATCACCTCCGTAAAGAAGCTGGTGGATGGCCGGTATGAGTATCACCTGCAACTTCATGGTCCATCCCCGGCCGCCGATGTGACGGTGCGGGTAGTGAAGAAGGGGAAAGTGGTGCAAAGCTGGAGCAACCCGGCCAGCGCCCTGGAAGACCACTGGCGAGTCTTCTCCCTCACAGTCGCGGATGGCCGCGCAGTTCTTGAGATGCTTGGCGATATCGTCAAGCAGCCTTTTCCACTGAAGGATGTTTGCCCAACCTGAGGTCTTGCTTCGGTACCGGCAGGTGAACCGAACGCGGGGTGTGGGCATCCTTCATGACCCGCCGGAACCAGGTTGGGGCTGGGCGGGTGACCCTTGGCCGAAACTGACAACTCCCGAACGAGCTCCCTCACCCCAGACCGCCACCCGCAAGCGGGTATCCGGCCACCGCGGTGAGAGAGGGGGATTTATGTCGTGTATGAGGAGCCTTTGCTAACACACCTCTTCCTGTCAGGATGGGCAGGGCGAGGGGTTTTGCCTGGATCCGCGCCGGGTTATTGGGTCGTGCGGCGTTCGCGGTGCGCCGGGATCCTTCCTTCGTCAGGATGACACCGTTGGGGCGACATTCCGATGAGGCGGCGTTCCGATAGAAGGGCGCACGCCAGGTATGCGGGCAATGCGGCACGCGGCGGTATCGCCGGCGCAATTGAAAGTCCCGTCCAGACGGTGCGGCTATCATGCCGTCCATTCGTGCCCCGGAAAGTGGATGCCGCGTGAGGGATTCGATGACCACGTTCGACGTGACGACACGCAATAAGGTTCTGCGCCTCGCCAAACGCGCGCTCTACGATGAGGAAATGGTGTATGGTACCGTCGACTCGGCCATGATCTGCCACGTTGGCTACGAGATCGACGGGCAGCCGTATGCCATGCCGACGCTGGTCGCCCGGGATGGGCACACGCTATTGCTGCATGGAGCATCGAAGTCGCGCACGATTTTGCACGCGGGGGCGGGCAACGCGGTCTGCGTCACCGTCACTCACACCGATGGCATCGTGCTGGCGCGTTCGGTCTTCAATCACTCAATCAACTATCGCGCCGCCATGCTCTATGGCCGCGGCCGCCTGGTGACCGATCCCGACGAGAAGATGGACGCCCTCTTCCGCTTCACCGAGAAGCTGCTGCCCGGCCGCTGGGAGGACACCCGGCCCACGACATCGCAGGAACTGAAAGCTACCGGGGTGGTAGCGGTGGAGATCGAAAGCGCCTCGGCCAAGGTGCGCGAGGGCATGCCAAGCGATGAGCCGGAAG
>Ga0136612_10000455_pt1 | contig 14570 bp, 13 predicted proteins | sample AntDryUQ224A2306_2_FD_106644 | JGI IMG/M metagenome (GOLD analysis project Ga0136612, IMG submission 106644) | Polar desert sand microbial communities from Dry Valleys, Antarctica - metaG UQ224A (23.06) | ecosystem: Environmental > Terrestrial > Soil > Desert | place: Antarctica: Dry Valley... | reverse complement strand
GGCCCCGTGTATGCGGTGGCCACCGATCCTGCGGCCGCGACCGTCGTGGTGGGATCCGCAGCCGACCTCGTCGTCGAGCGGCAGACCGTGCATGCCGTGGCGTGGGCTGCGGCGCCGATGTCCGGCACCGTGCTGGTGCAGACCAGCGCCCACGGTCGGCCGGCTGCCGCCGACCTCGCGACCGGACCGGACGTCGGGTCGATCGTGGTGGGTTGGCACGAGCCGCAGCGCCGTGTCGCTCCCGGTCAGAGCGTGGTGTTCTACGAGGGTGCCGAGGTCGTCGGGGGTGGCATCGCCGGCTGACCCCTGCTCGCCCGCGCCACGAACCGGAGCCCTCCTGGCGCGATCGTCATCGAGCCCCCCCCCGCAGCAGCGCCGAGGACCCGGCGAGTGGGGGTTCTGCGTACGGATGGTGCCGGGTGTGGGCGGGATCGGTACGTAGTCGTCGAGGGTGGCGCGGTTCTGCGCACGGATGGTGCCGGGTGTGGGCCGTATCCGGTTGCCCGCAGCTGGCGCATCAGTGCACCGGGATGCGCCGCCGCCTCGCCTCCTCCAACAGGGCACCGGGACGGGTCGGTGTGAAGAGCACCCGCTGGGCGTCGACCGAACCGACCTCCCGTCGGCCGGTCGAGACGTTGACCGGCAACGCCTCGGTGAGCTCGAGCAACAGTGCCAGCCCCGGTGCCCGGTGGGTGAGGTCGAGGGCGTCCACATCGGCGCCGGCGGGTGCCGGCCCGAGCCGTCGTGCCATCCGGCGGGGGACGAGAAGGGCGTCGGGCAGGCCGAACGGATCGTGGAGCACGAAGCCGGCGGGAACGAACACGACCCACCTCCGGGCCAGGCCATGGAGCGCCCGCACCGATATGGCGGCCGCCGGGAGGCCGATGGCGACGCAGACCAGACCCGACACCCACTGGCCGGAGGCGAGGAGGAGCGGACCGCTCCCGGTCCCGACCACCGCCACCAACCAGGCGACCGGCGCCAGCAGGAGCAGGGCGCCGGGGATGCGCAACGGCATCCGCCGCTCCGAACCGTAGGACGATCCGTTGACATAGGCGTCTCCGGTGAGGGGCGAGAAGGCGGCCGCCGTGGCAAGGAGCGTGGAGCCGACCGCCAGGGCGGACTGCCAACCGCCCAGATCGTCACCGGCGTCGACCACCGACCACACGACGGCGGCAACCGTTGTCGGCGCGGTGATCCGCAGCATTGTGAGGCTCACCGTTCGAGGGACCAGCGTGACGGCGAGCGTCAGTGTCCACGCCGTCCAGGCGAACACCGTGCTCGAGGTCCGGAACAGGGTCGCAGTCGTGTCCAACGCTCGCGCCAGGGCCGGTCCGGCCGCGAACGGCAGCACCACCCATGCGGCTCGTACGGTCCAGGGCCCGGGCTCGCTCATGGAAGCCTCATCCACCGTGGTGATCGACTCGCAACTCGGGGCGGAAGGGAAGGAGTTGAGGGTCTTGCGACGGCGCCGCCAAAGGCCGGGCTGCGCCGATCGGTGCTCGCCTGCGGCTTGCTCATTGGTTCCTCACATCGTGCTGTTGGTCCGCTTGCCCGTGGGGGAGGAAGGGGCACCAATGAGCGCTTCGCCGCGGAGCGGCGGAGGGTTCGGCTGTGCTCATCGGGCTCGCCTGCGGCTCGCGCATCGGCCGAGATTTGCCCATGGTCGGTCGCGGTGGCTAGTCCAGTGTCAGGACGTACCAGGGGAACGCTGTGGGAACCGAGCATTTCGACCGATGCAGTCGAGCATGAGAGAGGTGGCTTTCGCCCTCGGGGTGCCCACCGCGATAGGCAGCCTGCCCCACCACGATCGCGACGAGGCCGTGTCCTTCGTCCTCGAACGACTGCCCGAGTTGCCGGCGGCGCCGTCGCTGCCGGCCCTCCACCGCCGGGAATCGATGATCGCTCAGGCGGCGTGGGGCATCAACGGCATCAGCATCAGCGACGGTGGGGCGGTCACCGTGGATCCGGGCGGAGTCGACCCCGACGCCCCACTCGGTGATCCGACCCTGGACGGCCCTGCGTTCGCGACCCTGCAGCGGTTCCTCCTCGCCGTGGCCGGCCGCGCCGGACCGATCAAGCTGCAGCTCACCGGCCCGGTCACCCTGGGCCTGGTCCTGCAGGCGGCGGGGGTCGCCCCGGCGTTGGCCTTCCGGATCGCGGGCTCGGCCGTTCGGGAACGTGCCCTCCAGCTGCTCGCTCTGGCCGAGGCTCTGGCGCCGGGTACCCCGCTGGTCGTGTTCATAGACGAACCCGGCCTGGCTGCGGACCTCCCCCTCGGCGTCGGCGAGACCATCGATCTCGTGTCCGGTGCACTGGCCGCGATCGAACCGCGCGCCGTGACCGGCCTGCACTGCTGCGGCGCAGCTGACTGGCGCGTGCTGCTCCAGGCTGGTCCCCAGATCCTGTCGCTGCCGGTCGACGTCGGGGGGCCCGGACTGGTCGCCTCGGCCGGCGCCCTGGCATCGTTCATCGAGCAGGGTGGTTGGGTCGCATGGGGCGCAGTGCCCACCGACGGTCCTCTCGGCGGGAGTGCCGGCCGGTTGTGGCGGGTGCTGTCGACCCTCTGGTGCTCACTCGTCCAGTCCGGCTGCGACCCGGCGCAGTTGAGGCGCCAGGCGATGATGACCCCGGCGTGCGGCCTGGCGCTCCACAGCGTGGCCCAGGCCACGGAGGTGCTCGATCTCACCCGGCGGGTGGCCGATCACCTCCACGACCAGATGCTCGGCGTCAAGCTCTCGGTCGGCGCCTGAGGGTCACCCTGAGCCCGAGCGGATGGACCCGGCCGGCGCTGCGGAGCCGTCTCGAGCTCCGTGCTCGTCGGGCCGCCTCGCCGGGTGGGCGCGACTCCTAGGACGGGGCGAGGGGGTGCCTGTCGCTCGGGTACCGGCTGCCCAGGAGCACAGTGATCCCGCCCGCCGTCTGCTCCGTGTTCGACACGTCCCACAGCTTCATCTCGTAGTCGTAGCTCGGCGCCCACGCGAAGGTCATCGGCTGGCGCGTCTCCCGGACGAGCGCGCTGTAGATCAGCGCTCGCAGCGCCTCCTTGATGCCGATCGGGAGGAGATCGAGGTACGGGGCGAGGTCGTCGAGGTCGGGATCGAGGGCCCGGACCGCATCTGACAGCTCCTGACCGGGACTGAACAGGTCGGCAGGTATGTCATCGATCTGATCCGGCAGCGACAGCGAGTTCAGCCTGCCGAGCATCGTCTGGAGTGCGGGCATGAGGACCTCCTGGGTTCGTGATCGGAACAGGTGACCACGGAACGACGGCGTGCACAACTGGTCAGCCGCCAATCCAACCCCAGCCAGCGGAGACACGGGTGTACCGTCCGCCGGCGTCGCCATGGCTCCTCCCGTCCGCTTCGCGGTCACGTCCGATGGTCTGACCATCGCCTACCGCACCTGGGGTGGCGGGCAGCCAATCGTCTTCGTCCGGGGATGGATCACCCACGTCGAGGCGCCCGAGTCGAACCCGGCGTTCCGGGCGTGGCTCACCCGGCTCGGGGACCAGCTCGCGGTGACGTGTTACGACAGTCGCGGGAACGGGCTCTCGGACCGTGACCTGCCCGACCCTCCTGTTCTGGACGATCTGGTCACCGACCTCGAGGCGGTGGTGGACGCACTCGGGGGCCGGGACGTGATCCTGTGGGGATCGAGCTTCGGTGGTCCGATCGCCATCCGCTACGCCGCACGCCATCCCGGACGGGTGAGCCGCTTGATCCTCGACGGTACGTTCGGCGACGGCCGGAGGCTCACGTCGCACGACCGTCGCGATGCCTTCCTCTCACTGCTGCGGTTGGCCGGTCAACAGCCTGACGCCATCTTCGCAGCGCTCAGCTACCTCACCGATCCAGCGCCGGGGATGACCCATGAGGCGCGGGTGAGCGTCATGCGGCGATCGATCCACCCGACGCTGTTGGAGCCGCTGTACGGCCTGCTGTTCGAGATCGACGTGGTCGCCGATGCGAGCCGGTTGTCCGTCGACACGCTCGTCCTCCACCGCTCCGGTAGCCGAGCCGTGCCGGTGAGCGCCGGCCGGCAGCTGGCCGCGATGATCCCCGGCGCCCGCTTCGTCGGCTTGCCCGGACGAGCGCAGAACCCGTGGGAGGAGAACCCCGAGCCGGCGCTGGCCGCCATCGGCGAGTTCCTGGGCCACGATCTGGTCCCCGACGAGCCTCTACGGGTCTCCACTGACAGCTCACGTCCCCGAGCCGTCATGTTCACCGACATCGAGGAGTCGACGGCGATGACCGTGCGCCTGGGTGACGAGGCTGCCCAGGAGATCGTTCGCATCCACAACCAGATCGTCCGCGCCGCCCTGGTCGCGGTGGAGGGCATCGAGGTCAAGCACACCGGCGACGGGATCATGGCCTCCGTGCCGTCCATCACCGGTGCGCTCGCGGCCGCCATCGCCGTACAGGAGACGCTCTCGGCCCATGCGGAGAGCCACCCCGAGACGGCCTTCCGGGTGCGGGTCGGCATCAACGCCGGTGAACCCCTGTCCGAGGACGACGACCTGTTCGGCGTGGTCGTGCAGCTGGCCAGTCGCACGTGCGCGGTCGCCGCGCCCGGCCAGATCCTGGTGACCAACGTGGTACGGGAGATGGCGGCCGGAAAGGGGTTCCGCTTCGAGAATCGTGGTGAGCAGGCCGTCCGAGGCTTCGATGAGCCGGTCAGGCTCTGGCTGGTGGTGAGCCGGTCGCCGTCGTTCCCCCCGTGACTGCTCGTGCCGTGGCCGACATCCCTGGCACGGTTGTCGCGCCTCGCCTCGGGCGCACTTCCCGCCTCGTGGCGTACCGTTGCTCGTTCCGTCGAAGCCGGTTCTCGCTTCGCTGCGGCGCTTCGACGGCGTCCGCCCAGTTCGCTCGCAGGCTCACGAACAGCGCAGTCGTCTGCGTCGCGGCGCTAGGCGGTGGCGGAGGCCAGAGCGCTCTGGCCGTTCGAACATGGTCCGTCGTGGTTGATCGGGAAGATCGTGCAGTACGGCTCCGGAGAGACCTGCTCGGGCACGGGCTCGGTGTCGGCGGGCGTCCCCATCACGGTCCCGAGGCGGGTGATGGATCCGTCCTCGAGGATGAGCATTGGGCCGTCGCCGAGGGTGGCGGCATCGAGCACATCGAGTATCGAGGCGACGAGCTCCGCGCAATCGGCGTCGACGTCTCTTCCGTCGTGGTCGAGGCGATTGAGCAGGTAGTCGTCGACGCATTCGCGGATGATGGTTGCGGTGATGCTCATTCTGGATCACTGGTCCTGTTCTCGACGGTTGTTGGTTGGTCGGAGGGCGGGGGAGCCGACGGCGACGGTGTCGTGGGGACGGGCGGCATCGACGGCGGAGCTCGCGTCGGGGCCCCTTGCCGACTCGAGGCGACGGTCACGAGGTCGGCGTTGGCCAGGCGGAAGACGGCCCGGGCGGTGGAGTACTGACCACGTCCCATGGCGGTTGCCAGCCCGCTGATGGTTCGAGGTTCCCCGAGCGAGGTGATGAGCTCCCAGTCGTCGCGCACGACCGTGATCTGGAGGGCGTCGCCAGGGAGGCTCCGGGCGACGCTCACCCATGCCTCGAGGTCGGGCACCACTGGGTTCATGTCCTCGACCTGACGTACCTGCCGGCGGACCTCGTTGACGATGGCGTCGACTGCGAACGTCCGGAATGGCCCGATCCAGTGCATGAGACCGGGTGTGAACTCGGAGGCGCCGGCACCCCCCCGGAAGAGACGGATCAACGGGTCGTACACCACCGACAACACCGCTGATGTCAACCGGTCGATGGAGATGGCGTCGTTGCGTACGAGCATCTCGCCCACCCGGGGCCGCGATGCGGCCTCGGCCAGGGCCGCGTTCCACTTCTCCTCGATCACGCGACCGGGTCGCACCAGCGCGGTGGCGAGGGCCTGCTCGGTGTGGCCGTCGCGGGCGAAGTAGAACTGGCCGCCCTCCAGGTAGACGGTGCAACCGGACTCTCCCGTGAAGGTCACTGCGCCGGTCTCGGCGCGCAGAGCGAGGTCGTGGAGGACCGTCGCCGGCGAGTGGTCGTCTACGGACATCATCGTCCTACTTGCGACCGTGCAACGTCGGCCTGAGCACTGCCACCCGTTCCTGTCGACACCTTCGCCCCGAACTTGAGCCATCGAGACCTGAGGGGACGGTAGGGCGGTAGTACCCGCGAAGGCCGGGCGGAGCGGCGGCGGCAGTCGGAGTGATGCGTCGACGGGCTGCGGTGGAGCCGTCGGTAGGCTCCCGCCGTGCCCGGCCGACCCCCGCCCGCCGACGACGCAGTACCGGCCGAGCTGGAGCTGGAGGCACGGGTAGCCGCCCTGCGGACCGAGATCACCGAGCACAACCGGCGGTACCACGTCGATGACGCACCCACGATCTCCGACGGCGACTACGACGAGCTCGTGCGCGAGCTGCGCCGCTTCGAGGAGGAGTTCCCTGAGCTGGTGGTGCCGGGATCACCCACTGGTCAGGTCGGCGCCGCCCCGTCGGTGCTGTTCGCCCCCGTTCGCCATCGCCAACCGATGATGTCGCTGGACAACGCCTTCGGCTCCGGCGAACTGCTCGCTTGGGGTGACCGCCTCGAACGTCGGCTGGGCGCCGGTCCCGATGACGATCCGGTCGACTACGTGTGCGAGCTGAAGATCGATGGCGTGGCCATCTCCTTGCTCTACGAGCGCGGCGAGCTCGTGCAGGCCGCCACCCGCGGCGACGGCCGGGTGGGGGAGGATGTGACAGCCAACGTCCGCACGATCGGTGCCGTCCCGGCCCGCCTGGCCATCACGGCCCCGAAGGTGCTCGAGGTGCGGGGCGAGGTGTACATGAGCCGCGTCGCCTTCGACGCCCTCAACCAGCGTCAGGCCGAAGCCGGGGAGCGATTGTTCGTGAACCCCCGCAACTCGGCGGCCGGTTCGTTGCGGCAGAAGGACGCAGGCGTCACCGCTGGTCGCGACCTGTCGATGTGGTGCTACCAGCTGGGCGAGGTCGTCGGTGGACCGTCCTTCACCAGCCACCGCGAGACGCTCGCCTTCCTTGCCGATGCCGGCCTACCGGTCAACCCTGAGATCACGACCGTCGGATCGCTCGAGGCCGTGCACGAGTACTGCCTGCGATGGGAGCAGCACCGGCACGACCTCGGCTACGGGATCGACGGCGTGGTGGTCAAGGTGGACGGCCTGGCCGCTCGGAACGAGCTCGGGTCCACCAGCCATGCGCCCCGATGGGCCATCGCGTACAAGTTCCCGCCCGAGGAGCGGACGACCAAGCTGGTCGACATCATGGTGTCAGTGGGCCGGACCGGTCGAGCGACGCCGTACGCTCGGCTCGAGCCGGTGTTCGTCGGGGGCGCCAACGTGTCCCAGGCGACGTTGCACAACGAGGACCAGGTCAGGCTCAAGGACGTCCGGCCGGGCGACACCGTCATCGTGCGTCGGGCGGGCGACGTCATACCAGAGGTGGTAGGGCCGGTACTGGCTGACCGTGAAGCCACGTCGGAGCCGTGGGTCTTCCCCGCGACGTGCCCCTGCCCCCGCCGGAGCACGATGGTGCGGCCGGAGGGCGAGAGCGACACCCGCTGCGTCGATCTCCGGTGCCCCTTCCAGCTGCACGGTTCGATCGAGCACTTCGGCTCCCGGGGCGGGCTCGACATCGAGGGGTTCGGTGAGCAACGGGTGCGGCTGTTCCTCGACCTCGGCCTCGCCCACGACATCGGCGACATCTTCACCATCGACTGGGACCGAGTCCGCGAGCTGGAGGGGTTCGGCTCCACCTCGGTGAGCAACCTGCAGGCCGCCATCGAAGCGGCCAAGGACCGGCCGCTGGCCAACCTGCTCGTCGGGCTCAACATCCGCCACCTCGGCCCGGCCGGTGCCGTGGCCTTGGCGCAGGCGTTCGGCCACCTCGACCGCATCATGGCGGTGTCGGTCGACGAGATGGCGGCCGCCGAGGGCGTGGGACCGGTCATCGCCACCGCCGTGCACGAGTGGTTCGCCGACCCCGGGCACCGGGCTGTGGTCGAGAAGCTCCGGGCCGCCCGGGTCAACTTCACCGGGCCTGAACGATCGGATGTTCCCCAGGTGCTGGCCGGCATGTCGGTCGTGGTGACGGGCACGCTCGAAGGCCACAGCCGCGAGGGTGCCGAGGAGGCGATCAAGTCCCGGGGTGGGCGCAGCCCGGGCAGCGTGTCGAAGAAGACCACCGCAGTGGTGGTGGGGGAGGGGCCGGGTGCTTCGAAGCTCGCAAAGGCCGACGAGCTCGGCGTGCCCGTGCTCGACGAAGCCGCCTTCGACCACCTCCTCGCCACCGGCGAGCTGCCCGTCCCGGCTGACCCCGGGCCGCAACCCTGATCGAACCGGTTGTGGTTGTTGTGGTACTGAGGCAACAACCACGACCTGTCCGGCGAGACGGGCGCTGCTACGTCACGAAGACGGTGTAGTCGAACTCGTCGGCGTTGTCGCGGCCGTCGGTCTCCTTCCAGTAGCTGATCTCGACCTTCACCTGCCCGGTGAACTTGGGAACGACCTTGCCCGGTCCGGACTGGACCTTCACCACGTTCTTGTTGTTGGGACGGGGCCCACGCGCCCGTTCCTCGGCGCTGAGCTGGGCGAACGCCTCCGTCCCGGGCAGGATCGCGCCCTCCATCTGGTCCTCGGGCACCTCCACACCGTTCACGCTGATGCGCCCGTCGTAGCCCGGCTTCAGCTCGACCCCGACCGTGGCCTGGCGCAGGATGCGGGCTCCGGGACAGGGATCGAAACCGGCGACCACCGGATGCGAGCAACCGGTTCCACCGCCGGGGCTGTCGGTACCGGCGCAGGTGACGACCAGAGCCGCCGTCGCCACGGCCAGGATGGCCACGATCACCAGCCGGCGCACCGAGAACAGGGGTTGGGGAGGCGGGTTGATGATCGTCGACGGATCGGTCATTGCCGGCCATTGTGGTGGCATGAGCCCCAGGTGAGGCTCCGGTACCCTCGTTTTGTGGCTACCTCTCGAATGACCGAGGAGATCGGTCGGGTGCTGGGCGAGCGGTACCGCATCGTCGCCCCGATCGGTCGGGGGGCCTCGGCCCAGGTGTTCCTGGCCGACGACGTGCATCTCAAGCGCCCGGTCGCGCTCAAGATGCTGCACGCCGCGCTGGCCGACGATGCCGGGTTCCTGCGTCGGTTCCAGGCCGAGGCCCAGGCCGCGGCGGCGCTGAACGATCCGCACGTGATGGGGGTGTACGACTGGGGGCAGGACGATGGCATCCCCTACCTGGTGTTCGAGTACCTCAGCGGGGGCAGCCTTCGCGGCATGCTCGATCAAGGTCGCCGGCTCAGCCTCTCCCAAGCCCTGTTGATCGGGCTCGAGGCGGCACAGGGGCTCCAGTACGCCCACGGTCGGGGGTTGGTCCACCGGGACATCAAGCCGGCGAACCTCCTCTTCGGCGACGAGGGCCGCCTGCGCATCGCCGACTTCGGCCTGGCCCGTGCGCTGGCCGAAGCAGCTTGGACCGAACCGCAGGGGGCAGTGCTGGGCACCGCCCGCTACGCATCGCCCGAACAGGCTCAGGGCCACGCCCTCACCGGGAAGGCTGACGTGTACTCCCTCTCCCTGGTGCTGGTGGAGGCGGTCACCGGCGCAGTGCCGTTCACCTCCGACACCTCGCTGGGCACGCTGATGGCCCGGCTCGACCGCCCGGTCCCCGTGCCCGCCGAGCTCGGCCCGTTGCGATCGGCGCTCCAGCGCGCCGGCCAACCCGACCCCGAGCGACGTTGCGACGCCCGCAACCTGGCCCGGGCACTGCTGGCCGCATCGGCCGACCTCCCGAAGCCGCACGCGCTGCCCCTCGCCGGTGCGCTCTCCGCCGCCCACCTCGCCGACGACCCCGACCCAACCGCGCTGACCCCCGACGACGACGGCCTCGAAGTGCCCGGGTTCGTGGCTGGCGCCACGGCCTCCCGGGCGCCGGTGGCGGCCGACCACGCCATCGGTCCGGTCGACGACGCCGGTGTCGAGCTCGTGCATCCGCCTGATCCCGGTCGTGCCGGCGTCGTTCCGGCCCGAGCAGGGGAAGGCGCGACGCCCGGCCCGAACCCGACGGCAACGATCAGCGGGGCCACGGCGGCGATGGGGGCAGGGGGACCCGTCGACGTCGGGAACGAACTGCCACCGAAGCGGCGGCGCCGCTGGCCGTGGCTCATCCTCGCCGTCCTGCTGGTCGCCGGTCTCGGTCTGGGCGCCGCCGCCGTCGTGGCCGACATCACGCGGACGGCGACCCACACCGTTCCGAACGGTGTCGTCGGTCTCGACGAAGCGGCGGCGCGAACCCGTCTGGCACCGTTCAAGTGGCAGGTCGGTGAGCGTCACACCCGTCGGGACGGAACCGAGGCCGGCACCGTGATCGCCGTTGACCCGGTGCCGGGAACCGACCTCGCCGAGGACGAGCCGGTCATCCTCGTCGTATCCGACGGCAGCACCTCGACGCGGGTCCCGTCCGGTCTCGGCGGTCGATCCCGGGCCGAGGCGGAGCAGGCGATCAAGGCCCGAGGGCTCGTGCCCGAGGTGCGGGAGGAGTTCAACGAGGACATCGCCGACGACCTCGTGATCCGCCTCGGCGACCGCACGCCGCCCACGCTCTACAAGGGAGCCACCGTCGGCCTGGTCGTGTCGAAGGGCCCTCGGCCCCGCACCGTCCCCGACGATCTGGTGGGCATGACCGAGGCCGAGGCCACCGCTGCACTGGCCCGGGTGCAGCTCAAGGTGAAGACCTACGGCCGGGCGGACGAGACGGTGACACCGGGGGTGGTGATCGTGACGCTGCCGGTCAGCGGCGCCTCGGTGGCCCGCGACTCCGTCGTGGAGATCGCCGTGTCGACCGGGCCCGCCCTGGTCGCCGTGCCCGACGTCTCGGGGACCAAGAGCATCGCGGAGGCGGCGGCGAGGCTCGAGGCGGCCGGGCTTCGCGTCGGCCAGGTCAGGGGTCCGGCCGTCGGCCGACCGGTGGGCACCGATCCCGCCGCCGGTGCCGAGGTACGCCGGAGGACCGTGGTCGACATCGTGCTCGGCTGAAAGCCCGGCGCCGTGACCGGCCCCCGCCGGCCCGGTTGTCGTCGATCGTTGGTTGAAATGGCGGTTGCGTCCTCGAGGCGCACCTGCGATGTCCCGTCTCCAGGCCAGCCGGCGAACGTGAAGAGCGTCACCGTCTCCTTGACCCGCGGGTCAAGTACGGTGCCGGGGTGACCCGGACGGGCTTGCGCCAACGCATCGACGCCAGCCACCGCGCACCATGGATCGTGCTGGCCAGCGTCTTGTTCGGACTGTTCACCGTCAACTTCACCATCACGATCCTGACCGTCTCGATCCCCCGGATCGCTCGCGAGCTCGACAGCAGCCAGAGCACCCTCACCTGGGTGGTGATCGGCCCCCTGCTCGCCTTCGGGGTGATCGGTCCGGCCGTGGGCAAGCTCGGCGACCTGTACGGCCAGCGGCGCATCTACCTGCTGGGCCTGGCCGGAGCAGCCGTCATGGCCGCCGCCAGCGCCGTGGCGTGGAACGCTCCCTCGCTCATCTCGTTCCGGCTGCTCGGTGCCGTCGAGGGTGCGGCCACCGGGCCTGCCTCGTTCGCGCTGATCACCAGCGTGTTCCCACGCGGACAGCGGGTGAAGGCCCTTGGCTACTGGTCGATGGTGGCCGCCGGTGGTCCGGTCCTCGGCGTGGTGGCCGGCGGCCCCATCGTCGCCGCGGTGGGGTGGCGGGCGATCTTCGCCGCCCAAGTGCCCCTCACCATGGTCGCCCTCGGCGTGGCCTTCCTGGTGCTGCCGGAGACAGCCCGCAAGAGCGATCGTGGCTTTGACGTCGGCGGAGCGGTCCTGCTGGCACTGAGCGCGACACCGCTCCTGTACGCGCTCAACCAGGGACCGACCGCCGGATGGGCGGCTCCGGCCGTGGTGGCCGGGTTCGTCGTCTCCCCGTTGGCCTTGGCCGGCTTCGTCCTGGTCGAGCGCCGGGTGGCACAGCCGCTCTTGCCGTTGCACTACTTCGGGCGGCCCAACTTCACCTTTCCGATCCTGGTCCAGACGCTGATGAACGCGGCCTACATGGGCAGCTTCGTGCTGACGCCGCTGCTCCTGTCGAACCTGCTCGGCTACGACGAGGCCCGAACCGGGCTCATCTCGGCCGCTCGCCCCCTCGCCTTCTCCATCTCCGGCGTGGCCGCAGGATACCTGGCCGTGCGGGTCGGAGAACGGGTCTCGGCCATGGCCGGGGCGGTCGTCCTCGTGGTGGCCATGGTGTGGATGTCCACCATCGGGGTCGGGACATCGGCTCTGGTCATCGCCGGCGGCCTGGCGCTGGCCGGAGTGGCCCTCGGCCTGGCCTCACCGGCCATGGCTTCGAGCGTGACGAACGCGGTGGACGAAGCCGACGTCGGCGTGGCCGGCGCGGCCCAGCAGATGATGATCCAGATCGGACTGGTGGTCGGCATCCAGCTCATGCAGACCGTGCAACTGACCCGTCTCGATGCCGTCGGGGAACAGGCCAGCTACGCCCAGGCATACCTGGTCGGCTCCGTGCTGGCCGGGGGCGCCCTGGTAGCCGCCGGTTTCGTCCGTCCCACCGATCGCAGCGCAGATGTGAGGTCGCACGACCGGCACGTGGCCCAGGCGGAGGCGGTGACGGCGACGCGAGCATGGGGCGTACCCGATCTGGCCGTTCCGAACGTGGCGCGATCGACCCCCTACGCGGCGGGTGATCTCGCCGCGCGCGAGCGGGTGGTCAGTCGGTGATCTCCTTGATGCGGGCTGCGATCTGCTGCTGAGCGGCATCCGGTGCTCCTTGCTGCATGGCCATCAGCTTGGTCATGTCGCCCTGCACCTTGACCTTGCCGGCCATGAACGCTTGCATGCCCGCCTGCGGGTTCTGGTCGACGAAGATCGCTTTGGCCGTCTCGTAGTCGACGGTGACGGTGAGCTCGGGGTTCTCGAGGTGGCCCACGTCCATCTTCATCTGCCCGTCGGAACTGTCCATGTGGGCGTTGACCGAGCTCTCGGTTCCGACGCCGTCGGGGCATTCGGTCACGACCAGGTTCATGCGCACCTGATGAGGCGAGGCCGCCGACGGCCCCTCGAGCTCCTCCCGGATCTTCTTCGCCTCGTCCATCCACTCGTCGCTCAGGAACTGCGGCACGATCGATCTCCTCGGGTGTTGTGCGCGATGACGGCAGACCATACCCGTGCAGGGGGTGTCAGGAGGCGGTCAGGACCCGGCGGGCGATCTCCTCATCGGCGGCCAGGGAGCAGACGACGAAACGTCCGACGACGGCGGCAAGGTCGCTGACCGGCATCGTGATGCGACCGGTGCGGTGGAAGTGGCCGTAGGAGCCGGCGACGCCGACCACCCCGTAGGCGAGGACCAGCGGGTCCTCGTCCCGGATCGAACCGTCGTCGATGCCGGCCCGGACGAGGGTGGCTACGTCGGCGGCGTGGACCTCCGTGCCCCGGCGGAGCACGTCGGTGAACTGCTTCTCGAGGTTCTCGACCTCGAGCAGGGCGAAGAAGTGGGCGTGGGTCGACATGAAGGCCATCGAGGCCTCGACCCCCTGGCGGATGCGGAGCAGTGGTTCGCCGGCCGGGTCCATGGCGTCGGCCTGGGCCCGGCGCAGTCGACGACGGTTGAGCTCGACCAGCTCACGGAAGACCGCCTCCTTGTTCTCGAAGTACCAGTAGAAGAGGCCTTTGGCCACCCCTGCGCCGCGGACGATGTCGATCACCCGCGTCTCGTCGTACCCCCGGTCGGCGAACAGACCGGCCGCGGCGTCGAGCAGCTGCTGCTTGCGCTCCTTGCCCTGCACGGTCAGTCGCCGATCGGTTCCGGCCAGGTCACCGCTCGCATCCGGGTCAGTCGCGCCGTCCTTTGCATCGACGACCTGTTCACCTCGAACCGGCACATCCGCCATGCCAGCAGTCGATCACCACTTGACCCCCGGGTCAATGGCGGCTGCGACACTACGATCTCCCTCGATGCCAGCAGCCAACCGGCGCGAACGCCTCGAGAACCGGGAACGCAACCCGAAGTGGCGACCGGTGCCGGTACGGATCGAGATGTCGGAGTGCATCAACTGCGATGCGTGCCTCCGCCACTGCCCGCCTCAGTTCGGCGCGATCTTCAACCACGGCATCGACGTGGTGATCATCCCCGAGCTGTGCTCGGGCTGCGGGAAGTGCCTCGACCCCTGTCCGGTGGACTGCATCTACGACGATCCGCAGTGGTCCCCGGCCCCGGCGGCATGGTGGGCCGAACCCGCCACCGACGACCCGTACCGATGATCCTTCCGTCCTCCACGACCACGACCTGAGGCGACCATGTCCGCACCGATCATGCCCGGCGCCGAACCCTTCTCCGCCGGAGGGGGTCCACACGCCGCGCTCGTGCTGCACGGGTTCACCGGCAACCCCGGCTCCATGCGTGGGCTGGCCCGGGCCCTGGCCGACGCCGGCTTCACCGTCGAGCTCCCACTGCTGCCGGGCCACGGCACCTCGGTCGAGGACATGATCGAGACGGGGTGGAAGGATTGGCTGGGTGCCGCCGAGGAG
>Ga0136612_10000454_pt1 | contig 14575 bp, 11 predicted proteins | sample AntDryUQ224A2306_2_FD_106644 | JGI IMG/M metagenome (GOLD analysis project Ga0136612, IMG submission 106644) | Polar desert sand microbial communities from Dry Valleys, Antarctica - metaG UQ224A (23.06) | ecosystem: Environmental > Terrestrial > Soil > Desert | place: Antarctica: Dry Valley... | reverse complement strand
GGATGAATTCCTCGCCGATAATCTCGCCGCCCTCTTGCTCGACGATCTTGCGGCACCAGTCGGCCGTCAACTGGCCGAAGTTGTAGTCGGCGGCGATGGTATAGACGCGCGGGCCGAACTTCTCCATGACCGCCGGCATGAACGGCACGACCTGGTGATCGGGCACGCAGCCGGTGGGGAAGACCCAGGAGTCGCAGACGCCGCCTTCGTACTGATTGTTGTAGAAGAAGAGCATTTTGTTCTGATCGACGATCGGCCGAATGGCCTCGCGTGACGCCGAAGTGAAACAGGCGTGGAGGACGTCGACCTTGTCCTGGAGGATCAGCTTGCGAGCCATCTCCTGGTAGCGCCGGTTGTCCGACTGCGCATCCTCGGCAACAAGCACCAACTCGCGGCCGAGCAAGCCACCGGCGTCGTTGAGCTCCTGGACGGCGAGGTTGGCCGCGTTGAACTTCTGCACGCCGACTACCGAAAAGTCGCCGGTGCGATCGCCGAGCCAGCCGATTTTCACGGGCCCCTCGTCCTGGGCGAGGGCGTAGTTGAAGTCGATCCGTGAGGCGAGCGCCAGGGCGCCCGTCGTGAGGGCCGAGTTCTGGATGAGACGCCGTCGCGAGACCTTCTGCTCAGCGACCGTTGAATCAACGCTCTGAACGCTCATGGACTTCTCCTTCAGCATTCCGATCTCGACCGTGGCACCGATGTTCATACCCTGAGTTGCGTGGATGCGCTCCTTGGCCCCCTTTCCTGCCGCGGTGTCGTGAAGCGGCGGTAGGCCGCCACGGCCGGCCATAGCCACCTCCGCGCCCCTTTGTGACGGCGAAAAGTCTGCTCAAATGTAACGACGGCTTCGTAGGATGAACCTACTAAACGCTGTTCGAGATGTCAACGTGCAACTGAAACGAGTTCGGCGCGGCATTTGCACCAAGCGGTGAACAATGATCTGCCGTGGACCCTCCCACCGATCTCCTCTGCCTGTGTTGCCCGCGATGGAGCAACGTCATAGTGATCCAGATCAGCGGACAAACGCGAACGACTTGAGATTGATGATTTCGGCCCCACGGCCGCCAGAAATCACATGCCGCCGATAGAGGTCGAACACGATGATTTTCAGGGCGGCCCGCTCGATCTGTTCGGGTGAGTCCCCGAGCAATGCGGCAAGACCCTATCAAGCGGTTTCTGGATCTGGCACATGTCCCTCACTCATGCTCTCGGACTCGCGTAAGCGGTGGGCCGCGATGGCAGAGTCCAACGCCGCATCGGCGACAGCGAGCGCCATCCATTCGCGCTCATCAAGGGTGGCGATGTAGGCGTCGATGTCGTCAAGCTCGGCCGCTTGAAATCGATCGATTGAAGCGCGATCGAGCATGAGATTGACCCTCATTCCGCCGAAGACCATCACGTCCTCGCCATCAACAAGACGATCGATCAGGCCTCACCAGCAATTGAAAGGATGAGGCGATACAAACCTTCGCCAGTGTAGAGGCCATGTACAATCATCGCGTCCATCAATGGCCGCACTTCATCGATCAGCCCGTTTGCCTTAGCTCTGACAAGAAGGCCGAGCGATCCAACCGTCGTGAGGCCAAGCTCTGCTGCCGTCAATCTGCCTGCCAGGTCGTCCAGCACGACGAAATCGGCCGAAACGCGCATGGCAAGCGAAATGGCTGCCAGCTCTCCAGCGTCCAGATCTCGCGCAAGACTCAATACGGCGAAGTCAGCACGCACGTCAATCCAGTCCGGAACTGTTCCCAACGACGGCGCAACTTCCGCCGCAACGATAGGCGGGACCAGGGACTGCAAGAACAACGAATGTGGCAACGCAAGGTGGCCAATCTGATGCAATGCAATGAGTGGGCTGGCGTCGAAGACGGCAATGCCCGACGTCAATTCTTTTCGATGGCCCGGAGCTGGTTTGCCCAATCCTCTGCATTTGTATCGAAGTAGGGAATTCCGAGGGAGCCTGACCAGCGAATGAACTCCCACTTATCGCGGTGCAGAATCTCGGCGGCGCGGCCGCCAGAGATCACGTGCCGCCGATACAGGTCGAGCACGATGATCTCCAGGGCGGCCTGCTCGATCTGCTCGGGGGAATCGCCGAGGTGCTCGGAAATAGTCTCATCAAGGGTGATCTGAATCGTGCTCATGATTGTAGCTCCACTCGGTCAGTGTTGCACGCCCATGATAGCCTCGCATCCACGGCGCTGGCCTCTTCTCGACTCCTCGCCTCCTCGACTCCTCGACCTCTCGACTCGCTCACACCACGATATTGACCAGCCGGCCTGGAACATAAATCATCTTGCGCGGTTCGCGGCCGGCGGTGGCCTCGGCGATCTTTGGCTGGGCCAGCACGCGGGCGCGGGCGCCCGCTTCCGGGAGGTCGATCGGCAGCAGCAGGCGGTCGCGCACTTTGCCGTTGATCTGGACGACGACTTCGACTTCGTCCGCCCGGGTCAATGCGGCGTCGTAAGTTGGCCAGCTCTGGTGATGAACGGAATAGGGCATGCCCAGCCGCTCCCAGAGCTCCTCGGCGACATAGGGCGTGCTGGGGGCCATCAGCAGCACGAGCGTCTCGATCGCCTCGCGCCAGGCCGGGGTGTGGATCACCTCTGTCTCGCGTAAGCGCATGAGCTCGTTGACGTACTCGATCAGCGCGGCAACCATCGTGTTGAATTGAAACTCGTCCAGATCGGTCGTCACGCGCTCGATCGTCTTCGCTCGCAAGCGGTGTAGCGGCGCGATGGCGGCGTCGGGCAGCGTCGTGTCGAATGGGCCAGATCCAGTCTCTGTGACGAGGCTGAAGGCGCGGCGGATGAAGCGCTCCATGCCGGTGATGCCGCGCGAGTTCCAGGGACCGCCCTGCTCCCAGGGGCCGAGGTACATCAGGTGCAGGCGCAGGGCATCGGCGCCATGGGCGGCAACGAGCTCGTCCGGGCCGACCTGACTCCCCCGGCTCTTGCTCATCTTGGTGCCCTCTTCGGCCAAGATCATCCCCTGGTTGCGCAGGCGCACGAAGGGCTCGCCGTGGTCGATCAGCCCCAGGTCGCGAATGACCTTGGTGAAGAAACGGGCGTAGAGCAAGTGGAGAATGGCATGCTCGATACCGCCGCAATAGAGATCGACAGGCGTCCAGCGCGCCGCTGCCTCGGGGTCGAAGGGACCGTTTTCGTCGTGCGGCGAGGTGTAGCGGAACCAGTACCAGGATGAATCGACAAAGGTATCCATGGTGTCGGTTTCGCGGCGGCCCGCGCCGCCGCAGCGGGGGCAGGTGGTGTGCAGGAATGCCTCGTGCGTGACGAGTGGCGACTGCCCGGTCGGAGTGAACTCGGCGTCCAGCGGCAGCACCACCGGCAACTGATCCTCCGGGACCGGGACCATGCCGCAGTCGGGGCAATAGACTACCGGAATCGGCGTGCCCCAGTAGCGCTGGCGGGAGATCAGCCAATCGCGTAGGCGGTAAATCACCTCGGCCTCGCCGCGTCCGGCCTCCGTCAGCCAGGCGATCACCTCCGGCAGCTCTTCCGGCATCTGCTTGCCGGTCATGGGGCCGGAGTTGACCAGTCGGCCGGGACCGGTATAGGCCGCGGTCATGGTGGCCGGGTCGAATGCCGGCTCCCCTTCCGGCTGCACGACGACGCGAATCGGCAGATCGAAGGCGCGCGCGAACTCGAAGTCGCGCTGATCGCCGAAGGGAACGGCCATGATGGCCCCGGTGCCGTAGCCCATCAGGACGTAGTCGGCGATCCAGATCTGGATGGGTTCGTCGGTGACGGGATTGACGGCATACGCCCCGGTGAAGACACCCGTGCGCTGCCGCGCCGCGTCGGTCGACATCCGCTCGATCTCGGTCTGCTTGCGCGCCTGCTCGACGTACGCTTCGACCTCCGCGCGGCGCTCAGCAGTGGTGATCTTCTCCACCAACGGATGCTCCGGGGCCAGCACCATGAACGTGGCGCCCCACACCGTATCTGGCCGGGTGGTGAAGACTTCCAGCACATCTCCGGTCTCCAGGGTGAAGCGGAGCCGGGCTCCTTCGGAGCGGCCGATCCAGTTGCGCTGCATGGTCATGACGCGCTCCGGCCAGTCCAGGCCCTCCGCGTCACGCAGCAACTCTTCGGCGTAATCAGTGATGCGGAAGTACCACTGCTCCAGATCGCGCTTGTAAACCTCCGTGCCGCAGCGCTCGCAGATGTTCCCTTCCAGCACCTGCTCGTTGGCGAGCACGGTCTGGTCTTTCGGGCACCACCAGACCGCGCCCTTGGCGCGATAGGCAAGGCCCTTGTTCAGCATCTGCAGGAAGAGCCACTGGTTCCAGCGGTAGAAGTCCGGGGTGCAGGTGATGACCTCCCGGCTCCAATCGATCATGGCCCCCATCAGCCGGTACTGCCGGTGCATGATCTCGATGTTGTCGAAGGTCGACTTGGCGGGATGGATGTTGTTGCGGATCGCCGCGTTCTCGGCCGGCAGCCCGAAGGCGTCGAAGCCCATGGGGAAGAGGACGTTGTAGCCCCGCATGCGTTGCAGACGGGCGAAGATATCGGGCGCGACGAAGGCGAACCAGTGCCCGATGTGCAGCACGCCGGAGGGATAGGGGTACATGGTCAGCGAGTACCACTTTTCGCCGGGGGCATCGTCATCGGCGCGGTAGAGGTCGTCCCGGTCCCAGCGCTCGCGCCATTTGCCCTCGATCGGGGCGGGGTCGTAGCGCTCGGGCAGAGCGGGGGTGATGGGTGATGGGTGATGGGTGATGGGTTCGGTCGTGGTCATGTCGCTCCCCTGGTGTGCGTTTCGATGCGCTCGTACATGTCTGTCGAAGGCATTTTTCACCGCCGCGCCGGCCTCGCCAGAGGATAAATCCTCCGGCTAGTTCCTCGAAAAGCCCCGTAAACGGGGCTGGCATACCCTAACCGCCACGCTTTTCAGCGCCCTTCAGGGTGCTTTCGAGGAGCCAGCCGGATGGCTTTAGCCTCCGGCGAAGGGTGAACGAGGCTTATGATCAATCCACCCTCTCAGGCAAACGAAAAAGCCCTTCGTCCCGGTCAGGGACGAAAGGCTTTGGGCACTTCCGCGGTACCACCCTGGTTGATCGATGCGGCGGGGTCCTGGTGGAGCTGAGGGGACTCGAACCCCTTACCTCAACACTGCCAGTGTTGCGCTCTCCCGGATGAGCTACAGCCCCAGACTTCCCGGCGCGGTCTCGATCCACTCTGGAGCCCGATAACGGGGGCGATCCGGCGTCGGCTAGCGGACTTCTCCGGTTCACCGCCGCGGCTCACGGGCGAGTTCGGCCCCAGATTACCGCCTTGCACCACCCGGCGGCTCGCTAACAGAAGGGCCTACTACTCCCGGTCGCAGCGCAACGAGAATAGACGAGTTCCGTGACGGGTGTCAACTCAAACAGGCGGTATCAGGCGCAACCTGACCGCTGACCAGCCTTAAGAACTTTGATTATGTCCCGGAAACGAGCGATTCCATCTTGTCCAGACACTCGTTCATGCCGGCGGCGGAAACCTCGACGATCCATGCCACGGGATACCCGTATTCCGTGACCGTCAACTCGGTCCTGTCGTTCGCCAGTTCGTTAAAGGTGACGACGTGCCGAACTTCAGCCGGAATCTCCGGGGGTAATCCCAACCCAACGGGATCGATCGCGTTGCCGTCTTCATCAGCGAAGCGCTGGATAAACTCCAGCAACTCGTGGGGAACAACCTTCTGGTACGTCCAGGTATTGCAGAGATCCTGTCCTTCGGGAGAGCGCATGCAGACGAACGAGGTTTCCCCGTCGCACACATCCATCTCGGCGACTGGCGCGGTGAATGCCTTGGGGCCCCACCAGCGCTTCACGTCTTCGGCGTCGATCCACGCCTGCCAGACCCGCTCGACCGGGGCGTCGAACTGCCGGGTGATCACCATATCATGGGTATTTGCACTGGTTGGCGTCACTGGCTTTGCATCGGTGTCCATGATCCCGCGCATCGACCCAGCAAGGGCAACTCCGAACGCGGCGACTGCTTTGACGAATGTTCGCCGGAGCATGGTTTTCGAACCTCCTGGGATGGGTACTTCCGCGCGGTCATCACGCCGCAATCGCGAAGCCGGTCAGACGGCTCCTCCACGCCATAGTCGTTCACCGGTTTCCAGAATCGACAGAGAAGACCGGTCGCCGTGCAAAAGCGACCAGGCAGGCCGCGCGATTGCCAGCCGGCGGATCAGCACCCATGGAGTATTGCCAGCTGAATCGGCCAACTGCGCCCGACCGGCTCCCAGTCTATTGGGAGCCGGTCGAGCGAAACTGGTCGTGAGCCAGGGTTAGGAAGATTTGCCAGCGCGGGGAGACCGCGGCGCGGCAAAGCAATCCCAGGAGTGTCGCGTTACGCGGGCGCTGGCAAGATGTTCTGGTTGCGGCGGAAGGTGTTCCGCGGGTCGTATTCCCGCTTCAAGGCCGCCAGCCGCGCGTACTTCGCGGGGCTGTAGGCCTCGCGGACACGGTCCGCGCTGTCGCCGACGCCGAGGTAATTGACGTAGACGCCGCGCGCGTAGGGTTGCATGGCTTCCCACAGCTCGCGCGCCCAGGCGATGTTCGTATCGGCCTCCGCCGGTTCGAGCCAGCGGGCGATGATGGCCAGGTTGTACTCGGCGTGGCGATGATCGAAGGCCGTGTCGTCCTGCCTGACCCGGGCTACCGCGCCGCCAGCATGCTCGACGAGCACGGCGCTCAGAGGTGAGGGCGCGGCGTTCGCCCCGGCCACGATGATGTCGATCGCCTCGTCCGGAATCCCGGTCAGGAAATGGGAGCGCCAGTAGGCATGCGGCCCCGGCTGGAACCCGTCGTCGAGCATCTGCTGCAGCGCGACGTACGGCATCGGCCCGACCATGTCCGCCAGCGGCTCGGCAAAGGCGCGATATCCGGCAACGGCCCCTTCGCCAGCGGTGGCTTCGCCAGCGTACGCGAGGAGGTAGGCGGCGATTTGCGCGCCTTCCGGCGAGGTGAGCAGGGCGCAGAAGGCAACCAACTCGTCGGGATCAGCGACGCTCGTTTCCCGATAGTGCCGCAGCGCGGCCGTGGCCTGCTCGCGCGGGTGGACGATCAGCCCGGCGTACATCCCTTCCAGGGGATGGAGTTTGAATTCGAACTCGGTGACGATGCCGAAGTTGCCGCCACCACCGCGCAAGCCCCAGAGCAGCTCCGGCCGTTCCGTCTCGCTCGTCCGGACGATGGAGCCGTCGGCGAGCACCACCTGGGCTCCGATCAGGTTGTCGCAGGCGAGGCCGTACTTGCGCATCAGCCAACCGAGCCCGCCCCCCAGGGTCAGCCCAGCGACGCCGGTCATGGAGATGGCGCCGCCCGTCGTGGCCAGACCATGCGCCTGGGTGGCGGCATCGAAATCGCCCCAGGTCGCGCCGCCTCCGGCGCGAGCAATGCGCCGCTCGGGATCGACCTCCACGCGGTTCATCTCCGAGAGATCGATGACCAACCCGTCATCGACGACGGCCAAACCGGCGGCATTGTGACCACCGCCGCGCACCGCGACCTCGACGCCGTGCTCCCCGGCAAAGCGCACGGCGGCGACCACATCTTCAACGGTGCGGCAGAGGGCGATAGCCGCTGGCCGGCGATCGATCATCCCGTTCCAAACGCGGCGGGCATCGTCGTAGCGCGGATGGTCGGAAAGGATCAGATTCCCTCCGATCCTGGCATCAAGCGCGTTCCAGGGCAGAGCGGAGAAGGAACCGGTGTGTTGGACAGTCATCGTCATTGGAGACTCCAGAACGTTTCAATCGTCGGCGTACGAGAGGCGCGAAGCGTTCGCGCCTCTGTACTGACGGCAGCGAGCGTAGTTTTATTCCATCAATCGGGCGTGAGCAAGCGGCGATGCGAACCAGGCGAAGGGAGGCAACCCGAAGTGTCGCCGCCGCGAGCGAATGCCTGGAGCTTCCCTCCGGCATTACGCGCCCGTCCTGAACGCACTTTGGCCGCTCTGCTGGCTGCTCCTATGGTTCAAGCGATTCGAACACCTCGACGGCGCACGCGAACGCCTGGGCCGTCTCGCAATTCTGGAGAAAGCGACAGCAGGGCGAAAAGAGCTCGGTGCACTCGGGGGAATCCTCCTCGAAAATCGCCAAACAGAGACTGGCTATCCCATCCTGGCACTTCCCGACTTGCGCCTTACACCTGTCCTTGCCGTTGTTGTTGTTCTTGCCTTTTCCCTTGCGATTCTGCTTTGCGGTTGCCGCTTGCGGCAATGCCAAGCTCGCGGCCAGCGCGGCGCCCCCCAGCGCCAGCAGGGAGCGGCGGCGAGAAACCGAATCGGCAGTGCGGCGGGCAATTGCGTCGAAGGCGTGGGCGTCCATGATTTCCCTTTCGATTGATTCTGCATCGTGCTCCGCGTTCGGCGCCGGACAGCTCCGGGCATCCCAGGCATGATCCGGGTTGGCGCGGGAGCACACATCCCCTGATGTATGTATTTGGGGTATGTAGTCGGGCCCACGGTCGACACGACTGTCGGCGAAAGGATCTGGGTAGAGCGGCAAGGCTGTTGAGCAATGGAGCACGGCCGCGACATCGTCCATTGCATCGACGAGCGTGCCGGTGACCAACAGGGTCAGGGGCTGAAGAGGATCTTCGGTGGGCAGGCCGGCGGCAGGCCGAGGCGCTCGTTCAATCGGCAACTGGCGTCGCCGCACCGGGCTGGACGGCCTCCACCGGCGTGAGTCTGGGCAGGCCTGGCTGAAAGAGCCACGCCTCAAAAAACTCGCTCAACTCGTCACCGCTGATCTCCTCCGCCAGGGTGATGAAATCCCCGGTGGCGGCATTGCCGTTATGGAAACGCTCCGGCCAGGCCCGCAAGATGGCGAAGAACGCCTCATCGCCGATCTGCAACCGCAGCGCATGCAGCGTCAACGCTCCCCGCTGGTAGACGGCCGTGGGCGAGAAGAGGTTGGCCGGCCCGGGGTCACCCGTGAGCAGCGTCTCGCCGGGGAAGAGCGCCTCCGGCACGCCTTGCGCCGTCAACTGAAGCAGCCCGTCAGTCGCCGGGATCGACTCCAGGTCAGAGACCGTCTCCGCGTTCAGTCCGGCTTGGTAGCGACGTGCGAACTCCTCCTCAATCCGGCGCCCCAGGAAGCGTTGACTGTACGATCGGTAGCCGTCGATGACATCCCTGGCATTGAGCGCGGCGAGCAGCGCGGGGTCCTGGCCCCGAGCCAGCGCGGCGTGAACGGCATAGACTTTGGCGATCTCATGGTTGCGCGCCACGATCCCCTCGGCCTCCTCCAGCCAGAGAAGCTGCGCGTAGGTAGCAAAGCCCTCGTTGAGCCAGATGTCCTGCCAGCGCATCACACTCACGGTATTCCCGTACCACTGGTGCGCCAACTCGTGGGCCACGATGGCCTCGAAGCCTGCCAACTCCTCCGCGGTGAGAGCATTGGCGCCAAGGAGCGGTATCTCTCCAAAGATCGGCAGCGTCTGCGTCTCCAGCGCGAACAGGATCGGCGCCCCGACGACCGTGCCGCCGGCCGAGTCGAAGGGGTACGGCCCAAAGACCGACTGGAAGTAATCGATCATGACCGGCAGCTTGTCGAACATGGCCCGCTGCCCGGCGCCGACCGAACTGGCGAAGGCGAGACGAAGCGGCAACCCGTTCGGCCCTTCGCGCACTTCGACGTCCAGAAGCCCGGCGTGGAACACCACCAGATAGCTGGCCATGGGATCGTCCGACTCCCAGACAGTCGTCGTCCTATCGCCGGTCGTGGTGGTTTTCGTCAGGATGCCGTTCGCCACCACCGAAAAGGGATCGGGCACGGTAAGGCGTACGGTGTAGGTCGCCTTGTCGGACGGGTGCCCATTGACCGGAAACCACGACTCCGCTCCGGCCGGCTCCCCCGCGATGAAGATGGTGTCGCGCCCGTGCCACCAGCCGGACCCGTACTGGTCACCTTCCTCCGGCGGGTGCTTCTGCTCTCCGCCACCCATCCCCAGGATGCCGCCCAGGACCATGGCGGCCAGCGAGCCGACCGTCGGCGCATCCTGCCCCAGCGGTATGCCGTGGTACGCGATCTCGGTGGTGAATGGGGCTCCGGCCGGCAGCGTCATTGCCGGCTCGACCGTCAACTCACCGCCCAGGCGAGTAAACGTCGCCGGGGCGCCATCGACCGTGATCCCCTCGATCTCCAGGCCGCGAAAATCAAGGTTGAAGGCGCAGAGATCGACCAGCGCGACCGCCTCGATGGTGGCCTGCCCGGCATCAATCGCCCCGCCAGTCACGTCGAGATCCAGATCGAGGTCGTAGTGCAGCACGGTATAGCCGGAATTGCCCATCAGCGGGAAATACGGATCGCCGATGCCACTACTGCCGGCTGTGCATCCAGCGGGAGACGGGGTCGCCGTCTGCGCCAGGACGGAGACGACCATTGAAGCTAGCAGGGCCCAAACGGCCAGGAGCGTGGACACCATGCGCTTCCTCAACAACCTTCGCCTCCATTACCGCGCTGTACCCGATGATGCGCAGGGTAGCAGGGCGTTGGTGACGGGTGGCGGAGCGAACAACCTCGTTTCCCGTCATGCCGGCTGACAGGGAACGAGATTGGAGAAGAAGACTGATTGCTGACAGACGATGCTTCGTGCCGTCTTGCCGGCTTCTTCTCGACTCCTCCACTCCTCGACTACGATTGCCCTGCGCCGTCGTGACCATGAGGGGGACTCATCGCATGTCGATCGTTTCGCCTGCCGGGCGCATTGCCGAAGGCATCGTCCGCCGTTTCGAAGGTCTGGCGTCCACGCGGGATCGCGCGTTGGGGGAGGGTCGTCAGATCACGCGTCTGGCGGCCAACAGCGTGAGGGCCACCCATCGCGGCGAGCTGGGGGAGGCAGAGCGGCTCCTGGCGGAAGCACGCCACCGGATGACCATGCTCGCCAACGAGTTGCGTCCCTATCCGAGCATCTACTGGGCGGGGTATGTCCAGGACGCCATGAAAGAGGCGGCCGAGGCGGCGATTGCCCTGGCCATCGTGGCGGACCGCCCGCTGCCAGAGCCAGCCGATCTCGGCGTGGAGGACGCGGCCTATCTCAACGCGATGGCCGAAGCGGCCTCGGAGCTACGACGGCAGGTGCTCGATCGGCTGCGTCAGAACGATCTCGCGCGCGCCGAATACCTGCTCGGCATCATGGACGACGTCTACTCGGCGCTTGTCACGGTCGATTTTCCCGACGCCATCACCGGCGGCCTGCGCCGCACCACCGACGCCCTGCGCGCGGTGCTGGAGCGCACCCGCGGCGACGTGACCATGGCGGCCACCCAGGGGAGGGTCGAACGGGCGCTGCGGGAGGCGCTGGGCACGCGAACTGACGTGTTTACCGCTCATCCTTCCGTCGCGAAAGGAGATGACCCAACAGAGCTCGCCTGAATTACGACGTGGAGAGAACGAAGAGCGTCGTCGAAGTAAAGACCGCCCCTGGTTCCAACACCGTGGAGGGGAACGCAGGTTGGTTCGGCGAGTCGGGGAAATGCTGCGTCTCCAGAGCGATGCCATCCCCCTGCCGGTAGGCTCGCCCGCAGGCGCCGACCAACGAACCATCGAGGTAGTTTCCGCCGTAGACCTGGATGCCCGGCTCCGTGGTCCAGACCGTCAGCGTGCGGCCACTTTCGGGATCGCTCAGAACGCCCGCCTCGATCAAAGACGCGTCACCATCCGCCCGATCGATCACGACGTTGTGATCGATGCCAAGCGCCAAGCGCACTTGCGGATGATCGTCCCGGCTCCGCGCGCCGAATTCCGAGGCGGTTGTGAAATCGAACGGCGTGCCGGCCACCGGCGCGAGCTCGCCCGTGGGGATCTGCCGCTCATCGGTCGGGGTGTAGCGGCTGGCGTTGAGCTGGAGCAGGTGACCGTCGGCAGTGCCGGAGCCCTCGCCGGCCAGATTCCAGTAGCCATGGTTGGTGAGATTGAGCACGGTCGGGCGATCGGTTTCGGCGCGGTAGTCGATGCGCAGGCGATTGGCCTCATCGAGGGTGTAGGTGACCTCGGCGGTGAGATTCCCGGGGAACCCTTCCTCGCCATCGGGGCTGACGCGCGTGAGGCGCACTCCGGCACTGTCGTTCGCGGTGAGCGGCTCCGCACTCCAGAGGCGCTTGTCGAAGCCACGCACGCCACCATGCAGGGTGAGTGTTCCGGCATTCTTCGGCAGGCTATACGTCTGCCCCGCGAGCGTGAAGGCGCCGCCCGCGATGCGATTAGCGTAGCGGCCGGCAACGCAGCCGAAGAATGGGAGATTCCGTTCGATGTACGCATGCAGATCAGGAAAGCCGAGGACGATGTTCGCCAGATTGCCGTCGCGATCGGGCGCCCAGACCGATTTGATCGTGGCGCCCCAGGGCAGGATTTCGACCCGAAGCCCGTTCTGATTGGCAAGGGTGAAGCCGTCGACTGGCTTTCCCTCAATGTCGCCCGCGTGTTTCCGGCTGACCTCGGCCATGCTCGCTATCTCCCGAACTCCGTGATGACGCGTGCGATGCACGATACAGGGAAATTCAGGTGGCTGCTCATCGGCGCCAGATGATCTACGGGGTGGCCGCGGGTTCCCGTACCAGCACTGGCAGGTCTTCGACCGGATCACCGATGCCGACGCCGTTGGCGCTCAACCAGCCGGCGGGAACTTCGAGGACGTAGGAGACGGGGACGGGAGATTTCTGGGAAGGACGGTCCCCATCCTCGATACCCGGTTCGTCGGGACAGACATTTTGCGCGGCGCCCTGGACCGCGCCGTCCTCGATCCAGAGCATGTCGAGACAGAAGCGCATCCCCTTCATCCAGAAGGAGCGCGGCGCGGGGGCTTCGAAGAGAAAGAGCATCCCCGTACCTGGTTCCAGGCCGTCGCGATACCCGAGACCGCGAGAGAGATCCGCTGGCTGGAACGCCAGCTCGACCGTCAGGGGAACGTCGCCGACGATGATCTCGGCCGTCTGCAACGGGGCGACCTGGTGCCGCCAGGGCGGGGCGACCTGGGCGAGTGACCCGGCCACCGTTCCCAGAACCATCATGAACGCGAGGAGTGCTGCCGTCACGCGATATCTCCTAATCTCAATCGCCGGTCGTCTGACTCCGTCGCGTACGCCGCGCCGGAAACGGCCCGCAAGCCTGTTCATACGCCGGTCGCGTCTCTTACGTCAACAGAGCCCGATGGCCGTGCTGTGGCGTCTGGTGGCGCCCCGCACGTTCGAGACGCGCGGCGATAGCCAAAAGGGTCGCCGCACAGGCGTAGACGCTCGTCGTCGTCATATCAGACTCCGCGATGACGGCCGGCGACGTTTCCGAGCCGAGCACTGCCACGTTCAGCGTTGCCACCATGCCGTCGTCGCGCAGCGCTCGCAGCGCCACGAATCCATCGACGTCAGTCACATCGTCACCGAAGAACACAACGCCGCGCAGTCCAAGCTCCGTGACCAGATCGACAATGGCGGTGCCTTTGTTCACGGCCAGGGCCGGCCGCAATTCGACAATCATGCGGCCCGGGGAGAGGCGCAGGCCATGCCGCTCGGCGGCGACCAGCGCCAGCGGTTCCAGAAGCCCCGCCGCCATGCCGGGATCCTCCGCGAGGCGATAGTGCACCGTGCCGGTGACGCCCTTGTTCTCGACCAGCAGCCAGGGTGCGGGATCCTGCTCCCGCACGCCCGCTTCGATCTCCGCCAGCGCCGCGGCAATCGACAGCCGGGCCGCTTCGGCGGCGGGATGCGTCCAGGGCACGCCGTGCACGATGCGCTCCATGCCATGGTTGCCGATGTAGATCAGGCCGGGCAAGCCAACCATCTCCGCGGCCGCGCCAGGAGCCCGACCCGAAACCACGGCGACGACGGCCAACTGTTCGCTGAGCCGATTGAGCGCCTCAAGCGCGATGGGATCGACCAGGGCCTCGAATGGTGTGGGGGCGATGGCGCTGATCGTGCCATCGATGTCCGTGATGAGCGCCGACGGTGACTGCGAGAGCACCTTTATCGAGGCGTCGACAACATCCTCGGACGAGAGCGCGAGAGATGGGATCAGATCGTCCATGGCCACTCAATCCCGATCCTGGTATGAGTGAATTGTCCACTCGGGGCCGCTCACGAAAAGATCCTGCACGTTGCCCTGATCGGCGATGGCCACATGGTAGACCAGACCTTGCGGCATGCCGGGCGGCCCAAAGGGATCGGTCGGAGCGTTGAGGCGAACCGTGGCTCCCGTCGCGGGATTCAGCTCGGCGTCCTCGCCGTAGCCGGCGCGGGCCAGGGCCAGATGCAGCTCACGGAAATCGACCTCCTCCAGCGGCAACGCCGGGACCGACGCGGGGTCGACCTCGGCAGGCTCGCTCAGACCCGTGTCACTGTAAAAGAATGACTGCGCGAGCCGCGAATAGAAAGCGCCCTTCCACCGGAATCCTGCCTCCAGGGGGGTGCAGCCGACCTGCACGAAAACCAGCCGGGCATCCGGTCTCCAGGCGAGCGCCACCTCCATCGCGGATTGCACGCCCGCGCCCCATTCCTCACCGACCGTGGCCAGATCGCCAACGCGCAATCGGCCGTCGGCGCAGCGGACTGGCTCGGGC
>Ga0136612_10000453_pt1 | contig 14579 bp, 17 predicted proteins | sample AntDryUQ224A2306_2_FD_106644 | JGI IMG/M metagenome (GOLD analysis project Ga0136612, IMG submission 106644) | Polar desert sand microbial communities from Dry Valleys, Antarctica - metaG UQ224A (23.06) | ecosystem: Environmental > Terrestrial > Soil > Desert | place: Antarctica: Dry Valley... | reverse complement strand
GCGCTGTAGGGGGAGGAGGGGGCCAGCGGGGAGTCCTCGGTGAAGGAGCCCTCCTCGATCGACCCGTAGACCTCGTCGGTGGACACCTGGAGAAAGGGGATGCCGGCCTCGCGTGCGGCCTCGAGCAGGACGTAGGTGCCCTGGGCGTTGGTGATCAGGAAGGCGTCGGGCTCGGCGATCGAGCGGTCCACGTGGGTCTCGGCGGCGAAGTTGACCACCGCGCCGGCCCCCGCGACCGCGCGGGCAGCCGCGTCGGCGTCCTCGATCGCCCCGTGGATGAAGCTGAAGCGCGGGTCCTCGCGGAAGTCGTGGAAGTTCTCCTCGCGCCCGGCGTAGGTGAGCTTGTCCAGCACGACGACCTCGTCGTCTGACTCGCGCAGGCGCAGCCGCACGAAGTTCGAGCCGATGAAGCCCGCGCCGCCGGCGACCAGGAGCTTCACGAGCGCCCTCCCGCGACGGGGGCCTCGCGCGCGGCCAGGTAGGCCGCGAGGCCGTCTTCCCAGGCGGGGAGCCGCGGAGTGTCGGGTCGCGTGACGCCGAGCACGCTGAACGCCGGCCGGGGGGCGGGACGGCTCAGCTCGGCCGTCGTGGCCGGGACCACCTCGCAGGAAACGCCGGCGCGGCGGAAGATTTCGGTGGCGAACGCGTTCCACGAGCCGGCGCCGGCGCCGGCGACGTGGTGGACGCCCGCGGCGCGGTCCTCCGCCAGGCTCACGAGCGCCGGCGCCAGGTGTCCGGTCCAGGTCGGGCTGCCGACCTGGTCGCAGACCACGCTGACGCTGTCGCGCTCGCCGGCCAGGCGCAGCATCGTCTCGACGAAGTTGGGCCCCGCCAGGCCGAACAGCCACGACGAGCGCACGATCGCGTGGTCCTCGCCGGCCTCGGCGACCGCACGCTCGCCGGCGAGCTTGGTCCGGCCGTAGGCCGACAGGGGGTTGGTCTCTGCGTCCTCGGCGTACGGTGCGCCGGCCGTGCCATCGAAGACGTAGTCGGTCGAGACGTGCACGACAAAGGCGCCGGCCTGCGCCGCGGCGCGCGCCACCACGCCCGCGCCCTCGCCGTTGACGGCCAGGGCGGCGGCCTCGCGGGACTCCGCACCGTCGACGTCGGTCCACGCCGCGCAGTTGACCACGGCCTCGGGGCGCACGGCGGTGACCGCGCGGGTCACAGCAGCGTCGTCGGTGATGTCCAGGTCGCCGCGGGCGAGCCCGCTGACCTCGTGCCCGCGCCCTTCGGCGGCGCGCACGACGTCCTGACCCAGCATTCCGGCGGCCCCGGTTACGAGCAGGCGCACCGCCACATCTTTAGCGCACGCCGCCGCCGCGGTGCCTGCTCACCCGCGGCGGCGCAATGCGATCAGGTCAGCTTGCCGATCTTGAAGATCTTCGTGCCGCAGTCGGGACAGGTCCCCTGGATCGCCGGGCGACCGTTCTTCATCGTCACCTGCGTGGGGTCCTTGATCTCGACCTTCTTGCGTTCCTTGACGCAGTAACCCTCGGGCATCGACCGCACCTCCTGTGAGGTATTGGGTGGAGCGGGCCCCTCCCTCGGGGACCACACTCGCCCGAATGTAGGGGAATAACCGGACGCACGCACGAAACTGCGTGTGAATTGTTACTAAAGGATCCCGATCTCGCTGTTGTCGCCGACCATGAACCGGTAGGCGCGCGGCTGGCGGGCGTCGCGCGCGATCGCCACGTTGCGGCCCAGCAGCGAGGACTCCATGCGGCCCGCGAGGCCGCGCACGGAGGACCCGCTGAGGAGGATCGAGTGCTCGACCTCGGCGTTCTCGATCACGCAGCCCTCGCCGATCGCGGTGTAGGGCCCGATGTAGCAGTCGCTCAGCCGCGCGCCGGCCCCGATGATCGCCGGCCCGCGGACGTTGCAGCGCTCCAGGCGCGCGCCCGCCTCCACGACGACCCGGCCATCGACCTGGGAGTCCACCAGCTCGCCCTCCACGCGCCCCACGAGGTTGTCGAGCACGAGGCGGTTGGCCTCGAGCATGTCGTCGAGGCGCCCGGTGTCCTTCCACCAGCCGCGCACGACGTGGGGCTCGACCCGCCGGCCGCCGTCGACGAGGTGCTGGATGGCGTCGGTGATCTCGAGCTCGCCGCGGGCGGATGGCTCGATCGCGCGCGCCGCGTCGTGGATGCCCGCGGTGAACATGTAGACGCCGACCAGCGCGAGGTTGGTCTGCGGTTCGGCGGGCTTCTCGACCAGGCGGCGCACCTGCTCGCCCTCGAGCTCGGCGACCCCGTAGTTCTCGGGGTCGGGCACCGGCGTGAGAAGGATGAGCGCGTCGGGCTCGTTGGCGCGGAAGGCGGCGACGAGCTCGTCGATGCCGCCCTGGAGCAGGTTGTCGCCGAGGTACATGACGAAGGGCGAGGCGCCGAGGAAGTCCTCGGCGGTCAGCACGGCGTGGGCGAGCCCGAGCGGCTCGGCCTGGGGGACGTAGGTGATGGCCACGTTCCAGCGCGAGCCGTCGCCCACCACCTCGCGGATCTCGTCGCCGGTCTCCGGGGCGATGATGATCCCGATCTCCTCGATCCCGGCGGCCGCCATGGCCTCGATGCCGTAGAAGAGCACCGGCTTGTTGGCCACGGGCACGAGCTGCTTTGCGCTCGTGTGGGTGATCGGCCGCAGGCGGGTGCCCTTGCCACCGGAGAGGATGAGGCCCTTGAGCGCGTCCATCAGTAGACGCCGCCGAGCTTGCGGTGATCCCACGTCGCGGTGGTCCCCGCGACGAACTGGAGCCCGACGCGCTTGGCGGCCTGCGATTTGAAGGCCGCCCGCGCCTCGGGGCCGACGGCACCCTCGCCGCCGTAGCGGACCGCCAGCGCCTCGCCGATCCCGGCCACCGTCTCGAGGTCGTGGTGCAGGACCGTCTGGGCCTTGATCATCACGCCACGCAGCTCGGCGTACTCGTGGCCGGTCTCGATCTGGAGCGTCGCGCGGTCGTCGCGCTCGAGGTTGCGGATCTTCTGGGACTTTCCGTAGGTCCAGCCCCACAGCTCCCCGTTGCGCACGACGTACCAGAGCGGCATGAGGTGGGGCCAGCCGTCCGGGCCGATCGTGGCGACCACGACGACGCGCTGCTCGTCCAGGAAGGCCGCGACCTCCTCGCCCGACATCTGGATCTGGTCCCGGCGGCTCACCGGGCGGAGGGTAGTTGAGCCGCTAGGCCCGCGTCAGCAGGCGCTCGGCCGCGGCGCGCACTGCATCGCGCGCCTCGGCGGGCTCGAGCACGGCGGCGTCGCCGGCCTCCTTGAGCACCTCGCGCACGAGCCAGTCGGTTCCCGCGTAGGCGAACTCGACGACGATCGCGCCGTCGGCGAGCTCGGCGACGAGCGGGCGCTCCTCGCGCACCCAGCGGGCGCGCTCCGGCGAGATCCAGACGCGTGCGCGCTGGGAGGCCTCGACCTCGCCGGTCCGCGGCCAGCCGTCGAGGTCGGCCGCGGGGTCGATCTCCGGGCGCGGCTCGAAGGACTCGTCGGTGACCGTCGCCTGCTTGATGCGGTCCAGCCGGAAGTGGCGGACGTCGTCACGGGCGGGGTCATAGGAGGCGACGTACCAGCCGTCGCGCCCGTTCATCAGCGCGTAGGGCTCGATGGTGCGCTGGGAGAACTCATCCTCGTTCTCCTTGTAGTACTCGATGGCCAGCAGCCGGTGGCCGGCGATCGCCTGCGAGATGACGTGGGCGATCACGGGGTCGTCGCCCAGGGCGGTGGCCACCTGGAGGCCCTCCTGCACCGGGTCCTCGCCCAGCGCCAGGACGATCTTCTCGCGTGTGGAGGCCAGAGAACCCTTCGGGATGTGCTCTCCGATCAGGTCGATCGCCGCGACCAGCGCCTTGGCCTCGATCGGCAGCAGGCGGGCGGGGCGCGCGAAGGAGTCCGAGTAGGCGTCATTGTCGACCTCGATCGTCCCGTCGGGCGACACCTCCGCATAGAGGATGTAGGAGCCCGCGCCGAAGTTGACGACGTTGAGCACCCCGACGTCCTCCGAGAGCTCCTGCTCGGAGAGCTGGAGGCGCTCGCAGACCTCGTCGACCTTCAGCTTGCGGCCCTCGCGCCCGGCCTCGATCAGGATCGAGGCGAGGGTGACCAGGCGCGCGAAGCGCTCGGGGCGGATCGCGGCCTCGCCGCGCGAGCTCGCGTCGGCGCGGCCGTTTGACTCCGCGACGGGCGGCTCGGCCGGAGCCCCGGTGCCCGTCGTCTCAGCGGGCTCAAAGTCGTCGGAGTGGCGCTCGAGCAGCAGCTCGACGCGGTCGCCCAGCTCGGCCACGACGTCGTCGGGACCCAGCAGGCGCGCGTGCTCGCCGAGGCCGAGCACCCAGGAGATCAGCAGGCGCGCGTTGGCATACGGGGTGGTGAAGCGCACGCCGCCCTCGCCGTCGTCGGCGGGGGCGAAGGTGCCGTAGCGGTCGAAGTGGCGCTCGATCTGCCAGGCGATCCGGTCGGAGATGTGCACCTCGGCGTCGCCCACGGCGTCGCCGAACTGCCACTGGATGCGGTCGGCATAGGCGCGCGGATTGAAATCGTCGGGCCGCTGGAAGTCGTGCTCGGCCTTGGACGAGTAGGCGACCTTGCCGCGAATCCGCGACAGGCGGAACACGCGCAGCGCGTCGCGCTCATGGGCGTGGCCGACGAGGTAGAACTGCCCGCCCTGGAAGAGCAGCTGGTAGGGATCCACCTTGCGCGGGCCCGTCTCGTCGCGGTCCATCGTGTAGTAGTCGAAGGTGATGGTCTTACGGCGCGAGATGGCCGTGTCGATCTTCACGAGACGCTGCGAAACGTCGTGGCCGCCGGCCGACGCGGTGATCCCCAGCGCGACCGTGCGCTGGTCGGGCGCGCGCAGCGGGCTCGGCCGGCCCCAGGAGATCTGCTGGAGGGCGAGGCGCAAGGGCTCGGCGTAGGCGAACTCGCCGTCGAGCAGCGACAGCGCGGTCTGCAGCGCGGCCAGCTCGGAGTCGGTGAACTCGATGGCCGGGAGGTAGAAGTTCTCGGGCGGCAGGGAGTAGGACTCCTGATCGGCGGCGCCCTCGAGCGTGTCGTTGACCGACAGGACGATCCCCAGCGACTCGAGCTCGGCACGGTCGGCGTAGAAGCGCCGCGCGAAGGCATCGGCGGTCATCCCGCTGTAGCCCTCCACCGACGAGCGGATCTCCGACGCGGTGACCGGCCGGCGCTCGGCCATGAGGTAGGAGATCAGCGACAGCTGCCTGATCAGCTTTTCGGTGTCCTTTGCCACGAGTCACCGAGGATAGAACGGACTCGCCGCCGGCTCTGCCGCCAGGCGCGTTTCGCCCCGCTCTTTGCGCTGTTTGGCGCGCCGGCGCCCAGGTCAGGGCGCGCCGGAAACCGTCAGGCGGCTTCGGCGCTGTCGGCCTCGGGCGGCGCGGCGAAGTAGGCCCCGCCGCCAAGTGCGCGGTCGAAGCCCGACCACTCCTGGCCCTCGGCCAGCTCCTTCTCGAGCCGGTCGAAGGAGCCCAGGCGACCGCCGAGGTTGTCGATCATGTGCACGAGCGTGGCCTCACGGGTGCAGGGCACGACCGGTGAGCCGTGCTCGAGCTGGCCGTGGTGGGACAGGATGATGTGCAGCAGGGCCTGCGCGGTCTGGGGTGGGAACCCCGGCAGATCCTCGACGGCGCGGCGCACCCGGTAGTAGCCGAGCGGGATCTCACCCTGCAGCTTGCCGTCGTCGGTCATGTCGATGTGCTGCGGATCGGCCGTGTAGGCCTCGAGCTTGCCGATGTCGTGCAGCAGCGCGCCGGTGACGGCGATGTCACGATCGATGCCGGGGAACGTGGCGGAGATCGTCGAGACGGCCTGGGCGACCGAGAGGCAGTGCTCGAGCAGGCCGTGGCGGTAGGCCTGGTGGTAGTACTTGGCGGCCGGGGCCTCGCGGTAGCTGGTCCAAACGTCCGAGCCCTCGCCGAGCAGGACGTCGAGCAGCCCGCGCAGGTGCGGATGCTGGACGGTGGCGATGAGCTCGCGCAGGTCCTCCTCCATCTGCTCGGCCGTACGCTGGGGCCCGTCGAGCAGCTCGTCGATCTCATACTCGCTCGGGGCGGCCGGACGCAGGCCCAGGACCTTGAGTTGGGGGCCGAACTTCGGATGCACCCCGTAGTGACCGGTGACGAAGGCGGCCGAGCCGCCGGGGAGCTCGCGCACGAGCGCGGCGTCGGCGTCCCAGAAGACGGCGCGGACGGTACCCGTCCGGTCGCTCAGCACCAGGCGGGCGAACTCGCTGCCGTCGCGCTTGTGGCAGAGCTCGATCTCACGCACGAGCAACGCCTGCTCGACGGCCTGTCCCTCATTAAAGTCGCGGATCAACACGGCGGCGACCTTAGACCCGGTTGCGGACGGCAGTACGGTGCGCTTCATGCATTGGTGGTCGTCGTCACGGGGCCGAAGCTGACATGGCACAGACCGCGATCGTGACGGGTGGAACCGGTGGGCTGGGGACCGCCGTCGTGGAGGTCCTGCTGGCGGCCGGCTGGCGCGTCGTGGTGCCGTGGGTAAACGAGCGCGAGCTCGAGCGACTGCCCGGGCGCGAGGGCCTCGAGTTGGTCCAGGCCGACCTCTTCGAGCCCGACTCGGTCGCCGAGGTGCTGGCCCGCGCGGGGGCCGACCTGCGCGCCGCCGTCAACCTCGTCGGCGGCTTCGCGGCCGGCCCGCGGGTGCACGAGACGCCGCTGGAGGACTTCGAGCGCCAGTTTCGCCTCAACCTGCGACCGACCTACCTCGTCTGTCAGGCCGCGCTGCCCGCGCTGCTCGCCGCGGGCGAGGGCGCCATCGTCTGCGTCGGGACGCGCGCGGCCCTGGAGCCCTTCTCGGGCGCGGCCGGCTATGCCGCCTCCAAGGCCGCGGTGCTGACCTTCGTCAAGGCGCTGGCCGTGGAGTACCGCGATGACGGGATCCGCGCCAACGCGGTACTGCCCTCGGTGATCGACACGCCGGCCAACCGCGAGTCGATGCCCGACGCCGACTGGACGACGTGGGTGTCCCCCGCGGCGATCGCCGGCGTGATCGGCTTCCTGTGCTCGGCGGAGTCGGCGCCGACGAGCGGCGCGGCGATCCCGGTGTATGGACGGGCCTGACGTATTCGGCGGTTCGAACGGCGATCAATAAGGGAGTCGATCGGCTCCGGGCAAGGTTGTGTCGTTTTTGGGTGGGCTATAGCAACACTCAGTCGATACGACTTCGCCAAGCGGTCCGGCCCGCTCTTCATCGATTCCTTTTCCGGACCCTCAACCCCCGTAGAACTCGATCGCGCGGTCGGCCACCTCGCGCACGGCCCTCGCGTTGCCGAAGGAGTTGACCACGACCGCGAGCCCGGGGATCGCCTTGCCGGCGAGCTTCTTGGCGCCCTTGCGTGTCGCGTAGCGCGCCAGGGAGTTGAAGAGCGCGCGGTCGCGCTGCGTGCTGCGTCCGATGAATGCCTCGGCCATCGTCGTCCCGACGCCGTCGAGGGCTGCGCGCGCTGTCGCGGGATCCGGATGGAAGCGCTCGATCACCAGCAGCTCGGCGGGGCGCATCGGGTCGTGGGGGTCATAGCCGTAGGCGGCGGCAATGAAGAAGACGACGCGCGACTGGATCCAGGCCAGCGAGGCGAGGTCCGGAATCATGGTGACGAAGCCGCCGAACCCGGTCGCCGCCCCGGTCACGCGAGCAAACGCCGAGTGGCGCTTGCGCGCCATCCGGGCCAGCTCCGCCGGTGTGTGGGCATACATCGCCCGGCGCTCGGACACCCACTCCTCGGCCGCCGGCGCGTGAAACTCGCTCGCCGCGAGCGCGATGTACTCCGGCGCGCGCACCGGGTCGGCGCGGAGCTGTTCCCACAGGCGCGCCGGGAGCGTGCGCGCCGCGTGCTCCTCCTGGCGGAAGGAGGAGTCGGCGTGGTCGGGTTCGCTCACGGGGCCACCAGGGTAGCCTCCCAGCCGCGTCCGCCGGGCGCGATACACAGGGTGCAGGGGTTTCCGTGACGCAGCCGCTGATCGAGCATCGTCGCCGGTTCGCCGGCTTTGACACCCGCCTGCTAGAGCTCGAGGGGGACGGGCCGCCGATCGTCCTGTTCCACGGCTACGCCGACTCGGCCGACACCTGGCGCACGCTGCTGCACCGCCTCGCCCGCGCCGAGCGCCGCGCGATCGCGGTGGACCTGCCCGGCTTCGGCACCTGCGCCCCACTGCGCCAGGGCCGGATCCTCCCCCAGCTCGAGCGCTTCGGCGCGGCGGCCGTCGCGTACGCGGCCGAGGACGGCGACGAGGTGGTCGCCGCGGGCAACTCGCTGGGCGGCTGCCTCTCGCTCCTGCTCGGCCAGCGCCCCGAGCTGCCGCTCGCCGGGATCGTGCCCATCGCGCCGGCAGGCTTCGACCTCGCGCGCTGGATCGGGATGGTCGAGCGCGACCCGATCCTGCGCACGCTGCTGGCCATCCCCACGCCGCTGCCCGAGGCGGTCGTGCGCGAGGCGGTCGGACGCGTGTACCGCGTGCTCGCCTTCGCCCGGCCAGGGGACATCGACGCGAGGGTGGTGCGCGCCTTCACCGCCCACCACCGCGATCGGGCGACGGTGCGCCGGTACCTCGACACCGCGCGCCGGCTGCTACCCGAGCTGGCGGACCCGTACGACCTCGAGCGCGTCGAGTGCCCCGTGCTGCTGGTATGGGGGACGCGCGATCGGATGGTCTCGGCGGGGGGTGCCGAGACCCTGCGCAGCGCGCTGCCCGATACCGAGGTCGTGCTGCTCGACGGCCACGGGCACTGCCCGCAGATCGAGGCGGCAGACGAGGTCTCAGACCTCCTGCTCGGCTTTCCACGCGCACTGCCCCGGGCCGCCTGACCACCGGACGCTAGAATCCGGCGTCCCGCGCCTACCGCCCACCCGCGGAGGAGACGGACGGAATTGCTCAGGCTCCCCTCACCCGACACGGTTGCCAAGGCGGCGGCCAACGCGTATGACACCTTCGTCGGCGGGGGCGTCGCCGACCTGCGCCCGACCGCCTCGTCGATCATCTACGAGGGGCCTCAGTGCACCATCCACCGCTACCGGCGGCCCAACGCCCGCCGGGCGCGCGGGACCCCGGTGCTCCTCGTCCCGCCGCTCGCCGCACCCGCGACCTGCTTCGACCTGCGCCGCGGGTGCTCCCTGGCCGAGCACCTGCTCGCCAAGGGGCACCCGACCTACCTCGTCGACTACGGCGCGATCTCCTTCTCGGACCGGGCGCTCGGGCTCGAGCACTGGGTCGACGGCGTCATCCCGGACGCGATCCGCCGGGTCTCCGAGGACAACGACGGCGCGCCGATCCAGCTCGTCGGCTGGTGCCTGGGCGGAATCATGTCGCTCCTGGCCGTCGCCGCCCACGAGGAGCTTCCGGTCGTCTCGGTGGCGACGATCGCCTCGCCCTTCGACTTCCGCCGCGTCCGCATGACGGCGCCGATCGCCGCGCTCGCGCAGCTGACCGGGGGGCGGGTCGTCTCCGGGCTCTATCGCGCGCTGGGCGGCGCGCCGGCACCGCTGGTGACCGCGGGCTACAAGCTCGCCGGGATCGACAAGTACGTCACCAAGCCGGTCGTGATGGCCCAGCGCATCGCCGATCGCGACTTCCTCGCCCAGCTCGAGGCCGTCGACGCCTTCATGGGGAACATGATCGCCTACCCCGGGCGCACCTTCGGCCAGCTCTACCACCGCTTCTTCATCGTCAACGAGCTGGCCGACGGCCACCTCGAGCTCCCGGGCCACGACGTGCACCTGAGCGACGTCCGCGTCCCGGTGCTCGCCGTCGCCGGCGAGGGGGACGGCATCGCGCCGATGGCCGCCTGCGAGCACGTCGTCGGCCTGCTGCCCAACGCGCCGAGCGTTCGCTATGAGACCGCGCCGGGCGGTCACCTCGGCGTGCTGACCGGCCGCGCGGCGCGCCGGACGACGTGGGTCTACCTCGACGAGTTCCTCGCCCAGGGCGACCGCATCGCCGGGGACCGGCTTCCCGCGCGCGCGGCCTAGAGCTTGGCGAAGTCCGCCGAGCGGTAGCCGCGGCGCGCGCCGAGCCGGGCCAGCGGTGGGAAGATCAGCCGCTGGATGAACGGCGGCGGAAGGGGGAAGCCCAGCTGCACCATGTCGCGGTGGGTGTGGGCGAGCACGGCGGCCTTGAGCAGGGCGGCCGGGCTGGTGGGGAGGCCGTACCGCTTGGAGAGCGCACCGTCGCGGGCCAGCCCGGCGGCCTCCGAGAGGAAGGCCTGCAGCGAGGAGGGCGGGGAGGCCTCGGCCACGGCGTGGGCCTCGACGCCGCCCCGGTTGCGGAAGGCGTGGCGCACGCCGGCCGGAGCGTCGGCGCTCTCGCCCGGCCCGTAGGACTTCCACGTGCGCCCGCTGAGCACCTCGAGGTGACCGTCGAGCACCTCGAAGCGCTCCGTGACCGTGGGATGGACGTGGGCGGGTACGCCACCGCCCGCATCGACCCACATCTCGACGCGCTGGATCTTCGCGCCCCGGTCGTCGGTGTCGCGCGCGAACCGGTAGCGCGCTCCGAACACCGGGTCCACGACCAGATCGCTCGCCGTTGCCGCCTCCATGTGTGTTTCCTTCCGCTCGGGGCCGTAACCTAACGATCGTTCACCACCGTAGTTAGGGAGCGTTAGGTTGTCAACCACCAGTCCGCGCCGGCGTCTGACCGCGGCGGCCCGCCGCGAGGTCATCGAGCAGGCCGCGATCGAGGTGTTCGCCCAGCGCGGTTACGACGGCGCGTCGATCGACGAGATCGCACGGCGCTCGGGCGTCACGCCCCCGGTCCTCTATGACCACTTCGCCTCCAAGCAGGAGCTTCACCGGCGCCTGCTCGAGCGCCAGCTCGACGAGCTCCTGGCCATGTGGCGCGAGGCGCTGGCGGGCGAGGAGCCCGCAGCGATTCGCATCCCGCGCGCGCTCGCGACCTGGGTGGACTACATCGAGAGCCATCCGTATGCGACCCGGATGTTCTTCCGCGACGCGACGGGCGACGCCGAGGTGCAGGCCATCCACGGTGAGGTCCAGGCCAAGGCCGCCGCCGCCCTGGGGGTGATCCTGGGCCGGGAGCCGGGGGCCGAGGCGATCGCCGGCGGCGATGCGCTGGCGCTCGAGATGGCCGCGGAGGTCATGCGCGCGGCGCTCACCGGCCTCGCGCTGTGGTGGAGCGAGCACCCGGAGGTCCCGCGCGAGCAGATCCTCGCCGCGGCGATCAACGCGATCTGGATCGGCTTCGAGCGCGTGCAGCGCGGCGAGGGCGTGCGGCCCGGCGGGGAGCAGCTGAGCTAACCGGCCGCGGCCGGGGCGTCTGGTGAGCGGCGCTCGGCCACCGCGGCACGCGCCTTGACCAGCGCGTGCTTCGGGTTCAGCGTGCCCAGGACGCGCGCGATGATGACGAGGGAGATCGCCAGCGAGACGAGCAGCAGGACAAAGGACACGCCGAACGAGAACGCGGTGATCGCGGCGATGTCGACCGGCTCGCCGCTGACCTCGACCAGCCCGTAGGAGAGCATCGCCAGGCGCAGCCCGGCGCTCGCCGGCGCCAGCGGAATAATGCGCCCCCCGCCCTGGGCCGCCATCACCAGGACCACGGAGGCGACGGACACCGGCAGGCTGAACGCCGCCATGAAGCAGGCCAGCGACCCGAGCCGGACCACGCGCGAGAGTGCCTGCCAGCTGACCACGCCCGTGAAGTAGTCGCGCGGCCGGCGCAGGATCGCCAGCCCGGCGCGCACGCGATCCACGAACGCCTCGGCAGTGCGCCGCAGGCGGCGGAAGAGCAGTACGCCCCCCACTGCGAGCACCGCGACGATGACGGCCGACTCGACGGGATGGGCGATGAGCAGGGAGACGTCGATCGAGGGCAGCTCGACGCGGCTGGTCGGTAGCGGCAGGAACCCGCGCGCGAGCGCCCAGACGACGAGCGCGATCCCGCAGAGGGTCTCGAACAGCGTCTCGGGGACGAACGTGGCGACCAGCGTCGAGTAGCGGCCCTCGGGCAGCCGGCGCTTGACCATGTAGAGCTTCATGACGTCGCCGCCGCGGGCGGGGATGACGGCGTTGAGGCCCGAGCCCGCGAAGAAGGCGGCCGTCACGTCGCGGGCGCGCAGATCGGTCGCGCGCGGGTAGGCGGCGCGGATGATGTTCCACCAGCCACGGGTGCGGATGGCCCCGGCCAGCACGTGGAGCGCCACGCCGGCCGCCATCCACCAGGGAGACAGGCCCACCGTGTTCTCGAACAGCACCTCGGCGGCGTGCCGGGTGGCGTCCCAGACGGTCTGCAGGCGATCTAGCACGGTGGTGTCCTGATCGGCTCCGGAGAGCTAGATGCTGACGGACCCGTCGGGACCGATGGTCCAGCGCGGGTTGTGCGCGACCTCCCACGGGTGGCCGTCGGGGTCGACGAAGATCCCCGAGTAGCCGCCCCAGAACGTCTCGGCGCCGGCCCGGGGGATCGCCGCCCCCGCCGCCTCGGCCTCGGCGAGGACGGCGTCGACCTCAGCGGGTGAGCGGACGTTGTGGGCGAGCGTGACGCCGCCCCAGCGACCGCCGTCGGTGACGCAGGAGTCCTCGGCGAGCTGCTCGCGGCTCCACAGCGCGAGGACCATGCCGCCGGCCTGGAAGAAGACGACGTCCAGCTCCGGGTCCGTGTGGGTCGTCCATCCCAATGCCGTGTAGAAGGCCTTCGCCCGCGCGACGTCTGCGACTCCGAGCGTGATGACGCTGAGGCGCTGCTCCATGATCAGTGGCAGCGGGGGCAGGCCCCGCGCAGCACGACGTCGTGGCCGGCAACGGTGTGATCGAGGCGCTTGGAGACGCGGTCGATCGCGCGCTCGAGCGCCTCGTCGGCAAAGGCGGTGACCCGCCCGCAGCGGTCGCAGACGATGTGGTGATGGTGCTCGCCGCCGGGCAGGGCGGGCTCGTAGCGCACGACGCCCTCACCGGCGTCCAGGCGCTGGACGAGACCGAGCTCGTCGAAGGTCTCCAGCGCGCGATAGACACTGGCGATCCCGACCCCGGCGCCCTCGCCGGCGAGCTGGTCGGCAATCTCCTTCGCGCTGAGGCAGCAGTCCTGGCGCGCGAGCAGCTCGATCACCGCGTCACGGGCCGCGCCGGAGCGGTGCCCGGCGGCCTCGAGCGTCGTGCGGGTGTGCTGCGCCCAGGCGCTTTTCGGGGCGGTGGCCATCGCGAGAAAACGATAGCCGCTCTCACCTACGGCTCGGGGCTTGCGGGTCCGCTTCGGAGCTCACCCTGTCGGTGGCGGCGATTCCGGGAGGACTCGCAGGCCGACGGCGACGGTTGCGGTGTGCAGCCGGCGGTCCCAGGTGGCGACGACGAGGTCCGCCGATGGCAGCAGCTTTGCCGAGGCGAGGTGCAGGGCGTCGAGACTTCGCAGATCGTAGGTCAGCGTAAGCTCGGCGGCCTCGTCGGCAAGGCGGTGGTCGACCTCGATCACGCCCATCGAGCCCCATTCCTCCCTGACCCTCCTCGCCGCGGATCGCCCGGCCGCGAGGCCAACCGCCCGCAGCGTCTCCACGTAGCCGACGCGACACATGAACCAGCCGTCGGCGTCGCGCATGGCCCTGCGCACGGCGTCGCTCCCCGGCTCAGCCACGTAGCGCTTGACGAGCGCGCTCGCGTCGAGATAGAGGATCAGCGCTCGGCGTCCCGCTCGGCGAGCACGAGCGCCGAAGCCCGCCGCGCCGTCCTTGCGAGACGCGGCGCCCGGTCGGGTCGCGCGCGCGAGGGCGGAACGAGCCGGCCTTCGATGACGAGCGACCGCAGCCGGTCGTCGCCCGGGACGGCGCCGGGCGCGACGATGTCGGCAACCGGCCGACCGTGCACCGTGACGCGGACGTGCTCCCCGCGGCCGGCGGCACGCAGCATCTCGCTCAAAGACGCCTTGAGCTCGCGGACCCCGACCTCACGCATGCGACCACATTAGCATGATTTGTGGTCACAGTCTCCAGCGGTACCGCGCCACGGCTCAGCTCAGATTCGCCCAGACGGTCTTGGTCTCGAGGTAGCCCTCGAGCCCGGCGTGCCCGTGCTCGCGGCCCAGACCCGATGCCTTGTAGCCGCCGAATGGTGCGGCGGCGTCCGAGCCGCCCCACGCGTTGATGTAGATCGAGCCCGCCTGGAGCAGCTCCGCGAGCCGGTGGGCGTTGCCCAGCGACTGCGTCCACACCCAGGCCGCGAGGCCGTACTCCGTCGCGTTGGCCCGCGTGGCCACCTCCTCGAGGGACTCATACGGCAGCGCCACCAGCACCGGGCCGAAGATCTCCTCGCGCGCGATCGACAGATCGTCGGAGGTCGCGGTGAACAGCGTCGGCGAGACGAAGTAGCCGTTCTCGTCGGTCCCCTCGGGGGTCCCGCCGCCGGTGACGAGCTCGGCCCCCTCGGCCTTCCCGGCCTCGATGTAGCCGGTGACCCGCTCGTGCTGGGCGGCCGAGACGACCGGGCCCATCTGCGTGTTGGAGTCAAGGCCCGGGCCCACCCGCATCTTCTCCGCGCGCGCGGAGAAGATGCGGGTGGGCCCGGGCCTTGACTCCAACACGCAGATGGGCCCGGTCGTC
>Ga0136612_10000451_pt1 | contig 14657 bp, 8 predicted proteins | sample AntDryUQ224A2306_2_FD_106644 | JGI IMG/M metagenome (GOLD analysis project Ga0136612, IMG submission 106644) | Polar desert sand microbial communities from Dry Valleys, Antarctica - metaG UQ224A (23.06) | ecosystem: Environmental > Terrestrial > Soil > Desert | place: Antarctica: Dry Valley... | reverse complement strand
TCCGCGTGTCGTTCCATGGTGCGGGCGGGCACAGTTGGGCGGCGTTCGGCGTGCCGAACCCCGTGCACGCGGCCGGCGCCGCGGCGGCGAAGCTCGCGATGCTGCCGCTTCCACGCTCGCCGCGCACCACGCTGTCGGTCTGCCGAATCGGGGGCGGCATCAGCGTGAATGCCATTCCCGAGGACGCGTGGATCGAGATCGATCTCCGCTCCTCAGCCAGCGATGTGCTCGATCGCTGTGCCGCCGAGATTCACCAGGTCATGCGTGTTGCGGTGCGGGAGGAGAACCTGCGACGCTCGCCGGGCACCGCGCCGCTCACGTTCGACCTGACGACGATCGGCGATCGGCCGTGCGGCGAGCTCGCGAAGGAGCATCCGCTCGTCTGCGCCGCGGCGAGCGCGACCAGGGCCATCGGTCGCACGCCCGAGCTCGTGACCGCCTCGACCGACGCCAACGTGCCGATCAGCCTCGGCGTGCCCGCCATCGCCATCGGCGCGGGTGGACGCGGCGGTGGCGTGCATACGCCGGGCGAGTGGTACGACAACACCGACGGCTCGTTGGGCGTTGCCCGCGCCCTCACCGTGCTGGTTGCCGCCGCGGAACTGTCGCAGGTCGGGTAGCGTCACCCGACGCCCCGCGCGCGCACGGCCCGCTCAGAACGTGATCGACGCCGTGAGCGCGATCCCACCGTGAGCTGGCGCGACGTCGATCCGCGCATCTCGCGGTAGACTGCGCGGCGCCGGGCGCCACTGCTCCCGCTCGAAACTGCCCACCACCGTTCCGACGAGGACGCCCACGGCGCCGAGCATCGCCGCGCCGGCCGCGGCTTCGAAGCCCGGTCCGAAGGGACCGAAGCAGGGCCCCCCGTCGGCACAGCTCGCGGGCTCCTTGTACGTCGCGTATCCGACCAGCGCTCCGATGCCGGTACCGCTCAGGAATCCGATCGTCGCGCCCTTGCGCCTCTGCGTATGCCTGCCGCGACTGACGTCCACTCGCGCCACCTGCGCGCTCGCCAGTGCCACCGTGCTGGAGTCCTTGTCCGATTTGACGACGAGCGAGTCCGCCGAGTGCGAGACGACGACGCCCGTGATCGCGTCGCCAAGTTGCACGGTTGCAACGCGCACCCGGGTGCCGGCGGCAATCGGAGTGGCCAGGGAGGTGGTGGACTGCGCTGGCGACGAGGCGGGCAACGCCGTCAGAGCGACGATGACCGACTGGATGACGAAGACGCGGGGTGACATGACAACCTCCAGGAACGCGGTGAGCGCGCGTCGGCTGGCAGTGTGCCGGCCGCTGGAGCCAATCTGAACCGGTCGCTGTGGTCGCCCCATACGACAGATGACGTAGAAGCGACCGGCGGCTGCCCCGGCATGGCGCGGCAGCCAGCTTCGTTCCGGCGAGCGCCGACGCAACACGGGGCGGCGACTCTCGTCCCCGCCCCGTGTTGCACGACTTACCAACGCGTTACGCGTTGCGATCCAGACATCCCTTGAAGCTGGGGTTGTTGCGCTCGTCGGTCACGATCGGAAAGTTCACGTCGACTCCGTAATCGCCGCCCTTGTAGTGAATGCCCACCGGGAACACGTCGTTGGCGTTGCGCTTGTACTGCCGCACGAGCCGGCGTAGATCGCCGAGGCGCTGGCCGCGGCTGAACGTCCAGAAAGCCTTCTCCCGGAACTGGAGACTCAATCGCGCTTCCGGGGTACCCGGGTCGACGAGCGGGGGGAGCACCGTCGGTTGCACAGCACCAAGAGCAGGCGGCGCTGCGCGGAGCGCGTTGTGGATGGCGAAGAATTTCACCACGTCGTTCGCCGCAAGCGCCGCTTCGGCTTCGACCATGCGTGCATCGATGCCGTTCACCACCTCCACCGGCGTGAGCTGGCCGTAGAGCGTCGTGCGGCGCACGCGCGTCTGGCCATCCTGTCCATTACCTGTCAGGATGGTGACTGGCAACCGCGGGTCCTTTGCCGTCACGAAGGGAAGCGCGTTCTTCACGAAGATGTTGCGCGCGTTGCCCTCGAGGCTGTCGCCAACCACGTAGCGAGCGGCGGAGAAGCCCTGCCCCCAGATCGTGTTCGAGCCGGTCGTGAGCGAGAAGGTATGGATGTACGCGAAGTTCGTGGGGATGCCGGCCACTGTCGCGGAGGCTTCCGCGTACCGCTCGAGTCCGAGCAGCGCACGAGCCTTGCCGATTCGAGCCGCTCTTGAGATGCGGATCGAGGTCGTATCCGTGCCGTTGGCGTACGCGAGCGAGCTGTCGTACGACGCAACGGCCCGAGTGAACACCTGCATTCCCGTTTCGGATTCGCCTGCCTGCGGGACACCGTCCACGAGGCTGCTGATGGGAATGCCGTTGCAGAAATCCTGCGCCAGCTGCATCTCGGCGAACCCCTTGGCGAAGTACATCTCCCCGATCAGCGCCCGGCGGGTCGGCGAGAACTTGTTGAGCGCCGTGATGGCCTCGCTGGCGCGGATGCGCGTGCGGTACAGGCGGTAGAGCATGCCCGTGACCTGACCATTGTTCTCCAGCACGTGGCGCTGGTCAGTCTCGTCGTTCTGCGGAAAGGTGGAGCTCGTGGACCATTCGTCGGCCAGCAGTCCGCCGAACAGCCAGGTACTTTCGTTGCCGGCCGTGATGCTCCGGAAGGTATCGAGCGCACCGTTGGCGAGGCCGAGCGACCCTTCGCTGTTGTTGGTCAGCTCAGGGGGAATGATGTCAGGGATGTCCGCCTTGAGGAGCGAATCGGTGACGCTCGAGCAGGCGGAGAGCACGAGGCCAAGTGCGGCCACGCCGACGACGGTGCGGCGGCGCGAGAAGTTCGGAAGTCGCAGGAATGATGTCATGGCTCAGTATCCAACGTTGACGCGGAAGACGAAGTAGCTCGGCGGTGCAAGAGTCTGGAAATCGGCGGGGACGTCCGTCCCACTGGTGAAGTTGAACGCCGTTTCCGGGTCGGTGCCGAGGTAGTCCGTGAACAGCGCGAGATTGCGGCCGGCGAGGGAGATGGACGCGGACCGACCCTTGAGCAGGCGGCCGGCGAGGGACGGAGAGAGCGTGTACTGGAGCGAGAGCTCACGGAGGCGGATGAACGAGCCCTCCATGAAGTAGCCGTCCAGCGTGTTCGCCGGATGTTCGAGGCGGGCGATGTTGGCCGCCTGCAGCGCGAGAGGCGCACCCGGGAAGTTGCGACCCTGGCAATTGGGCCGCTGGCAGCGGAGGCGCTCCGTGTCGTTGTACCACTTGTTGCCGCCGCGGTAGTCCACCAGCGTCTGGAGGCGAAGCTGACGCCCCAGCATCTCCCACCCCGAGGTGAGCGTCGCCTGATACCGCGGCGTCGCGTAACCGCGGAATTGCGCCGAATCAGCGACGAAGACTTCGTTGAGCGCCGGATCGGCGAAATAGGTGAGGAGGCCGTCCTTGTTCTTGTCCTCGTATCCCGTGATCGGACGCGCCCACAGCCCGCCGATGGGATACCCCTTCTGCACGCGCGACGCATTGCCGATCTGCGGCGGCGTGTCGCCCAGATCCTCCACCTTGTTGGAGTTGAGCGAGCCCAGGAGTGCGATGTCCCACCCGAATGAAGTGCGATCGACGGGGACGACGTTCAGCTGCAACTCGAACCCCGAGTTGCGGACCGCGCCGATGTTGGTGAGCTGGCGCGTGACGATGCCGAACGACGGCGGGATGATCTTCTCAATCAGGGCGTCCTTCGTGCGCTTGTTATAGTACGTCGCGTCGATCGACAGCCGTCCCTTCAGGAGCTGGGTCTCGAAGCCTCCCTCGAATTCGCTGCTGCGCTCCGGCTTGAGCTCGGTGTTGCCAAGGCTCGCATAGGTAACCGTGGCGACGTCGGCGTTGTTGATGTTGGAGGTGCCGGCGGTGTAGAATTGCAGCGCATCCAGGGGGCCGGGCTGCACGCCCGACTGCCCGTACGCCGCCCGCAGCCGCATCGACGTGACCCAGGAGGGCGCCTTCCAGAAGCCTTCCTCGGACACGAGCCACGACGCGCTGAGCTTGGGGTAGAAGACGCGCTGGAAGTTGGTGCCGAATGCCGAGTTCTGGTCGGAGCGCACGGCGGCCGTCAGGAATAGCCGGTCGTGCACGGCGAACGCCTGATCGATGAACAAGCCGACCGTCTTCTGCACCCGGGTCTGCTCGAAAACGGACGGCGACGCACCGGCCTGCACCGTCTGCGCTCCGGCGGCCAGCTGTGTGGAGCCGCTCTGCGCGATGGTGGTATACGCGTTGATGTATTGCCCACCGATCGTCGTCTTCGTGTTGAGCCACACGCGCGGGTTGAACGTCGCCGTGCTGCCGAGATCCGCCGAGAAGTTGCTGATGTTCACCCGGCTCACGCCGCGCGAGCCGAGGCGCGTATTCGCGCTGAGCGGCGGACCCTCGCCGCGCAGCAGCAGGTTGTTGTCGTCACGTCCCGTGAAGTCCTGGCCGATGGTGGCGCGGTTCGACAGCCACGAGGTGGGACGCCACTGCGCGTTGCCACTCCAGATGAAGCGGTTGACTTCCTGCGCCGTCCGCTCCTGCCACATGTATCCCGGCGTGAAGGCGCGATAGCCGTTCAACGGCGTACCGAGGCCCGTCACATTGCCGTTCTCGCGGTAGCCCGGCCCGCCGAAGACGTGCGAGCCAAGGCCGGCCGTCGAGTTGGATTCCAGCGCATACCGCTGCGCCACCTGGATGAAGTTCGTCTGCGCGGCAAGATCGAGCTTCGGGGAGATCGCGCTGTTCAGGTTGACCCGGAACGACTTGCGGTCGCTCGTGTTGGGCCGGTCGGTCCACTCGTGGAGCGGAATGCTGTCGCGCGCGAACCGCTCGCGCTCGAACTGGGGAAGCGAGAGGATGCCGACTTCGCGGGAGTCGTCCGCGCCAATGAAGTAGTTGATCGACTCCGTGCCGCCCTTCACCTGCGCGCCGACGTTCCGCTGGTTTCCGTTGCTCAGCGGCGTGAGATCACTCTCCCTGAAGATGTTGAGAGCGCCGATGGAGTCGATGGCGCAGAGCCCGATGCCCACGCGCTGAAGATTACAGAAGCTGGGCGCCGTGGGGCTGACCCCATCGGTGCGGGTACCGAAGAGCGTGTACGCGGTGGGATAGTCGTTGCGGTCCTTGATCAGGCCACCGCCGGCGAAGAGGCTCCACTGCGGCGCGCCGGCACGACCACGCTTCGTGGTGACGACGACAACGCCGTTGGCCGCATCGGTGCCGTAGAGAGTCGCCGCGGACGGCCCCTTCACGATCTCGATGTTCTCGATGTCTTCCGGATTGATGTCGCCGACGCGGCTGGCATTGTTGCCGCCCGTGTTGCCGGAGGCGCCATTGCCCGTCGCCGTGGAGAAGCTGCCGTTGGCGCTCGTCATGCGGATGCCGTCGATGATCCAGATCGGCTCGTTGTTCAAGCTGATCGAGTTCGTCCCGCGCACGCGGATGCGGGCTCCCGTGCCCGTCTGCGTCCCGCTCGTGACCGTTACGCCGGCCGCGCGCGAATTCAGCAGGTCGTTGGCGTTGGAGACCGGTGCAGCCTCCAGCACCTTCGCGACCGAGATGTTCGCCGTCGCGTTCCCGATCTCGATACGCCGCTGCTGCTCACCCGTCGCGGTGGTGACGACCGGGGTGAGGCTCACGGCTACCGCAGACAGGGTGAAGTCGGCCGTGGTGGGCTGGCCGGTCACGATCTCGACCTGCTTCTTGGATTCAGCGTATCCCACCCGGAGCACGCGCACCTGATTCGTTCCGGGGCGGACGCCGCGCAGCGTGTAGCGCCCTTCCGTGTTCGTGAGCGCACCGAGTGTCGTGCCGACGACGTTGACCTGCGCCGACTCGATCGGACGCCCCGACTTGTCCTCGGTGATGCGCCCCGTGACGCTCCCCGCCTGCGCGAGAGCCACCGACGGGAGCGCGAGGAGCAATAACGAGACGAGACGGAGGGCTCGACTCGAATTCCAGCGGGTCATGTCCATTGGAAAATCCAAGTGTGGGTGGGCACAACGGGTGCAGCCGAACAACGGATAGGGAGCCCGTGGCGCCTGGCGCCTGACGATCTCGGCCGGCCAGCTGGCGCTGGCGAAACGGACAGTATAGCGACTCGCGTCTTCTACGCGAACGCTGACCCCGGCGGGCGTCGATGCGTCACGCCGCTGCGCAAGCGCGAATGTCACTCCGCCCGGCGCGCCGCAGCCCTCAAGCCGTGCCGCGGATCTCCGAGTGGTCCGACACGGTGAGCTCGCCCTTGAGCCCCTCGATCGTCACGTCGTCCCCGACCAGCGAGTTTTTCAGCGTGGAGCCCTTCACGTTCGCCTTCTTGCCGATGATCGTGTCGGAGAGCGTGGAGCCCTCGACCTTGCTGCCCGCGCCGATGGAGACGTTGGGTCCGATGGTCGACCTCGAGAGCGTGACGTCGTCCTCGATGTAGACGGGATCGTGAATCGTGACTCCCGCCGGCACCGACTTCGGGCGCCGGGCGCCGCCGAGCTTCGAGAGCACGGTGTGATTGGTCTCGAGCAGCGTGTCCAGCTTGCCGGCGTCGTACCAGCCCTCGACGTCGATCACTTTGAGCTTCGCGCCCTTGTCGATCATGTACTGGAACGCGTCGGTGAGGTAATACTCGCCCTTGTTGGTGGGCTGGGTGAGGACGTGATCGATGCCCTCGAACAGGAGCTTCGAGTTCCTGATGTAGTAGAGGCCGATGTTGGCGCGCTTGGAAATCGGGGTGGTGGGCTTCTCGACGATCTGGGTCATGTTACCGGTCTTGTCGGTGACGACGACGCCGAAGCGCTGGTAGTCCTCGACTTCCTTCACCCAGATGATGCCGTCGGCGTCGGTGGACTTGATGACTGAGAGGTCGGTCTCGAAGATGGTGTCCACGAAGATGATGAGCACGTCCTCGCCGCCGACGAACGGCTGCGCGAGCTTCACCGCGCCAGCCGTGCCGTCCTGCACCTTCTGCTCGACGAACTTCGCTGGCAACTTCGCGAACTGCGTGCGCGCGTAGTCCTCGACCTTTTCCTTGAGATGTCCGGTGATGTAGACGACCTCGCTCACGTTGCCGAGCTTCTCGAGATCCTCCAGGATGTACGCCATCACCGGTTTGCCGGCGATCTTGAGCATCGGCTTGGGCACCAGGTGCGTGTGCGGCCGGAGCCGCGTGCCCTTCCCCGCCAGCGGAATGATCACCTTCATGGAACGAGCTCCCCCGCGGTGACGGGCTTGTCTGCCGGTGTGGACGACTTGCCGGAATTCTTCACATAGAGATCCAGCCACGCCACCCAGCGACCCCACTGGTCCAGCAGCGTCTCCTGGATGAGCGGTCCGTGATCCTCGTACGGGTACATGTACAGCGCCGCGGTCTTGCCCATGCCCTGGAGCGCGTGCAGCAGCTTCACGGAGTTGATCGGATCGGTGCCGGTGTTCTGGTCTTCCAAAGAATGATACATCAGCAGCGCGCCCTGCAGCCGGTCGGCGTACAGCAGGGGCGACATCTGGAGATACGTGTCGCGCGCTTCCCAGAGGTCGCGACGCTCGCTCTGGAATCCGTTCGGCGTGAGCGTGCGGTTGTAATTGCCGTCACCGGCGATGCCCGCCTTGAAGAACGGCGTGTTCACCATGGCGTTCACGGTGCTGAACGCACCGTACGAGTGGCCACCCAGCCCGAGCCGCGACCGATCGATGATCGCCTGGCGATCGAGCTCGTCGATCACGGCCGCGAGGTTGTTGCGCAGGTCGGGCACGTAGTTGTCGTTCAGGCGGCCCGGTGATCCGAACACCGGGGCGTCGGGCTGGATCACCGCGTAGCCCTGCGTCGCCATGATCTCCATGGAGCGCGGGCCGGCCGTGGGGAACTTGTGCTTGTTGAACGAGCGGCGCGTGCGGTCGTACGAATCCTGGTCGGCGTACTCGTAGGGATAGAACCAGAACATGCCGGGAAGCCTGGTGCCGGCCCGGTAGTTCTGCGGCAGCGTGACGTTCACCCAGAACTTGTAGCCGTCGGCGCGCGTCACCTGCACCAGCTTGCGCGGCAGTCGCGTCACCTCGGCCGTGACGTCACGGTTCTCCGTGAGGCGCACCAGCTTGCCGGTCGCGCGATCGCGCAGCCACTGATCGGGCACCACCGTCTCCGTCTCGCGGCTCACGACGAAGCGATTGAAGTCGTCGTCCAGCGGCAACGGACTGCTCTCGTACACCGCCGTGTCGCTCTCGAACAGGCGCGACTTCGTTCCCGTCGCCAGCTCCACACGATCGACGAACATCCGCGGCGCGGTGTTCTGCGGATTGCGGTCGAAGCGCGTGCCTTCCAGATACAGGCTGCGCCCGTCCGAGCTCACCAGCGCCGCCGGCGCGCCACCGGCGCCCTGCCCCAGCACGACGGCGCCGGGATTGCCGTAGAACCCGTCGTCGTCCGGCCCGCCGCGCGCGTTGCCGCCACCGAATCCGCCCGAGGTGAAGCCCACCTGCGCACCACGGGCGCGATAGATGAGCCGCTTCGCGGAGGGATTGTCCAGCGCCACGGCGTACGTGTGCGCCACGCCGCTCGCGTTCTCGCTCAGCACTACCCACTTGCCATCGGTCGTGAACACGTAGCCCGCCGCGCGGTGGTCGCTCTCGACGATGGCGCGAGCGGACGCGGAATCGAATGGCTCGTTCCAGACGTAGAGCCGATCCTTGCGACGCGGCCCACGCGCGCTGTCGCCGGAGGTCGTATCGGGCGTATCCAGGTTGGCCGAGGCGCCGCGGGCACGGCGGGGAGCGGGATCCTGCATCAGGAACGCGAGTCCGCCCGCCGGGTGCCACGCGATGGCGCGACGACCGGAATCGGTGGCCGCGCGCGAATCGTCGCCGCCACCGCCCGCCGTGTTCTCGCGCAGCGGGCGACGCGCGAGCGTCGCGACCTTGCGGCCATCCACGCTCCAGAGCTGCTCCTCGGTGCCGAACGATGACACCGGCACCAGGTAGGAGAACGGCTTCTGCACCACCGTCACGCGCACGTATCGGCCATCAGGGGAGACCGACACTTCATTGATTGCCGCCGGCGCTCCCACGGCGCGCACCGCACCACCGCGCGTCTCGATCCGCGCGAGCTGGCCGGTGACATAGTGCTCGAGCAGCGCCTTCTCGTACGGCGACGAGAGAAGGCTCATGTAGGTGGGCGTCTTGTTTTTCGTCCCGGCGGTGGTCATCCGCACCAGCGGGCCGTCGGCGATGGCGAGCTGCTTCGGCGCCGCGGCGCGCGGCTCGGGCACGAGCACCGCATACACCGCGCTGCCGTCGGGCGCCCAGTCGAGCGTCGTCGAGAGCACGGGCAGCGCCGCGCGCGCGCTCAGCCGCCGCGAAGCGCCGGTGCGCGCATCGGCCACGTACACGTGCGATGCATCGTCGGTGTTGACGAGGAATGCAATGGACGATCCGTCGGGCGACCAGGTCGGGGCCGACGCCGTGGTGCCCGCCGGAATCTCGACGCGGGTCTTCGCGCCCGTCTCGGCGTTCACGATCTCGATGGCGGACAGTCCGCGTGTGGTGAGCTGGCGCGCGCGGTTGGCGCGCGGATCCACCTGCAATCCACCGAGGTAGACGTGCGGCTTGCCGAACTTCTGGTTGATGCCGAGCCCCTCGTTGTGCGTCGCCAGGAAGTGGCGCTTGTCCGGGCTCGGCATCGCGAGCGTGGAGTTCTTCTGCCGCGGCGCGGTCACGAGTCGCGCGACCTCCGGCGGCGGCGTGACGAACTTCTCCTGCGCCAGCAGGGCGCGGGCGGCTTCCACGGATTGCTGCGCCGCGAGCGACAGCGGAGCCACGAAGAAGAGCACGCCGGCGGCGAGCAAGGGCCGGACGTACGCGCGCGGGGAGAGTGGCGTCATGCTGGAGCTCCAGAAGTGAATGAACGAGTCGGCGGCGTGCCGCTCCCCTAGTATAAGCCGCGCCCGCGAGCTTCGTTGAGCGTTGCATGGCGGGGCATGGATGCTGCCCTCGCGATATCGCACCCGCCCTGTGCGTCCGCAGCTTCACACCAGCTCAGCGTCTCCCATGCCCGACACCGGCGCGACCCGCGGCATCGTCCTCCTCGCCCGAGCAGGCTACGCCGCGAAGGGGTTGGTCTACATCGTCATCGGCGCGCTGGCGGCCCGAGTGGCCGCAGGGGCGGGGGGCGAGACGACGGACCAGCACGGCGCGCTCGACGCCATCCGGAGTGGACCGTTCGGCACCATCGCGCTCGCCGTGATCGGCGTCGGCCTTCTGGGCTACATGGCATGGAGACTGGTGGCCGCGGCCACCGATGCCGAAGCCGACGGATCGGACCCGACGAGCCTCGGCAAGCGCACGGTGCACGCCGGGCGCGGCGTCGCCTACGGACTGCTCGGCGTATCGGCGTTGCGAGCCATCGGCGACCGCGGCAGCCACGGCGGCGGCAACGCGCAGCAGACGCGCGACTGGACGGCGCGCCTGCTCGACCTCCCCTACGGCCGCGCGCTCGTCGTCGCCGCGGGGCTCGGCGTCATCGGCTACGCCGGCTACCAGTTGTACCGCGCCGGCACCGACAAGGTGAAGAAGCACCTCGACCTCGCCGACGCCGGACCGGGCCGCGCCGAGTGGATCGTGCGGCTCGGCCGATTCGGCATCGCGGCGCGCGCCGTCGTGTTCGCCCTCATCGGCGCCTTTCTCGTGAGGGCCGGCATGCATCGCGACTCGAGCGAGGCGGGCGGCATCGCGCAATCACTGGACGCCGTGTCCAGCGCCCCCTACGGGCGCGTGGCCCTGGGCGTGGTGGCGCTGGGGCTGGTGGCGTACGGGGTGTATCAGCTCGCGACGGCGCGGTACCGGCGAATTCGCGCGATGGGACGATGAACTAAACACCGTGAACCGTGAACCGTGAACGGTAACTGCGTTCACGGTTCACCGTTGATCAGTTTCCCACCTACCCACCTACCCACCTACCTAGGGTGTTGCCGCTTTCACTTCAGGCAGTAACACGAACCGCGCGAAGTTGGCCTGGTTCAGATACTTGTTCGCCGATGCCTGGATCTTCGCCGGAGTCAGCGTGCGGATGGCGGTCTCGTCGAGCAGGCCGGCGAGATTTTCCCCCGCCTGGTCGCGCGACTCGATGTTCACGCGCCAGAAGCTGTTCAGCTTGAGCGAAGTCTCCAGCGCCCGCAGTTGCTGCGCCTTCACCTTCTCCACGTCCTCCGCGCTCGGTCCCACGCGCCTCAGCGTGTCGATGAACGCCAGCACACTCGGCGCGAGCGTCTCCACGTTCTCCGGCGACGATCCATACGAGAGCTGCACCGTGTACTCCGGCCGCGGCACGCGCGTCGCACCGCCGCCCACGTTCGCGCTGTACGTGCCGCCCAGCTTCTCGCGCAGCACTTCGTTCAGCTTGATCTGCATGTAGTCGATCAGCGACCGCAGCGAGGCACGGTTTTCCGGCGAGTACTCGAACGCGCCGGTGTACATCATCATCGTGCGCGCCTTGGCCTCGATACCCTTGCGCACTTCGCGGCTGACCGTGCCCCGTGGCGGACCGCTGCTCACGTTGCGCCACATCTCCTTTTTGCCGGCGCCTGGAAGCGACGCGAGGTACTTCTCCACCATCGGCCGCAGCGACGTGGTGTCCACGTTGCCGACGAACAGGAACGTGTAGTTGCCGGCATCCGCGAACCGGGCGCGGTAGAAGGCGAGCGCCTTCTCCGCATCCACCTCGGCAAAGGTCGCCACGCTCACCGGCCGCGCGCGGAACGAGCCCTGGCTCATCGTCACCTGCACCGTATCCTGGAACACCGAGTTCGGATCGGAGCCGCGGTTCGCCAGGAACGGGCCCACCTGATTGCGGAACGCCTGCATGGCCGCCGTGTCCAGACGTGGCGACGTGAAGTGCAGGTGCGCGAGCTGGAACAGCGTCTCCAGATCCTTCGGCGACGCGCTGCCCGTGAGCCCCTGCGTGGTCTCGGAGATGGACGGCACCACGCCCACCGCCTGACCCGCCAGCTTCTTGCCGAGGTCCACGCGGTTGAAGGTGCCGATGCCGCTCAGCGCCACGATCTGCGACGCGAGCGACGCCGACATGAAGTCCGCATCCGGAGCGAGTGACGTGCCGCCGCTGGCGTATGCCGAGAAGAGAATCTCGTCCGCCTTGAAGTCGGTGGGCTTGACGAGCACGCGCGCGCCGTTGGACAGCGTCCACTCGGTGACGCCCACACCCGCGATGACACGCTGGCCCGTGATGCGGCCGGCGGCCGGCGTCTTCGCCAGCAGCGCGTCGCCCGACATCGTTTCCACGTACGCCGTCACCGGCGCCTTCGCCGTGCGCGCGAACACCGCGAGCAGTTCAGACACCGTGGGCGTCTTCACACCGGCTTTCTCAGGCGCGGTGGCCAGCAGTACGCGGTTCTCCTCCGTGATCCACTTGCTCGCGGCGGAGTTCACGTCGGCCAGGCTGATGGTGGGCAGGAGCTGCTGCACCAGCGCGTATTCCCGCTCGATGCCCGGAATCGCCTCGGCCTCGAGGTAGTTGTCGATGTACTCCTGCACGAACGCGCTGGAGTTGGTCTTGTCACGCTCCACGTTCGCGCGCTCGTACGAGCGCAGCATGTTCTGCTTCGCGCGATCGAGCTCGCTCTGGAGATAGCCGAACTGATCGACGCGGTGCGACTCGGTGAGCAGTGCCTCGAGTCCGCGCTCCAGTCCACCGTCCTTCACCGCGGCGCCGAGCGTGAATCCGTCCGTGCTGCGCGCCAGGAAGTTGCCCTTGTTGGCGCCGGCGCCGAGGAAGGGTGCATCCGGCTTCTGCGCGATCTCGTTGAACCGCCCGTTCAGCATCGTGGTGTACAACTGGGCCATCAACTCGCGACGGTAGTCGCCAACGGTGCGCGTCGGGATCGAGGGCGTCTTGAACGTCACTTCGAGCTGCGAGCTCGTCGCTTCCTTGTCCGTCGCGATCGCAACGAGCGGCGCGACATTGTTCGGCACGTCGTATTCCACGCGCTGGCGCGGCTTCGCCGCGGGGCGAATGCGACCGAAGTGCCGCTTGATCTGCGACTCGATCATCGCCTCGTCGAAGTCGCCGACGGCGATGACGGCCATGAGGTCCGGCCGGTACCAATCCGTATAGAAGCGGCGCAACACGGAGGGCGACGCCTTCATGATGCTGCCCTCGTTACCGATCGGCAGGCGGTCGGCATAGCGCGAGCCCTTGAGCGCGACGGGCAGGATCTTGTGCATCATCCGCTCGTTGGCGCCCTTGCTGCCGCGCCACTCCTCACGAACGACGTTCCGCTCGTTCACCACCTCGAGCGAATCGAACTTCTGGCCGTGCGCCCAGTCTTCCAGGATCTGGAATCCCTTCTCGACGATGGCCGCGGTGTCTGTGGGAACGGGGAGGATGTAGACGGTCTGGTCGAAGCTCGTGTAGGCGTTGAGATCCGCGCCGAAGCGCACGCCGATGGACTGGAGATACTTGATGAGATCGTTCTTCGCGAAGTTCGCGGTGCCGTTGAACGCCGTGTGCTCCAGGAAGTGCGCATACCCGAGCTGATCCTGCGCCTCCAGCACCGAGCCGGCGTTGACGACGAGCCGCAGCTCGGCGCGCTTCTCCGGCCGCGAATTCTTGCGGATGTAGTAGCGGATGCCGTTGGAGAGAGTGCCGATCTTCACACGGGGGTCCACCGGCAGCGGCGCATTGAGCGCAGGCGCCGCCTGCTGCGCGCCGAGCGGAAACGCGAGGGCGAGCACGAGCGCGCGCGACAGGATACGCAGAGACATGACGAGGGGAATGAGAGAGAAGGCCGAAAAAAACTCACAACCACAGGACGATCATCTACCCGTACCACTACGCACTAGATCCCCACATGCTGAAGGGCCGCCCAGAGGCGGCCCCCACCAATTTACCCCCCGCACGCCGCACGACGCACGACGCGCCGCACGCCTTTCGCCGTACGCAGAAGGCCTTTCGCCGTACGCAGAAGGCCTTTCGCCGTACGCAGAAGGCGTTTCGCGTACGCGTTATCGCCCCACCATCATCCGCCGCCGCAACGTGGCCAGCCTCTTCCGCACTGACCCATCCAGTACGGTATCCCCCACGTGCACGATCACCCCGCCCATGATGGCCGGGTCCACCGTGATGTGCGGAATCACGTGCTTGTCGAACAGCCGCGAGAGCTGTGCGGCCACGGCCTTCGTCTCCTCGTCCGACTGTTCCATGGCCACCGTGACCTTCGCGTGCAGGCGATTCTCCGCCGCGTCGACGAGGTCGAAGTAGGTGCGCGAAATTTCCGGGATCAGCATCTGCCGCCGGTTCTTCACGAGCGCCTGGAGAAAGCGCACCATCAGCCGCGGCATCCGGTCCTGAAACGCCTTGCCCAGCACGTCCATCTTCGTCTGCGCCGGCACGCGCGGCGATTCCAAGAACAGTCGGAGCTGCGGATTCGTCTCCATCGCCTTGGCGACGTCGGCGAGCATGCCGCCCCAGCCGCGCAGGTCCTCCGCCTTCCCCGCAAGCACGAGGAAGGTCTCGGCGTAGCTGCGGGCGATCGTGGTATCGCGCATCGGGTTACCGGCTCGCCGTGACGGCGCTCGTCGTCACGCTGGCGAGAAAGCTCTCCACCAGCTTGCGATTCGCGTCGCGATCCAGGTTCTGACCGATCACCTTGCCGGCGCCGAG
>Ga0136612_10000450_pt1 | contig 14670 bp, 13 predicted proteins | sample AntDryUQ224A2306_2_FD_106644 | JGI IMG/M metagenome (GOLD analysis project Ga0136612, IMG submission 106644) | Polar desert sand microbial communities from Dry Valleys, Antarctica - metaG UQ224A (23.06) | ecosystem: Environmental > Terrestrial > Soil > Desert | place: Antarctica: Dry Valley... | reverse complement strand
CTCGGAGGTCGGAGAGCATCGGCTTGTGGTCCTGTCGTTGTTCGACGGCTCGGCTGAGCTGTGAGAGCGCGACGACGGGCACGTTCAACTCGCGGGCCAACTGCTTGAGCCCGCGGCTGATGTCGGAAATTTCCTGCACGCGGTTGTCGGTACGTCCGCTTCGCATGAGTTGCAGGTAGTCAATCATCACGAGGTCAATGCCCTTTTGGGCGTGCAGCCTCCTGGCCTTGCTGCGCAGCTCCTGAGCGGAGGCGCCCGCCGTGTCGTCAATGTAGATGGGCGCGTCGGAGAGCTTGCCGAACGCCCGGGTAAGCTCGTCCCACTCCTCGTCGTCCAGGTAGCCCATTCGCAGTCGGTGTGAGTCTATGCCGGTGTACATCGAGAGTAGCCGCAAGACGAGCTGCTCGGCGCTCATCTCGAGGCTGAAGATGCCCACGGGCTGGTTGTGCTTGATCGCGGCGTTGGCGGCCATGCAGAGCGCGAGGGATGTCTTCCCGACGCTGGGCCTGGCCGCGAGGATTACGAGATCGGAGCGTTGCAGCCCGCCGGTGAGCTGGTCGAGATCGTGGAAGCCGGTCGGCACGCCGACGATCTCGCCGCGATGCTGGTGTTGGTAGTCGAGCCGGTCGAAGAACTCGGCCAGCGCGTCTCGCAGCGTAACGAAGTCGCGTCCGCTGCGGCGCTGCGCCACCCTGTAGAGCACCTGCTCGGCGCGGTCGAGAGCCTCGCCGAGGTCGGCGTCGTCCTCGTATCCGATGCCGGCGATCTCACTGCCGGCGGTGATGAGCCGCCGCATCGTCGCCGTCCGCTCGACGATGCGGCCGTAGTACTCCACGTGTACGCTTGTGGGTACCGAGTTCATCAACCAGGTGAGGTAGCTCGCGCCGCCCACCTGCTCGCTGTAGCCTCGGCGCGAGAGCTCGTTATAGATAGTCACGAGGTCGGGCGGCTCGCGCCGATTGTAGAGGTCTACGACCGCCTCGTAAATCCGGGCGTGGGCGTCCCTGTAGAAGTCGTCGGAGTGCAGGAAGGGCGCGACGCGGATGATGGCGTCTCGATCCACCAGGAGGCTGCCGATCAACGACTGTTCGGCCTCGATGCTATGTGGCGGCAGCTTCTCTAGTGTTTCGATCAAGCCTTACTGCTCCGGTTCTACCGTCACCCGAACGATGGGCGAGTGCGCGGCACTCAGGCGGACGGGTACCTCATACGTGCCAACGGTGTGGATGGGCTCCTCGAGTATGACGCGTCGGCGGTCCACATCCGTGCCGATCTGCTTGGAGAGCACCTCGGCGACGTCCACGTTCGTGACCGAACCGTAGAGCCTGCCGTTCTCCCCCGAACGCACGCGGAACGTAACTACCTGGCCCTCGATGCGAGCGGCCATACCGGCGGCGTCGGCGTCCAGTTTGGCGGCCCGGCGGTCTGCGCCCGCTCGTGCCTGCTCAACGTTCTTCAGGGCGGCCTTCGTGGCCGGTGTGGCCAGCTTGCGGGGCAGCAGGTAGTTGCGGGCGTAGCCCTCTGCAACATCCTTGACCGTCCCCGGACCGCCGATACCCTGTACTTCCTCTAGTAGAACAACCTTCACGTGCTTCTTCCTTTCTCCCACACGGGGAGCTACATCTATAGTAGGCCGATCGTGGTCGGCATACAACATTCAGTATGTCAATGGTATGGCTCAGGCCGGCGGTTGGTCAAGGCGAGAGCTGGGTGAAGACGTTGCAATGTAAGTAATTGCATACGGATAGGGCCGTCCACGGTCGTCGGCGACACTTGGTGGGTCTGCGCCGATACATTGACGCACCGAGCACGCCTGACGCGAACCTGACGGGGCTCTCGGCGCCGTAGCGGAACGCTACGATCCGGGCTTTGGCTTGACTCTGCGCGCCTGACCTCCTGATTCTTCCGGTCGGTGGATAGCAATGTGCGTTTATGACAATGTTTATCCTCGATCGCGGCGCGGAGCCTTCGGCTTCGAAGCCTCGTTCGAAGGAGAGGAGATGCTCATATGATGTACTTCGTGATGGTGATCCTGATCGCGCTTATCGGCCTGGTCGCCTATCTCTTTCACCACTTTCGGCAGGAGCGGGATAGCGCCCTTGCCTCTATGTCCCCCGATCAGCGGGAGCACTTCGAAGCCGACCGGGAGTACCGAGCCGCCGTAGTGCGGGCAGAACAGTATTACGGCAACGCTGTCAACGGCTACGAGCGGTCTGTCAAGGCTGCCCAGAAGGATCTCCAATTGGCTAAGGAGCAGGGGCGGCAGCGCGTCGGAACGCAGAAAACGAGGAACGGCGACGTCAGGCTATGGCAGGATCGGATCGAGACGCCGCAGGGCACGCACTATTTCCAGGACGGCCGCGTGAAAGCTAAGGCAACGTCCAAGGGCACATTGCGAGTGATGAAGGAGCGCACGGTAGATACGCGTGAATTGTATCTGCGCGTCGAGACGCCGGCCTTCATCAGCCAATTACAGTGCAACCCGGACCACTCGACCGCTGTGCGCCAATTCGAGGTGGCTGTCATCAACGCCTCACATGCCGCCGCGAGTATGCGGCAGGGGAGAGAACATGCCATGACCAGGGCTGCGGCTGGCCTTGCGACAGCTTACGAGGATCGAGGCTGCGGAGCTGAGGATTGCGGCTGTGCGAGGCAATACGCAACGGCTTGACACGGCGAGGGAGGCAATGCCCGAGATCTCCCCGGACAGCGATCCCGCGAAAAGAGCGCAGAAGATGAAAGCGTCTATGAATTGTGCGGGTTGCGCGCTAGCGATGCTGGTCGTTATCTGCGCCGGCGTGGGCGTCAGCGCGGCTATCGGCCGGGCCACGTCCACTGCGGGTGTGCTCAGCGTTCCTACCCCTACAGAAGGTATTGCCGCCGTGCGAAGCACCGTCGTCCGGACCACTGTTAGCGCCACTCCTGTCGTGGCTTCTGCTGTGGGAGGAGCGGCCGGCCCCACGTTGCCGGAGGGGCCCACCTCGCTGCCGACCACGCAACCGGCCCCGCGCTATACGCTAGTTCCCATCGTCACGAACACGCCGATCCCGACTCCAACGAGCACCCCGACGCCGCAGGCAACCGCAACCTCGACGCCCACGGCGACGCCTGTGCCCACGGATACTCCCACCCCGGCGCCACAGCCAACCGCCACCCAAACCCCTACAGCTATGCCAACGTCGTAACCAACCGCCACCCCAACTCCTGCAGCCACGCCAACGCCTACGAACACACCAATCCCGACTCGTACGCCGAGGCCGCGAGGGTCGGCGACCCCGGCGCCCACGTCCACGCCTGTGTACACGAATCCATTGGCGCCGACGCCCATCCTGACGAGCACCCCGACGCAGCAGGCAACCGCCACCCCAACGCCTACGGCCACGCCTGTTCCTACCAATACCCCCGTCCCCACGCCGATCCGATCCGGGCCGCAGCCGAGCGGTCCGGTTTACGAGGTGGTAGACGTTGTGGACGGGGACACCATTGACATCTGGAGGAACGGAGAGGAGGAGACTCTCCGAATGATCGGCGTGGACACTCCCGAGACCGTGGACCCGAACACTCCGGATGAGTGCTTCGGCGCTCAGGCGTCGGAGCGTGCCGAGCGACTCCTGGCGGGCGAGAGCGTGCGCTTAGCCACCGATCCAACACAGGATCTGCGAGATAGATACGGCCGGCTTCTGGTCTACGTCTATACCGACGACGGCGCCAACTACGCCCTGGAGACCATCCGGCAGGGCTACGGCGTTGAGTACACATTCGATGAAGCCTACCAGCTACAGCAAGAGTTCAGGGCGGCGGAGAGGCAGGCGAGTTCCAGCCGGAGCGGCCTGTGGAGCGCGGACACCTGCGACGGCAACGCCGACTTGCCGGTGGTAAGCGAAGAAGCTGTGGAGTACACGCAGACGCTCTACGTGAACGCTGCGGCGGTGGACCCGTCCTTCAAGTCCGCCAACTTTCGAGCGGCTCCCAGCCAGCAGGCTGACTTAGTAGGTGAAGTATCGAACGGCGAGCAGGTGCGTACTGCCTCCTCCACTGTGTCAGGCGCCGGCGGCGACAGGTTCTACCCCGCCAGATACGGCGGAAGCGAGGGCTACATCCTTGCTACTTTGCTCAGTGAGTATCCGCCAGGCGAAGCCGAGCCTGCACCGCCGGCACGAGGAGGCTGCGACCCAGCCTACCCCGGCATCTGCATTGAGTCGTCGCCGCCGGACCTCGACTGCAAAGACGTACCACAACACGCTGACTTTGTGGTGAAGGACCCTGACCCGCATCGTTTCGATGGAGACAACGACGGGCGAGGCTGCGAAAGTAATTAGGATGGTGAGCTGATACCAAATCGTTACGAAGGGGACGCAGCTTCCGCCACGGATTCGCCCTCCGACCCCACGCCGAATCCGTGGTTTCCTCACAGACTATGGCGCCCGCGCGCGCTGCGGGTTCCAGCAAACATCGTGGGCTTGAATGGGAGGACGGACTGATGCGCTGTCCGCCAAATCCCCGATTCTCGCTGGAACCAATCCTGCCCGCCAACCTTCCTACGTGACTGCGTTTGCTGTAGCATGTAACGTGCGTATCTGCCGCGCTCCTTGTGCGCAGATCCGTCGTCGAAGTGGGGGGCGCCTGCTGGTGCACTCTGTGGGTACTCGTTGGGAGGTGCGTCGTGCCGTCGAAGGAAGTGTTGCAGGCGATTGCTGCGGCTCGGATGGACCTGGCCTATCGCGCGGGTGTCGAGGCGCCCGACATCATTGTGTCCGAGACGAAGGCCGTCGAGTGGCCCGACGCCGGCCTCGGGTGCCCTGATCCTCACACGAGCCACCGTCCGCAGCCCACGCCCGGCTATCGGATCGTGCTCAACGCCGTCTCGCGCGAGTATGAGTACCATGCGGACACCGCCGGGAGGCTTGTGTATTGCGGCAAGCGACGGCAGGGCTGACGGTCGCCGACGTGCGCCGATGCATTCAGGAGGTCGTGGATGGTTGACTTTGGATGGCAGGTTGCGGCTGCCGACTCGGGCGACGCGGGCACGGTCGTCGGCGCGATGTTCGACCGCTCGTCGCTCGAACTAACCGCGCTAGTCGTCCGGCGCGGCGCCTTCGCCACGCGCGAGATCGTTGTGCCCGTCGAGCACATCGTCTCCCTCGCCGACCAGATCGCCTCTGTCTCACTCACAGAGGAGCAGCTCGAACAACTCGAAGACTTCCGCTTCCACCGGCTCGTGTCGCCCGAGGAGGACATGGAGCCGCCTCGAAACGTTGACCCACCCGGAGTGGTCATTGGCTCCACCGCCGCAATCACCACGGGCGACCCTATGAACCCGTGGACAGTCGGCGGCTCACCCCTCATCGAGGAGGAGGGCGGTAATGTGCTTGAGGGCTCGATGGTGTTTGTGGACGGCCAGGAGGCTGTGGCCACTGAAGGCGAGTCGCTGGGTACCGTGCAGCGGCTCGTGTTCGACCAAGACGACCGACTTTACGGCGTGGTGGTGCGGAAGGGCGGGCTCTTCGGCTCGGGCCGCGACGTTTCGCTCGAGTACGTAGTGCAAACGGCTGTGGACGAGATACAGCTTTCACTCACACCCGACGAGCTCGACGATCTACCCGCCGCCCCCGCCACGTAGCGCGTAAATAACTGTTCACTTTAGGTTGACGGAATTGACGTTCAGACCGTATCATGGTTATTGTAAGAATCGGCGGCGAGTAGCCAATAGTGGTCGTGCAGACCCGTACACTTGTCGGCCAGGAACCCTGGCGATCTACTTTAGACTCATTGAAACACGACGCTCGGCCCAACCCGTGACTCGTTTTGTTGCTGCTTTACCACCTTCCACCCACTGGAGTACATCCACATGCCCCTTGATAAGATAAGCGTTCGAGGCGCGCGCGAGCACAATCTCAAAGACGTTTCGATAGACCTGCCGCGAGACCAGCTCGTAGTGCTCACCGGCCTCTCCGGCTCGGGCAAGAGTAGTCTCGCCTTCGACACGATCTACGCCGAAGGTCAGCGGCGCTACGTCGAAAGCCTCTCGGCTTACGCTCGTCAGTTCCTCGGTCAGATGGAGAAGCCGGACGTGGACCTCATTGAGGGTCTCTCGCCCGCCATCTCCATTGACCAGAAGGGAACGACGCGAAACCCCCGCTCGACCGTCGGCACCGTTACCGAGGTATACGACTACATGCGACTGCTCTACGCACGCATCGGCGTGCCGCACTGCCCACGGTGCGGGCGCGAGATCAGCGAGCAGAGTGTGCAGGAGATAACAGACACCATAAGCAGGCAGCCCGACGGCACGCGCCTGATGATACTGGCCCCCGTGGTCAATGCTCGCAAGGGCGAGTACTCAAGCCTCTTCGAGGACCTCGCGAAGAAGGGCTTCGCACGGGTGCGCGTTGACGGCGAAGTGCGCGGTCTCGACGAAGAGATCGTGCTGGAGCGCTACAAGCAGCACACGATCGAGGTCGTGGTGGACCGGCTCGTCATACACAGCGGCGCCGACGACTCGGAGCGCCAGCGGCTGACCGACTCGGTGGAGACGGCCGCCCGGCTCGGTGAGGGCCTGGTCATATCCAACGTCGTGGGCGGCGAGGACGAGATCTTCTCGCAGCGCAACGCCTGCCCGGTGTGCGGCATCAGCATCGGCGAGATTGAGCCGCGCACGTTCAGCTTCAACAGCCCGCACGGCGCGTGTCCAGAGTGTACGGGCCTCGGCTACAAGATGGTGTTCGACACCGACATGGTGATCCCAAACCACACCCTCTCGCTCAGTCAGGGCGCCGTCGAGCCGTGGGCGCGCGCAGGGCAGAACACCGCCGCGTACTATCGCAACCTGCTGGACGCCGCGGCGGAGAAGTACGGCTTCTCAGTGAAGACACCCGTCGCTGAGCTGGCGCCGGAGCACCTCGCATTGGTGCTCAACGGCTCGGGCGGCGAGACGGTTCGGGTTCGACACCGCAAGCAGACGTACGAGATGGAGTACGAGGGCGTCATTCCCAACCTGGAGAGGAAATACGCGGAGACGAGCTCCGACTGGGTTCGTCAGGAGATGGAGCGGTATATGTCGCTTCAGCCCTGCCGTGTCTGCAAGGGCGCGCGGCTGAAGCCGGAGAGCCTGGCCGTCACGGTGTCGGGGCTTAACATACAGCAAGTTACGCATATGAGCATTCGCATCTCGCTGGACTTTTCCTCGTCGCTCAACGAGCCCGGTCGCACCGTGCTGACCGGCAGGCAGAAGCTGATAGCCGCGCCGATACTCAAGGAGATTCGTGAGCGGCTCGGCTTTCTCGTGGACGTGGGTCTCGACTACCTTACGCTTGAGCGCTCTGCCACGACGCTCGCGGGCGGCGAGGCGCAGCGCATCCGGCTGGCCACGCAGATAGGCAGCAGCCTGATGGGCGTGATCTACATTCTCGACGAGCCGAGCATCGGGCTGCACCAGCGGGACAACGACCGGCTGATCCGCACGTTGCTCAGGCTGCGCGACCTCGGCAACACCGTCCTCGTTGTCGAGCACGATGAGGACACGATGAGAACCGCCGACTGGATAGTGGACATCGGCCCCGGCGCCGGCGAGCACGGCGGCTCGATCGTCGTTGCGGGCGGCATCGAGGACGTGGAGCGGTGCGAGCAGTCCATCACCGGCGACTATCTCTCGGGACGGCGCAGCATCCAGATACCCGACAGGCGGCGGGAGGGCTCCGGCGCAGTGCTGCGGGTGGAGGGCGCCGAGGAGAACAACCTGAAGAACGTCACGGTAGACTTCCCGCTCGGCAAGTTCATCTGTGTCACAGGTGTCTCGGGCTCGGGCAAGAGCACACTCGTCAACGACGTGCTGCACCAGCGGCTGGCGCACGAACTCAACGGCGCGCGAACTCGGCCCGGCAAGCACGTGAACATCACGGGCATCTCTCACCTGGACAAGGTGATTGACATTGACCAGTCGCCGATTGGCCGCACCCCGCGCTCGAATCCCGCGACGTACACGGGCGCGTTCACCGCCATACGCGACATCTTTGCGAAGGTTCCAGAGGCTAGGGCGAGAGGCTACATGCCGGGCCGCTTCAGCTTCAACGTGAAGGGCGGCAGGTGCGAGGCGTGCAAGGGCGAGGGCATCCTGAAGATCGAGATGCAGTTCCTGCCCGACGTCTACGTGCCGTGCGAGGTGTGCGGCGGCAAGCGCTACAATCGCGAGGCGCTGGAGATTACTTACAAGGACAAGAACATCGCCGAGGTGCTCGACATGACGGTTGAGCAGGCGACGGAGTTCTTCCAGAACGTGCCCGCCATTAACAACAAGCTGACCACACTCTGCGCCGTCGGCCTGGGCTACATCCGACTCGGGCAGCCCGCAACGACGCTCTCGGGCGGCGAGGCCCAGCGGGTGAAGCTTGCGACGGAGCTGTCGCGCCGGGCGACGGGCCGCACGCTCTACATCCTCGACGAGCCGACCACAGGGCTCCACTTTGCAGACATAGACAGGCTGCTCCACGTGTTGCAGCGGCTGACCGACACGGGCAACACGGTGCTGGTGATCGAGCACAACCTCGACGTGATCAAGTGTGCGGACTGGCTGATTGACCTCGGACCCGAGGGAGGCGAGGGAGGCGGAACCGTCATCGTCGAGGGCACGCCCGAGGAGGTGGCGGCGCACCCGACGTCGTACACCGGCCAGTACCTCCGCCCACACCTTGAGCGCAAGCAGGTGGAAGTGGCCTCCCTCGCGAGCTGAGGCGGCGTGGCTCCACCCCTGCGACCGGACGGCAGGCACAGACAACTTCTCCCCAGGTAGCAGCGATTCTAATGCTATCTGGGGAGAAGCGACGCGTACGCCGGAGAACTTTCAGCCGGGAGCTCGGGCTCGGGTGGTGCGGCCCGAGTAAGTCCAGCAAGGTAGCGCGGAGTTGGAATCGCGCTACCTTGCTGCGAATCAGAAACCTTACTGGCCCATAGAGGCGTTCGGATCCGAAACGTTCACCATCCAGGTCACTCCGAACTTGTCGTTGCACATACCGAATACATCTCCCCAGGGCGCCTTCTCCATCGGCATCACGACGGCGCCGCCCTCGGAGAGTTTGTCGTAGTACCCTCGTAGCTCTTCCTCAGTCTCGCCGCTCAACGATATGCTGATGCTCGACCCGGGCGAGTACTCCATGCTGTTCGGTGTGTCGGCCGCCATCAAGGTAAGGCCGTTGTCGGTCTCCAGCTGAGCATGCATTAACTTGTCATCCTCGCTGGGGTCCTGTGAGGCGTGAAACTCCTTGAAAGTATTCACGTCAAGGGTGCCGCCAAAGACGCTCTTGTAGAACTCCATGGCCTCGCGCGCGTTGTCTTTGAAGCTTATATAGGGGTTAAGTTTTGTAGACATGTTTCCTCCTGTAAAGCGATCAATCTTCGAACCGGCACATCCATATTACATTGATTTGGAGTTCGGAAACAAGACGCCGCGCTCGACCGATTGCCGTGAGAAACGGAGTCGAGAAGTGGGAGCAGATGGGCGTATACTACGGGGGGCGGTGCGAAGAAATCGCGGCATAGTCGCAGGGGTTTCCCCGGAATCCGAGTCGTCCAGCAACGCCCAAGGGTTGACGGACAGCGAGAAGGCCGTCCGAAGACGGCCTTGTGGGGGTGGGCCCGGTAGGGTTCGAACCTACGACCTGGCGGTTATGAGCCGCTCGCTCTAACCACTGAGCTACGAGCCCGACGTAGCCGATTATACCACACACTCTTTCGATGGACTACGTTGCGCCGGGGTTGGGAGCGCACGCCCAGCCCGCGTGTGAAGTCGAGGAGCTCGACGGGGTCGGCCTGGGCGCTCCCCGGCACACGAGGAACGCCGGTCCTATACACCTCGACGGTGGGCCCGCCGTTCGTCGGCGGCAGACGGTCCATGCCTATCGCTCTCTCCCGCCTATCCACCGGGGTGTCGCTAATCCCTACGGCGACGAGGGCGTGGATGGCAGGATCGTGCAGGAACGCGCAGGACTTATCGGCGGAGAGCGCGCGACTAACCATGTCGCACGCGTGGCCGAGCGCCACCGAGATCGAGGTCTTCTATCTCTAACAGCCGCTCGAGGATGGCCGGCAGCCTCGCGTCACGGCCAACGCCGGGGTCGTTGTGTGGTTCGTACCCGTATCGTGTCGTCCAGGGAAATAGTCTCGGATCCGAACAGGACTCAGTAAAGCGGATGCGACACTTCGTCGCGATGCTGAGCGTTACTTGGACGCATATATGCGAAGCATGCCGGAGCGATTGTGATACACCTCGAGTACGTCGAGGAGTAGCCGTTTACCAACCATTGGGGAAGCGACTTTGGACGCCAAACTGCACCAATACGCCTGCCCAACCAAGTGAGGAAGCATCAACTCGAATCCTGCGCGACCCTATAGTGACCCGTGTATCGGCGCGGAGCATGGCCGACGAGCAGTCGTTAACCGCGATAGAGGGGTGGTTGGCAACCCTCAGCGCCTCTTCGACACGAGGCGCCGCTTGCAACGGCTGTCGCCTCGGCGCAGTAGCGATATATCGCGCCCCGCGAGGCGTCCTCCACTGCAGCAACGAACTCGCCCCAGTTGAGGATGTTGTAGCAAGCTGCGGCGTATTGGCTGCTCGATAGCTTGCGCGGACGACCGGCGGTGGCGGGCAAGGCAAGGACTCAGCTCGATACGTTCGGCTATGACTCATCAAGATCGGGGGAGGGGCGCCCCCCCAGTATGTGAAGCTGCATATGGTTTTCAACGTGACCGGGTGGTGCTGAAAGCCAGGTAGCACTCAGCCCAGGCCGAGAGGTTTTCGCCGTCCGCAACTTGCTGGTCGTGGGCGCCCGTCGCCCTCCATGAAGTATATTTCTTGAGATACGGGGGCGCTAGAGAGTTGTTTTTGACGGTCGTACGCTCCATTCCTGTTCTGGATGGGACGTTCATTTGTGTGTATACGACCGGTCTATAATACCGACGGCCGTGGCGAGCGAGCAACGTGCCGGGGCGACAGTCGCACCCAACTGGGAGGAGTGATGAACGCGAAGACAACGGACGGACAACGAAACTGGGATAGGGAGAAGCGGGCTGAGTTGCTCTCCACCGCCTCCCCATTCCGCAGTCTGGCGCCGGCGCTTCTCGACGAGGTCGCCGGGTTGCTGCGCCCCGATCGCTACGTCCGGGGAGAGTTCGTGCTCGCGGAGGGACTGCCCGCAAGCCGGTTCCACGTGTTGGGTGAGGGACGAGTCAAGGTGATGCGGGGCGACGAGGAGGGGCGCGAGGTGATCCTGCGCCTGATCGGGCCGGGCGATATCTTCGGCAGCGACGGCCTCTGGGGAGGGGAGGCGTATGAGCTCAGCGCTCTGGCGGTCCAGGACTCCGTCGTGTTGCGCATGCTCGTCGGGAAGGCTGCGGCGCTCATGGAGGCGCACCCCGAGTTCGCTGCGGCGCTGGTGCGCGAGTTCGGCCGCAGGCTCCGTGAGGACGACGAGCGCATCCTCGACCTCCAGACAGCTCGGGCCCAGGCACGCATCGCCCGGATGCTGCTCCGGGTCGCCGATCAGATGGGTGTCGACGGGGAGGGGGGCAGGGAGCTTGGGATTCGTCTGACGCGTCGAGACCTCGCAGAAATGGCCGGCGTCACGGAGGGGACCGTGAGCCGCAGCCTGAGCGGGTGGGAGCGGCGCGGTATAGTCGAGGCGGGCCGCGAGCGGGTAGCCATCCTTCTGCGCGACGAACTCCAGGCCGCCGCCGAGGACGCCCCGCTGGAGGAGGACGGATAGGAATCCTACGCGGCCTCGCTCCCATCGAGACCCAGGGACCCCGTCCTCCATGCGCCGGCGCAGAGATGCGGCCCAGCGTATTTAGTACCATACGGATAGACGACTGAGCGTTTAGCTATCCGGAGGTGGGTATGGGGGAATACATCGGTCGCAAGCAAGTAATATGGCGCGCGGTGCTGCTCGGATTGGGACTAGGCGGCTTCTTCGACGGGATCGTGCTGCACCAGTTACTTCAGTGACGCCACATGCTAACTAGTACCGGAGAGAACCCGGCCACCACCGTCGCGGGACTCGACGTCAACACGCTCTGGGATGGTCTCTTCCACGCGTCCACGTATGTCTCCACCGTCGCCGGGTCGCTGATGCTATGGGCCGGGACCCGTGAGTCGCACGTTGCGCAATCGACGAAGCTGCTCATCGGCGGCCTGCTGGTCGGCTGGGGCGCGTCCGACCTCGTCGAGGGCGTCTTCGACCACCAGGTACTCGGCGTCCACCACGTCAACGAGACCGTGCCTAGAGGCCAGTGGATCTGGTGGGACCTCGCGTTCCTCGTCTGGGGCGCGGCGATGCTCCTAGGCGGGCGCTCGCTAATCCGCGCCGGGGACCAGGAGACGTCCGAGGCGATGAGTAGCGAGGGCGACGCGCAGTCCCCGGCGCGAGTGTAGGGACAACGCGTCCGTGAGATTCCAGAGCCGCCGTGAGGAGAGCCTGCTCGTCATGCTGCCGCACTCCGTCGAGGACTTCTCGCAAGAGTGCCAGGGGACTTTGGTCTCACCATCGTTACCGCCGGCGTCCAGTTCTCGGCCGCATACGCGCTGCAGGCTGAGGCATCCTGTTCGTCGGCCACCGAGTGTGCCTCGGTTACTGGCCACACCCGTAAACAGGTGTGGGAGCGTTCCTTGTGGCGACGCCCGATTATCTGGACGACGTGCTGCACACCAAGACATACAGTGCGCGTCCGACATACAAGGCGCTGGAGATAGGGATCATGGTGATGTCCACAGCCATGGCCGCGCTCTCCGCGCTCGCGCTGCTGCACGGACGACTAACGTGAGGACAACGATACATCAGGCGGGGATAGCCGACCTGAGTTATATAGATCAGAAGGAGAACATCGAATGGATCGGAAAAGCGCTTACGGATTTGGTATGGAGATTGACGCACCCTACGAGGAGGCGGTGGAGCGCACAAAGGACGCGCTCGAGGCGGAGGGCTTCGGCGTGCTTTCCGAGATTGACGTGCGGGCGACCCTGAAGCGGAAGCTGGATGTCGACTTTGAAAAGTACGTTATCCTCGGCGCCTGTAATCCACATTTGGCGCACCGGGCGCTCATTGAGGAGCACGAACTGGGACTCCTGCTACCCTGCAACGTGGTGGTCCATGAGCACGACGGCCGCACCGTGGTGTCGGCGGCGGACCCGGAGGTGATGCTCGGTACGTCCGACAACCCCGCCCTCGCCGCCGTCGCAAGCGAAGCCAAGGAGCGACTGACACGAGCACTGGAGTCTCTCCGGTGAGAGCAGGCCGGCGCGGGACGATTACAAAGGAAGTGTAAGGAGCATAATATGGCGCTCGTACTTGAGCAGATATACACGGAGGGCATAGCGCTGCTCTCTTATATTGTGGGCGACGACGCGGAAGGTGTGGTCGCGGTGATTGACCCGCGCCGCGACGCAGAAGTGTACCTAGAGATGGCGCGGCGCCGGGGCGTGCGCATAGGGCGCATCATCGAGACCCACATACACGCCGACTTCGCCTCGGGATCGCGGGAGCTGCAGGCCAGGACCGGTGCGCCGATCCACGGCGGCGAGAGCGACGCGTACGAATTTGAGATCAAGTCCCTGGATGAGGGCGACGAACTGCGCCTGGGCAGCGTCACGCTCAGAGTGCTGCACACGCCTGGCCATACGCCGGAGCACGTGAGCTTGCTGGTGTCCGACAGGGCGCAGGGGCCGGAGCCGTTCGGGGTTTTCACGGGAGACACCCTGTTCAACCTCGACGTCGGGCGTCCGGATCTCGTGGGTGGAGGTACAGAACGCGAACTCGCCGCGCAACTCCACAGCACACTCTTTGAGAAGCTATTGCCCCTCGGCGACCGTATGGAGGCGTACCCCGGCCACGGCTCGGGCTCGGCGTGCGGCGCCGCCATTGGCGACCGGCGAATGACTACGATAGGCAACGAGCGGCTGTTCAGTCCGGCGCTCAGGGACCGCACCGAGTCAGAGTTCGTCGAGTGGATCCTCGGCAGCTTGCCTGAGCCGCCCAGGCACTATGCGCGCCTCAAAAAACTAAACACTCGTGGTATGCCGGTGCGCGGCGGCGTGCCCACCCTGCCTCCCCTCTCGCCCGCTGAGTTTCGGGAGAAGATGGACGAGGAAGGGACGGTCGTAATCGACGCGCGCTCGATCCTCGCATTCGGCGGTGGACACATATCAGGAGCGCTCAGCATCGCGCTGCGGCCCGAGTTCCCCAACTGGGTGGGGTGGATGGTGGGGCACGAGAGCAAGATATTGCTGGTCGCGGAGGGCGAGCGCGATGCATACGCAGTTACGGAGCACCTCTTCCGTCTCGGCTACGACCAGGCGTCGGGCTACCTGCACGACGGGATGACGAGCTGGCAGAACGCGGCGCTGCCACTGACGCGCGTGGGTGAGTGGACGGTGCATGATCTGGACGCACGTCGAATTGAGCCCGGCGTCACTGTGCTCGACGTGCGCAGCGGCGGCGAGTGGGAGGGCGGGCATGTGCCCGGGGCCAGGCACATCTACGTGCCTCACCTCGAGGAGCGCCTGGGTGAGCTGGATCGAGATGCAACCGTGGCAGTCTATTGCGGCAGCGGCTACCGTGCCTCTATCGCGGCGAGCGTCCTACGGAAGCACGGCTTCGGGCAGGTCGTCAACGTGCCGGGCTCCTGGAG
>Ga0136612_10000449_pt1 | contig 14682 bp, 7 predicted proteins | sample AntDryUQ224A2306_2_FD_106644 | JGI IMG/M metagenome (GOLD analysis project Ga0136612, IMG submission 106644) | Polar desert sand microbial communities from Dry Valleys, Antarctica - metaG UQ224A (23.06) | ecosystem: Environmental > Terrestrial > Soil > Desert | place: Antarctica: Dry Valley... | reverse complement strand
GGGAGAGCCCGCTCGTGGACACCGACCCCACCGGCAACTCGCTCCCCCGCGATCGCGAGCGCCCGTGCCACCGGGAGCGCTGCGTCCATGGTGCGGACGATCCCGTTATCGAGGATCATGGACTGGCGACTGTATCCACCGTTCTGAGGAGGAGACATGATCGACCACGTGGGTCTCGAGGTCTCGGACTACGAGTCGAGCAAGCGCTTCTTCCAGCAGGCCCTGGCACCGCTCGAGTACGAGCTGCTCATGGAGTTCGAGGGCTCGGTGTGCGGCTTCGGCCGCGCGGGAAAGCCGGACTTCTGGATCAGCACTCGCTCGGGCGATCCGCAGACGGGGATCCACATCGCCTTCGTGAGCCCCGACCGGCCGACCGTGAAGCGCTTCTACGAGGCTGCGCTCGCGGCGGGCGGCAAGGACAACGGCCCGCCGGGCACGCGCCCGCTCTACCACGAGCACTACTACAGCGCCTTCGTCCACGACCCCGACGGGAACAACATCGAGGCCGTCTGTCACGCGCCTGCCGCGTAGGCGGTCGTCGCGGGCCCGTCCGTAGAATCCCCTCGTGCCCTGGGAGCAGCTCACCGACGACCAGCTCGAGATCCGCAATCTCGTGCGGACGATCGCGCGGGAGCGAATCGCGCCCCGCGCGGCCGAGATCGACGCCTCGCACGAGTTCCCCTGGGACGTGGTCGAGCTCTTCCGCGAGCACGGCATCTTCGGGCTCCTCTTCGACGAGGAACACGGTGGAACGGGCACGGGGACGCTGCTCGCGCTGGTGGCGATCGAGGAGGTATCGAAGGTCTGCGCGACGAGCGGGCTGATCCTCGCCGTGCAGGAGCTCGGCTCGCTCGCGGTCAAGCTCGCCGGCACCGACGAGCAGAAGGAGCGCTTCCTGCCCCGCCTCGCGTCGGGCGAGTCGCTCGTCGCCTATGCGCTCACCGAGGCCGGTTCTGGCTCTGACTCTGCCGCAATGCGAACAACCGCGCGACTGAACGGCGACGAGTACGTCCTCAACGGCTCGAAGCGGTTCATAACCAACGCCTCGGTCGCCAACCTCTACACCGTTTTCGCAAAGACGGATCCGAGCGCGGGCCACTCGGGCATATCGGCGTTCGTCGTCGAGTCGGAGACACCCGGCTTCGAGGTCGCCCGGCTGGAGCCGAAGATGGGCATCTCGGGGTCGACGACCGGCGAGCTCGTGTTCGAAAACGCTCGCGTCCCAGTTGCGAATCTGCTCGGTGAGGAGGGCGAAGGCTTCAAGATCGCGATGCGGGTACTGGACCGCTCGCGTCCGGGGGTCGCCGCGCAGGGCCTCGGCATCGCGCAGGGGGCGACCGACTACGCGCTCGAGTACGCGAGGACGCGCGAGACGATGGGCAAGGCGATTGCCGAACACCAGTTGGTCGCCGCCAAGCTGGCCGACATGGAGACCGCCTGCGAGGCAGCCCGCGGTCTTCTCTATCGCTTCGGGCGCATGGTCGACGAGGACGCCTCGGACGCGGAGCTGACCAAGGCCTCGGCCATGGCCAAGCTCTACTGCACGGACACCGCGATGTGGGTCGCGACCGAGGCCGTGCAGATCCTGGGTGGGTACGGCTACATCAAGGAGTACCCGGTCGAACGCATGATGCGCGACGCCAAGATCACCCAGATCTACGAAGGCACGAACGAGATCCAGCGCCTCGTGATCGCGCGCGAGATGCTGAAGGAATCGCGGGCGTTCCTGCTCGCCGGCGTCTCCTGACGAGGTGCGCGCTCGCGACCTCGGCATCGTCGTCGGCAAAGGTGAACCGGGGCCGGCTAACGCCATCACGGACGTCGGCGGCGCCCGCGTCGGCCACACGACGCTGATCGAGGGCGACGACGTGCGAACCGGTGTCACCGTGGTCTTCGCGCACGAAGGCGATCCCGGCTCCGACCCGGTCTTCGCCGGTGCGCACCGGCTGAACGGGAATGGCGAGCTGACCGGCCTCGAGTGGATACGTGAGTCGGGGCTCCTGGAGACTCCGGTCGCGCTGACCAACACCCACTCGGTGGGCATCGTGCGTGACGCGCTCGTCCGGCATGCCGTGGCCCAGAACCTCGGAGCCGACGAAGAGCCCTGGAGCCTGCCCGTCGTCGGAGAGACCTGGGACGGCGTGCTGAACGACGTGAACGGCTTCCACGTCAGAGCCGAGCACGTCGACCAGGCCATCGAGAGCGCTTCTGGCGGTCGCGTCCTCGAGGGAGCGGTCGGCGGAGGCACGGGGATGATCTGCCACGGCTTCAAAGGCGGGATCGGAACCGCATCCCGCGTGCTCTCCGAGAGCGACGGTGGCTGGACGGTGGGTGTCCTCGTGCAAGCGAACCACGGCGCGAGGAGCCGGCTCAGGGTCGAGGGTGCGCCGATCGGCCGCGACGTCGGGCCGGAGCGGATTCCCCTGCCGGGCCGTGCGCCGGACGGAGCGCGAGCCGGCTCGATCATCATCCTCGTCGCGACCGATGCACCTCTCCTTCCGAACCAGTGCGAGCGTCTCGCTCAGCGAGCGCGTTCGGAATCGCGCGCACGGGCGGAGCGGGGGAGAACTCGAGCGGAGATCTCGTTCTGGCCTGGTCGACGGGCAACCGTGGCCTCGGGGACACTCTCAGTACCGTGACCATGCTGGCGAACGAGCGCATCGACCCGCTCTTCTACGCGGTCATCGACGCCACCGAGGAGGCGATCCTGAATGCCCTCCTTGCGGCGGAGACGATGACCGGCCGCGGCGGAGCGACGGCACACCGCCTCGAGCCCGAGCTTCTCCTCGACGTGCTTCGCCGCTACGGGTTCGCCGAGAACGGTTGAGGCGCCGGCCTGCGGAACACCGACGCCTCAGCCTGTGCGGCGCGCCCCCGCACCGCCGGGGCGCGACCCCTGTCTAGCTCTTCTGGTTCCTCGTCCCGCGCCCGCAGTGCACGAGGGCGTTCAGGCAGTCGTCGACGAGCTTCCTGAGCTCGCCCGGCCGCCACGCGTTGACGAAGTCGGCGTGCGCGCTGAACTCGTTGCCCGACGCGAGCGAGAAGCCCTCGCCGCCGCGGGTCGGGTAGCGATAGATCTGCGTGATCGCCGGCACCGAAACCGGATGTGTCGAGGGGCAGCTCCGGCCTATTGCGTAGGCCATGTGGCTCTTGTGGTCGGCGCTGTCGAGGCGACGACCGTCCCAGCAGCTGGGGAAGCGAACGTGCAATCGGAGGAAGGATCCGCGTGCGTCGGGGCAGGTGGGGACGTCGCTCGACGTCGGGATCCCCGAAGCGGCGCCGCAGCTCCAGGACGTCACACGCATGCCCTGCGGGGCCGTCGCGGTCGCGTCGCCCGCGATCATGCGTAGGTTGTTCGGGAACGTCCGGACCTCGGAGAGCGTGCCGCGGCGGTAGTAGATCGTCGCTGCCTCCGGCAGCACGGCATTTGCGCCCTGGTAGAGGGTCGGCACCCAGTACGCGGCGGTGTCGGCCGGCCGCATGCAGGTCGTACCGCTCGAGCGGAGCGAACCGAAGTTCGAGGACGCGTTCGTCGAGCGGTTGCCGACGAAGGTGTGGTCGTGGGAGGCGCCCGCCCTGCCCGGGAAGACGATGGGATCGTCCGGGGCGCGGTGGCTGAAGCGGCAGTTCTCGATGAAGTTGACTCCCCGCAGGTCCGCGCGAGAGGCGTCGTCACCCATTGGCTTCTCGCCGGCCAGAGCGGCCGGGCCGAGCAGCGCGGCCACCACCGTCAAGACTCCGGCTGCGGCGATCAGGAACAGTGCTCTCACGTCAACCTCCTAGAAGACGAACGACAGGATCGAGTAGCTGCGCGAAGTCAGACACCGCGGCGTTGGGTTTCCTTGAGCGATATGTGACGTGTTGGTAAGCATTCCGTTCGGAAGCGCGCGAACGGATTCGTGGTCGGAGGGGGCGCGCGTGCCCGGCCCCTACCGGGTCGGACGGTCGCCGGGAATCGTCGCGCGCGGGTAGCGCGCCCGAAGCTCGTCCACGTAACCTGCCATCCGCTCCGCGATCGCCACGTCCCGGATCTCGAGCACGTTCTCGGCATTCCGCTCGCCCGAGCGCGAGAAGTTGAAGCTGCCGACGAAGGTCGTGTCGTCGGCGACCACGACCTTCGCGTGCATGAAATCGTGCAGCGATTCGGGCGTCCACGGAATCGAGGCCTTGCCGCTGAACTCCGCGCTCTCGAGGACGCGTTGCAGGAGCGGAACCTTCCACTCGCTCACGCCGTTCGTGCGCCACTGGTGGAAGACCTGGTCGACCTGGGTGTCGTCGACGATGCCCCGGACGTCGCAGCGCCGTTCGTTCAGCACCTCGACGAGCGTGGCGAGGATGGGGCCCGAAGTCAGTACCGGCGAGGCGATCCGCACGCGTTTGCGCGCTTTCCCGATGTGCTTGGCCACCCGGTGAGAGAGCGGCTCGCCGTGCGCGGGGCAGAACCACGCGCGAACCTGCGCTCCGTTCACCTGCTGTGGCCGGGGGTCGCTCCCCGTGTGCGCGACCTGCCCGCTCTCCCAGAGCTGATCAAAGGTGAGCGAGTACGCGTAGGCGATCTTCGGCGAGCGGACGGTCACGACCACGTTCTCCTGGCGGGTCCAGGAGTCGTCGGTCCAGTTGGTCGATCCTGTCCAGACGGCGTCGCCGTCGCGAACCACGTACTTGTGATGCATGAGGTCGGGAATGCCGGCCACTCCGCGCGTGTCGATGGGCAGCGACTCGATCGCCTCCGGCCCGGTCTCCGGCGGAGGCGGGACCGGTATCGGCCCCGGGTGGGCGACGTTGTAGAGGAGACGAACGGCAACTCCGCGCTGGGCGGCGGAGAGGAGCGAGGCGAGCACGAGCCCACCCGCGCCGGTCTCGAAGCGGACGTCGTACAAGGCGAGATCCAGGCTCTTCTCCGCCTTCGCGAGGAAGCCGGCGAGCAGGCGCGCGATGTCCGCCGCCCGCTGGCCGCCGTCGGTGAGGGTCGTCAGCTCGATGGCCGCGGAGGCAGGCCCCGCTTCGGTCACGCGGTTTGGACGGCCCGAAGCGACGCCTTGTGCGCGCGCGTTAGGGCTTGCCGGGTCGCCCGTCATGATGATTGGGAGGCGTCGGTGAATACCAAGACCAAGGCCATAGGCTACGTCCGCGCCTTCCTCTCCGTGCACGTCGAGGGCGTGGCGCGTTCTGTGGCACGTCGGTGGATTTGGGGTGCGGATTCGAACCCGTTTGCGTCGCCGCGCTAGCTCAGGCGCAAACGCGGTTGCGTGGAGTGCGCCGATCCCAGACGAACCCTGGCGCGGCGGCGCGGGTGATCGCGACCGTGAAGCAGCCGCGCCCAATGGGCGCGCGGAGCATCGTCTTGCCGGCGGCGCCGGTTCGTCCTCGGGCCACGACGTGCCGCTTCCCGTCGAGCCTGACGAGCGCTCGCACGGACGTTCCCGAGACGGGCCGGCGCGCACCGTCGACGGCCGTCACGACGACACGCAGCGAGCGCTTCCCCGGCAGGAAGGCGATCGCGCCGATACGGAGCGTTCCCGGGACGACGGTCACCGATGCGGTGCCCGAGAGCGTTCCGGCGGTGCCCGTGATCGTTCCGGTGCGGAGAAGCCGACCCGCCATGAACGTCGCCGCGCCCGCGGCGGCCGGCTCGATCGTCCCGAGGGCGGCCGGCCGCACACGCCACGCCACGGTCGCGGCGGCGGTGTTCCCGAAGGCGTCAGTCGCGGTCGCGACCAGCCTTCGAGCTGCGCGTGCGCGAACCTCGGACGTGCCTGGAGTGACGGCGATCGCGGCGGCCGGTCCGGCGACGACGGTGACGACCTGCGTCCCGGCCGTGACCCCTTCGGCCGACGCGGTGAGCGTGTGGCGCCCCGCCTGCGTGTCCCGGTAGTAGAAGGCGACGCTCGCCCGCGGCGCGACGGTGAGAGCGAGCGTGCTCGTCCACGGGCCCTCGGGGCTCGTCGAGAACGCACCCGTCGCGGAGCTCGAGCGAAGCGTCACCGTCCGCGCGTCCCCGGTCGTCACCGGGAGCCCGGTTCCGGTCGCGAGGGTGATGGTCATCGGCGCCGACGGTGTCCCCGCTGAGACGGTCTGCGTGCCGTTGCCGATCGATAGCACGGCCTGCGTCCAGGCGCGGAACGCGCGCCAGCTCTCGTTGTGGCGCGCCTCGGCGACGTCCACCAGGCAGAGCGTCTCCTGTCCCGGTGATCCGCAGGCGCCGCTCCCTGGGTTCTCGGGCTCGACGACGTCTCCGGAGTCGCGGATCGCGGCGGCCATGCGGTCGAGGATCCGACCCGTCTGCGCTCCGAAGTCGGCGTTCGAGAGACCGATCGTGTTGCGCGGCGCCCACGCGAAGCCCCAGTGGTCACGCGCCTGACCCGAGGACGCGCTGAAGTGGCGCATCGCGTTGACCTGCGCCGACACGTACGCGGCCATCTGCTCCGCGGGGACCATCGTCCAGCCCCATGCCGACTCCCTCGGCCAGGCGCCGTTCGCGAGGGGGCTGTAGGCCTCCCGCAGATACGCGCGCGACGGCTCGATGACGCCCGGCCCGACTCCGGCGAGGACGAGCTTGTGCTGCAGGTAGTCGTTGAGGTATTCGCGCCGCTCCGAGACGGGCACTCCCGGTACGGCGTGGCTCCGCAGGTCGCCGTACACCTCCTGCGACCAGTCGCTCACGTAGGTCGTCATGTCCGTCCAGAAACCGATGTCCGCGAGCCAGCTCTGGAGCGTGCTCTGGTAGACGGAGACGTCGCCCGTGCGCTGTCCGAAACCGATGACGAGCACCGTTCCGCGCGTCCGGCGCGTCCCGTCGCCTTCGTAGAGGCCGCGCAGGAACTCACGGACGTTGGTGCGGGCGTTGCCGTCTCCTCGGCGCACCGCGGAGGTGAGCTCGTTCAGCGCCCATGTGTCCCCGAGCGCGACGTCGTACCCTGCAGCCGCCATCCGCTCCCGCGCCGTCACGCCGGCTGTGTGCCACGAGTTGCCCGTGATCTGCGCCCAGCGGCTCCAGGTCGCGAAGTGGATCTCCGCCATCGCGTGGAAGTTGGGGCCGAGCGCGCGGATGCGCCACGCCTGGTCGCGTCGGAACGTCGTTTTGTCGGAGACGAGGGGTGGGACCGAGACGTAGTACTCCGCGCATCCAGACGCCGATGCGGCGAGCTTCGTAGCCAGACGGAGCCAGTCGGACGCGGCGTAGAAGATCCCGCGCAGAGGTCGGCACTCGACCTGAGCGCGCAACTGGGGCGCGTGCCCGGAGACGATCGTGCTCCAGAGGCGGGCGGTCTTGGCCGGCTCGAGGGACGCGACCGGCTCGACAGGCGCGCGCTCGGCCGCCGTGCCGACACTGGCCTCGCCGGCGAGGCCAGTGTCGGCACGGCGGCCGAGCGCGCGCCTGTCGAGCCGGTCGCGTCCCTCGAGCCGGCCAAGACCGCCCGCCTCTGGAGCACGATCGTCTCCGGGCACGCGCCCCAGTTGCGCGCTCAGGTCGAGTGCCGACCTCTGCGCGGGATCTTCTACGCCGCGTCCGACTGGCTCCGTCTGGCTACGAAGCTCGCCGCATCGGCGTCTGGATGCGCGGAGTACTACGTCTCGGTCCCACCCCTCGTCTCCGACAAAACGACGTTCCGACGCGACCAGGCGTGGCGCATCCGCGCGCTCGGCCCCAACTTCCACGCGATGGCGGAGATCCACTTCGCGACCTGGAGCCGCTGGGCGCAGATCACGGGCAACTCGTGGCACACAGCCGGCGTGACGGCGCGGGAGCGGATGGCGGCTGCAGGGTACGACGTCGCGCTCGGGGACACATGGGCGCTGAACGAGCTCACCTCCGCGGTGCGCCGAGGAGACGGCAACGCCCGCACCAACGTCCGTGAGTTCCTGCGCGGCCTCTACGAAGGCGACGGGACGCGCCGGACGCGCGGAACGGTGCTCGTCATCGGTTTCGGACAGCGCACGGGCGACGTCTCCGTCTACCAGAGCACGCTCCAGAGCTGGCTCGCGGACATCGGTTTCTGGACGGACATGACGACCTACGTGAGCGACTGGTCGCAGGAGGTGTACGGCGACCTGCGGAGCCACGCCGTACCGGGAGTGCCCGTCTCGGAGCGGCGCGAATACCTCAACGACTACCTGCAGCACAAGCTCGTCCTCGCCGGAGTCGGGCCGGGCGTCATCGAGCCGTCGCGCGCGTATCTGCGGGAGGCCTACAGCCCCCTCGCGAACGGCGCCTGGCCGAGGGAGTCGGCATGGGGCTGGACGATGGTCCCCGCGGAGCAGATGGCCGCGTACGTGTCGGCGCAGGTCAACGCGATGCGCCACTTCAGCGCGTCCTCGGGTCAGGCGCGTGACCACTGGGGCTTCGCGTGGGCGCCGCGCAACACGATCGGTCTCTCGAACGCCGACTTCGGAGCGCAGACGGGTCGGATCCTCGACCGCATGGCCGCCGCGATCCGCGACTCCGGAGACGTCGTCGAGCCCGAGAACCCAGGGAGCGGCGCCTGCGGATCACCGGGACAGGAGACGCTCTGCCTGGTGGACGTCGCCGAGGCGCGCCACAACGAGAGCTGGCGCGCGTTCCGCGCCTGGACGCAGGCCGTGCTATCGATCGGCAACGGCACGCAGACCGTCTCAGCGGGGACACCGTCGGCGCCGATGACCATCACCCTCGCGACCGGAACCGGGCTCCCGGTGACGACCGGGGACGCGCGGACGGTGACGCTTCGCTCGAGCTCCGCGACGGGTGCGTTCTCGACGAGCCCCGAGGGCCCGTGGACGAGCACGCTCGCTCTCACCGTCGCGCCGCGGGCGAGCGTCGCCTTCTACTACCGGGACACGCAGGCGGGGCGCCACACGCTCACCGCGTCGGCCGAAGGGGTCACGGCCGGGACGCAGGTCGTCACCGTCGTCGCCGGACCGGCCGCCGCGATCGCCGTCACTCCAGGCACGTCCGAGGTTCGCGCACGCGCAGCTCGAAGGCTGGTCGCGACCGCGACTGACGCCTTCGGGAACACCGCCGCCGCGACCGTGGCGTGGCGTGTGCGGCCGGCCGCCCTCGGGACGATCGAGCCGGCCGCCGCGGGCGCGGCGACGTTCATGGCGGGTCGGCTTCTCCGCACCGGAACGATCACGGGCACCGCCGGAACGCTCTCGGGCACCGCATCGGTGACCGTCGTCCCGGGAACGCTCCGTATCGGCGCGATCGCCTTCCTGCCGGGGAAGCGCTCGCTGCGTGTCGTCGTGACGGCCGTCGACGGTGCGCGCCGGCCCGTCTCGGGAACGTCCGTGCGAGCGCTCGTCAGGCTCGACGGGAAGCGGCACGTCGTGGCCCGAGGACGAACCGGCGCCGCCGGCAAGACGATGCTCCGCGCGCCCATTGGGCGCGGCTGCTTCACGGTCGCGATCACCCGCGCCGCCGCGCCAGGGTTCGTCTGGGATCGGCGCACTCCACGCAACCGCGTTTGCGCCTGAGCTAGCGCGGCGACGCAAACGGGTTCGAATCCGCACCCCAAATCCACCGACGTGCCACAGAACGCGCCACGCCCTCGACGTGCACGGAGAGGAAGGCGCGGACGTAGCCTATGGCCTTGGTCTTGGTATTCACCGACGCCTCCCAATCATCATGACGGGCGACCCGGCAAGCCCTAACGCGCGCGCACAAGGCGTCGCTTCGGGCCGTCCAAACCGCGTGACCGAAGCGGGGCCTGCCTCCGCGGCCATCGAGCTGACGACCCTCACCGACGGCGGCCAGCGGGCGGCGGACATCGCGCGCCTGCTCGCCGGCTTCCTCGCGAAGGCGGAGAAGAGCCTGGATCTCGCCTTGTACGACGTCCGCTTCGAGACCGGCGCGGGTGGGCTCGTGCTCGCCTCGCTCCTCTCCGCCGCCCAGCGCGGAGTTGCCGTTCGTCTCCTCTACAACGTCGCCCACCCGGGGCCGATACCGGTCCCGCCTCCGCCGGAGACCGGGCCGGAGGCGATCGAGTCGCTGCCCATCGACACGCGCGGAGTGGCCGGCATTCCCGACCTCATGCATCACAAGTACGTGGTTCGCGACGGCGACGCCGTCTGGACAGGATCGACCAACTGGACCGACGACTCCTGGACCCGCCAGGAGAACGTGGTCGTGACCGTCCGCTCGCCGAAGATCGCCTACGCGTACTCGCTCACCTTTGATCAGCTCTGGGAGAGCGGGCAGGTCGCGCACACGGGGAGCGACCCCCGGCCACAGCAGGTGAACGGAGCGCAGGTTCGCGCGTGGTTCTGCCCCGCGCACGGCGAGCCGCTCTCTCACCGGGTGGCCAAGCACATCGGGAAAGCGCGCAAACGCGTGCGGATCGCCTCGCCGGTACTGACTTCGGGCCCCATCCTCGCCACGCTCGTCGAGGTGCTGAACGAACGGCGCTGCGACGTCCGGGGCATCGTCGACGACACCCAGGTCGACCAGGTCTTCCACCAGTGGCGCACGAACGGCGTGAGCGAGTGGAAGGTTCCGCTCCTGCAACGCGTCCTCGAGAGCGCGGAGTTCAGCGGCAAGGCCTCGATTCCGTGGACGCCCGAATCGCTGCACGATTTCATGCACGCGAAGGTCGTGGTCGCCGACGACACGACCTTCGTCGGCAGCTTCAACTTCTCGCGCTCGGGCGAGCGGAATGCCGAGAACGTGCTCGAGATCCGGGACGTGGCGATCGCGGAGCGGATGGCAGGTTACGTGGACGAGCTTCGGGCGCGCTACCCGCGCGCGACGATTCCCGGCGACCGTCCGACCCGGTAGGGGCCGGGCACGCGCGCCCCCTCCGACCACGAATCCGTTCGCGCGCTTCCGAACGGAATGCTTACCAACACGTCACATATCGCTCAAGGAAACCCAACGCCGCGGTGTCTGACTTCGCGCAGCTACTCGATCCTGTCGTTCGTCTTCTAGGAGGTTGACGTGAGAGCACTGTTCCTGATCGCCGCAGCCGGAGTCTTGACGGTGGTGGCCGCGCTGCTCGGCCCGGCCGCTCTGGCCGGCGAGAAGCCAATGGGTGACGACGCCTCTCGCGCGGACCTGCGGGGAGTCAACTTCATCGAGAACTGCCGCTTCAGCCACCGCGCCCCGGACGATCCCATCGTCTTCCCGGGCAGGGCGGGCGCCTCCCACGACCACACCTTCGTCGGCAACCGCTCGACGAACGCGTCCTCGAACTTCGGTTCGCTCCGCTCGAGCGGTACGACCTGCATGCGGCCGGCCGACACCGCCGCGTACTGGGTGCCGACCCTCTACCAGGGCGCAAATGCCGTGCTGCCGGAGGCAGCGACGATCTACTACCGCCGCGGCACGCTCTCCGAGGTCCGGACGTTCCCGAACAACCTACGCATGATCGCGGGCGACGCGACCGCGACGGCCCCGCAGGGCATGCGTGTGACGTCCTGGAGCTGCGGCGCCGCTTCGGGGATCCCGACGTCGAGCGACGTCCCCACCTGCCCCGACGCACGCGGATCCTTCCTCCGATTGCACGTTCGCTTCCCCAGCTGCTGGGACGGTCGTCGCCTCGACAGCGCCGACCACAAGAGCCACATGGCCTACGCAATAGGCCGGAGCTGCCCCTCGACACATCCGGTTTCGGTGCCGGCGATCACGCAGATCTATCGCTACCCGACCCGCGGCGGCGAGGGCTTCTCGCTCGCGTCGGGCAACGAGTTCAGCGCGCACGCCGACTTCGTCAACGCGTGGCGGCCGGGCGAGCTCAGGAAGCTCGTCGACGACTGCCTGAACGCCCTCGTGCACTGCGGGCGCGGGACGAGGAACCAGAAGAGCTAGACAGGGGTCGCGCCCCGGCGGTGCGGGGGCGCGCCGCACAGGCTGAGGCGTCGGTGTTCCGCAGGCCGGCGCCTCAACCGTTCTCGGCGAACCCGTAGCGGCGAAGCACGTCGAGGAGAAGCTCGGGCTCGAGGCGGTGTGCCGTCGCTCCGCCGCGGCCGGTCATCGTCTCCGCCGCAAGGAGGGCATTCAGGATCGCCTCCTCGGTGGCGTCGATGACCGCGTAGAAGAGCGGGTCGATGCGCTCGTTCGCCAGCATGGTCACGGTACTGAGAGTGTCCCCGAGGCCACGGTTGCCCGTCGACCAGGCCAGAACGAGATCTCCGCTCGAGTTCTCCCCCGCTCCGCCCGTGCGCGCGATTCCGAACGCGCTCGCTGAGCGAGACGCTCGCACTGGTTCGGAAGGAGAGGTGCATCGGTCGCGACGAGGATGATGATCGAGCCGGCTCGCGCTCCGTCCGGCGCACGGCCCGGCAGGGGAATCCGCTCCGGCCCGACGTCGCGGCCGATCGGCGCACCCTCGACCCTGAGCCGGCTCCTCGCGCCGTGGTTCGCTTGCACGAGGACACCCACCGTCCAGCCACCGTCGCTCTCGGAGAGCACGCGGGATGCGGTTCCGATCCCGCCTTTGAAGCCGTGGCAGATCATCCCCGTGCCTCCGCCGACCGCTCCCTCGAGGACGCGACCGCCAGAAGCGCTCTCGATGGCCTGGTCGACGTGCTCGGCTCTGACGTGGAAGCCGTTCACGTCGTTCAGCACGCCGTCCCAGGTCTCTCCGACGACGGGCAGGCTCCAGGGCTCTTCGTCGGCTCCGAGGTTCTGGGCCACGGCATGCCGGACGAGCGCGTCACGCACGATGCCCACCGAGTGGGTGTTGGTCAGCGCGACCGGAGTCTCCAGGAGCCCCGACTCACGTATCCACTCGAGGCCGGTCAGCTCGCCATTCCCGTTCAGCCGGTGCGCACCGGCGAAGACCGGGTCGGAGCCGGGATCGCCTTCGTGCGCGAAGACCACGGTGACACCGGTTCGCACGTCGTCGCCCTCGATCAGCGTCGTGTGGCCGACGCGGGCGCCGCCGACGTCCGTGATGGCGTTAGCCGGCCCCGGTTCACCTTTGCCGACGACGATGCCGAGGTCGCGAGCGCGCACCTCGTCAGGAGACGCCGGCGAGCAGGAACGCCCGCGATTCCTTCAGCATCTCGCGCGCGATCACGAGGCGCTGGATCTCGTTCGTGCCTTCGTAGATCTGGGTGATCTTGGCGTCGCGCATCATGCGTTCGACCGGGTACTCCTTGATGTAGCCGTACCCACCCAGGATCTGCACGGCCTCGGTCGCGACCCACATCGCGGTGTCCGTGCAGTAGAGCTTGGCCATGGCCGAGGCCTTGGTCAGCTCCGCGTCCGAGGCGTCCTCGTCGACCATGCGCCCGAAGCGATAGAGAAGACCGCGGGCTGCCTCGCAGGCGGTCTCCATGTCGGCCAGCTTGGCGGCGACCAACTGGTGTTCGGCAATCGCCTTGCCCATCGTCTCGCGCGTCCTCGCGTACTCGAGCGCGTAGTCGGTCGCCCCCTGCGCGATGCCGAGGCCCTGCGCGGCGACCCCCGGACGCGAGCGGTCCAGTACCCGCATCGCGATCTTGAAGCCTTCGCCCTCCTCACCGAGCAGATTCGCAACTGGGACGCGAGCGTTTTCGAACACGAGCTCGCCGGTCGTCGACCCCGAGATGCCCATCTTCGGCTCCAGCCGGGCGACCTCGAAGCCGGGTGTCTCCGACTCGACGACGAACGCCGATATGCCCGAGTGGCCCGCGCTCGGATCCGTCTTTGCGAAAACGGTGTAGAGGTTGGCGACCGAGGCGTTGGTTATGAACCGCTTCGAGCCGTTGAGGACGTACTCGTCGCCGTTCAGTCGCGCGGTTGTTCGCATTGCGGCAGAGTCAGAGCCAGAACCGGCCTCGGTGAGCGCATAGGCGACGAGCGACTCGCCCGACGCGAGGCGGGGCAGGAAGCGCTCCTTCTGCTCGTCGGTGCCGGCGAGCTTGACCGCGAGCGAGCCGAGCTCCTGCACGGCGAGGATCAGCCCGCTCGTCGCGCAGACCTTCGATACCTCCTCGATCGCCACCAGCGCGAGCAGCGTCCCCGTGCCCGTTCCACCGTGTTCCTCGTCGAAGAGGAGCCCGAAGATGCCGTGCTCGCGGAAGAGCTCGACCACGTCCCAGGGGAACTCGTGCGAGGCGTCGATCTCGGCCGCGCGGGGCGCGATTCGCTCCCGCGCGATCGTCCGCACGAGATTGCGGATCTCGAGCTGGTCGTCGGTGAGCTGCTCCCAGGGCACGAGGGGATTCTACGGACGGGCCCGCGACGACCGCCTACGCGGCAGGCGCGTGACAGACGGCCTCGATGTTGTTCCCGTCGGGGTCGTGGACGAAGGCGCTGTAGTAGTGCTCGTGGTAGAGCGGGCGCGTGCCCGGCGGGCCGTTGTCCTTGCCGCCCGCCGCGAGCGCAGCCTCGTAGAAGCGCTTCACGGTCGGCCGGTCGGGGCTCACGAAGGCGATGTGGATCCCCGTCTGCGGATCGCCCGAGCGAGTGCTGATCCAGAAGTCCGGCTTTCCCGCGCGGCCGAAGCCGCACACCGAGCCCTCGAACTCCATGAGCAGCTCGTACTCGAGCGGTGCCAGGGCCTGCTGGAAGAAGCGCTTGCTCGACTCGTAGTCCGAGACCTCGAGACCCACGTGGTCGATCATGTCTCCTCCTCAGAACGGTGGATACAGTCGCCAGTCCATGATCCTCGATAACGGGATCGTCCGCACCATGGACGCAGCGCTCCCGGTGGCACGGGCGCTCGCGATCGCGGGGGAGCGAGTTGCCGGTGGGGTCGGTGTCCACGAGCGGGCTCTCCC
>Ga0136612_10000448_pt1 | contig 14687 bp, 10 predicted proteins | sample AntDryUQ224A2306_2_FD_106644 | JGI IMG/M metagenome (GOLD analysis project Ga0136612, IMG submission 106644) | Polar desert sand microbial communities from Dry Valleys, Antarctica - metaG UQ224A (23.06) | ecosystem: Environmental > Terrestrial > Soil > Desert | place: Antarctica: Dry Valley... | reverse complement strand
TTCCAGCGAGCCGTGCTAACCGACACGGCGGCGGGACTCGGTCTCGCCGGCTTGCACCCGCACGCGCTGCGCCATACCGCGGCTTCGCTGGCAATCGCGTCGGGCGCCAACATCAAGGTCGTCCAGAAGATGCTGGGCCACAAGTCCGCGACCATGACGCTCGACCTCTACGGCCATCTCTTCCCGGACCAGCTGGACGAGGTGGCTGACCTTATGGACGCCGCGGCGCGTTCACATGTGTACCCGTTGTGTACCCGGAGCCCAAGTGACGCGGATAGCGTCAAGAGCGGAAGTGCCCATACCCCGCCTAGATCGGCAGGAATAGCGGTGTAGCCCCGACCGGATTCGAACCGGCGCTACCGCCTTGAGAGGGCGGCGTCCTGGGCCTCTAGACGACGGGGCCGTGCTGTGGTGATGAGCGCTGGGGTACCAGGACTCGAACCTAGACTAACGGTGCCAGAAACCGACGGGCTGCCAATTACCCCATACCCCAAGTGGTGCGTTGGGCTCTTGCGCACCGAACGTGAACTCTACCCAACCGGCGAAGGGTTGGGCCAACCCGCCCCAGCTCAGGTCAGTCCGGGATGCGGGGCGGGCGCATATTGCGGCGAGTAGGACGGTTGGCCGGCCCAGCCCGGTGGCCCGCCACCCCAATTCGGCGGCGGACGAGCTGGCGGGGCCATCGGCGCGGCAGGGTCAGCTGGCTCCGCTGCGCGACTCAGGATCTCCGGCTGCCACTGCTTGCGGGTCTTGGCGACGATCCACACGTAGATCCCCATCACGAGGATGTCCAGTGCCACGATCAGCGCCGCCGTGCCGGATCCGGTCTGAATGTCCGAACTCGTTTCTCCGCCCAGCGCGCCGATGACGAGGAAGATCACGACGTTGTTCGCCGCATGCAGCGCGATCGCCGCCTCGAGTCCTCCGGTCAGCCAGACGACGGCTGATGCCGCCAGCCCGAACGCGAACCGATCGAGAAAGGTGAAGATGTCCCCTGGGGCGTGGGCAAGGGAGAACAACGCGGCCGTGATCAGGGCGGCCAACACCGCACCGGTCGTACGGGACGGGATCCACGAGCTGATCGCTTGGCTGGCGTATCCGCGGAAGAGGTACTCCTCTGCGGCGGACTGCAGCGGCGTACTGATCAGCACCACCACGAGCAGCAGCGCGTACTCCCGACCATCGAAGCCGGTGGTGGACCCAATTCCACCGCCGACCCCGAGGCTGATCAGGATGCCCGCCCCGAGAATGGCGAGGGCCAACAGGCCGTACCGCCAGAGCAGACGCCAACGGATTCGACCCAACACTGAAGACGACCAGCCCAGCCGCTCGGTGTGTACCACCCAGGCCAGCCAGACCGCCGGGATGGCCACGATGAGGCTGGCGTTGGCAAGCGCGAGTGTGCCCGGATCGGTGAGGTCGTCCAACCGGGTCAGGTCGTTCAGATCGAGGCCGCCGGCAACGAATGCCAGCACGACCAGAAAGACCGCCACAACGTACGAGCCGACGAACGCGAGGATGCCCAGCACTGGACGCCACCAGCGGTAGTTCACGGTCCGCATCAAGCGCAGATATGGCTGCGGCTCGGCGTGCGGGACCTTCGAGAAGCTCGGCGGTCGGACTGGTCCCCACATCGGAGCCGGCGGGTACCACCCCGGGGCGTACGGCGGCAGCGAACCGTCCGGATACGCCGCGTACGGCGCGGGCCCGGGGGGTGGCCAGTACGCGGGTGGATGGCCGTACCCGAGCGGCGGTCCACCACCGCTCGAGGGCCCGTACCCATATGGCGGGACATGGCCTGAGCCGGCGGCGTAGCCCAAGGGTGGTTGGTTTTCGATGGGCGGTCCGTGCGGGATGTACCAGCCGAAGACCGGAGCCGGCCCAGGCGGCAGGCTCCCCGCGGCGGGCTCGGTCGGCGGGCTGGCGCCTGCTGCCTCCGGCAGGTCAGTCATCGGCTCGGGTCACCGACCGGCAGCGGCATTCAGCCGGAGCAGAGACCGCTCGCGGCCGAGAAGTTCCAGCGATTGGTACAACGGCGGGGAGACCGTACGGCCGCAGACGGCCACCCGGATCGGGGCAAACGCTTTGCGCGGCTTGATGCCTAGCTCCTCGACCAGCGCTGTCTTGAGCGCGACCTCGATCTCGGCCGCCGCCCAGTTCGGCAGCGCACCGAGGGCCTGCGCGGCGGCATGCAGGATCGGCACCGCGGAATCGTCGAACACTTTCGCGGCGCTGTCCGGCTCGACGGTGAAGTCCTGCTCTGCGGTGAACAAGAACCGCAGCAGGCCGGCAGCCTCGGACAGGACGTTCATCCGTTCCTGGACCAGGGGTGCAGCGCCACTGAGCAGTCGCAGCTGAGCCTCGGTGGCCGGATCGCTGAGCAACCCGGCGGAGACGAGATAGGGCCGCACCCGGCGCTGGAACTCCATGGGCTCGAGGGCCCGCAGGTGAACCGCATTGATCGCCTCGGCCTTGCGCAGGTCGAAACGTGCCGGATTGGGGCTGACCTTGGCGACGTCGAAGGCGGCGGCCATCTCGGCCATCGAAAAGATGTCGCGATCGTCGGCGATCGACCAACCAAGCAGCGCAAGGTAATTGAGGAGGCCTTCGGGAAGAAAGCCGCGCTCGCGATAGACATCCAACGAGGACTGCGGATCCCGCTTCGACATCTTCTTGCTGCCCTCCCCGGTAACGAGGGGCAGATGACCGAAGCGCGGGGGGCCGGTGCCCACACCGATAGCGGACAGCGCCTCGTACAGCGCCAGCTGGCGGGGCGTGGACGGCAGCAAGTCCTCACCGCGCAACACGTCGGTGATCTCCATCAGCGCATCGTCGACCGGGTTCACGAAGGGATAGAGGGGAATCCCGTTGGCGCGCACGATGACGAAGTCCGGCACCGCCCCCGCCGCGAACCGGATCTCTCCACGGACCAGGTCGTTCCAGACGATGTCGCGATCGGGCATCCGGAGTCGGATGACAGGTGCCCGACCTTCGTCGCGGAAGGCAGCCAGCTGCTCGGTGGACAACTCGCGGTCGAAGTTGTCGTAGCCCAATTTCGGATCCTGACCGGCCGCCCGGTGTCGTGCCTCGATCTCGGTGCCGTTCGAGTACGACTCGTAGGCAGCCCCCGAGGCCAGTAGTCGAGCCGCGATATCGGCGTAGATGCCGTCCCGCTGGGACTGGCGGTAGGGCGCATGCGGTCCGCCGATCTCCGGCCCCTCGTCCCAGTCCAACCCGAGCCAGCGCAGGCTGTCGAGCAGATGCCGGTAGGAGCCTTCGGTGTCCCGGCTGGCGTCAGTGTCCTCGATCCGGAACACGAACGTCCCACCGTGATGCCGGGCGTGGGCCCAGTTGAACAGCGCCGTACGCACGAGTCCGACGTGCACCAAGCCGGTGGGCGAGGGGCAGAATCTGACCCGTAGTCCGCTACCGATGGGACCCGTCATCCTGTCTCATCGGTCGGGGCCAGGGTCGAACCATGCGGTGCGACAACGGGATTCGGCAGCGTGCCAAGATTCTCGATGATGACGTCAACGCGTTGGCCGGCGAGGATCGGCCCCACCCCGGGCGGCGTTCCGGTGAGGATCACATCTCCCGGGAGCAGGGTCATGACCTCGGAGATGAACGCGATGAGCTTCGGAATCGAATGGATCAGCTGGCTGGTCCGACCACTCTGACGCACCTCACCGTCGACCTCACAACGCACCTCGGCATCGATGGGATCGAAGTCCGTGTCGATCCACGGCCCGATCGGACAAAACGAGTCGAACCCCTTCGCGCGGGTGAACTGCACGTCCTTCTTCTGCAGGTCACGAGCGGTGACGTCGTTTCCGCAGGTGTAGCCGAAAACGCTGGCCATGGCGTTGGCCTCGGTCACCCGGCGAGCGCCAACCGCCCCTATGACGACCGCAAGCTCGGCCTCGTGGTGGACGTTGCTGGACAACGTGGTCAGCCGAATGGCATCGCCCGGCCCGATCACGGAGGTCGAGGGCTTGAGGAAGATCATCGGTTCGGCCGGAATCTCGTTGCCCATCTCCGCAGCATGGTCGGCATAGTTTCGGCCCACGCCGATCACCTTGCTGGGCAGGATGGGCGAAAGCAGCCGTACGTCGCCCGGATCGAATCGCGCCCCGGTGTAGACGATGGAGCCGAATGGGTGACCGTCGATCTGCGCGAGATTGCCGTCGGACTCGACGGTGCCGAATGACATTCCCTGGGCGTGGGCGAACCGGACGATACGCATCGCCGCCCAATCTACCCAGTCTCAGCCAGCGGCCGGTTTCGCCAGGTTCCAATGGACTCAGGGCGTCCCTGAGTCGAATGATTCGACTCAGGGAGGCCCTGAGTCAGCTGAGAACGGCGGGGCCGGAGCGGTGCCGGAGACCGAAGGTGAGCGCGTCCACCAGGGCGTGCCAGGAAGCCTCGATCACGTTGCCGTGCACCCCCACAGTGGTCCAGCCGCCGGCGCCGTCGGTGGTCTCTATCAGCACCCTGGTCACGGCGTCGGTGCCGTGCTTGCCCTCGAGGATCCGCACCTTGTAGTCGGCCAATTCCAGGTGGGCCAGCTGCGGGTAGGGCTGGGTGAGCGCGGACCGCAGCGCCGAGTCCAGTGCATTGACCGGGCCGTTGCCCTCCCGGGTTGCGATGATCCGCTCACCTGCCACGAATAGCTTCACCGTCGCCTCGCTGATCACCGAGCCATTCCCAGGACCCGAGCCAGGACGGTGCTCGACGATGACCCGATAGGACTCCAATTCGAAGATCGGCCCGACATCCCCATATAATTTCGAGCCCATCTCGGCGCCCATTTCAGAGCGCAACAGCAATTCGAAGGACGCGTCGGCGGCTTCGAAGGACCAGCCTTCGGCCTCCAGCACCTTGACCCGATCCACCACCCTGCCGACCGCGTCGCCGTACCCTTCGAGATCGACCCCGAGCTCCTTGCCCTTGAGTTCGATGCTGGCTCTCCCGGCCATCTCGGTCACCAGGATGCGCATGTCGTTTCCGACGACCAGCGGGTCCAGGTGGTTGTACAGCGCCGGGGACACCTTGATCGCGCTAGCGTGCAGCCCGGCCTTGTGCGCGAAGGCGGACGATCCGACATAGGGCTGGTGAGTGTTCGGCGCGATGTTGGCCAACTCGGCGATGGCATGCGAGACCCGGACGAGTTCGGTGAGGCACTCGGGCGGCACCACCGGACGATCCATCTTGGTCACCAACCCCGCGATGATCGCGAACGTGTCCGCATTGCCGGCCCGTTCGCCGTACCCGTTGGCGGTTCCCTGGACGTGAGTGACGCCGGCCTCCACCGCAGCGAGAGTGTTGGCCACTGCACACCACGTGTCGTCCTGACAGTGAATGCCCAGGCGGAAGCCGCCACGCTCTTTGACGTCGGTGACGATCCGACCAAGACCCATCGGCAGCGAACCACCGTTGGTGTCGCAGAGCACTCCGACGTCGGCGCCGCCGCGGAAGGCCGCCTCCAGCACGCGGAGGCCATAGTCCGGATCGATGGCGTACCCATCGAAGAAGTGCTCGCAGTCGAGAAAGACCCGCCGCCCCTCCCCCACAAGGTGTTCGACGGTGTCGAAGACCATCGCCAGGTTCTCCTCGAGGGTCGTCCGCAGCGCGCGCTCCACGTGTCGTACGTCGGACTTGGCCACCAGGCACACGACCGGCGTGTTCGCGGCCAGCAGTGCCTGTACCTGCTTGTCAGTCCGTACGTCCACGCCAGCTTTTCGCGTGGACCCGAAGGCGACGAGTTGGGCGTGGCGCAGGTCCAGTTCGTCGTGTGCGCGGTCGAAGAACTCAGTGTCCTTGGGCATCGCACCGGGCCAGCCGCCCTCGATGAATCCCACTCCGATGTCGTCGAGCAGTCGGGCCACGGCCAGCTTGTCGTTGACCGAGTATGTGATGCCCTCCCGCTGCGCGCCGTCGCGCAATGTCGTGTCGAAGACGTGAAAGGAATCATCGGGCAACGTCCGTGGTGGGGGCGGCGGAGATGGCGGACTCATGATTTTTCAACCTCACGTGAGTGGCTCAGCTGTGCTGGTGGCCGGAATGCGCAAGCAACAAAAAAGACCCCCCGTCGGACACGGGAGGTCTGCGCGCAGGCCGGGACGGCGGGCGCGCTAACTGATAATGACCAGCAAGCTTGACATCACTGAGAAGTAAACCAGGTGCGGAAAACTCCCGTAAAGGCCTGGTTTTGCTACCCGACCGACCTAGTGGCCGGGTCGAGGCTGACCGATGCAGCGATCCGGTCGCCGATCTGCTGGGTGCCTGCAGGGTCGGCCGGATCACGAGTCGCCAGATCTTGTGCTACGGCGGCATCCACGCGCCTGGCCTCATCCGAGCGCCCCAGGTGATCGAGCAGCAGGGCAGCCGACAGGATGGCCGCCGTGGGGTCGGCCGTACCCGTACCCGCGATGTCGGGTGCCGAGCCGTGCACCGGTTCGAACATGCTCGGGCTCTGCCGCGTCATGTCCAGGTTGGCACTGGCAGCCAGACCGATGCCGCCGGTGATGGCGGCGCCGAGGTCAGTCAGGATGTCACCGAATAGGTTGTCGGTGACGACTACGTCGAAACGTCCCGGGTCGGTCACGAAGAACATCGTGGCGGCGTCGGCGTGCTGGTAGGCCAGCGTGACGTCCGGAAACTCCCGGCTCATTTCCTGCGCGATGCGCGACCACAACGAGCCGGCATGCGTCAGCACATTCGTCTTGTGCACAAGGGTGAGGTGCTGTCTCGGTCGGGCTTGCGCCCGCTGGAAGGCGTCGCGAACGACACGCTGGACGCCGTACGCGGTGTTCACGCTGACCTCGGTGGCGATCTCCTGGGGGGTTCCGCCGCGCATGACCCCCCCATTGCCGGTGTACGGGCCTTCGGTGCCCTCACGCACCACGACCATGTCGATCGCCGGATTGCCGCTCAGCGGCCCGACCACACCAGGCATCAGCCGCACCGGGCGCAGGTTCACGTGGTGGTCGAGGGCAAAGCGCAGCCGCAACAGCAGTCCACGTTCCAGTACGCCGCTGGGGACGCTGGGATCACCGATCGCTCCGAGCAGGATCGCGTCGTGTGCCCGGATCTCCTCGAGCGCGGAGTCGGGTAGCAACTCCCCGGTACGGCTCCAGCGGGCCGCGCCGAGGTCGAAGTCCGTGGTCTCCAGGTCAGCAGTCAGCGCCGAGAGGACCTTGAGCGCCTCGGCGGTGACCTCCGGCCCGATTCCGTCGCCACCGATGACCGCAATCCGCATGCTGCACACCCTAGGAGACGCCCGACGGCCCTCGAACCAGTGCTCGGTTCGAGGGCCGTCGGTTTGCTTCTGTCGTTCCCGGGCTAGGTCACCCCGGGTATGGCGACGGTCTGAGCCCGTCCGGCGGTTGTCGAGTTGTGCGAGTGGATCATCAGGATTCCCTTCGGTCCACCCACCGCCCGGTCTGCTGCCAACTCAGTCGGGTTGCGCCTGACGTCGATCGTCGTGCCCGACCCGGAGACGACCAGCTGGGCGACGTCGCCACTGGAAGAGAATGACAGACCGGGCGTACGGGCGTTGAACGACATACCGCCGGCGACACTCCCCCCGAACGGTGTCGTACCGACCGTGTCGATCGTGCCGTACCCGAAGGAGGTGGCCTGGACACCGAAGGTGAACCTGGGGTTGGCCTTCGTGAGCAGCGGCATCGACGAGATCGGGAACGGCATGATGACGGTGTCGTTGTCGAACAGGTTGGTGTCGACATCCCCCGGCACGATGTTCAGGAACTCGGCGGCGAGATTCCCATCCGGGGTCGTCATGAGGAATCCGGCATCGGGCCCGGTGAGATAGGCGCCCAGTACGAGCACGACGTCGATGGAATCCGGACCGTTAGCCAGGCGCTGGCTGAATATCTCGTAGTCCGGGACGTCGTCACCGTCCCCGTCGATGAACACCGAGTATCCGATGACCGCATCCGGAGTCGTGAACTTCCCGTGCGCCGCCACCCCGAAGTACAGGTAGCTGTTGGCCAGCGGTTGTCTGACCGAGCCGGTGAACGGGGCATCGGTTGCGACACCGATCGCCTTGAGGTCCACCGATCGCTCGAGTTCGGACTTGTAGCAATCGGCCTGGACCGTCCGTGAGCACATGGCCATCTGCGGGCTGGTACCCAGCTGCTCGAAGGCGCTGGACAGCGACGCGTAGGCGTTCGGCGTGCCGGGTGTGCCGTTGAGCACACCCCGGCCCGACAAGGTCAGCCTGGCGCTGTTCCCGCTGAACGAGGACAACGACTGGGTCAGCGTCGAAGACGGCTTGGCATTGGCGTGCACCGGAACCCGCAGTTCTGGCTGGGTGGAGTCAGGTGCGCTGGCAGTCAGAACAACCCGCCCGCTAGCTGAAGCGAGAAATTGCCGCGGCAGGCCTCCGAAGCCGACCAGCGTGTCCTGCTGGGTGTCGTCCATCGTCGAGCTCAGAGTCTTGCGCAGCTCCGAGCGCTTGACTGTGATAGTGACAACGACCATGGTGGATCCTTCGGGACCCACGGTGACCGAGTTCCTATTCAAACCGTAGGAAAGAGCAGGTTGCTGGGCAGCCGGCACGTATGTCACCGCAAAGGTCTGCGCGGTCCTTCCCTTGTTGACCACCTGGATCGTGCGCTTCATCGTCGTGCTGTCCTGGCTGGTCTCGATGACCCCAAAGGACGCGCTCACCACACCCGGCGAGTCCTGGACGTAGGCCAGCACATCGGTATTCAACGCATCCAGCGCGTCGACCCGACCGGCTCCGACCCGGTCGGGTTCGTAGATATCGCCGGTCCGGTTCTCGCCGGTGTAGACGTCCTCGTTCGCGGTGTTCATCACCGCCGCCTTGACTTCTTCGGTCGTCCAGCTCGGATGCGCCGACCGGACCAGGGCGACTACACCGGCAGTTGTCGAGCTGGCCATCGAGGTCCCGGAGATGTTCACCCCCTGGTTACCTGTTCCGGCGGCCACCGAGTACGTGGTCACACCAGGAGCTGCGACGTCGGGCTTGATACCGTTGCTCTGGCGCACGCCGCGAGAGCTGAACGATGCCAGCAGATCCTCCTGCCCGGGCGCGATGTGGGTAGTTGAGTTCTTGAGGTTGTCGCCGAACTCGATCGCCAAGGTTTCCCCGCTAGCGACCTGGTCCTTCAATATCTCGCCATCGCCGGCAGTGACCAGGATGCCCGGGATATCGGCGCCACCGGTGATCCCGGTTTCGAGGAGGTCGTCGTCGGAGACGACGACGAAACCCGTGGCGCCCGCGGCCGCGGCGTTACCGCTCATGGTCACCGCGTCGCATGTCAAGCCGCCAGCGTCGATGATCAGGAACTTGCCGCTGTAGTCGCCGTCGAGTTCCTCGCATGCAGAGGGATCGTCACCGACAATCGGAAGGGCGAGATCGCCCTGCACGCCGTTGGGCGTGGGGGTGAGGTAGCCAGCCGCGCGCGGGCCGGGCCGGATGTCAGGATCGAACAGGGTCGGGTTGTCAACTCGCCAGCCGTCGAAGGTCCCGAAGCCGTCGTTGGACGCTGCCACGGTGATCGCCCGCGACGCATTGCCCGGGGAACTGCCGATGTCGAAGGTGTCACCGGCGTTGCCTGCAGACACGACCATCGAGACACCCAGCTCGGCTGCGCGGTTGACCACCACGCTGTCACCGTCATCGGCCATACCGTAGGCCGAGCCGAGGGAGAGGTTGACCACGTCGAGATGATCGCTGATCACACCGTCACCGTTGGGGTCCATCGCCCATTCGATGGCTAGGGCCGTGGCGTTGCTAGGGCCAACACAGCCGAACACCCGAATTGCGTAGAGGTCAGCCTCAGGCGCCATGCCGGGCCCGATGCGCATCGTCTCCAACGGGATGTCGGCCTCGTAGGATCCGGCGAACGTGCTCCCGTCGGCGTTGACGCCATACCCTGCCGCGCTGCCGGCCACATGCGATCCGTGCCCGTTGCAGTCCATCGGATTCGGGTCTTGAACGGGCACCGGCGAGTACGCGGGGTCGTCGGGATCAGCGTTGTAGCTGTCGCCGACCAAGTCGATGCCGCCGACGACCTTGTCATTGGGATAGAGACCGGGCGGCGGGGCAACCGAATCCGTCTGTGCGGCGTAGGCAGCCTCTGTCCCCGGGCCACCGAAGCTGGCGTGCAGGTAGTCGATACCGGTATCGACGATGCCGACCGAGGTGCCTTCACCGGTCTCGCCGAGGGCCGACCACACCTGCGCGGCCCGGGTCAGCTGGGAGGCGCCGGCGTTGTCTATCCGCTTGGGCGAGATCGGGTAGACCGCCCGTACGCCGGACAGACTGGACAGCGCTGAGAAGTTGCTGACGTCTGTCTCGATCGCCACCCCGGCAATCACGGCATGCATCCGGTAGAGCGCCCTGGAGTTTGGCGCGACCAGGGACAGGTCAGCTAGGACCTGACCGGTCAGGGCCGCGATCGAGGAAGCCGCGGCTGTGGCGGCTGCTTCGGCCGCTACTTCACCGCGAGGCAGGTCCTGGTTGAACACCTCCCCGGTCGAGGAGGCATCCAGTTCTAACAAGAAGGCCATCTGGCCGCTGGCCGGTAGGTTCGAGGCCGGGTCGCCGAGTGCCTGTTGCAGTTGCCGTTGTTGTACGTCGGTCAGCGTGAGCTCGGGCCCGGACGCGCCATCAGGGTTCAGTGGTTCGGCGTACGCGGTACCACTCAATCCGCCGAGGACGATCGCCGACGCTGCGCTCACGATGACGATGCGCGAGCGCGCGCGAGTTGGCAGCCCGCTCGATCCGAACTGATTCACGGCCACCTGCGCGAGTGTCCTGGGTCTGGTCGGGGTGCTGACCCGCTCCCGGCGCGGTGCCGAGCGCAACCCACCTGCGCATCGTACGGCGATCGTTACCTCGCCGTGACTGGAACTTTCTACCAAGCGCTGACCACGCCAGCAAGAGTCGGCATTTGCCGGCTGCTCCTCGACGATGGAAGGCGAAGAACAGCTAGCTCCGAGTCAGACTATGACCCTCCCGTCGGTCCCGGGTGGCAGTGTGATCAGTGCCACGCGCTGGCCGTTGGGGTTGTGCATATGCACCAACATGATGCCCTTCGGGCCGCCGACTGCACGATCGGACACATAGCTGGCCACGTCGACGGTCACACCGATGGTCGTTCCGTCACCGGAGAGAGCCAGGATCGCTGGCAGGCTCGGGTCCGTCCCATCGGAGAAGGACAGACTTGGATTCCGCACGTTGTACGACATCGTGTCGGCAGCAAGTTCCGGGAAGCCGTCGGCCGTGACCGTCGTACCGAAGTTGTCCACCGTGCCGAAGCCGCTGGACGACTGGACCCCGAACGAGAAACGCGGACTCAGGAGCAGCTTCGGCATCGCCGCAGCCGGGAACGGCATGATCACCTGGTTGTTGTCGAAGCTATTCGTGTCGAACGACCCCGGTGCCCCGTTCAGGAACGTGATCGCCGGCTCCTCGTGCTGGGCAACAGGTTACCCGCAGGCCCAGAGGTTTGCCTCGGGCGCGATGATCGGATAGACCGTCCTGACGCCCGGCAGGCTCAACAGTGCGCGGTAGTTGGTCACGTCAGTCAGCACCGCGACGCCCGCAGAGATCGCAGACGTGCGGTACAGCACCTGGGTGTTCCCCCGCGGCGTAGAAGCCTCGTCAGTAAGGAATCCTGCAGCCCGGCGATCCGGGACTTAGCCGCCCTGGCGGCCGCACCGGCCGCGGTCTGGAGGAGGGCAGGTTGCCTAGCGTCCTGCTCTGTTGCACTGCCTGTTGCAAAGCGGCGCGTTGGTCCTCGCTGAGATTGACATCGACGGACGGTCCTGCACCGCCTGGCGTGGTGGGTGCCGCGGTAGCGGTGCCCATCCCGACTGACGAGACCACAGCAGCGGTCAACGCGATCAGCTCGATCCGACTCCGGCCTCGTCCAATTGTTCGACTCACGTCCGCTCCATCGAGGAAGTCTGTCCAGTGTGTCAGCGCCGAGCGCGCGTGAGTGCGCCCGGCGCGACCTGCGATTGGCCCTACCAACCGCCGCACCACAACCCCGACGGGGTTGTAACCGGTCAACTGCTCCCGTTGTCCATGTCGACGGAACTTTTCTTGATCAGCCGTTCGTCTCCTCATCCACACTGTGCCTCCGTTTTGAGACTGGTGTGCGCTCAGGAGGTCAGGTTGGCCAGCCGGGCATCACGAGCACCGATCCGCTCGGCGATCGTGGCCAGCAGTTCCGGTGCAACCTCGGAGTCGGTGGTGATGGCCATCAGCGCCTCACCACCGGCATCAGCTCGGCTGACCTGAGCGCCGGCGATGTTGATCTCAGCATTCCCTAGCAGGGCGCCCATCGTTCCGACCACCCCGGGACGGTCGTCGTAGCGGAAGAACAGTAGGTAACCCTCGGGACGAAGGTCGACCTCGAAGCCGACCACCTCGGTGAGCTTCTCCACCAGCCGAGGCCCGCTGACCGTCCCCGACACCGAGATCTCCCGACCGTCGGCCATGACGCCACGCAGGGTGGTGACGTTGCGGTGATCCTCGCTGATCGGATCGGTGACCAGGTCGACCTCCAGGCCACGGTCCCTGGCCAACAGCGGGGCGTTGACGAAAGTGACCTGTTCCTCGACCACATCGGTGAAGATGCCCTTGAGCGCGGCCAGCTGCAAAACGCTCACGTCATGCTCGACGATGTCCCCGCGGACCTCGACGGACAGCCGCAAGGCGATACCACCGGCGATGGCGGTGAAGATCCGGCCGAGCTTCTCGGCCAGGGACAGTCCGGGTCGTACTTCCTCGGCCACGACTCCGCCGGCCTGCACATTGACCGCATCCGGAACGAAGTCACCCTGCAGGGCCAGTCGTACTGACTTCGCAACGGCGACTCCCGCCTTGTCCTGTGCCTCCGCGGTGGAGGCTCCCAGGTGCGGGGTGGCAACCACATTGGGAAGGGTGAACAGCGGGCTGTCGGTACAGGGTTCGGAGTCGTAGACATCGATCCCCGCCCCGCCGAGGTGACCGGACTGCAGCGAGTCCACCAGGGCCTGCTCGTCGACCAGGCCGCCGCGAGCCGCATTCACCAGGATCGTGCCGGGCTTGGTGGCCGCGAGTTCTTTGGCTCCGATCAGCCCCACCGTTTCCGGCGTCTTGGGCAAGTGGATGGAGATGAAGTCGCTTTCGCGAAGCAGCTCCTCCAGTGAGACCAGATGCACGCCCAGCTGGGTCGCGCGGCCGGGTTGGATGTATGGGTCGTAGGCGATGACCCGGGCCTCGAATGCCTTCATCCGCGCCGCGAAGAGAAGTCCGATCCGGCCCAAGCCGATGACACCAACGGTCTTGTCGGCGATCTCGACGCCGCTGAAGGAGGATCGCCTCCAGCTGCCGGCCCGCAGCGAGGCGTCGGCGGCCGGGATCTGGCGTGCCGTTGCCAGCAGCAGCGCGACCGCATGCTCTGCGGCCGACCAGATGTTGGACAGCGGTGCGTTGACCACCAGGACGCCGCGAGCGGTCGCCGCGGCCACATCCACGTTGTCCAGCCCGATGCCGGCGCGCGCGACCACCCGCAGGCGTGGGGCAGCTGCCAGAGCTTGCGCGTCGATCGTGGTGGCGCTGCGCACCATGACACCGGACACGTCCCGCAGAGCATCCAGCAGGGCCGGCCGATCGGTTCCGTCAACGTGGCGCAACTCGAAGTCCGGCTCCAACAATTCCGCGACCCGCGGCGCTAGTCTGTCGGCGATCAGGATGATGGGGCGGGTGGCGGACACGGCATCAGCCTAGAAGAACTTCGCATGTGCCCTGCGCCACACGAGCCCAGGTGATTGACCTGGACATTCCACTGCCCAACACTTCGCAACACACTTTCGAGGGAAGGTTCCCGATGACCCAGCCAGGCGCCCCGGACCCCGGTTCTCAACCGCCGTACGGCCAGCCAGACCAGCAACCGACCGGCAACTATCCGGATGCCGGGTCAGCCGGCTACGGCCAGCAGGCTCAGCCCGGATATGGGCAGCAGCCCCAGCCCGGGTACGGCCAGCAGGGCAGCTATCCATCAGCGCCGCCGGCCGGATACGGAGCAGCACCGACCCAGAACCGGCCTGGGATGGTCACCGCTGCCGCGGTCCTGGCCTTCGTCTCCGGTGGTCTGGGCCTGATCGGGAACTTGCTCGCATTCAGTGTGATCGGCAGCCTCGGTGTTCCAGGTGTCCTGGTCATCTTCGTCATCATCGGACTGGTGCTGTCCGCTGGCCTCATCTACGGCGGCATCCAGGCGATGCAGGGTAAGGACTTCGTCATCCTGCTCGCGGTGGCCGCGGCATCGGTGGTGCTCAACCTGATCTCGATGCTGCTCTATTTCCAGGCAACCGCGCTGCTGAGCTTCATCATCCCGATTCTCATCATCGTGTTCCTGATGAACCCGCAGTCAAAGGCATGGATCACCGCGCGCGGCGGCAAGACCTTCGGCTGATCACAGGATTTCAGGGGCGGATCGCATGGGCACGTACGGCAACGACCCTCAACAACCCGGGTACGGCCAACCGCAGCCGGGATACGGACAGCCGCCGGCGTACGGCCAACAGCCTGGGTACGGCCAACAGCCTGGGTACGGCCAACAGCCTGGGTACGGCCAACAGCCTGGGTACGGCCAACAGCCTGGGTACGGCCAACAGCCTGGGTACGGCCAACAGCCTGGGTA
>Ga0136612_10000447_pt1 | contig 14692 bp, 14 predicted proteins | sample AntDryUQ224A2306_2_FD_106644 | JGI IMG/M metagenome (GOLD analysis project Ga0136612, IMG submission 106644) | Polar desert sand microbial communities from Dry Valleys, Antarctica - metaG UQ224A (23.06) | ecosystem: Environmental > Terrestrial > Soil > Desert | place: Antarctica: Dry Valley... | reverse complement strand
GCGGTCAACTCTGAAGCCATCGGGCGGCGTCCTTGGCGTGGTAGGTGATGACGAAGTCCGCGCCGGCGCGGCGAATGGCGGTCAGCATCTCGAGGACGGTGGCGCGTTCGTCGAGGTGCCCGGCGGCGGCGGCGGCCTTGACCATCGCGTACTCGCCGCTCACGTTGTACGCGGCGACCGGCATCCGGGTCTCATCCTTGACGCGCCGGATCACGTCGAGGTAGGCCAGCGCCGGCTTGACCATGACCGCGTCGGCGCCCTCGGCCACGTCGAGCAGCACCTCGCGCAGCGCCTCGTCGGCGTTGGCCGGATCGAGCTGGTAGCCGCGGCGATCGCCGAAAGACGGCGTCGAGCCGGCCGCCTCGCGAAACGGGCCGTAGAAGGCGGAGGCGAACTTCGCGCTGTAGGCCAGGATCGGCGTGTCGGTGAAGCCATCGTCGTCGAGCGTGGCGCGGATGACGCCGACGCGGCCATCCATCATGTCGCTGGGCGCGATCACGTCGGCCCCGGCGCGGGCGAGGCTGGACGCGGTGCGCGCCAGCAGCTCGACCGAGGCGTCGTTGTCGACGTACCCAGCACCATCGAGGACGCCGCAGTGGCCGTGGCTGGTGTACTCGCACAGGCACACGTCGGCGATGACCAGCAGATCGGGGTGGGCCTCCTTGATCGCGCGCGTGGCGAGTTGGACGACGCCCTCGTCATCCCACGCGCCCGAGCCCTCGGCGTCCTTCTCGGCCGGAATGCCGAACAGGAGCACGGCGGGAAGGCCCAACCCGGCGATCTCGGCCGCCTCGGCGACGGCGTGGGAGATCGACAGGCGCTCCACGCCCGGCATCGCCGCGATCGCGGCGCGCCCTTCCAGGCCGGCCTGGACGAATAGCGGCGAAACGAGGTCACTAGCCGTCAGGCGCGTCTCGCGCACGAGATCGCGGAGCACCGGGGTGCGGCGCAGGCGGCGCAGGCGCGTGGCGGGAAAGCCCATGGCGTGATGGTAGACCGCTCGCCGTGCTCGCAGGTGGCTACAGCGAGACCAGCGCGCCCGGCTCGTCCAGCGCGGCGCGCAGGGCATCCGGCCGTGGGGCGACCGTGCGGTGGCGCAGCGGCCATAGCGCAGCGGGCGTGATGATCCCGCGCAGGCGGGGCTCGACCAATGCCTCCTCGGGGTCGGCGAAGGTCAGCAGCAGATCGGGGCCGGCGTCGGCGTCGTGGCCGGCGTCGGTCAGCGTCTGCGTCACCGCGTGGGTCAGCGCGGCGGGGTCGGCGCCTGGGGCGGCCCACAGGCACAGCGTGACCGGATCGTCGTTGTCGAACGTGTCGGCGAAGGCGCGTAGGCCGTCGTGCCAGTCGCTGCGCCACGGGTCGACGGCCAGGGCCAGCACGTTCTCGCGCGCCTCGCGCATCGGCGGCTCGGCGGCGAGGCCGACCAGCGGGCGCAGACGGTCGGCCAGGCCGGCCGGGGAGCGGTAGGCCTGGGCGCCGTCGCGCTCGAGGATCCAACGCCCCGACGCGGCCACGCTCCAGTGCTCGCGAATCTCCTCGCGCGCTCGGGCGCCCAGCGCGGCGAGCGCGTCGCGCTCGCCCACCGCACCGCGCATGGTGGCGGCGACGTCGGCGACGGCGACCTCGGGCCAGCGCTGGCCGCGATAGACCGTGCGCTCGGCCTGCAGACGAGGATCGACCGGCACGAGGTTGACGCTGGGCGCGATCAACAGCGCGTTGTCCTCGCGCATGAACTCGGTCGAGCCCGACCAGTCGATGCACGCGGCCGGGCGACCCATCGTCATCGCCTCCATGCACGGCATCCCCCAACCGTTGGCGCGGTCGGTCGAGATGTAGAGGTTGGCGCGCCGGTACAGCGCGGTCAGCTCCTCACGGGCCAACGGCTGGTCGAGGATCGCGACGCGCGGAAGGTCTTGGCGGAAGAGGTCGACGTGCTCGGCGACCGCGGCAGCCAGGCGCGCGGAGATCGACGTCTCGCGCGGGGTGGGGTCATAGACCTTGACCACCAGCGTCGTCGCGTCGGCGCGGGTGAACTCGTTGAGGTAGGCGGCCAGCAGCAGGTCGAAGCCCTTGCGCCAGTCGAAGGCGAAGGCGTACAGGAAGACGAAATGGTCCTTGGGAGCCACGGCCTGCGCCACCGGGCCCTCGGCATCCCAGCCGAACGGGTCCATGCCGTAGGGCACCAGGCGCATGCGGTCGAGGTCCACGCCCGAGCGCGCGAAGGTCAGCAGATTGAAGGTCGACGGCAGCCAGATCTCATCGGCCAGGTTGCAGCCGCGCGCCCACTCAACGGGAACACGGTCGGTCTCCCCGATCGTGCACGCGGCGATCGGTCCGTCGTAGCGCTCGCGCATGTGGGCGATCAGGCCGGGCAGGCTCCCAGGATCGGCGTGAACGACGACGAGGTCCTCGTCGCCGCGCACCCGAGCGAGGCCACCGAGGAGCTCGCGCTCGCGCGTGCCGATCTCCGGGTGCTCGACCCCGATCGGAGCGGTCGTGACCGACACACCGCACTCCAGCAGCCCGCGCACGTAGTTGCGCGCGACGTTGCCATAGCCGCCGCGGTCGCCGAGGGGCCCGACCCAGCCGATGCGCTGACTCATGCCTGCGTGCGGGGCGCGGTGCGGCACCAGTCGACGAGGGTGTCGGCCAGGCGGTCGATCTGGGAGGGCATCAGGTCCTGGTGGCAGCCGACGTAGAAGCCGTTACGATCGATCCAGTCGGCCACCGGGAAGCGGCTGCGCGTCACGTCGACCAGTGTCCCGTCGGCGTACACCGGCTGGGGCAGGATCGGGAGCATGTCCCGCGTCTCGATCCCGTTGGCCTCGAGGTGGTTGACGAGCTCGCGCTTGGACTCCTCGCGAAGGACGAGCGGAAACATCATGAACGAGTGCTCGGTGTCGGGCCGGCGGGCTGGCGTCTGCAGGCGATCGCCGACCTCGGCCAGGCGCTGGGTCAGGTGGTCGCCGTAGGAGCGGCGCACCGCGATCATCGGCTCCCAGTCCTCCAGCGCAGCCATGCCGAGGGCAGCCTCGAGCTCGGTCACGCGAAAGCTGTGGCCAACGCGCTCGAAGCGAAAGCGCCGCTCGATGATCGTCTCCGTCGTCGCGCGATCGTGGCCCTTGTCGTCGTCGATGTTGATGTAGATGCCGTCGCGGCCGTGGTTGCACAGCGAGCGCATCGTCGCCGCGAGCTCAGGGTCCGACGTAGTCGAGAGCCCGCCGACGCCGGTGACGAGCAGGTGGGCGACATAGGTGGAGAAGCCGGCGGCGTCACCGAAGCTGCCGCACATCTGCCCGGCGTGGCGCGCGAACATCGTCTCGGCCGAGTCCTCGACGACCTTGAGGTCGTGGCGACGGGCGATAGCCATGATGCGTGTCATGTCGCACGGCTGGCCGAAGAGGTGCACGGGCAACATGGCGCGCGTGCGCGGGGTGATCGCCGCGGCGATGGCGTCGGGGTCGATCCCGTAGAAGTCGGGCTCGACGTCGACGAGCACCGGGCGCAGACCGCAGTGCAGGACGATGTTGACGGTGGCGACGAACGTCACCGCGGGAACGAGCACCTCGTCGCCGTCCTGCCAGTCGTGCAGCTCGCGCAGGGCCTGCAGCGCGACGTGCAGGGCCGACGTCCCGCTGTTGGACAGCACGGCGAAGCGGCTGTCGTGAATGTCGGCGAAGCGCTCCTCGAAACGACGCGAGAAGGGCCCGTAGGAGAGCCGGCCGCTGTCGAGCACCTGCTCGACGTAGGCACGGGCCAGCGGCGTGGCGCGAAACGTGCCGAGCGTGACCGGCGGCGCGTCCGGCGCAGGGGTCGCGGGAACGGGGGTGAGGGCGGCCGCCGAAGTCCGAGTAGGAGCCATGCCCTTCTGTTCGGCCGCGCTGCGGGAAGCTTCACTCAGCGCGGGGCGGGACGGCGCGCGTCCCAGTCCTCCGCGGTCATGGCGAATATCTCGTGGTCCTCCCACACGCCGTTGATGCGCAGGTAGCGCAGCGCGCGGCCCTCGTGACGAAACCCGGCATTCTCGGCGACCCGCAGCGACGCGCCGTTGCGGGGAATGATGGCCGGCTGCACGCGATGCAGGCCGGCGTGCTCGAACGCGTAGCGCAGAATCAGTCCCACTGCGCGCGTGGCATGGCCCCGTCCGCCGGCCTGGGCATCGATCCAGTAGCCCAGCGTCGCGTTCTGCCACGGGCCGCGCACGACATTGGCCAGCGCTACGCGTCCGATCAGACGATCGCCCTCGTCCATGTCGAGCACCGCGAAGGCGAAGGCGGCCCCCGCGGCCCAGGCCCGCTGATCGAGATCAAGCTCCAGGCGCTGGCCGGAGACGGTGAAGAACGACTCGTCGCGCAACGGATCCCATGGCGCGGTGTGGGCGCGATTGACCTGGCGCAGCCTCGCCTGCTCCTCGGCGTCGTCGGGAGCGGTCGGACGGATCGCCGTCGGCGCGTCCTGGAGGCGCAGGCGGGCGCTCATGCGAATCGCCCCAGGGCAAGGCGCGCGATCGCCACATAGGCCACGGTCAGGACACCGAGGTGGACCAGCGCACCGGTGATCCCGGGCTCGGCGTCGTTGACCGCCGCGTCGATCGCGCGCAGGGCCGGACGAAACGGAAACAGCGCCGAGACGACGCCGATGACGTCCTGCAGCGTCGCGGCGACCGCTCCGGCCGGGACGAGGGCCAGGAAGGCGATCGGCAGCGCCAGGCCGAAGGCGAGCAGCGACGCGGCGCGGACCTCGCGGGCCAGCGCGCCCAGGGCGACGCCCAGGGCGCCGAAGGCCAGCGCCCCTGCAGCGAGGGCGGCCATCCACAGCGGCGCGCGCCCCCAGTCCAGATCGACGAACGCCCCGATGCCGGCCAACATGGCCAGCGTCACGGCGAAGGCGCACGCTGCGCACAGCACGACCTTCTCGGCCAGGAGCGCGACGCGGGAGACGAGGCCGCGGACCAGGCGTCCGTAGGCGTGCTCCTCGCGCTCGAGCGCGAGCATCCCGGCCCCGAGCAGGATCGTCACGAACATCAGCGAGATCGTCACCGCGACGGACACGGCGAACGCCTCCAGTGGCGTGCTGGCGCCCTTGAGGACGGTGCGCTTGACTGCGATCGGCTCGCCGACCGTGGCCAGCACCTCGTCCGAGAGGTCGAGGTTCTCGATCGCCAGCTGGGCGAACGCGGCGACCCGACGGATCTCCGCAGCCGCGGGCGATCCCGGTGGCAGGTCGGCCGCCACCTGCTCCAGCAGCCCCTTGGAGCGCTGCAGGCCGAGGACGTCGAAGTCCTGGCCGAGCAACGAGAAGCGGCCGCCACTGAGGAGCACGTTGAGATAGCGCGACGCGAGCTTGGTCAGCTCACCCGACAGGGCGCGGTTGGCATCGCCCAGACGGGCCTTGATCGCCGACTCGACCGCCTGCGCCTTGAGCGGATCCTCGATGTTGTAGATCACCTCGAGTCGGGGCCGCTCGCCCGAGCCGCTGAGGTTGATCGCCTCCTGCAGGCGCCGGGTGACGGCGGCGGGCACGATCAGCGCCCCGAGCACGTCGCCGGAGCGAACCAGCTCGACCGCGGCCGCCCGCGAGCCCACGCGCACCGGGTCGATCGACCGAAACAGCTCGTCGGCGTAGCGCGAGGCGTCCAGGCGCTGGCCGCCGATCTCGAAGCTCGTGTCCGCGCTCGCCACCTCGTTGACAAACGCCACCCGCGGGCGCTCGGGCGCGCGTGAGAGGGCGAGGCCGATCAGGATCGCGATCACGATCGGATAGGCAACCAGGACGCCGACCAGCAGCGGCGAGCGGCGCAGAATCCTCAGATCCTTGAGCAGCAGCCAGCGCATCAGCGCCCGCGCTGCTCCAGGAAGCGCACGACGGCGGCCTCGAAGTCATCGGGGGCCAGCTCCTCGAGCTCGCGCGGGGCGCCGGCGAAGAGGATCTCGCCGGCGGCCAGGACGATCAGCCGATCGGCGTGGCGGTGCGCCTCGTCGACGTTGTGGGTGGAGAACACGACGGCGCGTCCGCGCCCGGACAACGCGGCGAGGAAGGCCCACAGGCGCTCGCGCTGGGCGGGGTCCAGCGACGCGGAGGGCTCGTCGAGCAACAGCACCGGCGGGTCGGCAAGCAGGCCCACGGCGATGTTGACGCGCTGACGATTGCCACCCGACAGCGTTCCCAGCTCGTCGCCCGCGCGGTCCACCAGGCCGGCCTGCTCGAGCATCCGCGCCACCGCTTCGCCGGGGTCGGGGATCTTCTCCAGGCGCGCGAACAGCTCGAGATTCTCGACCACCGACAGGCGCCCGTAGACCGCGGGCGCCTGGGGCACCCAGCCGACCTCGCGCGGCGGGCGGCTCACGGCGCCCGCATTCGGCGTCTGCAGCCCGGCCAGGATCGACAGCAGCGTCGTCTTGCCCGCGCCGTTGGGACCGATGACGGCGACGACTTCGCCGGGGGCGACCTCGAGGCTGACGTCACGCAGGGCCACCCGCCGGCCGAAGCGCTTGGTCAGCCCCCGCGCCGCCAGCGCCGGGGCATGCTCGGTGGCAGGGGCGCTCACGCCGGGCAGGCTACCCGCGTCCCGGTGCGCGAGAGTACGAGCCATGAGCACCGGCGCCCCGGCCACCATCCTGTTCGTCGGCGATCTCGTCGGAGGCCTCGGGCGACGCACGCTGTTGGGCCTGCTGCCGGTCCTGCGCGAGCGTCTGGCGCCCACCTTCGTGGTCGTCAACGCCGAGAACGCCGCCGGCGGCGTGGGCATCACGCCCAAGATCGCCGACGCGCTCCTGCGCGAGGGCGTCGACGTCATCACGCTGGGCAACCACGCCTACCGCCGCCGCGAGATCTATCGCTACCTCGACGAGCAGGAGCGCATCCTGCGCCCGGCCAACTTCCTCGCCTCCCAGCCCGGTCACGGCAGTTGCGTGGTCGAGCGCGACGGCGTGCGCCTGGCCGTGGTCAACCTGTCGGGAAACCTGTTCCTGCGCGCGGGGCGTCAGGCGTTCGTCGAGATCGAATCGACGCTGGGCGCCCTGGAGGGTCGCGCCGAGCACGTGCTCGTCGACATGCACGCCGAGGCGACCAGCGAGAAGGTCGGCATGGGCTGGTTCCTGGATGGCCGCGTGACCGCGGTCGTCGGCACCCACACCCATGTTCCCACCGCCGACGCCCGCGTGCTGCCGGGCGGCACGGCCTATATCACCGACGTCGGGATGACCGGTCCGCGCGGCGGGGTGATCGGCGTGCGCAAGGAGCAGGCGATCGAGGCCATGCGCACCCACATGCCGATCGGCTTCGACACCTCGGACGAGGATCCCTGGCTCAACGGCGTGGTGATCCGCTGCTCCACTTCGTTGCGGGCCGACTCGATCGAGCAGGTGCTCGAGCCGTGGCGACCCAACAGCGCCACCAACATCGGACCCAGGAACCAGACCAGGTAGAGGTAGAACCAGTGCGTGACACCGAGCTGGACGGCGATCAGCACGGCAGCAACCAGCGCCGACAGCCCGACGAGATCGCGCCGGCGCGGCACGAACGCCACAGCCGCCGCGCCCACGACCGCAGCGGCCTGGGCCAGCGTCTGGGCCGTCCCCCAGCCGTACTGGCCCCAGACCGAGAATGGCGACCCGCGCGAGCCCTGGAAGCCGATCGTGCGCTCATAGAAGGCGGGCAGGCCGCCGTAGGCCAGCACGCTCCCCAGCGCCGCGGCCAGCACGACGCCCAGCGCCGCCACGCAGCGCACGCGCCCGCCGCCCTGCGTGATCAGCAGCGGGGCCAGCGCCAGCGGGGCGAACTTGGCCATGGCGGCCAGGCCGAGCAGGGCGCCGCGACCGACCGGTGAGCCGGCGGTGGCGATCGCGCCAAGGACGAGGGCGCCCACCAGCCCGTCGTTGACGTTCGTGTTCAGGGCGTAGAGGGTGAACGGGCACGCCGCCCACGCGTAGGCGAGCACGATCGCCATCCGCGCTCCCCCGAGGCGCCGGCCGATCAGCGCCATCAGGGCCAGGCACGCCAGGTCGAAGGCGATCGCCGCACCATGGGCGGCCGGGAGGTCGTCCCAGCGCCCGCTCCATGGCAGCACCTGCTCGAATGGCACGTAGGCGCCGTAGACGACCGGGCCATAGGTGTCGCCGTGCTCGTTGTCGGCCGGGAAGGCCCCCCACAGCGGGCTGCCGTCGGCCATCCGATCGGCGCCGATGACGCCGGCATAGCCGACGTCGATCACGTTGGAGTCGAGCACGTTGAGGGCGATGCGAAAGCCGACCAGGAAGACGAGGCCCAGTCCCAGCCACGCGGCGGGCACGAGCAGGCGCAGGGGCTCCGGGCGCTGCACGCCGCGGCGCAGGCCGATCCACGCCAGGCGGGCGAGTAGGTAGACCAGCAGCGGATAGACGAGCGGCACCGACAGGTCGATGCGCGCGTCGTTGAACAGGGCGACCGAGGCCCCGAACGCAGCGATCACGGCGAGATCCAGGTGCAGCAGGCGCAGCGGACGGCGCACGTCGACGAACGGCGCCAGAAACGCGATCGTCAGCCCGACCCACACCCACGGCGAGTTGACCTTGCGCCCGAAGGCGCCCGAGTAGCCCCGGGCCATCGTCCAGGCCACCTGGTGACCCGTCCACGCCTCGACGACGCGGGCGCGGCGGTCGTCGACGATCACCTGGGCGATCTCGCGCGGCGGGCGCCGACGGTCATAGAAGCTCACCTGCCAGCGATCGGCGCCCTTCAGGAAGACGCGGGCATAGGAGCGTGGTGTGGCGGCACGCTCGCCGACGACCTTCTCGACGCGCTCGGCCATCGCCTGCACCCGCTCGCCGGTCAGCCGGCGCCCGGGCGGCGCGACGTCCATGCGCGCGGGCGAGCGCAGGGCATTGGGGTCGGCCGGCGCCCCGGTGGTCGTCCCGAGCGCCGCAGCCGACGGCGTCAGGGCGCCGAGCGCGGCGACGGCCACGAGCGCGACCACGGCGTGGCAGGGGCCTCGGCGCGACATCGCGGCCGAGCGTACTCAGGCGGTGGCGAAGTGCGCGCGGACCATCGGAGCGATGTCGGCGATCGACCACACGCCGTTGCTGCGCGCGCGCGGTGGCGCCACGCCGCAGAAGGCCAGCGCCCCGAGCGAGTCGCTGCGATGCAACGAGCCGTGGCTCCCGCCCCCGACATGATCGACGCCGCCCCAGTCGGGAAACTCGAAGCCGGGGGCGGCCGACAGCAGCACGTCGCCCGAGGTCTCGCAGGTCAGCGCCGCCCATGTGCGCGCCAGCGCGTCGGGGTAGGCCTCGCTGCGCAGCAGCCCATCCTCGATCCGCGCGTCGAGCACGGCCAGCGGGCCGTCGACCGACCAGCGCGCCCCGCGCTCGTCGCGCAGGTCGCCTCCGGGGGCGAAGCGCAGCTCACCGGCCGCGGAGCGGATCGCTCCCTCACGCGGCGCCGGGCGCCACATGGCCAGGTCCACGCCCTCGAGCCCGCTGGCGGTCGCGACCAGCCGCGGGACGAGCGCGTCGCGCCCCTCGGGCAGCAGCGCGTAGATCATCGCCGAGCGCTGGGCCGGACACAGGGCGATCTCCGCCTCGGCGCGGCGCCCCCCGCTGGGGGCCAGCAGCTCGATGTCGGCGAAGGCGGCGCCGAGCTCGACGCGCTTCTCGACCTGGGCGTGGGAGTGGTCGGCGACGACGATCACCGCATGCTCGTCCAGGAACGCCTCGCTGCCGCCGGCGGCGTGGAACAGGCGCTCGAGCTGGCGATCGGCGGCGGCGATCGACGCGACCTGGGCGTGCGGGCCGTGGCGATGGGAGTGCGTATCGTTGTCGGGGAGCGAGAGCAGTAGGAAGTCGAAGAGATCGTGCTCGACCAGGTAGGCGCCGACGCAGCCGGCGTGCTGGTCGCGCACGCCGGGCAGACCCATCTGCGAGCGACAGCCCGTCTCGCGGCTGGCAAAGATGTCGGCGTAGAACAGCTCGCGCGGGCCCATCACCGTGCGCCGCATCACCGTCGAGGCCAGGCGCGTCAGCGCGGTCTCCTTGGAGACCTCGTGGGGATAGCGGCCGCGGTAGAAGAGGTACGTCGTGCCGGCCGTGCGCACGTCGGCGTCGTCGAGAGTCTCGAACACGGTCTCGACATCGGCCGGCAGGTGCTCGAGGTTCATGTTGTAGATCGTGTCGGTGAGCTGGCGGGCGATCCCGAAGCGCCGTGACGCGCTGAAGCTCGAGCCGTACTCGACGTAGCGCCCCTCGGCGCGCGAGTACCAGTTCATCGACGGGATCTGATGGCGGTCCTGACGAGCACCGGTGGCGATCGTCGCTGCGCACACCGGCGTGACCGACGGAAACGCGGCCGCACACTCGTCGACGTACGTGCCACGCGCCATCACCGCCGCGAACGCCGGAGCGCGGCCGGTGGCGACGGCGCGCTCGAGCATCGACGGCTTGAGGCCGTCGACGACGGCGAGCACGAGCTTGGGCGGCGTGCGGGTCGCCATCTAGCGAAGGATGCGCAGGCCGGCGTACTTCTCGCCCGAGCGTCGGCGCCCAACGGCCAGCAGCCAGGCGAGAAAGGCCAGGGCGGGCACGCTCAGCGGCGGGACGAGGATCGCCGCGCCGGCCAGGACCATCGCGACGGCCTCGGCATAGAGCGGCAGGGCCCGGGCCGCCTCGTCGTCCAGGCGCGTGCCGGTGCGGGCCAGGAGGTCGCGCACCGCGGCGCCGGCCAGCGCGGCGCAGGCCAGGCCGGCGATCAACCCGGGCCACCAGACGTCGTGGCGATCGTCCAGCGTTCCCGCGAACAGCAGCGCGCCCAACCCGATCCCGATGCCGGCCAGCGCCGCGGCGGGCGTCGGCGCGATCAGACGCGCGCGCAACACCACGCTCAGCACGAGCGCGACGACCAGCGCCGCGAGGAAGATCGGACTCTCGAGGAAGGCAAATCGCGTGCCGTCGAAGTCGAGGCCCACATCGGCGCTGGCCAGGCCGCCCGCGGCGAGGGCAGGGAGGAACGGCCGAATGCCGGCGGCGGCGCTGAGGCCGGCGCCTTGGAGGATGTCGAGAAGGAGGCGCATCTGCGGTAGCGTCTCGGCGGGCATGACTGTAGAGGACAGGGGCGCGGGGGCCGGTGGCGAACCCCGCCCCATGAGTCCACGTCGCTCGCGTGCGTCGGCCCGCGACCTCGAGCGCTACGCCGGGCTGTTCGCGGCGCGCACCCAGGTCATGAAGTCCTCGGCCATGCGTGACCTGATGGCCATCACCGAGCGCCCGGAGATCATCTCGCTGGCCGGCGGCCTGCCCGACACGTCGACGTTCCCGCCCGAGCTGCTGGCCGCGATCACCGCGCGGATGGCGGTTGACAGCTCGGCGCGTGCCCTGCAGTACGGCCCGACCGACGGGATGGCGGCAGTCAAGGACTGCGTCGTCGAGGTGATGGCCGCCGAGAACACGCACGTCGACCCCGGCGACGTGCTCGTCACCAGCGGTGGCCAGCAGGTGATCGACCTCGTGTGCAAGACGCTGGTCGATCCCGGCGATGTGATCGTGGCCGAGGCTCCGACCTATCCGGGCGCGGTGCCCGCCTTCTCGTCCTACCAGGCCGATGTCGTGCAGATCGCCATGGACGACGACGGGATGCGCGTCGATGAGCTCGAGGCCACGCTCGATCGCCTCGCCGCGGAGGGTCGGCGGCCCAAGTTCATCTACACGATCCCCAACTTCCAGAACCCCGCCGGCGTGACGCTGTCGCTGCCCCGCCGCCGGCGACTGGTCGAGGTCGCCCGCCGGCGCGAGCTGCTCATCCTCGAGGACAATCCCTACGGGCTCCTTCGCTACGAGGGCGATCCGCTGCCGACGCTGCATTCGCTGGACGGCGGCGAGTTCGTCATCTACCTGGGGACGTTCTCGAAGATCCTCTCCCCCGGCGTGCGCCTCGGGTGGGCGGTGGCGCCCGCGCCGGTGTTGGAGAAGATGAACCTCGGCAAGCAGGCCAGCGACCTGTGCTCGTCGTCGTTCACCCAGGTGTTCGTGGCCGCCTACTTCGCCCACGGGCCGTGGCAGGACTACCTCGGCGCCCTGCGCGAGCTCTACCGCCGCCGGCGCGACGCGATGCTCGACGCGCTGGCCGAGCACCTGCCGGCCCAGGCGTCGTGGACGCGCCCGACCGGCGGGCTGTTCGTCTGGGCGACGTTGCCCGACTACATCGACACGACCGACCTGCTGGCCCTCGCGCTATCGCGCAACGTCGCCTTCGTCCCCGGGCGCGCGGCCTATCTCGACGGGCGCGGGGGATCGTCGCTGCGGCTGAACTTCTCGGGGGTCGACGAGGCGGCGATCCGCGAAGGGGTGCGACGCATCGGCGAGGTCGTGCGCGAGCAGGTCGACCTGTATGAGACGCTGACCGGGAGGGCGACGGCGACGGCCGAGCCGGCCGCGCGCACGGTCGATCCCGACCTAGCCGACGTCCTCGAGCTGCCCGCCCGGCGGGCGGAGCGACGGCGCGCGGAGAGGCGGTGAGCAAGGTCGCCGTGCTCAAGGGGGGCCGCTCGCTCGAGCGCCAGGTGTCGCTGCGCTCGGGCGCCCGCGTGCAGGACGCGCTGGAGCGATTGGGCCACGAGGTCGTGGGCATCGACGTCGGGCCCGACCTCGTGCGCGACCTGCGCTCGATCGCCCCCGACGTGGCCTTCGTCGCGCTGCACGGGCGCGACGGCGAGGACGGAACGGTGCAGGAACTGCTCGAGCTGCTCGACATCCCGTTCACCGCCTCGGGCGTGTCGGCCTGCATCCGCTGCTCGGACAAGGTGCTGGCCAAGCACGCGATGCGCGACGCCGGGCTGCCGACTCCCGACTTCTACGCGTTCACCGAGACCGCGTTCAAGGAGCTGGGCGCCGCCGACGCGCTCGGGGTCATCGAGGAGCGACTGGCCTTTCCAATCGTCGTCAAGCCGGCCGACCAGGGCAGCGCGCTGGGGATCCGCTTCGCCCGCTCGCCCGCCGATGTGCCCGGGGCGCTGATCGCGGCGTTCTCGTACTCGAGCAAGGTGCTGCTCGAGCGACATGTCCACGGGCGCGAGCTGGCCGTGTCGGTCCTCGACGGCCAGGCGCTGCCGATCGTCGAGGCCATCCCTCACGAGGAGGACTTCTATGACTTCGCCGCGCGCTACACGATCGGACGCACGTCGTTCGTGTGCCCGGCCGAGCTCGGCGCGCAGCTGACGACGGCTGCGCAGGAGCTCGCGCTGGCCGTCTTCGACCTGCTGGGCTGTCGCGGCTTTGCGCGGGTGGACCTGATGCTCGAGGAGGAGACCGGCGCCCTGTTCGTCCTCGAGACCAACACGATCCCGGGGCTGACCGACACCAGCCTGCTGCCCCAGGCGGCCGAGGCGGCCGGGATCGACTTCGACGCACTGATCGACCGGATCGTCACGCTGGCGTTGCCGGCGCCGGCGCCCGCCGGCTCCACGCCCGTCTGACCGGCGCGGCGTCAGGCGCCGGCGCGACCTATCCGTCGCCCTTGAAGTCCTCGGGGGTGACCTGGTCGAGGAAGTCCTTGAAGCGGTCGACGACCTCCTCGGTGTCCTCGACCTCGTGCTCGAACTCGATCGCCGACTCGGCGATGACGTCCTCGGCCGCGAAGATCGGCGCCCCCGATCGCACGGCCAATGCGAGCGCGTCGCTGGGACGCGAGTCGATCTCCATCTCGCGGCCGTTGATGGTCAACGTGATCGATGCGAAGAACGTGTTGTCGCGCAGCTCGGTGACTGCCACCTGCGTGCACTTGACCTCGAGCTCGCCGAGCACGTCGACGAGCAGGTCGTGCGTCATCGGCCGGGGCGTCGTTGCTCCCTGCAGCTTCATGAGGATCGCGGCCGCCTCGGGATGCCCGATCCAGATCGGCAGGAACTTGTTGGAGTCGACGGTCTTCAGCAACACGATCGGCTGCTTGCCGACCATGTCGAAGCTCACGCCGTAGATGACCATCTCCTGCACGGAACGCCTGCTCCCTGGTCGCTTGGCGGTCCAGTATAGGCGCCGCTTCGGGCGCTTCCGGACGGGTTTCAGGGCTGACGTACAGGCTACGCGCCTGCCTGCGGCCGACGTCCGCACGACCCCCGACGGCTGGGCGGCGGGGGCGGCGTCCCCGGTCCCAGTGGGGATGCCTGCGATGCTCGGCGGCGTGCTCGGCCCCTATCGGCCTGTGCTCCAGCTCCGCCGAGCGTGGGTGCGGCTCGCGGTCTCGCTCAGCGCACGCCTGTCCTTCGGAACTTTTGCCCTGCCCCTGCTGCTGGATCACATGACCGCTGCCGGCGCGGCAGCCGAGGCCTAGACCTGGCGCACCGCGGCCAACGGCGCGGGCCTGGCGCTGGGCAGCGCGCTCGGCGGCGTCTTGGTCGACGGCGCCGAGACGACGGCGGCGTTCGTGGCGGCCACCGCGGCGGTCGGCGGCGGAGCGCTGGTGGCCGCCGCGCGACTGCGGGTCCTGCGGGCCTAGCTGGATGCTGACTCCCGGATTCACCGCCCCTAACATGCGTGGGGGTTCGCGAGACGTCCACTCAGGTCCACGGCTCCGCGAACACATCCGAGTGGGCGATCCAGGATTCGAACCTGGGACCTCTTCCTTATCAGAGAAGCGCTCTAACCGACTGAGCTAATCGCCCGTGAAGGCGGCGATTGTAGCGGCTGGCCGGTGGCGATCCGGGCTCAGGCGACGGCGCGAGGACGTAGGC